>Ga0308158_10001298_pt1 | contig 27614 bp, 32 predicted proteins | sample PhyBR2_FD_201038 | JGI IMG/M metagenome (GOLD analysis project Ga0308158, IMG submission 201038) | Phyllosphere microbial communities from UC Gill Tract Community Farm, Albany, California, United States - DLSLB.R2 | ecosystem: Host-associated > Plants > Phyllosphere > Unclassified | place: USA... | reverse complement strand
TCTCGGCGCTCACCCTGTATGGGACACGGCCTGTCGCACCAGGCCCGGTAGATGACGATCTTCCGGATCATGACCAAGCCACCATGGGCCAATTGTTTTCTCGCCCGATGCCGGATTGGGCCGATCGGGAGGCAGTGGCCGAGCATGCTGCGCAAGGCGCCAGCATCTTGGGCAATGATCCACACGAGGCCCGGCGCCTGGCAGCGCGCATTTGGGACCGCACGCCAGATCCTTCCGCATCCATCCACATGGCCAACCAGCTTGGCATGGTCTTTTCACGACTCGACTGCACTCCGCGTTGGCGCGAACTCCTCGGCGAGATCACGCAATCAACGCTGGTAGTCCACGGAGCCAAGGACCCGTTCTTTCCAGCCGGCAACGGGCAGGCCTTGGCACGCGAGATTCCCCAGGCCAGATTGCTTGTGCTGGAGCAGGCATCTACTGCGCTTCCTGGGCCAGCGGTTTCCCAGGTCGCCCAGGCAATGCTTGAGCTGACCGCCGTGCCCTAGACAATGGCCACGCTCTTGGGCATTGTTGTTCAAGCAACCACCAATGACTTGAGCATTTTCTGGAGGAACCTCATGGCCGAGGCTTACATCATCGATGCATTGCGCACTCCAGTAGGACGGCGCGGAAAGTCGCTCGCGGATCTGCATTCATTGGATCTCGCTGCGGCTCCGCTCGCCGAACTTGTCCAGCGCAATAACGTTGATTCCAAGGAATATGACGAGATCATTCTCGGCTGCATCGACCAAGTTGGCCCGCAAGCCATGGACATCGCTCGCAACGCATGGCTCGCTGCCGGGCTGTCCGAAGAAGTCCCGGGAACCACTGTGGAACGCCAATGCGGCTCCGGCCAACAGGCAGTCTCCTATGCGGCCCAAGCGGTGATGAGCGGCAGCAGCGATCTTGTGGTGGCTGGCGGTGTCCAATCGATGTCCAGCATCCCGCTTTCCTATTCCAACTCCGCAGCTGCAGATTTCGGATTCCCGGACCCTTATCGCGGTTCCAAGCTCTGGGCCACCCGCTACGGCGATCAGGAGATCTCGCAGTTTCGTGGTGCGGAAATGATGGCCAAGCATTGGGGATTATCGCGCGAACAGCTCGAGGACTTCGCTGTCGGCTCCCACGAACGGGCGCTCAAAGCCCAGGCGCTTGGATACTTTGACCGTGAGATCCTGGCTCTGGGCCAGTTGCAGGCGGATGAAGGCCCCAGGGCTGTGGATCGCGGCAAGATGGCCGGCTTGTCCCCCATAGTCGAAGGCGGACTGCATACAGCTGCCACTGCTTCGCAAATGTCTGATGGCGCGGCCATGCTCCTGATTGCCTCGGAAGCCGCGGTCAAGCGATACGACTTGAAGCCACGAGCGCGCATCCACCATGTTTCCGCGCGGGGCGACGATCCAATCATGATGCTCTCAGCACCAATTCGCGCCACCAAATATGCGCTGGAACGCACGGGCATGTCTTTAAAGGACATGGACCGCATTGAAATCAATGAAGCGTTCGCAGCGGTCGTCCTGGCATGGCAGAAGGAAACAGGCGCGGACATGTCCAAGGTCAATGTCAACGGCGGTGCCATCGCCCTAGGCCATCCCATCGGCGCCACCGGGGCCCGCTTGATGACCTCGTTGCTGCATGAGCTGGAACGCAGCGGCACCAAGTGGGGCCTGCAAACGATGTGCGAAGGTGGCGGGCAGGCAAACGTCACCATCATTGAACGGCTATAGCGTTGCGCCGGAGCGAAATCATCTGCGGGCCATATGCGCCGCGGGGAAAGGGCAGAAATCGTGACCACTGATCCTTGGAAAACCTACGACCTGAGCCAGCCGCTGGACACCGACTATCTATCGGCCTTCGCAGGAATCACCCCGGCGGACCGGGGCCATTGGCAGCGGGCCCGGCTATTTGCCCAGGAAGTCATCCCGGTCATCAATGGGCACTGGGAAGCAGCGCACTATCCAACGGAATTGGTCCGGCGGATGGGCGAGCTGGATCTGCTGACCGATGGCCTGGAGATTCCCGGTCATGCGGTGTTCTCCCCGCTCGCCGCAGGCCTGGTGGCCTTGGAGATTTCCCGGGCTGACGGATCGATGGCCGCCGCCGCCGGAGTGCAGGGAGGACTGGTTCTGCGCAGCTTGAAGCTCTTCGGCACGGCGGAACAACAAGAGCGCTATCTCGAACCGGTCGCCACCGGAACACTCCTGGGCGGATTTGCACTCACCGAGCCACACCATGGTTCTGACTCCGTGAGCTTGGAAACCAGCGCTCGCTTGCAAGGCGACCAGTGGATTCTCAACGGCCACAAGAAATGGATTGGCAATGGAGCAGCGGGCGGCATCACCATTGTGTGGGCCCGGGACCAAGCCGACGGGCAAATCAAGGGCTTCATCGTTGAGCAGCAAGCTCCGGGATATGAGGCCGCCCCCGTTCGCGGCAAGGGCGTGCTCAGGGCCATCGCGCAAGCGGAGATCAGGCTCCACGAGGTGCGCGTGCCGCGTTCTGCCCTGCTGGCCAACGCGGTTTCATTCAAGGATGTATCGAAGGCGCTGGTTGATACCCGGGTCAACGTGGGCTGGTCGGCGCTGGGCCACGCATTATTTGTATTTGAAGCCGCGCTTCAATATGCCAAGCAGCGCGAACAGTTCGGCAAGCCGCTGGGCGCCCATCAAATGGTGCAAGAACGCCTGTCACAAATGCTCGCGGAGCTGACCAACATGCAGCTGCAGTGTGCCGCGGTGGCAGCCGAACAAGCCGCAGGCAGGCTTCGGCCGGCACAGGCTTCATTGCTCAAGTACCACAACACCCGTGCCGCCCGGCGCGTCGCGGCGACGGCGAGGGACATGCTCGGCGGCAACGGGATACTGCTGGAAAACCATGTGATCCGCCATGTGGGGGACATCGAAGCGCTGCATACCTATGAAGGCACCGAATCGGTGCAGGCGCTGATCTTGGGCCGCGATCTGACCGGGATGAGCGCGTTCGGCTGAAACTGCCAGCCTTGATCACCTACGATGAGCTGTACCGTCGAAGTTCTAGTGCAAAGGATTGAATGTGGCGTATCTGGTTGATTTCAAGGATGTCTCCACCGAGGGGTTCGAATCCTCCCCCGTGGCCCAGGCCCTTGCCGGATTGCGGGCAAATGAGGCCCGCTATCTGAAAAACAAATTCGATCACGACCTGGTGCTTGAAGACGCCTCGGATGCCGACGGCGTCATCGCATGGGTCCACAACATCTTGGCCGAGGAACGCGATCTCCACATCGCCTCCCGCCCCTTGCAGGCCTGCGTTTTTGAAGCCGACGGAGCCAAGCGCGCCTACGTCTTCTACGAGTCGGGGCTGTCCATCAACGTGCTCTACGGACTTGCCGACGGGGAAAAGCGTGCCGTGGGGTTCAAGCTGTCTGATGGCATGGAGGTTCCCGAGGAGCTCGCCGACAAATTCAAGTTCGCGCGCCAGAAGTCCAAACTGGCCGGCACCATCCGCGGATCCTACTTCGTCATCAAGAACGAGTACTAGTCCCCCAGCTGGGCGTACACGTCTTGGACCGCTTCGCGCAGGAATTGAGCTGGCCAGATTTGCAGCAGGCCCGCAGAAAATCGGATCTTCCCGGCCGGGATCTCTTGCGCGTGGGCGGCGCTCAATTCATCGGCGAGCAGTTCAAGCTGCTGCTGTTGCCGAACAACAAAAGCGCGATCCACCGGCGTGCCATGCCCAGGAATAATGGCATCGGACTCGCCGATCCGCTCCATCAGGGATTCGAGGACCTGTGGCCATCCCAGCGGATGCGCGCCGGATCCGAACATCGGCGGTCCTGATTCTTCAATGATGTCGCCGAGGAACCAGATCCCTGCATCCGGGATGCGCACTGCAAGATCCGTATCGGTATGGCCCGGCGCCAGCGGCAACAACTCGATTTCCCGGCCTCCCGGGCAAATGGTGGTTGGCGCTTGGACCGGGACGGTGGGCAGGGTGAGAACCACCTCCTGCCACGACTTGTCAGGCTCCGTGCCGGGATGGTTCTTGACCTTGTCCAGATGGGGTTTCTCGTAGTCCGCATAGTGCCGGGCAATCAAATGGTGCCCATAGATGGGGATGCCTTCGGCCTTGAAGACCTGGTTGCCGAAACTATGGTCGTAGTGGGCGTGGGTATTGATGGCGGCCATGATGGGCAGGGAGAAGCCTTCGGCCACATCCTCGATGATCGCCAATGCCTCCGCGGGATTATTGCGAGTATCAATCACCACGGCTCCGGTGGGTCCCAAAACCAGTCCGATGGAAACATCCAGCGGGTCATAGCGCCGCTGGAATACGCCATTGCCTACTTCAATCCACTGGCCATTGCCCATGTCCGCTCCCCTGATGTGGCCTACTGCCCACCACGTCGCGCAGCTTGGTGAACCAGATCTGATACTAGCGCGGTTTCTGCCACCTGTCCTTGCGTGCTCTTGCTGATTCGCCCGCGGGAGGACAGTGCTCCTGGGCCGCTGCGAGGCGGTTTCGACTTGGGGTGCGCTTTTTCGCAACAGGGCGGAATACCGGCAAAATCTCGCATGGCTTCTGCCAGATGGCTAGGCTGGGATCATGGCCACAGTAATTCTTGTGCGGCACGGCCGCACTACCGCCAACGCCTCTGGTGTTCTGGCCGGACGAGCCCCTGGAGTAAGCCTCGACGAAACCGGCAAAACGCAGGCCGCAAGAACTGCGCTGCGGCTGGCCGAGGTGCCTTTGGCAGGTATCGTTTCAAGCCCGCTGGAACGCTGCCAGCAGACAGCCCAGCACATTATCCAAGCGCAAAAGAACGCGCCAGAACTGCTGCTTGCACAAGAGCTCACCGAGTGCGATTATGGCACCTGGCAAGGCAGCGCCCTGGCCGAGCTTTCCACCCAGGCTTTGTGGTCCCAGGTGCAGGCCAACCCCTCTGCTGTCACTTTCCCGCAGGGCGAGTCGATGGCGGGCATGCAAGCACGGGCCGTTGCCGAGATACGGCGCCTTGACGCCGGATTCGAGGCGGAACATGGAACTGGGGCGGTGTGGGTTGCCGTGAGCCATGGCGATATCATCAAGTCGGTACTGGCTGATGCGTTGGGCATGCACTTGGACCTGTTCCAGCGCATCAACGTCGGCCCGGCATCTGCATCGATTGTCCACTACGGTTCGGGTTCGCCTCGTGTGCACTCGGTTAATACTGACGGCGGGGACCTGTCTTGGCTGGCCCCGGGATTGCAAGCAGCTGACGCCCCTGTGGGTGGCGGAGCAGGAAACTAAGGAAGCAGACATGGCGAGCGAAGTCCACGAATTCAACTGGCCGGATCGAGTAGTCATTGGCACCATCGGCGAGCCCGGTTCCCGCACCTTTTATCTGCAAGCGCGCGCCGGATCAGACATGACCAGCATTGCCCTGGAAAAGCAGCAGGCAGCTGTCGTCGCAGAAATGATCGATGAGATTCTCGATCAGGTCGCGACCGCTGCGGGGAATTCTTTCAGCGTTCCGACCCATACTCCGGTGGAGCTGGTGGATAACGATCCGCTGGAAGAGGTCGACGAAGCCTTCAGGGTCGGGTCTATGAACCTGGGGTGGGATGCCACCGTGGCCCAGGTGGTGCTGGAAGCATTTTCCCTTGACGAAGCGCATCCCGAAGACGAGCCCGAGGCCGTCATGCAGGTGCGCATGCCCGTGGGCACGGCGCGGGCCTTTGCCATGCGCACCCACGAAGTTGTTGCCGCCGGCCGCCCGGTCTGCTCGTCGTGCGGCTATCCAATTGATCCAGAAGGACATACCTGCCAGGACCCTGAGCTTCCATGACCCAGCCGGATCTGCTCGCCGGTGAACTCGAACTCACCGGCCGTATCACCACGGCATCCAATGCCACCTTTTTGGGCACCATCGGTGGGTTGAGCGTGGTCTACAAGCCCATTGCCGGTGAAAAGCCGCTCTGGGATTTCCCGCAGCACACCCTGGCCAACCGCGAAGTTGCCGCCTACCTCGTCTCCGAGGCGCTGGGCTGGAACCTTGTTCCGCAGACCTGGCTGCGCGATGGCCCCTTTGGCGAAGGCATGGTGCAGCTTTGGCAAGAAGTGGACTCCGAGCAGCATGCGGTGGATCTCGTGGCCACCGGCAATCTCCCCGCCAAAGGCTGGAAAACGGTCTTGCACGGGCAAGACGACATGGGGCGCCAGGTGAGCCTGCTTCATGAGGACACCGCTGCGCTGCGCCGGATGGCGGTCTTCGACATCGTGGCCAATAATGCGGACCGCAAGGGCGACCACGTGCTGGCGATGCCTGGCGGCCACCGTTATGGAGTAGACCACGGGCTGAGCTTCCATGATGAGCACAAGCTTCGCACGGTGCTTTGGGGGTGGATTGGCCTGCCGCTGGACGACGAAGAACTCTCCGGCATTGACCGGGTCAATACCGCGTTGGGCTCAACGCTGGGCGAGAAATTGGGCAAGCTGCTCAGCGATGTGGAGCTCGAAGCTTTGCAGCAACGGTGCCTCAAGCTTCGCCAGGATGCCCGCTTCCCCGGCCCGAGCGGTGATATGCCCGCAGTTCCCTGGCCGCTGTTCTAATTAGGCCCGGCTGATGCCTCTGCGCCGCAGCCAAGCTTCCGGCGCCAGATCCGCGAGGCGGATTCCACGATCCCCTGTCGATGGGGTGCCACCTGGCTCGTGGGCTGATAGCCCATCTTCTTCCAGAATGGTTCAGCCACGTCCGCATTTGCATCCACAATGGCCAGCCGAAGGCAGCACAGGCCTTCGGCTCCGCGCAACTCCGTGACGATGGCTTCATGCAGCCTTCGTCCAAGCCCCTCGCCAACCCGCTCGGAGTCGGCCATGAGCAGCCCGATATGCGCGGTCCCCGGCTCGGGCCAGCCCATGATGACATCTGCGAAGGCCAGCAATCGGTTGCCTTCCCACAATCCATAACCACGCTTCTGGGCGGCAACAGCGTTGGGTGGCAGCGCCGTGAGCGCTTCCTGCGCCGCTCCGGGCTCAACGCCATGGCCCTGGATGCGCACTGCATAGCCTGCGTTGGATTCCATGAGCCGTTGCAAAGCGCGCGCATCCTGAAGTCCGACGAGCCCGAACACGCTCATGCTGCCCGCGCTTCAAAAACCATGACCGCTTGGCTTCCGTCAAATGGTGTCCGGTTCCAGTCACCCCAGATTGCATCAACCGTGAATCCAGCTGCCTGCAGCTGGACATCCAGTTGTGCGACGGTGCGGAAAGCCAGCACCAGATCTTCATGCACTGTCGCTCCCGTGGTCGCGAATTTCGAGAATGATTCGAGGAGTATCTTCCCTTCGCTGAGTTCTTGAACCTGGCACCATTCAGTCACCGGTCCAAATGGCGTGTCTCTGGTGGAAGGCTCTTCGCGCGCCCAGGATTCCCACGCTCGCCGTTCCGGGTTTCGGCTTTCAAAGGCGAGAACAGATCCGGAGGACAGGCTACGCCTCAAATCCTGCAAGGTTCGTTCCCACTGCTGGTCCGGAATGTGCTGTACCACGTTGCCCGTCATGACCGCCAAGTCGAACAGCCCATGATCAAGGGCGCTTGAGTCGCCCTCGACCCATAGAACTTCGCTGGCGCCGGCTCGCTGGCGGGCATAGTCAAGCATGGCCGGCGATGGATCCATGCCTACGACTTCACGCCCTTCCTGCGCCAAGGTGACGGTGAGAATTCCAGTGCCGCAACCGAGATCCAGAATGCGCTGCACGCCAAGCTGAACGGCGAGGGATCGGTAGTAGTCATGGTCTGGCCCGTCAGGATTTGCTCCGTCGTACAACGCGACAATTCGAGGGTCGTAATCAGCCAAGTAGTTCTCGATTCATTGGTTGTCATGCACCTCGCTGTCGGGCGCATTTGGCGATGTCGAAGGAGCCATGATTTCGATGCGATTCCCGAAACCGTCGCGGGCATGAAATCGAATATACCCTTCGAACGATTCCCGCTCCGCCCACGAGACCTCAAAGCCGCCTGACTTGATCCGATGTGCTGCGGCCTCTAGCTCTGCCAAGGAATCGCACACGAGTCCAGGATGGGCTTTGCGGGCGGGCAGGAATGGCTCCTCTACACCGAGATGGATTTCGGCGACGATGGCGTCGCCGTCATAGGCCCGAAACCAGCAGCCGCCGCGGCCTGCCAGGGCTTCAGGCTTATCCACCTCATGAAGCCCCAGGGCTTGGGCATAGAATCGGCGGGCTTCTGCTTCTTGCCCCTGCGGCATTGAGACTTGTACATGATGCAGTTTCACTTCTTGCTCCAAATCGTTCGTTGGTGAGTGATGCCAGTTGGCTAGTCCAGACAGCTTAGGTCCGCGAATTCCAGCAGGTACTAGCGTTTGAAAAATTTCCGCATTCTCATGATTAGCCCCTCTGGCCTGTCTGCCCGCTGATCCCGTTGGTGCCGCAAGTCCCGTGCCGCTTCTTCTGCATACTCCAGTGCATAGTCATCCTGGCCGTCAAAAGCCTGCAGAACTTCGCTCAGATCCCCAATGACCAGTAAATCAATATGGATTCCGGCGATTCGATCCTGCGCATCCCTCGTCTCCAGCACCGGAAATACCCTCCCGGGGCGGGCGATGAGCATTGCTATATTCTCTGCATCCGCTGCCTTGGGCAATCGAGTGAAGAGCGAGCCGAGCGGACCATCGATCTCCGTATCCATGCGGTCGAACCACCCTGTGCCATCGGTCGGTGAAATCACCGAATTGAACCAGGTTCCAGGATCATCGGGCATGGCCCGAACGATGGCCTCGGCGTCCACCATTGCAACACTGGACATCTGCGACGACGGTATTCCCTGGAGACCAGGCATCACCGCTACGCCCTCGACCGGGCGGACGCCACGTTCTGAACCGCCCGTGGCAAAAACCGTCGGGTGGATCGAGGCGGTGGGCTCATCGGACAGCATCAGGCTCAGATAGGCTGGCCTGCTCATCGCTAGATCATAGGTCTCCGGAACCCGCGCAATCGTCGCTATCACCTTGTAGTCTCCCGGAGGGATGGTGAGCAGGCCGGGGTCCTGCAGATACAGCGGATCGCAGAGGGCCAGTTTGCCCGAGCGTACACAAAGCGTTCCGAGTACATGCGTTTCTAGCGTTGCCGCTTGGCCGTCGGGCAGCCTGAATGCGCCTGTGCGCAAAGCGAATAATCCGTCGGGGCCCATCGCCATCCTTCCTCGTCCATTCCGTGTTTCAGGAAGCACTGTCGCCAGGTTCAGCGTACCTCTCCCCACGGTCTCCGGGCCTTCGGAGTTCAACTTTCATGGCCAAGGATCCAGTACGCGTGCAGAATGGGCTTATGAACATTACGGATGTCTTTGCCGATTTCGCCCAGCGCCCCGTCGAGGCTGCCCGTAACCTCCCTGCGCTTTCCGCCGAGCAGCTCAATGCACACCCAGCCGGGCACCCCAACTCGATCGCTTGGCTGCTGTGGCACGCAGGAAGGGAAATCGATGTTCAGCTCGCCCACCTGAGCGGAGCGAACGAAGTCTGGGAATCCTACCGCGACAAATTCGGCTTAGGTGAACTCGGCGATTCCGTAGGGTACGGCCATTCACGGGATCAGGCCCATCAGATCCGGGTTTCAGATCAGCAGTTGCTGGTGGACTATGTTCAAGCCTGCCTGCAAGCTCTGATTGAGTACACCGGAACGCTTTCAGAAGAAGACCTGGACGAGGTGATCGACCATCACTGGGATCCCCCGGTGACTCGTGGAGTACGCCTGGTCTCCATCGTTGATGATGCCACCCAGCACGTCGCCCAGGCCGCCTACGCGGCCGGTGCTGTTGCAGGGCAATAACCGAAACTGTGCGGCACGAGCGCTGTTGATTGCCACCAAGCGCCCAGGAAGCCCGCGATGTCGTCGAGATTTTTGTCAATGAAGCGGCCAACATGCCATGGGGCAACCGTTCGCTGCTCATCAGGGATCTGGAGGGCAACTTGGTCAACATCTTCACGCCGACAAGCAACGCGGCGCAATCTCGATTCCCGGAGAAATCAACGACACGCTGAAATGGGGTTCAGGCACGCAGCGGCATTCGAGCCGAAGCTCGATGCGCTCACTGACGGGCTTTCCTGTTCCACAGCTGGTGCGTCAGTCCGCTGGACGTGCTGACCGATTCGACGGAGAATCGGTGTTCAAGGCCAGCCAGATGATCCCAGATCCGTACCCCCGAGCCGAGCACGATCGGAACGATGACAACGTGCAGGAAGTCGATGAGATCAGCCTGCAGGAACTCTCCCACCGTCGACGGCCCGCCACCGATCCGTACATCCAGTCCGCCGGCAGCGTCTTGGGCCAGGCGCAGTACCTCTTGCGGCGACGCGTCCACGAAGTGGAAGCTAGTGCCATTGGCGAACTCGATGCTTTCGCGAAGGTAATGGGTAAGGATGAAGCATGGGGTTTGGAAGGGCGGCGCATCACCCCACCATCCTTCCCAGCCGTCGTCGGGCCATTCTCCAGACTGCGGACCGAATTTCCGGCGCCCCATGATCTCTGCCCCAACGCCCTGTCCCCACATGCTGAACATGGCTTGGTCCACAGTCGTCGGGCCGCCGGCGCCTTGGATGCCGTGAATGACACGTCCGTCGAACTTGGCGAACAGCGCCCCGGCTTCCCCGATCGGCTTGTCGAGCGTCACCTCGTCTCCCGCCGCAAAGCCATCCGAGGAAACTAAGAGATTGTGAACCCGCGTGCGATGCATGGCATCTCCCTGATTGCTGGCAATGTGAAATCAGTCGAACACTATCCTCGGCTGCTCTCCCATGGCAAGCATTTCGGAGTTCCGATGGCCCAGTGGCGAGCACCCGCTCATGCTCTGCGACGAGCGCAAGCACCTGAGGATCCACAAGGCAGGGATCAAGGGGCACCTGCGGGGGAACACAGCGGATCTGCACCTCATGGAGCCCGCCGGCTCGGACGAACTCCGGAAGCGTTGCAGCACCTGCCCCCATGCCCGGCATTCCGTGCCTGGACGCAATAGCAGCACGGTGGTTGCCGACGAGGGGCGGGAACTCGTACTTATACGCCGTTCAGGGTACCGGCGCTTGGTTGCCTCGCAGCAGAAGCATTCGTTCCTTGTTGCATGTTATCGGTGGTTATATTCGCGTAGAGGTGTCAGCAAAGCGCTAGTCAAAAATCGGCTCGCTCTGATCACAACAATCTAGCCTCCACAGGCTAACGGTGAGCCGTTCCGGGAGTTGGGTTCTTTATTCCATCAACTACGCAACCGGGACTATGCAAGGATCCGCACCGAAAAGTACTGCAGCGTTTGGCTATGAAGTTCCTCTGACGCCTGCAGCGGTCGCACAATCAGTGAGATCCAGCAAAAGAACAACGTGGTTCAAGCATGATTCTCGCGGCGCGGGAAATTTCCCTGCCGCGTGCTGGTTGTGGGTTCGAACGCTTCAGCGTTCCTGCCCGAGCACTGCGACACCGGGTCCATGTCCGAAATGGATCCCGGCACAGGCCGGGCAGTGAATTCATTTCGAGGCCCGGCACTGCCGTTTCGAAACAGCGTTGCCCAGGGCGTATCAACTCAAATAATGCTACTCAGTTCCTTGAAATGAGACGAAGTTCCATTATTATTGAATTTAGAATGTGACCTCAGTCATAACAAACGAACTCGCTCAAGGGATCTTCCATGTCACGTCCAACGTCCAATCTCACTCTTTCGGTCGCTGCGATCCTCGCCGAATCGGCCGTGCGCCATGCCAACCGCACCGCTATCACCCTCGGCCCGAATAGCACCAGCTACGCAGAACTCTGGGACGAAACCCGCGCGTACGCAGGCGCGCTTCGCGACCAGGGAATCGGCGAAAACGACCGGGTGGCCATCTTGATCCCGAACGTCACCGACTTTGCCCGCGTGTACTACGCGATCCTCAGCCTGGGGGCCACGGTAGTGCCTATCCACGCACTGCTCAAGGCCCGGGAAATAGCCTTTGTCCTGCAAGATTCCTCGGCCAAAATGCTGGTCTGCGCCGCGCCCTTGATCGATGCAGGTGCAGGCGGCGCCAAGGAAGCAGGCGTACCGGTGCTCAGCGTGCTGGCGCCGGAGGAGCTGGGCACGGACAGGCTCGAGGACCGTGCCAAAGCCGCGGAGCCCATCGACACCTACCTGCCACGCCACCCCGAGGACATCGCCACCATCTTGTACACCTCGGGCACGACCGGAAAGCCCAAGGGCGCGTTGGGTACCCATCTGGCGCTGCTGGAGCAGACCAACGTGTTGTTGCAGGAAACCTTCGAGATGCGAACCGGCGACCGGATATTTGGGGGCCTGCCGCTCTTCCATACCTTCGGCCAGACCACGGTGCTCAATTCCGGACTGCGCGCCGGAGCCGAAATCCTGCTGCTGCCCAAGTTCACTGGCGACGATGCGCTCAACCTGCTGCTGGAGAAGAAGGTCCAGGTGTTCCTGGGCGTGCCCACGATGTATGTCGCCTTGCTGGAAGCTATCCGCGACCGTGACGAGCGCCCCGAATCCCTGCGCTACGCGATCTCCGGTGGTGCCGCGCTGCCGCTGACGATCCTGACGCAGTTTGAAGAGCGCTTCGGCGCCCGCATCCACGAGGGCTATGGATTGACGGAGACCTCGCCTGTCGTCAGCTTCAACCATGTAGGACGGGATCCCGTCCCCGGAACCGTCGGAACCGCATTGTGGGGTGTCCAGATCCGGATCGCAGACCCTTCGGTGCCCGACCGGATCCAGGCGCTTCCCAACGGGGAGCTCGGCGAAGTGGTCATCCGCGGCCACAACCTGTTCTCCGGTTACCTCAACCGGCCCGAGGCCACCGCTGAAGCCGTGGTGGAGGGCTGGTTCCGCACCGGTGATCTGGGCACGCTCGACGATGACGGCTACCTGCGCATTGTGGACCGCACCAAGGACATGATCCTGCGCAACGGCTACAACGTCTACCCGCGGGAGGTCGAAGAAGCCTTGCTCGAGCACCCGGAGATCTCCAACGCCGCGGTGTATGGGGTCGATGACCCGACGCGCGGCCAGGAAGTCGCAGCGGCAATTACCCTGGCCCCGAACAGCACCCTCACCGCCGAGGCTGTCATCGACTGGATCAGCCAGCGCATCGCCGCGTACAAATTCCCGCGCATCGTCGAGGTGGTCACCGGATTCCCCATGGGTCCCAGCGGCAAGATCCTCAAGCGCGAGCTGGCCGCGCAGCATCAATCCAAGAACTGACCCGCTGCCCCCTGCGATAGCCGCAGGGGGCATTGCTCTGCCCGATCCAATGGCCTTTACACCGGTAAAGGTTCCCGGCGAGCGCAGCCTCGCGATCCTGCCGCGGCACGCCACAAGGGCCATCGGCTGGCGGGTTTCCGCCGGCCGATGGCCCTTGTGTTGTTCAATGCTCAGTCGTTAACCGACAGGTCCCGCCCCTTGCCTTCGCGGATGGTCAAGACCGTGATCAGCGAGATGAGCAGCAGCACTACTGCGTAGACCCCGAAGACGGTGCGCCCGCTGGCTCCGAGCCAGGCTTCAAAGCCTGCCTGCAGATAGGCTGCGGTACCGCCGAAGGCCGCCACGCAGATCGCATAGGGAACTGCGACACCGATGGTGCGCACCGAGGTTGGGAACAGCTCGGAGAATATTGCCGGCGCGATCGCGCAGACGCCGCTGATGAAGACCAGCATCAGGGACATGGACACGGCCAGCTGGATCGCGGAGTCCTTCAGGATCGCGCTGGCCGGGAAATAGGCGATGATCAGCGCGGCCGTGCAAACGAGCATGACCGGTCGACGGCCGACCTTATCCGAGAGCCGACCCCACATCGGCAGCAGGACGATGAACACCAGGTTCGCGGCCACACCGGCCCACAAAGCCTGTTTCGGGTCGATGCCCAGCACGTTGATGGCATAGGCCGGGGTCGATACGCCCCACACGTAGTAGACGACGGTCAGGCCTACCGTCATGCCGATGACCTGCAGCGCCTCGCGCCAATGCTTGGCCATCTCGGCGATCAGATTCGGCTTGGACTGCGGCGCTGCGCTGCCTTTCTCCCCGGAAAATACCGTGGATTCTGCCAGCCTTGAACGCATCACCAGCGCCACCAGGCCGAACACCGCGCCCAAGGCGAATGGGATGCGCCAGCCGAAGGCGGACATCTGCTCGGAGCTGAGCACGGTGGAGAGCACCGCACCGAGCAGCGTGCCGAACAGGATGCCGACGGTGCCCGATACGTAGATCAGCGAGGACCACGGTCCGCGGCGCTCGGCCGGAGCCATCTCGCACAGGTAGGTCTGCGCACTGGGCAGCTCCCCTCCGTGCGCCAGTCCCTGCACCAGGCGCGCGATCACCAGCATCAGCGAGGCCCCGGATCCGATCAACTCGTAGGAAGGAGTCAACGCGATCGCCAGCGAGCCCAGCGAGGCCAACGCGACGGAGAGCGTCATCGAGGTCTTGCGCCCGACCTTGTCCCCGATCCAGCCGAAGACGAAGCCGCCGACCGGGCGGGCGACAAAACCGACAGCAAAAATTGCCAAGGTCATCAAGAAGGCGCTGGAGGGATTCTCCGGGCTGAACAACTGCCCGGCAATGAACGAGGCGAAGGTGGCGTAAACCGCCCAATCGAACCATTCCACGGCGTTGCCCGCAGCTGTGCCCACGATCGTGCGAACCACCTGTCGGCGTTCACGCTGTTGGCCCAGGACTGCTGGGGTCGAAGTTGTTTCTGGCATTATCGGCTCCTTTACCGATAGGAGGGAACGCGGCGGCGCACCGGTCACCAGTGCGCCGCGCGTTGATCGCCACCCGTTCAGCCGGAGATGAACCGTCAAATACCGAAATGGCGCGAGTGAGTGAAAGCCGCGCCGGCAAGGGATTTGCCTGCGCGAACTGCCGAAGGGAACATCGTTGTTCCTCGCTCTTCGGCCAACGTGTCAGCAGTTCATGCTGCGCCTACCGCTGGGAAGGCTTGTTCTGGCGGCGCAGTTCGGCCTTGGCCAGCGCGTTCTTGTGCACCTCGTCGGGTCCGTCGGCGAAGCGCAGCGTGCGATTGACCGCGTACATGGCGGCCAGCTCAAGATCCTGGGACAGGCCCGCGGCACCGTGCACCTGGATCGCCTTGTCCAAAATCCACTGCACCGTGCTCGGGGTGGCAATCTTGATGGCCTGGATTTCGGTGTGTGCGCCCCTGTTGCCCACGGTATCCATCAGCCAGGCAGTCTTCTGCACGAGCAGTCGCAACTGCTCGATGCGCACCCGCGATTCGGCGATCCAGTCGCGGATCACCCCTTGCTCGGCCAGCGGCTTCCCGAAGGCCACGCGTTCCTCGGCCCGCTGGCACATCATCGAGATCGCCCGCTCAGCCACGCCGATGGCACGCATGCAGTGGTGGATGCGCCCGGGCCCCAGCCGGGCCTGGGCGATAGCAAATCCCTCGCCCTCGCCGCTGATCAGATTGGCAGCCGGAACCCGCACATTGGTGAACGACAGCTCGGCGTGCCCGCCGTGCTCGTGGTCGTCGTACCCCAGGACGTGCATCCCGCGGATGACCTCAAGCCCTGGAGCATCGCGCGGGACCAGCACCATGGATTGCTGCCGGTGCCGTTCAGCGCCGGGATCGGTCTTGCCCATGACGATGAAAACCTTCGCGTTCGGGTTCATGGCGCCGGTGATCCACCATTTGCGCCCGTTGATCACGTAGTCCCCGCCATCGCGCACGATGCTGGTTTCAATGTTGGTGGCATCCGACGAGGCCACGTCCGGCTCGGTCATTGCAAAGGCCGAGCGGATCTGCCCATCGAGCAGCGGCTGGAGCCATTGCGCCTTCTGCTGCTCCGTGCCGAACATGTGCAGCACTTCCATATTGCCGGTGTCCGGTGCCGCGCAGTTCATGGCTGCAGGAGCGAGGTTGCCGGAGCGTCCGCTGATTTCGGCCAAGGCCGTATATTGCAGGTTGCTCAGTCCCGCTCCCTCCGCTCCTGGCAGGAACGGGTTCCACAAGCCGCGGCGGCGTGCCTCATCGCGCAGCTGGCCTACCACCGGGGCCTGCTCCCAGGCCCACCGGTTCTCAAGCTGCGCCAGCTGTTCGGCGAAAACCGCTTCGGCCGGATAGACGTGCCCGTCCATGAAGTCCAGCAGGTTCTCCTGCAGCTCCACGGTGCGGGCGTCAAGTGCGAAGTCCATTAGTTTCCTCCCTTGAGCGCGTCCAGCCCTGCCTGCAGCAGCGGGTGGATCGATTCGCCGATGTTGTCGAATCCGGCGCCGACGGTCTGCCCGTGCACATGCCGGTAGTGGATTCCCTCGACGATGGCGGCCAGCTTGTAGGCCGCCAGGCCCAGATAGAATCCGAAGTTGGACAGGTCGCGGTCGCTGCGCGCGGCGTACCGCTCGATGATCTGCGCCTCGCTGGAGAACCCCTCGGCGTTGGCCACATCGGTGACCGCGGCGCTGCCCAGCCGGTGGTAGGTGAGCATCAGCGCCAGATCGCAGAGCGGGTCGCCAAGCGTGGCCATCTCCCAGTCCAGCACGGCCCGGGGACGGTCCGCAGCGTCGATCAGGATGTTGTCCAGGCGGAAATCTCCATGCACAATGCCCGAGCGGCTTTGCGGCGGCACCGCGGCCGCCAACTGCCGGTGCAGCTCATTAGCCGCGGGAAGCTCGCGGGTAAACGAGGCATCCAGCTGCTTTTTCCAGCGGTGCACCTGGCGCTCCAGATACCCGTCCGGACGCCCGAAGTCATCGAGCCCGATCTGCCGCGGATCAACGCTGTGCAGCGTCACCAGCACATCGACCAGCCGCTCGGAGATCGCACGGGTGCGTTCCGGGCCCAGGGCGTTGAGCTCATCGGCCCGCCGGTAGGGCGTGCCCTCGACCCGCTCCATCAGGTAAAACGGTGCACCGAGCACCTGCTGGTCCTCGCAGAAAGCGTAGGCGCGAGGGACGGGGACGCCGGTGTCGGCCAGCGCGGAGATGATGCGGTATTCACGCGCCATGTCGTGCGCGGTGGCCAAGACGTGCCCCAGCGGAGGCCGGCGCAGGATCCACTCCTTGTCGCCGTCGCTCAACGCATAGGTCAAATTGGATTTTCCACCCGCGATCAGGGTGGCGCCCAGTCCGGTTCCGGCGCCCTCAACGGCACCCGGCAGCCAGTCGGCGAGGGCCTGCAAGTCCAGGCCCGGCAGTTGCTGTTGTTGTTGCTGTTGTTTCATGATTCCCCCATGTCGTTGCCTGCGGCCGCAGCCACGCGCAGCGATCCCTGCGTGCCCTCGAAGTCAATGGCTGTTGTCATCGGCTAGCTCCTGCTTTGGCCATCAGCCCGGGAACCAGCTGTGCGATCCCGGCTGCCGTCGCTGCCGGCGAGCGGTGCAGCAGGGTTCTGAGCCCCAGCTGGCCGGCGCCCTGCAGATTGGCCTCCGCGTCGTCGATGAACAGTGTGCGCTCGGGGATGGCCCCGGCCTTCTGCACGGCATGCTGGTAGATTCGCCGATCGGGCTTGCGCAGCCCGACCTGCTCGGAAATCACCACGGGGTCGAAAATTGGATCGATCCTGTCCCAGGGATAGCTGGGTCCCCAGCTGTTGGACAGCAAACCCACGCGCAGGCCGAGCCCGCGCAGCTCGGCGGCGAGGTTGAACATGTGCTCGTCGGGGTGAAGCTGGGCAAAGATCCTGCCCAGCAGCCCCTCGGGAGGCACGGAGGAACCGTCGCGGGTTTCCAGCTCGGCCGCCAGCTTGGCCTCGAACTGGTCCGGCGGCAGGGCACCTGTTTCCAAATCGCGAATCGGGGTGGCTCCCGGGACGCTGCGTGACATCCAGGCGTTCAGCACCCGGGAAAAGGATGCCGGCACTATGCCCTCGGCGGCGACCCAGGCGTCGATGGTTTCGGGCACTGGCCCTGTCATCACCCCGCCGTAATCGAAGTACACGGTGTCAACGAGCCGCATTACATGCCGCCGGTCAGGGTCATGCCGCCATCGATGACCATCAGCTGTCCGGTCATCCACGAGGCGTCCTTGGATAGCAGGAACGCGACCGCGCCGCTGATGTCTTCTGGAACTCCCAAGCGCTTGAGCGGATACTCCGCGGCGACTTCGGCCTCGCGGCCTTCGTAGAGCGCCGTGGCGAACTGCGTTTTCACCACGCCGGGCGCCACCGCGTTGACTCGTATGCCCGGACCGAGTTCCACTGCGAGCTCCTCGGTGATATGCCGCAGCATCGCCTTCGATGCCCCGTACATTCCGATGCCCGGCGCCGGCTTCAGCCCGGCAATCGATGACACGTTGACCACCGCACCGCCGGTGTCGACCATTCCAGACCAATAGGCCTGTTTTGTCCATGAAAGCGCAGCGAGGCAATTAACCTCGATGATCTTGCGGGCTGATTCCAATTCAAGCTCGATCATCGGACCGTACACCGGGTTGATTCCGGCGTTGTTCACCAGGAAGTCCAGGCCGCCGAAGTTTTCATGTGCCTTGGCGATGGCCTCTTGCTGATGGGCCGTGTCGTCGGCCTTGCCTGCAACTCCCAGCGCGTGCTCGGGCCCGCCGAGAAGTGCCACCGCTTCTTCCAATGGCTCTGGCTTGCGTGCGGTAATCACCACCTTTGCGCCGTCGCTCACCAACCGCTGTGCGATGGCCAGCCCGATGCCGCGGCTCGCCCCGGTGACAACGGCTGTACGGCCTTCAAATTCCATAGGCATATTGGTGTTTCCTTCCTCGGTCAGACCCGGCTTCACTGTTGGTTCGCTTCCCAGGCAAGCACGAGGGGCCATCTGCGCCGGTCTGCCGCAGTGCCGTTCTCGTTCCAGGGATCACGGCGCCCTGCCAGATCTCTTGCTGCGCTTGTGCCCTGATTTCATGCCTTAATTCCACAAACCTAAGCGCTTGCTTATGTTTTCGATTTCAGTATTCACTGTGACCTCCGTCATGTCAATGCCCAGTATGCGGCGGTAAGATAGCGCTCAGCAGACGAAAGAGGCACGAATGGCTACGGAGCAGGCCCGCGGCAGTGCGACACGCGCCCGACTTCTGGACGCAGCCGTTACCGCCTTTGGCAATAAGGGATTTCACGGGACCACCACCAGGGACATCGCCGCAGCTGCCGGGATGAGCCCGGCTGCCGTCTACGTGCATCACCGGACCAAGGAAGAAATCCTGTTCCAGATCTCGGCCGAAGGGCATCGGCAGATTCTTCAGGTCATCCACGACAGCGCCGCCGAAGATTCCGGCCCAACCGATCGGCTTGCTGCCACGGTTCGCGCGTTTGTGGCGTTCCACGCCGAAAATCACGTCAAAGCGCGCGTGGTGAACTACGAACTGGCCGCGCTGACAGAAGAGCATCGCAATGAAGTGATCAAGCTGCGGCGATCGATCACCCAGGTGTTCCACGAAATTGTGCGCGCAGGATTGCAGACCGGTGATTTTTCGGTCTCCGACATGGAAATTTCTGCCACTGCCATCATGTCCCTCGGCGTGGACATCACCCGCTGGTACAGCCCGGACGGCCCGTGGACACCAGAGGTGCTCGGCGAGATCTATGCCGAGTCAGCTTTGCGCATTGTTGGGGTCGCTGCACCCAGCAGCGCATTGCAAGCGCACCGGGCCGGCGCAGCGGGGCAAACCGCACATGCCGCACGATGATTTGCGCTTCGCCAGGACGCCAACGGCGCTCTTGAATCAAGGCAGCCAGGGCCCCGCCCTCATTCACGTGGCCTTATTTCGAAGCAATGCTTCTCGTCGCCGCGCTGGTGCAAACCCCGTCGCGACGGCGCGGATGCGCACTTTGCTCTGCGGCCGCCGACCCACCGGAAGAACGCCGCATCCAATCAGCCCAGGCACGGCGGCAGGCTGCTGCCCGGAAACCGGCATGGAGGAGCCCAATGACGGCACGACACGCATTGATCATCGGAGCATCCCGAGGGATCGGCCTCGGCCTGGCTGAACGGCTGCTCGAACGAAAGTGGCAGGTCACTGCCACGAGCCGACGCGTTGACGACAGCGGCCTGGCCGAATTATCCGGGCGGTTCCAAGGACGCGTGCACCACGAGCAGGTCGACATCGACATTGAGGCCCAGGTCATCGCCCTGCACCAAAGGCTGGCAGGTTCGGCCTTCGACCTGATCCTGGTCAACGCCGGAGTGACACACGACCGGTGGGAGACGCTGGCCGAGGTCAGCACCGAGACCTTCCATCGGCTGATGACCACCAACGCGCTCAGCCCGATGCGATTCATCGAACGCTTCCAGGACCGCGCAACCCCGACGGGCACTCTTGCTGTGACATCTTCCGGGCAAGGAAGCATCACCAACAACACCCGGGTGACCGGCTGGGAGGTCTACCGGGCCAGCAAGTCGGTACTGAACCAGCTCATGCGCAGCTACGCCGCCCGCCACCCCAGGATCCGCACACTCTGCTGCTGCTGGCCCCGGGCTGGGTGCGGACCGAATTGGGCGGGCCCGAGGCCACCTTGAGCATCGAGCAGAGCACTACCGGTCTCGCCGATGTCCTCGAGGCGCAGGCCGGGCAGGGCGGGCTGCAGTTCCTCGACCACGCGGGCCAGGGCATTCCGTGGTAGTTCGGATGGCGACTGCGCTCATCCCACGGTAAAGCGGAACTCCGCGCCGTCGCCGGCGATGCCCGACTCTGGAATGGGCGCCATGCGATTCGAGCTGTCAACCGCCGATGCGTCAAAGGATGCTCCTTCGACCAGGACTCGGGTGTTCAGCCACCGGTCGTCATCGTCGGCGATCCGCCGGGCGTTGTCATCGGCCGTGGCGAACAGCACGGCTGTCCAGCACTCGCGTAGACGGCAAATCCACTCTCGAGACCTGCAGCGAAGTGATCGCCGTGATGCCGTGCCCTCGATGAGAACTTCGCTCGGGTGAATGGGCTCGATCGGGCCAGTGGCAGTCAACGAACTTGGCTTCTTCTGGTCAGGCAGCGCTCCGCACGAAGCGGATCCGACACTGGCCGTCCGTCGTGATGCTGTACTGGCCAGCTCTGTCCCCGCCTCGGGCATCCAGTCGGTGGCTGGGCGGAGCGCGGAGATCCTCGAGCACCTCGGCTGATCGCTCCGGCCGGATCTTGGACAGCGCAACCCGGTGTGCCAACAACCGAATGTTCTGATCACAAGGCCAGTGCAGACAGAGACCGCCAATAAGGCTAGACGTTGACGCGGAACTCCGCCACGTCCCTCGAATATGACAAGCCACGGGCTTTTGAAGGCCGCCGTGACGCTGTCTGGCAAAGGGCTGAACTGCCCAGGCGAGCTTTCAGATCCCGCAATCTAAAGCGGCACGAAGTCATGGCTGATTCTACTGGCCTTTGAGAAGACCGGAGGACCTCGATCCCCAGGTGGGAAAGCAAGCCCCGTTCTGGATATCAGTGCACCACCAGATCCAATCCTCGCTCGCAACACCGTTCCGGGCCGGCGGCCCAGCCACCTTGCACGCCTTCAAAATCGCCTAGAGGTCTGCGCCGTCGAAGCCCGGCTCGATTGCCGCATTCGCGGATTTGGCGTATCGGCTTGCAAGCGCCTCCCCGATCACCAATAGGTGGTTGCGCACGCTTTGCGGGCTGATGATGTCCAGCCACTCGACGAGCCCTGCGAGATGGCCGGCGATTCCGTACTCGCTCAGCGCACGGATCGCCACGGGGATGCGGCCATCGCTTCCAGCTTGCCCGATTTCCAGGTTCTCACCGACTGCCGTTTGGAGAAAGCCGATTCCTGCCGGAGCGCAGGTTGCGTGCACGATGACAGGTGCGCGGTTGCGTTCCGCTTCGCCGGTATGCTCTAGCCATGTCGCTGCGAGATCAAAGGTCTCGTCTCGGTGGACCGGAAATTCGCTGGGGATAACAGCAGTGACGCGGTCAAGACGAAAAGTCCGCCTGCCCGAGCCGGTATGGGCGACCAGATACCAGCTCGATCCCTTCGCAACCAAGCCCAAGGGATCAACGATCCTCTCGGACTCGTTGCCCACCCTGTCGATGTAGTTGAGCTGGGCTTTCACGCCGCGGATGACTGCGTCCTGCAGAACGTCAAGAAACTGTGGAAGCTGGTTCCCTGAGCCAATTGACCCCCACTGTTGCGAATCCACGATCAGCGATGAGGCTGCGGCCTCGGCTTGCGCGCGGAAAGTCTCCGGCAAAGCTCGGACGAGCTTTCGAAGTGATGCTTTCAGCTCGGGAGTTGCAGTTGCCGAAGCTGCTGCTGGTCCCGCGACCAGGAATAGGGCGCGCACCTCGCGCGCGGTGAAGCCCGAGAGATCGGTGCGCCCGCCGCCGAGAAGCCGCCACCCGCCGGAACGACCCTGAACCGAATAGATGGGGACCCCGGCCATGCCGAGTGCGTCCAGGTCACGACGGGCGGTGCGTTCAGAGATCTCGAGTTCATTTGCGATCTCTGCGGCCGTGACCTGCTCACGCCGTTGCAACATGAGAATAATTGCCACCAGTCGATCAGATTTCATGTTTTCCATACTTTCAGAAAAACCGGTCACTACTTGACCTATTTATTTCTCTACCTTGGGATCATGACTACATCAACTCATGAGATTCCTTTTGCCGAAGCCATTATCATTTCGGTGAATCGTGTCGATCTAGAAGTGTTCGAAGCCGGGTCAGAGAACGCCGGAAACCCGATTGTTCTCTGTCATGGCTGGCCCGATCTTGCCTACACCTGGCGTTTTCAGGTCCCTGCCCTCGTCGCTGCCGGATATCATGTGATCGCCCCTAACCAGCGAGGGTTCGGAAATTCGACCGCGCCAGAAGATGTCGTCGATTACGATATTGAGCACCTGACGGGTGATCTGGTTGCGCTGGTTGACTACTTCGGATATGAACGAGCCACATTTATCGGTCACGACTGGGGCGCTTTTGTTGTTTGGAGCTTCACGTTGTTTTACCCCCACCGTGTCGACAAGATCGTAGCGCTCAGCTTGCCATATCTTGTGCGAGGCGAGGTCCCGTGGCTCGATTTCATGGAAGCGGTGCTGGGAAGTGATTACTATTTCGTGCATTTCAACAAGCAGCCGGGCATTGCTGACGCGATTTTTGATTCGGATCCCGCCCGTTTTATCAATAATCTCTACCGTAAGAACGAGCCGCTCTCTCCCCCTAAGCCCGGCATGGCATTGATCGAAATCGCCCACGGCGATTCCCCGCTTGGTGATCCGTTGCTTAGCGAGATTGAACTGTCTGTCTACGACAGCGCGTTCAAGCACTCGGGGTTCACTGGCGGCATCAACTGGTACCGAAACCTCAACCGAAACTGGCATCTGCTCGCAGACGCGGATCCCATCATCCGCCAGCCGGCACTTATGGTCTACGGCCTTCGAGATACCGTTGCCCGTTCTGAACAACTATCCGCTTTCGTTCCTAATGTTGAAGAGCTCAATATCGACAGCGGGCATTGGGTGCACCAGGAACGCCACGAAGAAACCACGAACGCGATCATCAAGTGGTTGGCCCGGAAACAAGACAAATAGGAGGCAGAAATGGTCGAAGCACAGTTCTTCAGCGACGCACAGGCGTTCAGCGATTGGCTCGAAGCACACCGCCACCAAACACTAGAAGTGTGGGTGCTGTTTTACAAGAAGGGCTCTGGGCAGGCCAGTCAAACATGGTCCGAGGCCGTCGACGTGGCACTGTGCTTCGGCTGGATTGACGGACTCAGGAAAAGTGTCGATAGCAACAGTTACAGGGTGCGCTTTACGCCCCGAAAGCAGAATAGCGTGTGGAGCGCCGTCAATATCAGAAAGGTCGAGGCCTTGATGCGAATGGGCAGGATGAGACCGGAGGGACTCGACCTGTTCAACAGCCGAAAGGACTCTCAAGGGTACTCGGCTGAAACACGAAGAGTGAAACTGGATGCCTCGTATGAGCAGAAGTTCAAGGATCATCAGACGGCTTGGGCGAAGTTCTCAACCTTCGCACCGTCCTACAGGCGCGACTCTGTCTGGTGGGTCATGAGCGCGAAGAAGGAAGAAACGAGGCTGAAGAGATTGGACGTTCTGATAGCTTCATCTCGCGAAGGGAATCGAATTCCCATATTCAGGCAACGAGATATCCCTGCCTCCTGAAGAGCTCGACTCAACGCATGACGCTGTGAAGTGGCTTTGGCTCTGCATCGGCCCTGAAAATTCCCGACCGATAGCATCATGACATGTGACATCACACTTGTGAGCCGCATCCGGAAAGCCCAAACGCGTGTGCCAGGCCCCCAGAACACAGCGGCACCAGATCTGCAGGGATGCAACCCGGAAGGGCACAGCATGGCTGATCGCCTCGCCGCCACAGGTGGCAATGGGCTCGGCGATCTCCGGGAATCCGCGCTCCCGCAACGGCATCTTCCGTTCCTCAGGCGAGTTCCTCGGCGACGATGTCGATGCGCGTGCCGTCCGGGTTGGTGATCGTGATGCCCAGAGCGTCGTACCCGTCAGCACGCAGGCGCTCCGAACTGATCTCTTCCCCCGTGATCAGCCTGAGCACACCTTCTTCATCTCGGAGTTCGTCTTCTTCTTCGTCCCAGTCGATGTTGTCGAAGACCTCGACCTCGACGGCGAACTCCGTGCAGCCGCCGAGTTCGAACGGCGTTTCGGCCTGTCGCGCCTCCAGATCGCCTGGGTCATACTCGTCGACGAACATCGCGTTGTACCCGTGCCGTCCACCATCGAAGAGCACTACCTCCTCCCCGGTGTCCACAGCGCGGGCAACCACCAGAGCGGGCACCTCGTCGCCGACGATTAGGCCGTGTTCGGCCATGATCTCCCCGAATTAGGAGACCGTGAACACCGCACCGCCCTTCGAAGAGCGAAGATCGAACCGGCGGCCGGACTCAGTCGCAGATGCGATCGAATTCTCTGGCAGGTGCATGGGTATTAAAAGGTTCATGATCGGAATCTTAGCGAACCGATGAACGCTCAGGCTGCCTGAGGGGCCACGCACATCTTGCAGAGGACCTGCACCAGGTCGCCACGGACGACCGCGCAGATCGATGCCTCCATCCGGCCAAGTTGCAAGGTGGCGCCCGACCGGCAAGACGAGCCACAGTAGACCTGGCGGATCGCAAACCAACTGGCCAACCCGGTTAGCTGAACGCTCCGAGGCAGAGATCCGCGCCCAATCGCAAGCCAAGGAGAAAGGGGCAAGTTCCTCGCGGCATCCGAGATAGCCAAAGGCAACGCCTCCCGCTACTACCATTTCAGGTGCCGCACGGTTCATCAGGAGCCCACCCAGTCGTTGACCGCGCGCAAGGTTGGAGACCAGCCCCCGTAGAGTCATTGCTGCTCGGCGCGTGATGGTGAACCGGTAGTTCACCTCAGCCTAAAATCAATTCCCGAGCTCGCCTGCAGGGCATGGACGTAGAACTCGGGCCACATGGCGACCCGCACCAGGTGAAGTATTCTCGACTGGCTCTCGTTCCACCGCAGCGATGCAGTGCCTCTGCTGATTGCGGAATTGGATCAGGGCCACGGAAGTCCTAAATCAGAGTTCAATTTGTTCAAGTCGTACATGGGTCAAGGATTCTTGCTGACGATGACCATGTACAAACGCCCCCGGCTTCAAAAGAAACCGAGGGCGTTTGAGCTGAGAAGTCTTAGACGTTGAAGCGGAACTCCACGACGTCGCCACACATGCCAACCTCAAAGCACGACGTCAGAATGAGTCGCAACGTCGAACCGTTGTCCCGGAAATCGCAAACCTGCGTAGTACATGTTCGTGTGTGCCACGATCTGTGCCCCTGTGACAGTTACGCCATCCCACTCGGCATCCCCTGTCGTGTGTGCGTCGCCCACAAGAGTGACGTCGTATCCTTCAACGGCTGCACGCTGAGTCGTCGTTCTGATGCAGTAGTCCGATTGGGCCCCCGCAATAATCAAACGTGTCGCCTCTAGCCGGTCGAGCGTCTGCCTCAGAAGCGTTTGCGCGAACGCGTCACGATAGTTCTTTCTCACTACTGCCTCGCCGTCGATCCATTTAAGTGGAGCGACAAGATCCCATGCGGGCGTGCCCTCACCAACTGGATCGTGCATTACCCAAATCACCGGAACGGACCGCGATCTCGCCCGTTCGACGAGCTTAGCGACACGTTTGGCAACGCCATCCGCATCGAAGCATCCTGGGACTACGCCCTGCTGCATGTCAATAATCACGAGTACAGTTTCAGCAGCATTCGACATCAGGTGACCTTCAGCGGCTTGATCTCAGCGATCCGGTCGCCGGCAAGGTCTTGGGCAATCTCCAGCTCATAACGCGTCTGCAGATTGAGCCAGAACTGAGGTTCCACACCGAAAAAGCGTCCGAGACGCAGTGCGGTGTCCGCAGTGATCCCCCGCTTGCCGTGCACGATTTCGTTGATCCTTCGCGGCGGGACACCGATCGACACCGCGAGCTTATTCTGGGTAATGCCGAACCCTTCGATGAAGTCCTCCATCAGGACCTCCCCCGGATGGATCGGTGCGATCTTGTCAGTGGTAGTCAACGATCTCCGCCGCCTCTGGTCCAAAGTTTGCATCTCGGTTACACGTCCGCTACCGATCACTAATGCGGATGCTGGTTCATTACTGCAAAGATTCCATTGCTTGGTTAACGGCCCGCATTCGCTCACGTCCCCTTGGGCGCGAGACCCATTGTCGCGAGTACAACAAACGCTAAAAGCAGTTTTGACCTTCAAGAGGGCAGTTTGGGATTCTCTGCTGGAATCAGGCTATCTGCATCCGCTGATCGCCCATCAGGTATTCCAAGGACAGCTCCCCTCCGACAGCTTCCAAATAGTTGCGGATTGTGCCGATTTTTGCATTCTCAAGATCTCCATGCTCAATCTTCGAGACTTGACGCTGCCCCACACCAATGCGCTCAGCGAGCTCAGCTTGAGTGAGTCCAGCCTGTTCACGCAATTCGCGCAAGCGATAGGCACGAACCTCCGCAAGCATTCTCTGCTTGTGCTTCTCGACCCGGTCCCGATCGACTGGATTCTGAGCGAGAAAGTCCTTAAGAGACTTGGCCAACGCACTCACTTTCCTCTTATCTTGTCTAAATGTTCATCGAACAATCGATCGGCATGTGGAAGGTTTTTCTCGTACCAGCCTTGCCAGTCACCAGCTTTATCGCCCGCAATTAGCATGATTGCCGCCCGCTCCGGATCGAACGCAAACAAGATTCGCAATTCTGATTTGCCAGATGAACCTGGTCGAAGTTCCTTTATATTCTTATGGCGAGATGCTTTTACGGTGTCCACAATGGGTCGTCCGAGCTGGCGCCCAGAATCCTCTAGCAGTTCAATCGCGGCAACCACTTGCTCCCGGGAATCAACATCAAGCTCAGCAAGCCAAACCTCGATGAGCTCGATGTCCACGTTCCACAAGGAGATAGAATAGACCCCACATGGTCTAGACTGCAATAGTTAGAGCCACGCCCTAAAACGGACCCGAGGCATTACGTTTCAACACCACAAGCAAGAACGCCCCCGATTTCAAAAGAAACCGAGGGCTCCAAAGCTATGCAGGATTAGACGTTGAAGCGGAACTCCACCGAGTTCCGCTACAAACCAACCTCTGACGATGAGTAGTCAAGTTGCCAGCGCTAATCATCCCGCGGGTCAGAGCGTTGCTCTGATCCGTTCGTACAGTGCACGGCCGAGACCAGGTGCGCAT
>Ga0308158_10001295_pt1 | contig 27653 bp, 21 predicted proteins | sample PhyBR2_FD_201038 | JGI IMG/M metagenome (GOLD analysis project Ga0308158, IMG submission 201038) | Phyllosphere microbial communities from UC Gill Tract Community Farm, Albany, California, United States - DLSLB.R2 | ecosystem: Host-associated > Plants > Phyllosphere > Unclassified | place: USA... | reverse complement strand
GTGAATCCAAAACAGCTCTCAAATGCCAGAGCGCCATGCGATGTGGAGCACAATTGACAAGACTATGGGCTGGATGGCCGCCCGGGCGAGGCTGGACCATGAACGGCATGATGCGGCGGCTGAACGCACGTGAACGCCTGCCGCAAAGTACGGTTCGGCGTTGCAATATCAGAAGAAATGATCGCACACATTAAAACACAAAGGCCTCTGCCCTCGTATTGGCTCATTTCGCACAGTGCCAATCTAGTCGCGAAACACGCTAAAAATAGCTCTTGGAAGGCCGTTGCACAATAAGAAGCGACCGGCGGCATTCTGAACCCCTTTCGGAGCCGATTCCCGGCGTTGGTTCGTATTCCGATCGGAAGGATGGCAGGCACATCCTGTCGTCGCCGCTGTTCGTAGAATTCGGCAATTGAAGCGAACTCGAGGCGGCGAGACGGCAAGTCAGCAACCGGATCCCTTCCCGGCACAGCGGGCGAGAAATGTCTTCGAGAACTCGATGTCGGGTTTCTTGCCCTTGCCGCGCACCGGGTATGTGAAAACCTCGACTTCGGCTTCGCGGAGGGCGCCGGCCATCGCCGGCCGCAGGGAGGGGGTGTCGGGTAGAAGCGCTATCTTTGCCAGCGCCCGGTTTAGACCGATCAGCGCTGGATAGAGAGTGAGCTGTCCTACCGCCTCGTAGCAATGGTGGGCGAACGTGCCGGTCTTGATCTCGATAAGCGCATTTGCCGTCTCGGCCATGCCGTCCACGGCGTAGCCGTTGGCCGTCGGCTTGGTCAGATCCGCACCGAGCTGTTCGCGCAACGTTTCGAACACGTAGCCTTGGAGCGCACGAACCTTGAACGTGCCCCCCTTTGCGATTGACGACGACGACGCGACCTTTTTCGTCCAGCCCGAGGCTATATGGCTTCGACTGAGCGCGAGGACCTGTCCGTGACAAGAGCCTGGCGGAAGCCGGAGAGGTGAAGACGATGAAAAGCAACATCCCGACTTGGCGCGAGATTGGGAAGGCTGCCCGCGCGCTTGCAGCGCGATTACCGGGTGACCGGTTTCTCAAGCTCGTGTTCGTAGGATGCATCAACGTTGGCAAGAGCCGCAGCAACCCGATCCGAGGTAACCTTGTGGCGACCGGCTTACGCGAAGCGTTCGGGCACATCCTTCATACACTGTCGCCCGACGATCAGGTCCGTGCATGCGTCTGGTTCGTCCAGGCGAAGGACACCCGGACGGTCACCCGGGCCCAGCGCGTCGGCTACATCATTAAGGCGGGCCTGACCGACGACTTCGTCCGGGACGAGCTCGGGCTCAACGTGAAGGCGTATGCGGACGAGCTGACCGAGATGGTGGAGGGGCTCAACAAGGCAACGCATGTGCGGCCTAACACCATACTGACGCACGGACCGACGATCCGGGAACTTTTCATGGACGTGGTGACGGGGCTCGACACCCTTCTCGATGCCGCGCGGGACAGCCGCCGGATGGTCGAGGAGGCGGTCGCGGCCACGCTGCATGACGCCGTCTTCGAGAAGATGATCGGCGAGGCGATCCAGGAACTCGACGAACTCTCGACGCACACGACGATCGACTACCACATGGTCGAGCGCATTGAGGTCGAGGAGATGGACGCGGCAACGATCTCCTACGTGGTCACCGGAGAGGTGGCCGTGGAACTGCAATTCGGCTCGGGCTCCGACGTCCGTAACGACATCGGATATCGTGACACCGACAGCTACCCATACGAAGCACGGGCGGAGGTCGCTGTCACGGATCCGCTGAACATCTCTGCTGACGACGTCGAGGTGAAGGTCGATACGGACAGCTATTACGAGTGAGCGGACCCGGTTCGGTGGCGCGACCCGTGCAGTGACTGGCTAATAATTAGAGAAGGATGGAGTTTGTCGCCCACCACCGGCGTGGGCAGGTCGACAAGGGCCACCTCCACTCGCGGCATGGTGCGCCTACACGTCGATCTCGACGTGCTCGAGATCGAACAGGCTGATGCCGTCCGGCGCCGCGATGCCCTGTCCTGAAATCCAGGTCTCGGCGATGGCCTGCTCGGCCCGCAGCGCGTCCACCGACAGGCCGAACAGCATGACCGGTGTCGACGACTTCCTCGTGGCCTTGAGCGCGGCGACATCGTCCGCGTCGAGGATGGGACGGATGCCGAACGGGGTGATGAGGGCGGCGGCGTATGTCCCTTCGTGCGGCTCCGTCGCAGGGCGCTCGATCGGACGCAGGAGGTCGTCTTCGTTGCTGGTGCTCACCTTGGCAGGCATGCCGTCGCGATCCGGAGCCGCCTTGACTCGCACCAGCGTGCCGCCGGGCCGGCGAGCGGTGCCGATGAGTCCCAAGCGGCCGAGGCGCATCGCGATGTTGGCGATCCGCCGGCGCCTGATCCCGTCGGCGTGCTCCCTCCTCTCGCCATCGGCGATCGCTTCGCCGTCGGTCGGCGGGTCCCAGAGCAGCGAGACCGATTCCCGCCGGCGGCTGTCGGTGGACCAGAGGTTGGCGGCGACCCAGTTCCTCGTCACCAGCGAGCGACCCGATCGATCGACCACCTCCACGCGGCCGAACTGCTTCTTTCCCTCTGTGACGCAGGTCGGCTGGCCGGTCAGGAAGTGGGGTTGCCTGCCGGTGAGGCTGCCCTTGGCCTCGCACAGGCAGTAGCTGCCGGTAGCCGGATCCCATGCGATCCAGTCGGGTATGTCGCCCTTGGAGGTCCGGCGGATCATGACGCCGTTCGGCAGCCGCGTCACATTGGTGCGCAGTGGTACGAAATCGGTGAATCCGAGCCGGCTCGCGAGCAGGGCGCGGGAGAAGTAGCGACCATAGAGCGCAGAATACGCGCGCCGGAGTTCCGCGCTTTCCGCTAGGTCGCCGCCCCAGCGCAGGCGCACGGTATCGCTTCTGCTGAGGTGGGCAGAGAACAGCCGGAGCCATGCGGGCACGAGCGGGCCACCCTGCATCGTCTCGTCCGCGGCGGCGAGTGCCGCCCACCAGAGGCTGAACGGCTGGTGCACGGTCCTGTCGTGCGGGATCGATGGCTCGACGATGCGGATGTGTGTCCAGCGGTAGGGCATACGAAGCGACTAGCACGGAAGACGTCGTGGGCTCACGTTATACGGAAGTTTCTCGATTGCGGCGTGATCCCGGTTTCTTCCTGAGCAGCGTTTCGATGCTGGCGAATTGGTCGATGCCGTCCCGCATCGACCAGAACCGCGGACCGTATGCGCCTTGGATGACGCCATCCACCGCGTCCTTCTTATAGGGGTCGACGTAGGGCTGGATGAACTCGAGCGAATCCGCGCCCGCGAGATACCAGAGCAGTTCGCCGATGGCGCTGAACGGCTTGCAACGGTTCTAAGACCGGCTAATCCGGGATCTGGGCTTCAGGATGCGCACGACCACCCCGAGGATCTCGACCGTGTCACCGCGGGTGCCGGCGTGGGCGCGACCGTGCTGCTTCAGCTCTCCGTACAGCCGATACATGACCGCATCGAGTCTATCTCGTTCGATTTCCATGTGACTCCCCCGGGCGAGGCAGCTTGTCCAGCCGTCATACCCCGCCGACACGATCAGGCCAAACCCAATGCAGGTCAACCAATCGAACTATTCGACCACGAGCGCGCCGCGCACCTGATCCGTGAAAGCCGATCAATTCGAATTGCCGGCGGTCGGGGAAGGCGGCGTCTGGTCGGTCAGCATGCCTTAACCTCATCCCGCTTCCATCCGAGATGGTCGATGCGAACCGGGCAACCTTTTTCCACCATTCGCCTCGGCATCTCCATCCTCGTGGACCCCACCGGGCGATTATCTCGCTGGAGATTAGGTCGGACGCGAGGTGGAGGACGGCGGCCCGGTCATAAGCACCGTCGACTGGAATCGGCGCCTGTCCTTTCTCCATCGCCCGACTGAAGGTCTTGGAATTGACGTTGAGGAGATCCTCGGCGTCTCGGCGGTTGATGCGACGGTCGAAGCGAAGGACGGGTGGGCATTGGCGTCGAACGTCATGTTCAGGAGCATGTGGACGCGTTCGGCGGGGATGCTGACGCGGCCCATCAGCCGTCCCTGACGGGACCGTTCAACGGCGATGGGCAGATCGCCTGACAGCATCGCCTTAACCGCCGCTGCCCACGGCTTCTCCCGCCCGCTGACGATCCGCATCGCCCGCAGGATGAGAACGGGATCCTCGACCACCATCCCATCCCCGCGCAGCGCCGCATCGTTACCCTTGATCCGTGCAACCAGGTTGTCGAGGCTCGACTTCGTGATGTGCCGAGCCTTCGCCGTCGCCTGGATGCGCTCGTCGGTGATCAGTTCGAGTTCGCCCATGCAGCAGAGCTGCTCGACGCCGTGGTGTTCGATGTCGAGGCGTTCGACGCCGACGCGAGGGCGATGCGCTCCGCGAGCAGTTCGCGAAGAAGTGCCGCATCGGCGGCGTCGAACAGCAGGTGTTGGTTGACCGATCCGCCGGCGGCGACGGGGGCGAACGCACCGTTTCCACGCATGCGTTCGTAGATGCGCTGACTCACCCCGAGGGAGCTCGCGAGTTCCCCGGCGTTTGCGGCATCGGCCACGACCGACCGGACGCCGCCGCTGGCCGAAATCCTTTGCTTGAGCTTGGACGACCTTTGCTCGGACGACCAATCCTGAGCTTCCGGTTAGGGACGCGTCGAACCGCCACCACCACTCTTGGGTGGCGCGCTGCTGCGCGGCTTCTTGGTGACCGATGTGGTTGCCGCCTGTCGCATGCGGTCGCGTCCGAGATCGAGGATGAGAAACACGACGTCGATCGTGTCGTCGTCGACGTCGTAGGTGGCAAGCCAGCCGCGTGGCACGTCGCCGTCAGGACGCAGCTCATGGATCGCACGGTGCGTGTATCCGGGCGGCGCATCGACGATCGCGATCTCCTTGAGCGTTCGGATGAGGCCCTTTACATCCGGAACGGTGGCGTAGGTGATGTGGAAATACACCTGACACTCGGCGTAGGCGAAGAGCTTCTGGAAGTGGCCCGAGAGTTCGGCCCGTGGGATGTGGCCATCGGCCTTCACGGCCTCGATGACTGTCAGGACGGTGTTGCCGGACTGGATGATCAGATCGCGCTCGCCGGCGTTGCCCGCTGCGGTGAAGCCACCTTTGCTTTGGTCCGGTATCGACCATCCCGGCAAATGCAGCCGGGCGGCGAGCAGTTCGCGCAGCAGGAGCGTCAGATCGTCCTCCCCTAAGCGAATCCTGACCTCCGTCATCGCCGGCACGAGGTTCGTGACGCCGGCCGACGCCGCACGCACCTGCTTGGTCAGATATTCGGTGAGCGGCCGATCGCGATTGGTGCTCAGCACCGCTGCCTGGCGCGCGGACGATAACTCGCGGAGCTCGGCGAGAGCGCCCCTAAGGCGGGGCACCTCGTCCTGGCTGCCGATCGCGAACGGCCCACCGGAGAAGGACGTTGTGCCACCGGAGATCGCCGCCCGGGCGGCGATCAGGACCGGTGTCGCGTCGCCGAAGGTCCGCTCGGCCTCGTCGAGGACGCCTTGGGCCTGCTCCTCCCTACCGCTACGGTGGAACGCGAGGGCGAGAAGGGCAGCCGCCATGCCATCACCATGACCGCGCAGCACTGCGGCGAGGCGCCTGGCCGCCTCGGCAGGCTCGCCGATCGCCAGCAGTAGCATTCCGGCGTTGGCGTCCAGGATACCCACGTCCTCAGCGGCGAGCGGCGCGGTCGTCGCAAGTGACGCGTCGGTCTCCGCCAGGATGCGGCGCCCATCGGCGCGCTTGCTGGCTGGCATGATCGCGAAGCTGTCGGGCCCGATGAACTCGCGCAGACGCGCGGCCTGGAGGTTGAGCTTGTAGGCTGTGTCTTCGGGATAGCGGCGGACCAGCGCCTCGAACGTCGCCGCGGCCGCGCCCTCGGGCGCGGCCGGGTCGCGAAGCTGCGCCAGCCCCCGGTAGAAGTCGGCGCTCGCCTGCCAGTGCTGCCGCTGGAACTCGGGAAGGCCGGACGGCATCTGGGTCGCGTAAATTGCGGTCCAGTCCTCCTTGGCGAACAGCAGCCTGAGCGTGTTCACGAAGCGGACGCGAGCGCGGTCGGCCACATCGCCGCGCGTCTTGAGTTCGGCCTCCTGCCCGAGGAATGTGGCCGCCGCGTCGGGGAGGCCGGCGCGCAGCAGCGCGTCGATCCGAGCCTGCACCGCGGTGAGCGAATGGACGGTAGGCGCACTGGCAGGGTCACACTTCGCTGCCTGCTCCTTGAGGAACGGGCGTTCCGAAGCCGGCGCGGCCACGACGAGCTGCGCCAGTGCGACAGGCTCCGCGATCTGCCGAAGCGCGTCGCGCAGCCTAGGCCTCCGTTGGACATCTAGGGCGGCCAAGGCGCCGGCGAGGTCAGTCGTGATGGGGTGGATCTCTGTCGCGACGTGCATGGCGGCGGCGTTCTCGGAGAACGCGTCCACCCGATCGTTGGCGGGGTCGTCGCGGGCTACTTTTTCGACCATGGCGACCAGTGCATCGACGAGGTCGTCGGGCGCGTCCTGTCCAAGATGTTTGGTGGCTCGGCTGAGCAGGCGGATCGCGGCCCGGGCGGCCCGGATCAGCCGCCCGCGGGTGTCGAGCACGTCGGCCTCGGCGACGCTCGTAAGGGCTGTCCCGAAGTTTACCGGCGCGAGCACGCCTGTCCGCGGGACGGCGACCGACGCGGTGGACAGTTCGAGTAGGGCCGCTGCAGCTGCCGGTTGGATGCGCTCGCCGCTAAGCGAGTGCATGCCTGCACCAAGTGCGGCGACATACGCCTCCAGCAACGGGTCGCCGTCGATGGCCGCGGCGATGCCGGCCGCCGCGATCAGCTCGAGCGCCGCGACGAACGCCGGTTCGTCGGGCCCGGTCCCGCGGGCGGCATCGACGAGCCGGATGGCGATTTCGATCGCCGTCTGCTGCGGCAGGTCGGCCACCATACCGGTCGCGTTCGTCGCGACGCTGACCGCCGGACCATCCTGCCGGTGCCGCCGCGGACGTGAGTAGAGAAGTCCCAGCAGGGCGGCGCCCTCAGCGGGGGGCGTCTGCCCGATGGCGAGACCATGCCGCAGCACCGAAAGTGCATCGGCCAGCGCCATTCCCCGAAGTTCATTATCGTCGCGCTCCTCGATCTGCCGGTCGAAGGATCCGTGCGACGCCGGAAAGTCGAGCAGTGCGCGGCATGCGAAGCCCGCCATTGGGCCATCCAGCAGTAGGTCGGCCACTAGTCTGGGGCGGAGCCGCACCTTGCGGATCAGCATGGCGAGCAGGAACGGGCGGTCGGCCGCTAATGCGGATAGATTGCGCATCGTCGGATGTGGCCCGGGTGCGTGTTCGACTGCCTCGACCTCGTCAAGTAGGATCGAGAGCAGCGCCGCAAGCTGGTCCAGTGCCTCGACGACCCCTTCGACCGCACTCTGCACCAAAGGGTCGTCGAGCCAACCCGCCCTCCCGACGATTTCGGTCGGGGCCGACGTGATCCCGAAGTTGCCGCCCAAGGGCGATGCGCCGCCCGCGACTACGATCTGCTTCGCGAGCGCGACATGCGCGGTGGACCAGTCCCCAAGGCCCGGCTCGCTTTCGAGCGTTACGATCGCGAGGTCGCGGAAGGCAGCGGCGCTCGCGGTGTCCCACGCCTCGTCGATCAGCAGTGCCGGGCTTCCGAGTATATCCCACCGGTCGAGCCACCACCGCAGCGTCGCCGGCCCCGCAAGGTTGGCCGGGCGCGCTTCCCAAAGGCGCGCAGCGACCCATCCCGGCGTCCTGCATCCCAATTCGCGCCAGTCCAGCGTCCCAGAGGCAAGCCGATTGGCGGCGTCGGTTACCGCCGGATCGCTCGTCGGGACCCGCGTGGTCATTACCGTCTGCGCAAACCGTGCCGGCATGAAGGCGGCCAGCGCGGGATTGGCGGTCTGCCGGCCCGCGGCCACGCTGACGTGCATCCAGGAGTGGACCCGCCCGAGTGCGGGGATTAGCCAGCCGTCGGCGATCAGGTCATCGAAGCTGGGCAGGTTCGCTCCGGCCACGAACCTCCGGTATGCTTTCCGCGCCGGTTTGTCGTCGCTCGCGCATGAGATGTCGATGTTGGCGAGCAGCGCGAGCATTTCTCCATCGGTCAGCATGGTGGGTCGATCGTCGTGATGCGGCCGGCGACGAATGCTCGGCAGGAAGCGCGCCAAGCGACGCCTGAGTGTCGCGCGCGTCTCGCCGGTAGCGAGCGGCAGGCTTGTGAAACGGTTCATCGTGATGGGGCCAAGTCGATTCCGTCGGGGAGTGTAGATAGGCGCCGAAACGGGACCCCAACTGTCCGCAACATACATCATTGTTTTGAACGAGAGGTGTCAAGTGAGGGGGGCGATCGGCGCCGATCGGGACCCCCTTCTCTGCCGAAGTTCTCGCGTGAGATTATAGGGTTACGACGTAATCCGGCGGGGTCCTGTTTCAGCGCCTATCTACATCATTCCGATAGCGTTGCATCATCGCTTGTGTCTCATGCCCCTCGAACTCCGATGGGGCCGGTGGCATGAGTCATTCTTCCAAAATCATGCCACGACGTCCCGCCGCTAACTTATGGACCGATCTCTTTTAGAGTCGACGCAGGCTCAACTAATGTAACCGTCACAACGGAGTCTAAAGGTGAAATAATGCCAAAGAGAATCATTAGTCATCACCCCGATCTGCAGGATGCCTTGGATGAGGCTTTGAAAATAGCCGATGCCTTTGAACTGCACGTGGTGGCTGCGTTCATTGCACAGGCTCTCGATTCATTGCGATCACGGCCGTAGAATGATTCGCGTCTTCGGACCGGTCCCATCTTTTTCAAAGACTGGAACGCTTGAGAGATGCGATGTCATACCCACGCCGGTAGATCCTGTCGTACGGCCATCTTCACACGGCCGACTAACGCTTGCTCGGGGCAGACTGATGTTGATCTCAGGAGGCTACTCCGAATGCCCGTTCCACACTCTGCCGATCCCAGCCAAGCGGACCCTGACGGGCCAGCCCGCCCGACTTCAGGAATGGCGGTAGGCGGCGCGAGCCGGCCATGAAGCGGGCCGCGATCTCGGCGCCGCCGATGAGACGCCTGGCGATCTTCAGCGTAGGACCGATCGCAAGACCGCCTGTCCGGACGCAAGGCTGCAGATCTCCCCCAAGGGCATCCTGAAGGCCGTGCGGATTGACGTTGAGGAGCGTCCCCGCGTCACGGATCGGCATCACGTCCGTGAACCGAAAGCTGGGGTGGTTCCTACGATCGAAGTCCATGGCTTTGATCGTCGCGAGGTCATCGACGACGATGTTCGTCGCGTCGATGAACTTCGCGCCGGGTCGCGATGCGTCGTGCCACGCGATGAGCGACCCATCGAGGATCGCCCCGATGACCGGTCCCCAAGGCTTCTCGCGGCCTCCGACATGAAGCATGGCATGGCGCAGCGTCAGCTGATCGACGAGATCGCCATCCTCGATTGCTGGCAACCCGCGCAGGCGGTCCAGGACGAAGGCAAGCCCGCGACGCGAGATGCGGCGCCCCTTGTGTACGATGTGCAGTCCCGGAGCGTCGATCCCTGTGAGGACGCCGAGCACGATGAGCTGCTCGACGCCGTGATGGCCGATCCCCAGCGCTTCAGCCGCAGTTCCGATGCTCGCGCTGTCCGCGATGGCGTCGCGCAGCGGCTCCAGGTCCTTCGGCATGAAGATGCTGTGGACGTTCGTGTCGCCTCCCGACCACATCGGGACGATGGCTCGCGCTTTCTGGAGCAGGGGTATCCTACTCGTAGGCGTGCCGAGGAAGCGTGCCGCTGCCGTGCCGTCGAGGTGGTCGGGGTTGAGGGCCTTCGCCGACGAACGGCCCCGTTCGACGATGCCTGGGTGCGTCCTGCGGAGGAGGGTCTTCAGGCAGGGCCATTCCCCGTCGTCCCCGGAAACCGCGTGAATCGTCCGCAGAAGACGATCCGCCTTCGGATCACCGCAGGCGAGCAGCCGCTTCGCGCAGTCCGTAAGAGACTCCGGCCACCCCTTCAGGATGGTGGCGCCGGACCTGAGGGCGTTCACGCGCTCCTCGAACGGAAGCGACCTCGCAGCCGTCCGGCTGGTGGCCTTCGTCGCGGTCAGGGCGCGCCCGATCCTCCAGGCGAGCTCGAAGGCGCCGCCGCGATCCAGTCCGAGAAGATCGGAGTGCAGCCCGCCACAGTCCCGTGCCCGGACGGCGGGATCCGGATCGAGGAGGCCGGTGATCGGGGCGACGGCGCGGACGATGCGATGCGGGACGAGGCTCACACGAATGTCGCGAACGTCGCGAGCGTCGCTGCCGCACATGTTGCAGAGCGTCAGAGGACCGCCGCCACCCCAGCTGAGATGACGGCCGCAGCTCGGGCAGCGATCGATCAGATGTTCGCCCGAAGTGCGATCGAAGGGCACCCCGACGTGGTTCCAGATCGCCCGGTGATGCGTCGTGCCTTTCGAAGCGAGCGCCGATGGGACGAAACATCGGCTCGACAGACGCAGGTCGCTGAGCGGTACGCTCGCGCCGAAGAAGTCGACGATGCCCCTCTCGTTCTCATGGACCAGTCGTGGATGCATGCGGTGATGCACCTGCGCGAACGGCAGACGCATTGCATGAGCCAGTGCACGGACGTTGAGATCGTAGCGTGCCGCCAGGTTGCCGCTGGCGAACCTGCCGTCGGTCGCCTCGCGGATGAGGGGCTCGGGCGACGCGAGCTCGTTCTCCATCGCGCAGCGACGGACCAGACCGATCAGGCTTTCGTCCACATGCGTGTCCGGCGCGAACAGGACGCGCCGGACGTGACCGAGATCGCGACCGACCTCTGGAGATCCGGCTTCAGCCACGGGACGGCTTCCTGCAGCCGTGGCGGAAGGGATCGGCGGCCACAACGCCCTGGGCCACGGCCCAGCGGACGGTCGCGTTGGACAGATCACACAGTTCGATGAAGGCGGCGTCGCGACCGTAGGCGATGAAGGCTGCCGCGCGGACCAGGTTGGCGGCCCGACCGAGGATGCCGCCGGAGACCTCCATAAGTGCCGCGACGATGCGGGGATCGTCGAGGCCCGAAGTCCGGTCGAAGAGCCCCTTCGCCTGGATCGCCTTGTCGAAGCGTACGACCCACCCGGCGAACGAGCTCCGATCGCCGGCGCTCGCTGGGTCCAACGCCCTGATGTCGGCGGGCGGCATCATCCGGTTCACCAACTGGACGTTGCTCTCCAGCAGCAGGCGTGCGTCCTCGTTGCCGGCTAGGGCGACCGGAACCACGCCGTCGTCCAGAAAGCGCTTGATGCAGTCCGTCGGGACCGAACCGCCCTTGCTCTTGTAGAACAGGTGCTGGGTCTCGTCGAGGATCAGGAGGCGGGTGCGCGCCCGCTGCAGCGCCTTGTAGGCGCGTCGGCGAAGCTGCTCCTCGTCGCCGGAACCGATGAACTCGTCGCCGAACTTGCCGAGGACCGCAGCCCACATGCGCTTCGGGGTGCAGGCCTGTTCGAGTTCGACTCGGACCACGGGCATCTCTTCGGAGCCGATGGAGCCCCGCGCGGCGACGACGCGGGCGAAGTGGTCGCAGACCGTGCTCTTGCCCGCGCCGGACGGCCCCGTGATGCGCAGCGCGTACTGGCGGAGACCTGCCTCCTTCTGCGCCGAGCCCACTGCCAGCAGTTCGTCCAACGCGTTCAGCACCGGCAGGTGTTCGGGATTGGAGACGAAGATCGAGATTATCTCCGCGTTGCGTCGACCGAGCTCGGTGCGCTTGCCTGCGTCGAGCCTGACATGCGGAAGACCGGTGGACGGTTCGAAGTCCGCTTCGACGAACCAGGAGCGATTGACGGCGGCCATCAGCGGAACTCCTCGAAGCGACGGTCGTCGTCTTCGGGAGCCTTGAAGGTCGACCTGTCGGGGACGAAGCGCTCGGTCGTGTCGTCGCCGTCCTCGAACTGGATCGCATGCTCCACCGTCGCCCCCGTTGCCTTCCGCTTGTCGGGGCGGCTGACCGGTCGGTCCATGTCGTCCCGATGATTGGCACCGAGCTCGTTCTCGATGATCGGGCCCATGCCGTCGTGTCGCGGCTCGGCGATGCGATGCTCGACCACCGTGCCATCGGAACGCCCCGCGGCCGGGCCGAGAAGCCTCGCCGCCGCCCGGCGTTCGCGCGCGTCGAGATCCGGAAAGGCTTCACGGATGTTACGGTTCAACTCGTCGCGGATCCGAAGCCTTTCGGCCTCCGTGTTGAACGCGAGGGCCTCGCGTTTGGCGAAGGCACGGATCTGCTCGTGGTGCCAGAGCGTCAGCCCGGCGGCGTACTCCTGATCCGTGCAGTGGAGGCGCACCAGCTCTCCGCCGACGCGCACGTGCACGCAGGAGAGGTCTGCGGGATCGTACAGCACGGTCGCCGTGCAGGCCGCCGTCGAATCGAGACGCCTGCGGTGGGGTTCCATCCTCCCGAGTGGCTCGATCACGCGTTCGACCATGTCGTCAGACTTCCAGGTGAGGTCGCGCATCCGAAATCCGCCGTTCGCCGTGATTCGTCGCCCGTGGATCGTCGCGCCGGTGATCGCGTCGAAACGACGCTCGTCGAGGATCATGTTCCGCCCGACGACTCGCATCGAACGTTCCCACGCCAGTGCGGGCTGGCAGCCGATGCCGCTGTGGACGGTGACGTGGTACGCGAAGAGGAACTCGTCGAGCAGAGCCTGGAATTCCTCCAGGGTCATTACCGCTTCCTTTTCGGGCTCCAGTCCGAGCTTGCGCATGACCGACGGATCGAGGGTCGCGCCCGGGAGCTTGGAGACGAGGAAGGTGTTGAGGGTGTGGAAGAAGCGTTCGATGATCGCCTTCGCACGCGGCTGCTTCACGGCGACGAGCTCGTGCTTGATGCCAAGGTTGGCGAGCATCTGGCCGAAGGCGGGCGAGACGTAGTTCGAACCGTTGTCTGTCGCGATCACGGCGGGCTTGCCGTTCAAACGACCGAGCACGGGATATCGGGCCAATCGGTCCGGGCGTACGGACTTGGGCCGGTTCGCACGACGTAGGCAGAGTGCGGCGGTGTGGACCGAAGGCGGAACGAAGCTCACAACCAGCGACAGGCAGACCCTCGAGCACTCGTCGATCATGGCGACGAGGTAGGGACGTCCGGCGATCATTCCGCGGTCGAGGATCACTATAGCGTCGATGACGGTATCGTCCATCAGCGCACGCCTGAGGATGTGGGGCGAGCGGTGCCCGCGACCCGAACCGTCCCACTTGCGACGCGCGGCGGCCTCGCCCCACTTCTCGGCATAGGTCTCGCGGCACAGAAGCGCGTCGATGCGGAGGCGCATCGTCTCGCGGTTGGGCAGGGCGAGCAGAGGCTGCCCGGACTGCGAACGTCGTTCGTTCTCCTCCACGACGCGGGTCATGGCGGCGGCGGTAGCGTCGACCTTCTTGAAGCCGCGGTTGCGGTAGTATCGGCGCGCCTCATCGACGTAGATGGCTTCGAGTTCCGGATCGAGCCGACCCCTGCGAGGAACGCGGCCGCTCATCCGCATCAGGTCGGCGATGTCGATCACCTCGAGGGAGGTGCGGTCGAACCAGCTCCGGACCGTGGAGGTGGCGGGGCGCTCGCCGAACGCAGCTTCGAGATCGCCCTTCCAGATCTCGTCGATCGCCTTCGAGAGATCGGGATCGTGCTTGTTGACGCCCCTGTCGACGAGCCCCACGAGCAGCTGCCGGCGAGCGTCGGCGTATGGATCCTTCGCGATGATCTCGTCCGGCGTGAGGATTCCCGCGACTACCTTCGTCTGCGGGATCGATCCATGGACGTCTGCGACGACGCGCGCATCTCCGTTTCGGAAGAGCGATTCTACGTATCCGCAGTCCGGCATCAGGCGCAGGCCGGTCTCCGGATCCTCCGGGCGGTGCAGGTTGCCCGAGGGGAGTTCCAGGATTTTCAGCAGCCCGTCGCCCAGCTCCCCCTCGATGAGGAGCTTGAGGCCGTCGTGGCGTTCGATCGTCGAGCCGATCAGGCCGTTGATGTTCAGGTTGTCGTCCATTCAAGTTCTCCTCGGCGTCGATGTCGGTGATCGGTCCGGCGGGTCAGTCGGGACGACGGAGCGACGGCATCCACCCGGGCAGCGGCGGGACCGCCCTGCATTCGGATTTCGAGCTCAGCCTGCGTGTGAGGTCGATCGCGACCACGCGCTTCACCATGAGGGCGTAGGCCATCGACCGTCCGTTGGCGGGATCGCGGTGGAGCATGAGGCTCAGGTCGCCGAGCGTCATCGGACCGACCGCGAGCGCTCCAGCCGCGATCGCGACGAGGCGATCGGGGACGGGAACGAAGCGGGAGGCCTGGACCTCGTCGACGTTCTCGCGGCGGATCGCGTCACCGGCGTTGTGGAGCACGTAGCGTTCGTAGTCCCAGCCCAGCGTCTCGGCGGCGAGTTCGACCAGGAAGGCCTGTGCGGCGTTCTTGAAGGACTTGAAGCCGCCCCAGTCGCGCTTGCAGTCGATCACGGCACGTCGCCCATCGGAATACAGGGCTGCGCCGTCCGGGAGGGCGCAGCGCCAGGAATCGCCGATCAGCGCTTCGACCCGGCAGAACTGGCTGATGCCGTGGACCACCTTTGTGTCGACTTCCTCTGCCCCCAGCCTTGCGTCCTCCGTTTCGCCCTCTCCGTACCTGACGCACCGCATCTTCGCGGAAGGATAGCCGACGGTCTTGATGCTCTTCCTCCCGGTCAGGCATCCGCGCAGCTGTCCGCCGTCCGGCGCACGAACGATCCTCACACGGTGGACCGGCTGCCCGGCGAAGGGACTGGCCGGCTGACCGGCGTGGAAGGCCTGCAGGCCCGTCGCCGCGTCCCATTCGAGGTTCCCGTGCGCCGCGACGCCGCCGGTGTTGCGGTGCCTGTTGGCGCCCGCGATGTCGAAGCAACGGTTCCAGTCCGGGCTTACGGTGTACTTGCCGTCCAGCGCCTCGGCGCGTTCGATGATGTCGGCGACTGTCATTGGGCTTCTCCTCGGCGCCGAACGTGACGATCCGGTCTCCGGGCGGCGCTGGCTCCGGAGCGGACTTCGATCGGGATTGTTGGAATGTTTCTCTGATCGACTGCGGCGCCGATCAGGGGCGCGGCATCCGGTCCGGCGCCGTCGGACGGGTCGAGATGTCGACCGACGTCGATCTAACGCGTGCCGAGACGCCTTCTGTCCGTCAGACGGGTTCGAGCGCGGCGTGCGTGCCGGGCATCGTCGCAGCCGAGTGGAGAATACCGGTCGTCATCATGTGGAGGACTTTCTCGAACGCCGCCTTCTCGCGCGGGGGGATCCCGTGGCCAGCGTCCGCCATCGTCGCGCGACGCCGGGCCACTCGTCGCGCCGCGGTTTCGAGCAGACCGCCGTCGACGAGCACGGCTTCGCCGGATCGCATCAGCTCGCGCAGTACCGGCAGCGCGATGTCGTGCGGCGGTCCCGCCCTCTGTTCGCCGAGGGGAACGCGGCTCAGGACTGCTACGTCCTGGCACTCATCGGAACCGTCCGGCAGCCTCACGGCATAGAAGATGTTGCCAATGTTGACGACGGGGGTCTTGGCGGACGTGATGGTCATGATGTTCTCCGTAGTGGTCCGACCGCCGGTGAGGCGGTCGGACGCAAAGTGAGGGGGTTGACGTTCCTGAGTCCTCTCTCGGTGGACGGTCGCCATCGAGCAGAGGACAGTTACGAAGGTTTTTTACGGCCCTCATGACGACGGCCCGTCCTCGACGGCCTTGCGCAGATCCGCGCGCCAGCGGCGGATCTTCCACGGTTCGTCGTGATGGCCAAACGCGGCTTCCAGCGCTGGCGTCCAGTGCGTAGCCATGAATATCCAAATGGCCTTGTCGCCCTGCGGCACCGCAGCTGCGTCAAGCATTTCGATCTGCACCCGCATGCGCTCCGTCGCCGACGGCTCGACGAGCTCGGTCACCGCGACCGCGTGGCCCCGTTCGATCATCTCGTGCATCAAAGAGACTTTCGGAAGTTGGAGAGACCCGTCCCCGTCCTGGACAAGGTAGATGTGGTGGGTCCGCAGATCGGCTGCGAGCACACGCTTCTTTATGACCGCGACGATCCTGTGACCTTTCCCGTTGATCTCGATGACCGATCCTGGGGCCACGGCACACTGCGCATCGACAGCGCAATTCGGCACGACGGTCTCGTCGCCATTCCCTTTCGTGTTGCGCAAATCCATAAGCGTGTGCATCGTCAACCCTTCAGCGTGATAATGCTAATTTAGGAGATCGATTGGTGCCGTCAACCCCTCGGGATGATAATAAAAGCCCTATGGGCGGTTTAGGTGGAACGGGACAAGAGACGTCGGCGCCTGAGGTCGGTGATAATCCCAGTCCGGAGGATCTAGCCGCGAGATGGCTGGCCAGCATGCCCAAGGATCAGTTTGCGGTGTGGGCCGGCATGTCCCAGGTTCACCGGGCGCTTGCGGTCAAACGGCTCGCCTCGGTACTGGCGTACGAGGCAGGCGGGGCCCGAAACGCTTCGAAATACGTTGACGTCGAGGAACTCAGCCTACCAAGATTCCACTCGATACTGAGAGCATGGCGTCTCGAAAAATCGCTCTTCGCCTTGGTTCCACAGGCACGAAGACGCGCACCCCGCGCATTCACGCCGCCGGCAGGCATCGAAGACGCTGCGATTGAGATGGTGCAGGAGCGTCCGGACAGCAGTCTGGAAGCCATTGCGAAGGCCCTGCACGAGCGTTTCGACCAACCCTCGCTGAGCTGGAAGAGAAGGCTGGTGGCGCGGGTCCGAAGAGATTTCGAAAGGGAGCTTGCAGGAGGCCGAAACGGGTTTGCAAGCCGTGTGGTGGTCGACAGCGCCGCATTGCCGCTTCCGTTATTGCCGGCTGACTACGACACAGCGACGGTCCTGCATGATGGCGATCAAGACGTGGAGTACGATTGGGCAGTTTCGGCGTTCGTGTGGGATGCCGCGACGGGCGTTGTTCTAGGACACGCCATGAATAGGGCACCGGCAAACATGCATCTTCACGCTAGCGCGGCTCGCGCCGCCTCTGCGGTGTTGCGCGGCATGCCGGCTGAGGCAACGACTGCGGACAAGGGGACCGTCCCGGTGATCGTCACCACCCTCCCGCTGGAAGAAGAGCGGGACGTCGTCGAGACGCTGCGCCTTATCCGCATGCTTCAATCCGACGGCGCGAAGGTGATCCACTCGCCGAGGGCGGCGGGGTCCGAGCTGATGAAGGCGTTTGAGGGCCGGATTGGCCAGCTCGATCTCAGGCCCAGGTTCGCATTAGACGTATTTGCCGGTCGTTCGTCTCGTGCCGATGCTCTGGCAAAGTCGGGTCGCGATCCCCTGACCCTAGCGGACGCGCGGTTGATCCTCGAGCATGCAATCACAGAGCATAACAACACGATTTCGAAGACCGACGCGAACCCGGCTGTAACGCCATCTTCAGTTGCGGACAGCTTGGACCGCATCTTCCAGCAATACCTTAGTCGCTGATGACGGAAGCCCGAAGGATGGTCGCGAGAGTGCGCGCTTGAGGGAAGAACAGGCTCGGTCGTACCTCTGCTTCCACGCGCTCGTCCATGGCCGCTTGCGCTTCGGCAAGCAGAACCGGACCGCCAAGACGTGTAGAACGTACAAGGGGCCGTCTTGCTTCGGACGGGCGATGACTCATTCGAGGCCGGACGTCGATCCCCAGTATCTGGCGCCCCAGCGATTGCGCTATCACGTCGCCTGCAGGCATGCGAACTGCCTCTGGCCCAGATCGCTCGAGACCGTGGTGTCGAAGCAGGGTCCAGAGGGAGGTCCAGTCGTCATCCCGGGCGGACGGAATAAGCGCGGTATCGACCTCCACGCCGAGACCATCGGTTGGGATCCGATCTAGCCAGCGTGTTAGGGCGACCGCGATCCTTGTTGGCGAAGGTGGCCGCAGCGATAGGGAGACCGATAACACGACGTTCGTTCGAGGATGCAGAACGACCGCTGCCAACGGAAGCGTTGTCAGCCCGCCGTCGTTGACGGCGATCTCGATAGGCACGATGTCGACGCCGATCATGCCTTCTGGCGATGTTGAAAACGGTGAGGACGTACGATCGCCACGCAATTCGCGTACCAGACGCCGCAGTGCGGACCGCGATCGGACCGCTGCACCTTGAGCTGCCGCCGACCTCTCGATCTCGTGGACTTGTGCTTCGATCGAACTCTGGTCCGAAATGGATGCCAGTAGATCGTGCACATAATCGCGATCGCCGACCGGGTCCCTGAGACCTCGTGCGGCCTTTGCACCCTGAAGGGCGGCCGGATCCCGGAGCGTCCTCCAGGAACGCCAGAGCCTATAGAAGCTGGGAGGTGACAGACCGAGCGGTTCGCAGAGGCGCGCCAATTCGGTCGAGGTACGCTGCGGCAGACTCTCGTAATGCTCCAGCGCCGCTATGCGGCGCCTGACCGTCTCACGCCGTTGCGGCAGCACGCCGCTGAGATCGACTCCGTCGTCTCCTGTCATCTTGGGCATGTTCCTAGTTTGCTCCCGGTGATCGCTTCGATCGCGATCCCGATCATTCCCAACTTCAGATCCTCTGCCCTTGCGAAGTCAGAGATCGACGTGGCGCGTCGTTGTTCGGCCGGTGCCTCAGTCTCGGCGTGTCAGGGCTGGATGGTGCGTCGATCTGGGTTCCACGTCCGTGCAGATCCCGCAGGGCAGCCGCAGTCGCTGTTTGATGCGGCTGGTCGGCGAGACCGTTGACCGAGCCGCTCAAGGCTTGCGAGATCTCAGCGAACGTGACCCGGTGCAGGCCGGATAGGCCGAGCACCCCAGGAAGGAGCTGCCCGGTGCCGAACCGCTCCGGGCCCACCTCTTTACCATTGCGCTGCCGCATACGGGGCAACCCGCTCCACCTCTCCTAGGGGGACCTGGCTTGGTTATCGACTTCAGTTGGACCGGTGCTGGCCTTGCCCCCTCGCCGTGCTCTGGAAGTCCAAGGTGGCGTAGATCGGCCAGCGCCTGCTGATACGCGACGATGGCCGCGTCGAGGCGGCGATCCGGTAGCCTTGCCCGCGCCGCGAGTTCGTCAAGGGCCGTGTCGAGCTCGATCGCGAGCCTTGTCAGCTTGCGCTTGCGGCGCGTGTCCTCGTCTAATTGCCGCGCTCGAGCATCCTCGAACGCCACCGCGATCTTCTGCGGATCGGCTTTGGTCTTCCGTTCCGCCTCGACCGTGACGACGTCTCGCCATAGCAACAGTGCGACGATCCCCTTTTCGCCGATGCCGTGCACGGTCTTCAGTGCGTCGCGCGAGATGTCGGCAGCGTACTTGATGCCTGCACCCGCGAGCCTTGCGACGGTGCGTTCGCCGAGGCCGGGCATCACCGCCGCGGTCAGGGGCAGGCGGCGAAGTTCGTCCATGATCTGTCGAGCGCGCAGGTCGCGCTTGAGCCCGTCCATCACCTTTTCGTCGTCGAAAGCCGCCGTGTCGTGATGGGCGGCCGCCGCAGCGAGATCGGCGGCGCCCCTCGCGCCCGTCCATGCGCCGACCCGGTTGCGCCAGGCCTCGATCGCACCGTTCAGGTTGCGCTGGGCCCTGCGGTGATCCGACATGAACGATTTGCCGGCTTCTCCCCGACCAACCCCGCCGAACCTCTCGATCACGACGGTGGCCGCGACGCTGGGGTTGGGCAGCTTGGTCGGCATCGGCGGACGAACGCCTTCCCCGGCCTCCGCCCGTGCTCGCGCAAGCACGCGATCCACCTCAGTGCGAACGGGATCGACGTTGGTCGACGTACGCTCGTGAGGCACTGAGGGTGCGCCCGAGCCGAACGTCGGAGCCCGTGTGGATCGTTCGATCCTGCACCACGGGCAGTCGGACGCCGCTGCCGAACGGTAGTGGCCATCCTTCCGATCGCACGCGATGATCGCCTGCTCCAGGTCTCGCAGCTCCGCCACCCATTCGCGCGGGAGAGGGCGCGGGCCCAGTCCTGCGAAGGCACGCTCGAACAGGGCCGCCAGTCCAAGCGGCAGGTCGGTCAGCAGCAGCGTGCCGCGGGGCGGTGTCAGGCGCACCGACTGGATGCGCGAGTATCCGAAGCAGTTCTGCCCTATCGCGTCTATCAGCGGCAGTTCGCGGCCCTTCGGCACTCCGGCATGGGGGTGGCGACCGAGGAACATCAGCTGGAACACCAGCACGGCAAGGCCGAACGCGTCGTGCTGCACGGTCCGGATCAGGCCGTTCAGGTTCCGCCCCTGCAGCTCGGGCGCGGTGTACTCCGGGACGCCGACGCGACAGGGATGTTCGCTCCCCCACTGGAAGCTGTCCGCGTCGATGAGCGACACGACCGCGCGGGGCGACACCAGAACGCCGGAACCGTTGATGTCGCCGACTATGGCTCCGGCCTCATGGACGCGGTCGATCACGCGGGCCAGGTTGACGGCCGTTCGTACGAGGAAACGCCAGTCGGCGCGCGGAAACTCGCGACGGCGCGATCCTGGCGAGAAGAGTTCGTGGATCAGGTGCCCGTCTTCGACGAGCGGCATGACGAACCCTGCAAAGGATCCGTCAGCAGCGTACGCAGGCTCTGCCGGGAACGCGACACCAGGGCAGCGCCCGGTGAGTCCGGCCGCTGCCATCGATCGGACCTTCGCCTCGCGCGCGGCATCCGGCGACGCGTAGATCTTGATCGCGCGAGGCGAGCCGTCAGCCAGGGCGAACACCTCGCCCTCACCGCCGCGACCCAGGGGGCGTCCCGGAAGCAGAACGCCGGAGCCGGCTCGATAGACTGCGGTCACGTCCGTGCCGCGAGGACGAGCGTCTTGTCGTCGTCCGTCCGTTCGTTGACGCGCTCGCCGGCGAGATAGGACCCCAACGCCTTCGACAGGTACCGGTCGTCACCACCGACCCCCCGCGCAGCTAGGGGAGCGAGCATCGGCTCCAGGAAGGCCGAGTACGGGGCGCCTGCCCGGAAATCGAGCGCCAGACGCTCGAGACCGTCCGTCATCACCGCTAGCCGGTCGATCGGATGGTCGTGCCTAGCCGTCCGCAGGGCAAGCCCGGCCTCGTCGGTGAGGAACCGGGTGGTGCTCGCGAATTCGCCCTGCTCCGGCCAGCTCAGCGCGATCCATTCGTTGGACGAAGCGTTCCTCGCCACCACCGCGCCGTCGCCGACGTGGGCGGTGAACGTCGAGGCGCCATCCGAGACCGCCAGGACGACCGTGGTCGCGAAGTCGCGGGGCTCAAGACCCCGCCTTGCGGCCGCAAGGGCGATGCGCTCGCGGGCGAGCAGCGTCCAGCACGCCGCAGCCTCGTCCCCCGGCAGTCGGGCAAATGCGGCGAGCCACGACCTGGCGCACGATGCCAGCGTCCAAGCCGCGATCGCGGCGCCGGCACCTCCGTGCGACGTGCTCCCGGCACCGTCGCACGTGACGATCGTGAGGAAGTCGCGGTCGCACGCCGGACCGGCGATCCGATAGGCGTCCTGCCGCGGCTCGCCGGACCGCTCGTGGGACGTGCCGCGACGGGATGCCGCCGCCCAGCTCCATTTCGACATGGGGATCAATCGACCAACGCCCAGCCGCCGGGCGCGGTCGGGTTCTGAAGCGCCACCGCGGTTCCCGGGTTGGAGCGGGACACGGAGCTGAGCGAGCTCGACAGCCAGCGGAAGAGTTCCGCGAAGGCGAGACCCCTCAGGTGGAGGGGGGTGCGGACCGACAGTTCACCCAGCATGTCCATGTCCGCGTTCTCCACACCAACGGCATAGAACGCGACCTGCTTGCGATGCTCCGCGTCGGCGACCGCACGTGCGGCGCGCTTCCATTTGTCGGTCGGCTCTCCGTCGGTGATCAGGAAGATCCACGGCCTGTAATAGGGGATGCCGTTCTGCCGGTACTGGGACTTCCGCGCCTCCAGCAGATCGAGACCGCGCTCGACCGCCTCTCCCATCGGCGTGCCGCCCTTGGCGGTCAGCATCGGAGGGTGGAACGTCTCAACGATGCCGAACTGGCAGACCGTGTCCACGCGGTCTCCGAAGGTGACGACGGCGATGTCGACCCGCTTCGCGGCGAGCCTGTCGCCCGCGAGTTCCGTGCGGAACGTCGCGAGGCCCTGATTCAGCTGATCGATCGCTTCGCCCTGCATCGAGCCGGAAGTATCGAGCAGCAGCACGACGGGGCATCGCTGCTCCGCATTGTCCGCGAACTCGGCGTCGCCGAACGCCACCTGGTCTTCGTCCATGTCGTACTCCTCTGATCGAACTGTCCCAGCGGTGGTTCGCTGGTCCACGACAAATGATGGGAGCTACGGATGTTCGCCAGTTGTTCCGCGGTACGGGAAGGGGCGATCGCGGTACTGCAAATCCAAGTTCGGACGGGAGCTGTGCAGATCTCTCAAGGGATTGCACGACGACAATTACGGGACGACTGGTCCGCCAACTCGCGTTTCGGCTTTTTGATCGTCGGATCGCGCCATCGTCTCACGCTGGCGCCTAGGTGGCTGAGACCCGTGTTGGCTGGAGCCGCAAGCGATCCACCGTGCATTACCATCTCCGTTGAAGGCGGAATACTTGCGATCACTTGGTAAATGGCGTTGGTGGACCTGCCCGGGGCCAGAGAGGCGGATGTCGAATGCAGAATACCAATCGCAGCGACGTCGAACCGCCGGAGAGCCTGTCCGATAAGAGATCGTCAGAGGCGCGCGAGCGGCTCGTTCGCATATTCGGTACGGAGGACGCCAGGCTCGAAGAGGTCCGCGTACGGATGGCCCGCTTTGCCGTAGAGGGTGGGGAAGTCGAGCAGGCGCTGCGGCGTCTGTTCCGTGGGCAGTGCGCCTTCTGCGAAGCCGAGACGGACACGTCCGCGTATCGGTTCAGGCCTCCCGAAGAGGCGGGCCCGACATCGAGCGCGCCGCCCGAGCATTCGCATCTGGGCCATCTCTACTACACGTGGCTCGTCAACGACTGGGCCAACATCTATTCGATCTGCGAAGGCTGCAGACCTCTTGAACCTTCGATATTCCCGATCAGGACCGGCTATCGCATGGCTCTGCCTGATCCCAGGCAGGTCGAGGTCTACGCGGCCAATCCATCGGGTCTGTGGCCATTTCCGGCGGATGAGCGACAGGCGTTCCTCGACCCGTGCGGTGACGAGGATTTTCGTAAGAACCTCGTGTCCGTGCCCGATGGCCGACTGTTCGGACTTTCCGAACGCGGCGAAGCGACGGTCAAGCATTTCAGGCTTGATCGTGAGGAACTGTCGCGCCGGCGAGGCGCCGCCTTCGGGCGCTACCTGAAAGAGCTGCTCGAACTGCGCGAACCTGATAACGTCGGTCAAGGACCGTTCAGGTTCAAGGAGATGGAATACGGCGGGACCTGGTACCTGCTGCTCTATCAGCTTGCCCGTAAGATCGGCAGCGGATCCGCGGCGAGTCCGCGACTGACCCCCAACGCGATCCGGGACTACTTCGCCCAGAGGATTGGTTCCTCGAACTTTCGCAAGCAGCTCGAGGACGCCCTGCGATCGTTCTCTGAGAACCCAGGATTGTTGCTTCGTGCGACGAAGCGGCGAAGGGTCGTGATGCGGGGAAAGGCCCGCCCCATCGCCTTCACGATCCAGAACTACAGGTCGATCGACGACCTCCGCCTTGGGTTTCCGCCTCGATGGTCTTCCGAGCCGAATTCGATCGGCGTGGCGGAAGTCGCCGGTGAACTCGCACGCGACATGGACGTCGATGATGCCGCGCCGTGCATGATGATCCTGGGGGAGAACGCGGTCGGAAAGAGTTCGATACTGGAGGCCATAGCCTTCCTCCTGGCGGGTGATGCGGCGCGTTCCGATCTCGATGTACCTGCGGGATCGCTCATGCTGGATCCCGAGCTGCTCGGAGGAAAGGGCGGCCTGATGCCTACGCGACTTGTCGCCGAATTCGAGGACGGCAGCGAGGTCGCCCTCGAGATCCGGTCCGGGGAGGTCGTCGGCGATGTCGATGACGACGAGGCGCGCACGCCCGTCTTTGCATATGGCGCCTTCAGGATCTTCGCGGACGAGTCTGGTGGCAGAAGGGCCGCCTCCGACGTCGTCTCCATCTTCCGTCCGGAGCACGTGCTGCCCAACCCCGAGAAGTGGCTTCTGTCGATCTCCGACAAGCCGGTCTTCGCCGACGTCCGTCGCGCCCTCAATCGCATCCTCGCGATCGACGACGAGTTTGACGGGGTGGTGATCGAAGGCAAGCGCTGCCTGCTCGTCACGAGCGGCGTGACCGATGCTGGCGGGCGCGTGTCGGTTCGAACACCGTTGAACCTGGTCTCGTCCGGTTTCAGATCGGTACTCAGCATGGCCTGCCACGTGATCCGCGGTCTCGTCGAGGCGCAGGAGGCAAGCAGCGCATCGCTGGCGAATGCGCGTGCCGTAGTGCTCATCGACGAGGTCGAAGCACATCTGCATCCCCGGTGGAAGATGCGGGTCGTGCGCGGCCTCCGGGAAGCCTTGCCGGGGGTCACCTTCATCATGACGACGCATGATCCGCTCTGTCTCAGGGGGCTTTCGTCCGGTGAGCTGGTGGTCCTGCGCCGGACCTACCGTCAGGACGGCGCAGGTCTGGCGTCGTCGGTCGAGCAGCTTGACGACCTACCGCCCGTTTCGGCCTTGACAGTCCAGCAGCTGCTGACGTCCGATTTCTTCGACCTCTTCTCGACCGACGAGGTGACGACGGAGATCACTTTGGCACGGGCTGGCGATCTCCTCGCGTCCGACACCGAACTGAAGACGGGCGATGCCAAGCTGACGATACTGCGCCGAGCCATCGGCGAACAGGTCGCCCGATCACTGCCGATCGGCTCGACCGAGATCGAGCGGCTGGTGCAGGAGGCCGTCGAGGAATATCTTCGAAAGCGCTCCGCGGTACCACAACGCAAGCGTCGCGAACTTCGCGATGCAACGCGCGCGAAGATCGTCGATCTTCTCGGACGCTACTAAAATGCGGCGGGTCGATAGAGCCGATGTCGGCGCGCCAGCAAGCCTGATCGGTCCGGGTCGGGCAGGTCCCGCAGAACTCGCGAGGGCGCGCACGTTCTTCAACGGTCCGATCCAGTACGATTCGAAGGGACGGCGCAAGTCGTTCCCGTTCGCCGCCTACAAGGGCGAGGACGTCAGGAAGTGTCTCGACCTCATCTTCCATGGGAAGTGCGCATACTGCGAGGCGCGTTACGAAATCGTGGGTCCGGTGGACATCGAACACTATCGACCCAAGGGTGCGGTCGACGGCGATGCCGCGCATCGAGGCTACTGGTGGCTGGGTGCCGCATGGGAGAATCTGCTTCCGAGCTGCATCGACTGCAATCGACGCCGCTATCAGTTCACGCCGCGCGATCTCCGAAGCCTGACCGCGATGGCGGAGCCGTGGCACCGGGGCGGGTTCGTCAGTGTGAAGACCGGCAAGGATGCTAGCTTTCCGATCGCCGGGGCACGGTTGACGACCGAGACGCCTGCCCGGGCGCGATCTTCGATCCTGGCTTCCGAGGAAGCGTTGCTGCTCAACCCGTGCGACGACGACCCGAGAGAACATCTTAGGTACTGGATCGACAGGTCGGAGCCGCTGGGACTGGTGCTGCCGAAAGCTGCACCTGGTGCTCCCGCCGCGCTACCGGAACTGACGGACGACGCTGATGCAATTATCGCGCACGCTCGAAACGCCGACGTGAGCGTCAAGGGCGCGGTGTCCATCCAGACGTACGGTTTGAACCGGCTGGGATTGGTACAGGAGCGCACCCGCCTGCTCCGGCGTCTAGAGTTTCTCGGCTGCATTCTGGTCGATACGCTTGCTCTGGCCGACCAGTTGGAGGACGCGTCGTTGGGAGCTGGCGGGCTGGCCGAGCTTTTGACCACCACGGCCGGCAAACTCCGGGCGATCGCCGATCGCGTGATGTCTGAGATCGATGGGCTCGCCAAGCCGACGGAGGCTTTTTCGGAGATGGTGCGCCAATGGATCGCAGTCTTCAGAAGCGAGCTATAGACCGTGAGCCCCGGTGGCACGACCGGGTACTCTTGCGGTCGCGATCCCCAATCGGGTGACCAGTACCAATCCATGACAAGGCCCTGCACATATTGCATGGCCGTTTGACGATCACGTGCGCTGCGCGACGTAGTATCCGGGACCGGCCACGCTGATCATGCGGGTCGGACTGACGCACCTCACCGTGCCCGTCACGTCCGTCATGTCGTTGATCGACGCGGCAGACGCGCTGCCGCGCGTCTGCCTGTTGATGGTCGAAGACACGCTCGCGACGCTCTGGGCGTCTCCACCGATCCCTGCGATGACGAGATACGCAGGCTTTCCGGTACCGGATGCGCCTGCCCAGTTGCCATCGACATCGAGCGCGCTGTACGTGAAGCCCGCGCCCGTCGGATTGACGGGCACGGACTTCAGATACAGAGGTGCCAGCGCCGTCGTCTGATACGACGTTGGCTCCTTGCGCTCCCGGAGCCGATACATCGACCGCGCCGCTACGACCTGACTGACCTGCTGCACCAGTGCGGAAGCCGTCGAAGAAGCCTTCGATTCCTGGAACCGAGGTCCTAGGAACAGGGCTCCCACGAGCGCGAGGCCGATGAACAGGATCACGCCGATGATCCCGATGAAGACGTTGGACCACCCTTCTTCCTACGAATCTGAGGGTCGGGCGTTCGAATCGCTCTGGGTGCACCAGAATTTTCCGTTTCAGGGCGGGGCCGTAAAGCCAGCAATGGCGCGGTTATGCACCCATAGCTCAGCTGGATAGAGCACCAGACTACGAATCTGGGGGTCGGGCGTTCGAATCGCTCTGGGTGCACCATGACGTTTCAGTCGGATGGCGAGCAATCATCGAGCAATCCTGCAAGACCGTGATTCTCTTGGTCGGAAAATTGACTCCCGAACGACGAACCCAACTCGCAAATCAGGTGATCCGTCCCCGAAGCGCGATGGTCGTGATCGTGTTTCAGTGTATGGAATCGGCTCGGGGCTCAGCGACATAGATCCCCGTCTAAGCCGCTATTGGTAAGACGCCCGCGGACGGCAGCGTGGTGCCGGGATCATCTCTCAGGCTCGCTTGGCCTTCCAGTATCGTCGTTACCCATTGCTTCATCATTGCCCGGTATCCGCTACGGACCATGGATACCGGCACAGCTGGGTAGAGCAGTCCCTAGATCGAGGAGGGGGCATTGGCGATCATCGCCGATAGGGTGGCGCGGCTGCTGGACGCGTTGCGCGACGGCGGAGCTGTGGCGATCGCGAACGCCGCTACGGAGCGACTGGCCGCCATGGAGCCCGATGAGGATGCTTCCGAGGACAGCATCGACGATGGAGGTCCGATTGATGAGAGCCATGGCGCAGACGGTGAAGAGTCGCCTGATGACCGCTTCTCACGCCGCGATCCTACCACCGCTCTGAGACAGATCTTCGTCGCCGATGATGTCGTTCTCGCTCGGTTGAGGCTCGAAGCCTCGTTGATCAAGGCGATACGGGACGAGCTTGGGATCCTTCGCGAAGCGCAGGCGGAACGCGGTGAGGAAGCTCGCTTCCTCGTCGAGCGTCCTCGACGATCAGCCCCCTGTTCCTGCCACCGATCGCATCGCGCACCGCTGCTGCTGCGACACGACCGAGAGCGACCCGGGTGGGAACCCCGGTCGGACCTC
>Ga0308158_10001293_pt1 | contig 27682 bp, 25 predicted proteins | sample PhyBR2_FD_201038 | JGI IMG/M metagenome (GOLD analysis project Ga0308158, IMG submission 201038) | Phyllosphere microbial communities from UC Gill Tract Community Farm, Albany, California, United States - DLSLB.R2 | ecosystem: Host-associated > Plants > Phyllosphere > Unclassified | place: USA... | reverse complement strand
TGCCGCTTTCCAAAAGTTCGCACCCTATCAGGCGCATTCCAGCGCGGTATTCTGGCTTAGCGAACAGCTGCGGGCTCAGGCCAATACAAAACTGCGCCCAATATTGTTCGAAGGGCAGGGGATCGGACGGACGTTTACCGCGCATACTGAGAACCTCGCAGAAAAGATCAGGTCCAAGGAGTTCGGTGCCGAGGCGCCAAAATTGCAGGAGATTCTAGATCGTCTGATAGCGACACAGAAGCTGGTCGACGAGTTTATCGGCAAGCTTAAGCACGAGCGTGCGGAACGCTTCCTGGCGCAGGTATCTGACAAACGCGCGTTAAGGTCGGAAGAGGGGGGGACTCATCCTCGTGTGACGGACTTCGTAAACAAGCTCTACGAGAACGTGCTTACGACGGTCGCTTTCCAGACCGCAATGATTGCGGGTTTCTTTGGCGAGCTGGAACGTGCGAACCTTGATCGATCAAAGCAGGGTCTCGAGCCCATCGAGACGGAAGCGGCATTCGACGGCTTTATGGCCGACATCAACGGGTTCTTCTCACCCAACACCTCTCGTGAGTTCAAGCGACTGGTCGAGGTATTCCAGGACACGCTTGAAGGAGAAATCCGCGATTGGAAGATCACGCCGTCAAATTCTACTTTCCGGCGCGTCGTGTACCGCGGCGAGATGCAGCCAGCCCAGTGGCCGAAGTATAAGTATTTACTACTGGAAATCTGGCGCGCGTCGGGGTCGGAACTTGAAACTCCGTTGACAGCCGAGCGTGAGAAGAGCCGACGTCAGGTCTTCACCTCTCTCGAGCAGGAGTACCAGAAGGAATTCCTCAATCGCAATCTAAAGCGTGAGGAGAACCTGACCCCAGCGGACCGGTCCGAAATCACCAACGGGGCATACGAGGCTTTCAAGAAGTTTCTGCGCAACGTCGGCTGGATGGCTCAGGACGTGCCGAGCAAGAAGGAGCTCGTTGAAGCAGCTGCGCCAGAGGATGCCGCTGAGGCGCCGGTTGTCGAGGCCGAAGCTGAAACCTGGGAAGCCCCGGAAGATCCCGGGTTTGAGTCTGGCGAGAACCTTTAGGCCCTGCGCGTGGACGAACCGGTATACCTCGATGGTTTCGCAACGACTCCACTGGCGTCCGAAGCGCGGGATGCGATGATCTTTGCGTCCTCGCATCCCGGCAACCCCGGCTCTCCTCACTACGCTGGGGCTAGGGCGAGTGCGGTGCTCGACCGCGCTCGGCATGACGTTGCAGGGTTAATCGGGGCGAATGCCAGTGAGATCGTGTTCACGTCCGGCGCCACGGAAGCCGATAATCTGGCCGTTCGTGGCGTCGCGATGAGAGCGCTTCAATCGGGCGACCCTAGGCGAAAGATCGTTGTGTCCGCCATCGAACATAAAGCCGTTCTGGAAGCAGCTGAAAGCCTACGGACGGCTGGGTTCAGCGTGCTCCATGCACCGGTAAATGCGGAGGGCATTGTCGACATCGAGCTGATCGATGAGATGATCGATGCAGAGACGCTCCTGGTGTCGGTCATGCTGGCAAACAACGAGACGGGAGCGCTGCAACCGATTGGGGAGGTTGCCGCAATAGCGCATCGATCGGGCGCGTTGCTACATTGCGATGCCGCTCAGGCAGTCGGCAAAATCCCCGTCGACGTCGATGAACTCGACATCGACTATATGTCGATCTCCGCACACAAAATGTACGGTCCAATGGGGGTAGGGGCGCTCTATGTCGCGTCGGGTGCGCCGAAGCCTATCCCACTGTCTTTTGGCGGAGGACAGGAAAGTTCTATTCGTCCGGGCACAGAGCCGACCTACCTTCTTGCCGGCTTCGGCGCGGCTGCACAACTTGCGAAGGGGCAATTGCAGGAAGACATGGCACATAGCCGGGAGCTTGCTGACGCATTCCGCAATGGCTTAGTGGACGAAGGTCTCAGCTTTGACTGTACAACGGGGGATATGGCCGTACTGCCTGGAGCCGTAAGCATTGTGGTACATGGGGCGGAGGGAGACGGCCTAGTATCATCATTGTCGCCGTTTGCGAGCATATCTACAGGGTCGGCATGTACGTCGGGTCAGGTCATGCCGTCACATGTACTAATCGCGATGGGTTTTTCTCAAGTAATGGCTAACTCTGTCGTTAGGTTATACTTTGGTAGATACAACACAATTGCCGAGACTCTGCTGATTTCTTGCGCTTTTGCTAAAGCAGCATTCCGGCAGCACGCGCCACTGGACGGATCCGCCAGTAGGATGTAATCGGATGCAAATGAGGCATGCGCTTTCCGATTCAGACGTACGTGGCCAATTTGCAGGTCACGAAACTTTCCCGCTGCGCCTTTTGTGGCTGAAGAAGGCCTACGACGCTGTCCGTGATGGCGTATCGCCGGGAACATTCCAGGAACAGTCCGCTATCGCACGGTTCGGCGTCGGTCGCAACATGGCCGTATCTATGCGGTTTTGGGGCTTGGCGACCGCTTTTCTGGAAGAGCGCGACCGCATCATCAAGCCGACGCTGCTGGGCGATGCGATCCTCGCCGACGATGGCTACGATCCGTATCTGGAACACGCAGCAACCGTTTGGCTGGCTCACTGGGGTGTGGCCAGCAGTCCTGAATGGACCACGACGGCGTATTTCGCCTTCAACGTGTTGTCCGCCATCGAGTTCGATACCGGGAGCCTAATCGAAGAGCTGATGACGTTGGTTCGGACGCGAGGGTGGAGGGCAACCCCGAACACCCTCAAAAGGGACGTGGAGGTATTCTTACGAAGCTACGTCCGTCGTGACGGGGTGGCTGGAGATGACGCAGCGGAACCCCTGCTCGCGGAACTTGGGTTGATCCGTGAGGCCAGAGTAGGAGGCTGGCACGAGTTCGTTCGAGGGCCAAAACCGACGTTGCCCGACGGCGTCTTCGCCTACGCGCTTGCCGATTTCTGGGAGGCACGTGGCGGCTCCAGTGCTATCACTGCCGAACAGGTTTGCTACGCACCAGGATCACCCGGCCGGGTTTTCAAACTGGACGAGGACACGGTCGTCACGCGGCTGATGGCTATCGAGGGTGTCACCGCAGGAGCGTGGCGCTGGACAGACACGGCAGGCCTTCGACAGGTCCAGCGGCTCGATGACGTTGATCCGATGGCGCTTATTGCGCGCGCCTATGGGCATGTTACGCACGATCGAGTCGCCGCATGAAGACGCTTTCCGAAACTGTAGAGATCAACCGGCGGTTCGCCAGATCCGCGCGACTCGATGCCGATCTGAAGGGCACGCCTCCGCTAGTCGGTTACGTCATGCAGGCCAGCGTCATGAAGGCGCTCACGACACTCGCCGATAGCCAGATAGAGAGCCGGCAGGGCGCGTTTACCTGGACTGGCCCGTATGGAGGCGGCAAATCAAGCGCTGCGCTGCTCATCGCAAACCTGGTCGCTGGGCGTCCAGAAAACAGAGCGATCGCGCGTGAGATCGCAGGCCCTGAACTCACTGCCGTTTACGGACGGGCCTTCCCTGAAGCGGACGGCCCATGGGCTATCGTTGCTGTCACCGGCAGCCGCATAGGTCTACGTCAATCGATCGCCGACGCTGCCACTACGACCTTACAGTGGAGCAAGGCCGCCTATAGTCGCGCAATTGCAACCGATGACGCCCTTATCGACGCGCTCATGCTCGCCGCCTCGGGCAAGCGAAGCGGCGTGTTCTTGGTCCTCGACGAATTGGGCAAGCTGCTTGAACATGAAGCGTCTGCCGGAGGCGATATCCACCTTTTACAGGATCTGGCGGAGCGAAGCGCGCGATCCGAAGGGCGCCTCGTCGTGGTTGGCATTCTTCACCAGGCTTTCGACCAATACGTGGCACGCGCTGCTCGCGATGCTCGACAGGAATGGGCCAAGGTCCAGGGGCGTTATCAGGATATCCCTTTCCTCGCGGGAGCCGACGAAACGGTCACGCTCCTAGGCAGCGCTATTACCGGCGCCCAGCCACCAGCGTCCGCGAACGAACAAGCGTCACTTGTTGCGGAAGCGATCGCGCGTCGGAAGCCGACCGACGAGGGTCTTCTGGGCAAGGCTCTCGCGGCCACGTGGCCGCTGAACCCGGTGACGTCGCTGCTCCTAGGCCCAGTGTCTCGGCAACGATTCGCGCAGAACGAGCGAAGCGTCTTCGGCTTTCTAAGTTCGGCTGAACCGTTCGGATTCCAGGACTTCCTTCGATCCACGAGTGACGGTTTATCGACTTACGGCCCAGACAGTCTGTGGGACTATCTGGCGTCGAATTTTGGCATGGCGCTATCGAATGGTAGCGATGGGAGCCGTTTTAGCCTCGCGTTCGAGGCGATCGAACGTGCAGCGGCCAAAGGTGGACCACTCCACGTCCGTTTGACCAAAGCTGCGGCCGTCATAGAGTTCTTCCGCAACGGCTCGGGCCTAGCCCTCGCCGATGATATCTTCGCTGCGGCCGTGCCGAATGTGGCAGATGCGGATCGTACTAGCGCCATTGCCGATCTCGTGGAGTGGGCGGTACTTATCCGACAGCCTCGCCTCGGCGGATACGCGCTATTTGCAGGAAGCGATTTCGACCTTGAAGATGCGATAAATCGATCAACGAGCCCACTTGATTTTGAGCAGCTCGCCTCGATTCCGCAGCGCGTCGGCCTTGGCTTCGCCACCGCGAAACGGCACTATTTCCGCACGGGTGCGCTCAGGACCTTTGAGGTCGTTGTTCAGCTTCTGACGCGCGAAGACACCGCGACAGATCTTGCCGCCCGACTGGCGGCGCGCCGCACCCGTGGGAGCGGGATGCTCGTTCTTGCACTGAGCGACGGCTCCTTGGACGTTTCCGAGGTCGACAGTCGTTGCAAGGCGGTCGCGAAGCACCTTCAGAAGGCCGGGACCGTCGCTGCTGTCGCGGGCGCATCAAATAGCCACGCACTACGATCGAGCGCCTCCGAACTCTTCGCTGTGGAACGCGTATTTCGTGACCACCCGCAGCTTGAGGGCGATCGGATCGCTCGGCGCGAGATGGCAGCGCGCCGGTCTGGGAGCGTCGACGTTCTTCACCGGGAGCTTGAAGCCGCGCTAAACCGGGCACGGTGGTGGCTTGCATCATCGCCGCCCAAGGCATTTCGCGATCCCCTTTCTATGGTGGCGACCGCTCTCGCAGACGCCGCCTATGACCGTGCGCCTGTCCTCAAAAGTGAGTTGCTTCAGCGCGATCGTCCATCCTCGAGCGCAATGGCGGCCGTTCGTGAACTTGGGCATGCGATGGTTCGCCACACGCACGCTCCTGACCTCGGGTTCGAGGGTTTTCCCGCTGAGATGGGCCTCTATCTAACAGTGCTGAAGCCGTTCGGAATTCATAGTCCGGATGCAAACGGCCATATCGATTTCCGGGAGCCTCAGGACATAGGTGACGGACCTAGTTTGCGGCCCGCATGGTCGATCTTGGCCGACGCGTCTGAAGTGTCTTTAGCGGAGGTTTATACGAACTGGTCTCGCCCTCCCTTCGGGATGAAGGCGGGAATCATGCCGGTGCTGGCGTTGGCGATCTTGCTCGCAAACCGCGATCATCTCGCGGTCTATCTCGACGGCATATTCCAAACCGAATTCGATGACGTGTTCGTTGATAAGCTATTGCAGAAGCCCGCCGATGTTAGGGTGAAGCGTGTCGACCGCTCTACGAAGGAAGCTGCGTTCCTCAGCGACCTGGCGCGCCATTTCGGCCTTGAGGGAGAGAGTTCGTCTCTGCCGGTCGCACAGGCCCTGTTTCAGCGCTTCAAGGGACTGACCGCCTATGCGCAACGTACCGACACGCTGTCGCCCGATGCGAAGAAGGTTCGTAGCGCGGTACTGAAGGCGCGCGACCCTGAGGCTCTACTCTTCGACGCATTGCCAGAGGCGTTGGGCGACCATCTCACCGCGCAGGTGGTCATTAATGCGCTCGCTGAGGCCGTTGAGGCCTATCCGAAGCTGCTGGCGCACCTGCAAGCAACCTTAGCCAAAGCTCTCGCTGTCGATCCCAATACATTCCTGGGAGCTCAAGAACGGGCCACCTCGATCAAGGATCTGACCAACGATTACGCGTTTGAAGGGTTCACGATGCGGGCGGCCGCATTTGAGCGCGGAGAGGGTGACATCGAAGGCGTCGCGAGTGTCTTGCTCCACAAGCCGGCCCATGGATGGTCCGACCGCGACCGCGAGCAGGCTTTGCTCGAAATGGCGCGGTTCGGACGACAGTTTCGCGAACTAGAGGCGTTAGCGGTCGTCAGGGACCGTCGCTCGAATACCGAGGCACTCGCTTTGGTGATTGGGGTAGATCCCCGCACACCGCCCCTTCTGCGGTCGTTCGTCCTAACCGAGCCTGAGAAAGCCGACGCCGCGCTGCTGGCCGAAAAGGTTCTGAAGACACTTCGAAAGAGCGACGGTCTCGACCGCGTGCGAATGGCCGCACTCGCGCGTGCTGTGGCCACGTTGGCGGCAGACCAGGACATGGAGGCTGCATGAAACAGGAACGCCATATCTTAGGCATCTCGGGTGGGCGAGATAGCGCGGCGCTCGCTGTCTACATGCGTCAGCATCGGCCAGAGCTGCCCATTGAGTACTTTTTCACCGACACCGGCAAAGAGCTTCCAGAGGTCTATACCTTCTTGGATCGGCTTGAGGGTTTCCTGGGAAAGCCCATCAAGCGCCTAAACCCTGATCGGGATTTTGATTTCTGGCTCGATGAGTATGGAAATTTCTTACCGTCGCCGCGGACCAGGTGGTGCACGCGGCAGCTGAAACTGCGGCCTTTAGAGCAATGGATCAAGCCAGCGCTCGAAGCAGGTACGGTCATTCACTCCTACGTCGCTATCCGCGCGGACGAACCGTCGCGTGAAGGTTACCAGGCAACGCACGAGAACATGCTCGTCCACCTTCCCCTACGCGAGGCGGGAGTCGATCGTGCCGGCGTCATCGAGCTACTCCAACAGGCCGACGTGGGCGAACCCGAATATTATAGCTGGCGATCGCGCTCGGGATGTACGTTTTGCTTTTTTCAGCAGAAAATCGAATGGGTCCGGCTTGCTGCACATCATCCAGAAGAATTTAAAAAAGCGATCGCGTACGAAAAAACGGCTTTGGAGGGTGGGTCGCCTTTCACATGGAGCCAGGGCGAGAGCCTTACTGAACTCATCGAGCCAAAACGGGTTGAGGCGATCGAACTCGATTATGAGCGACGTGTAGCTCGACTGAAAAAACGACGACCCAAAAATCCTCTTGCTGCTGAAACCGATGATACAATAGACGATATCTACGGAATTGATGAAGCTTCGGCAGGCTGCGTTATTTGTCACAAGTGATGCAAACCAAACCAATAGTCTTGTTCTATTAATTACGAATAATAGTGATAATATCGGTACCGGTTTTTTTAATATTATTATTATAGGATAAATTTATAGATTCTAGTAAATATATCAGGCGGCAGGTATGGACGCTAGCTCGTTAAGAAGAAGCGTGAGATCTTCGTAGTTATTAGCTTTGCTAATAGGAATAAACTGAACGTTAAAATCTTTCCTCCAACGTTCCATTTCTACCATTCCCATATCCTCTTCGGCCATCACGGCGAAGTGTTGAGGACCGTCTGTCTCAAACGCGCTTGATATGAACTGGAGAAGCAATCTCAACTCCGGATCGGCCATAGAAGCGCCTACAAATATCATGGTGGTCATCGTAAACATTGACGCGAGAAGACTCTGATAAGCTCGCTGTTCGAACATAAGTTTTCGATAGTCCTGCTCAGTCAATATTATACCTTCGCCAACCGTCTCCGCGTCACCGTGAGCCTTGAAAATGAAGAACTCCTGCTTGACCAGATGACGTTGCACCGTTCCAACTTGTCGATAATTATAAGTTGGCACTCGCTTCGATGTAGCTGCGATGAAAGCATCTTCGATTAAAGAATCATAATTTGTCGTGATCATAAATCGTAAACCAGCAAGCCGAACAAGTAGCTCGTGGTTCGCAGTATATTTTAGAGATCGATCCCCAAACCTCTTGTCAATATAGTCATTAAAGCTGCCGAGAAGAACCTCCTTCAATTCTGTCGCTAGCATGAGGAACTTACTTGGATCATCGACGAGTTTTCGATACTCCGGAACACGATCGCGGAAAGCCGGAAGATTTGAATCGGTGTAATCGATGAGTTCGTGCAGGAGGCCTGCCCAGGACGGCAAGCCGGCTCCTTGCGAAAGACCCGCCCCAACGTACAGGCTGCATCGACGGTGTGCGTATGCCTCTCGGAGTGAGCCGGGAATATCATCCGGTTTGAAAGCCATCAGTGTGCCCCCCCCAAGCGGCTTAAGATAGTTTCTAGAGCAGTTTGCCGGGCGGCGACGTTATTGCGATCCGCACCTGAGGTTTTGAACGCTATGATATAGTTGTAAAGTGCGCGGTCAGCGGCGCTGCGGCGAGACCGCAACAGTTGTTCGGGTTCTTGTGTGTATTCGCGTCGGCGCCGTTCAAACTGAGAATAGGACTGAGCGATTTGCTGAGCATCTACTGTGGCGCCAGTCGCTATTTTTTCCGATACGTACCAGCAAAGGTCGATGAATATCCACTTTTGTGTCATACGGTAATCAGCCAATCCGTTGACTTCTTCAAGAATATCTAACGCGTCAGATATGATCGGAGCGAGCGTTTCGATCGTTTCGACCTCCATATCCTCGTATGCCGCCTTGATATTTGGGGCCTTCAATGTTGTAGCTCCATCCGCCGCTAACAGCGTAAAAACGTGCGCAAGGTAGTCCTGACGCTTATAGCGCTTGTCCGGTATCCCACAGCTGCCAAAGAATGGAGATGTTGTCGCCAGCAGATCGACCATATGCCGAAGCGGTCCCGGCATAGCGTTACGAAGCTCAGCAGGATTTAACGCCTCTCCCATTTGTAGCCTCAAGAACAAGCGTCTTACGCTATCATGATCCGTAGGCTCTATTTCTCCCACGGATATCTCGAAGTCATCAAAGCGTCCCCTAAGAGTGTCGGACAACTCCTCAAATGTTTTGCCGTCTACCTCTTCGCCATCAATAGGAGCAATGTCGTCTTTGCCCGAAAGGGCTAGCTCGCCGTTGCGAAATAGAAATATGGCGCGCAGGCGTTGCTGACCATCAACAACCTCAAAATTATATGGCGCTCCCTGCCCGCATTGCAGAAGGTAAATCTTGGGAAGATCCATCTCGCGAAGGACTGAATCGATCAGTAGGACCTGTTTTTGGGGAGACCATACAGGTCCGCGTTGCCAAGCGGGATTAAGATTGATGTCGGGCCGAAGGGCAACGATCGCGCTAATCGGCCGAAGCCGTTGGTTAACTTTCAAGCTCCACCCCTTGAGACTTGTTTCAGACGCTGCCTGATGAACAATGTATTCTGTAACCTACCTGGGGGGCTGTTTCCCGTCCATCCACCGAAACGCTCGGATGGGTCATGGATCATATCATCGGTAGCTAAGGACGGGATAGTTCTTCACGCCACCCCGCTTCCCCCAGTCGGATGACCAGCAGTGAATCTCCGTATCCCACCGTCATCCACCGCCCAGCTGAGCGATCAATGGTATAGCTATGCCGTGCATTAGCGGCTTCGACCATGATCCTTGCCCTGCTCGCGTTCCTGACGCTCCTTGTCCCGGCTCGCCCTGATCTTCTCGCGCGCCTCCGCGACACGCTTCTCCTGCTCGGTCTGGGGCGGTTTACCGTCGGCATCGGTTTTACCCGCCATCCGGTCGTTGATCGTCCGCCCGTCCAGCAGCGGCGCCTGAGACGGCTCGGCCAGCGTGCGATCCTGCTGAGCCGCAAGTCGCCCGTCACGCTCCGCTATGCCACGGGTTTCCGCCTGCCGCTGCGCGTCCGCCGTACCTTCGGCCATGCCCTTCTCCTTTGATGCCTGAGCTTCTGCCGCCAACTCCGGTTTCGCAAGCACGGCCAACCGTTCCGCCAGGCGCTCGCCGGGTGACTGGTTGTCTTCCCAAGGGAAGGCCCGCCGCATGTAGCCGGCAAGCCGATCGATCTGCTCACCAAGCCGCTCGATCCGCTTGCTGATCGCCGCACGGGTTTGCTCCCATGCTTTGGCGGCCACATCGTACGCTCCGCGTTTCACCGAGGCGAACATGCCGGTGGGGGCCTGGGGCTTTTGCAGCCGGTGCGCTTCCTGCCGGCGCTCATGACCACTCAGCAGGTGACGGGCGTAGCTATCCACCTTTTCCGCCTTGGCGACGACACCAACATACTGACGGTCATTCTCAGCACGCCATTCGCGCAGCACGATCTCAGGTGGCCGCACCTTCGGCGCCGACGGCGTATCGAGCATCCGGATATTGCTATCGCGCGAAGCTTCGCGTCCCGCGGCAAGCAAACCGCCATGACGTTCCGGTTCGGCCTGCCACTCGGCCTCGATCCGCGCGCGGGCCTCGGCAAGATCGATCACCTCCGCATTCAGGCCTTCGACGACACGGGCCTTGTCCCCTTGGTCGGTGGTCCGCCCCTTACGCTCGATCTGGATGACGTTGGGGCCGTAATGTTTGGTCGGCGTCCGGTGCTCGTTCTCGGCGATAAACGCCGTATCGCCGCGCTCACGCGCCGCCTCGATCTGCCCGGCCTTCAGCATATAGCCGGCCCGCCAGCGTGCCGCCTGGAGGGGGTGCCCGGCCTTCTCCAAAGCATCCCCGCACATCGCGGCAAACGTGCCCCGCCAGTGCATTACCTCGCCCGAACGCTGGTTATCCAGCTCACGGGACTTTGGACCAAAACCCTCCTCGCCGATGCGCCGCGTCGAGCACAGCACATGCGCGTGATGGTTGCGATTGCCCTGCCCTTTTCCCGCATACGCGTCGGGCTCATGGATTGAGGCGTCGACCACGATACCATGGCGTTCAACCAACGCATTGGCGAACTGTGCAACCAGCGCCCGCCGGCCCGCGTCATCGAGATCGGCCGGCAGTGCAATTTCAAACTCTCGCGCGACGGTACTGTTGATCCGCTTCTCCGCTGCTTCGACCGCATTCCATAGCGTCGAGCGATCCTGCACCCATTCGGGTGCGTTTGGCGGCGCGTAGATCGCGCAATCCTCCCGTGTCACGCCACCACGCCCCGAGTAATCGAAGATCTTCCCCGTTGCCTGGTCTTCGATCCGTGCGCCCGATCGGTAAGCGCATGCGGCAGTTGCGCAACGGCCGTCGGAGCGCCCGATCGTTTTTACGCTCATGTGATACGGAGCGAGCGGCACAACGATTATTCCGGGACCGTCGGATCGTACAAGCGCAGCGTCTCTGCAACATGCTCTTCGGAAGTCAGCTCGCCTTCTATAAAACGGCAATTCAGCTCTTCAACTTCCGGTCCAAGGACAAATTTCTCAAAGCGCACACTACCGCGTGCGAAGTCCACCGCGCGCTGTCGCTTGGCACGTTCCTCCGCGCTGATCCGTGGCGTTGTGTCCAGGCCGTCCGACATGTGCGTGCCTTTCTTCTGTTTCTGCCTTCTTCTTCGCAACCGGTAGCTCCTTGGCGTTCCCGGTTGCGGCAAGCCCGTTCTACACGGGTGCGCAGGCGTCTTCAACGCCGGAGAGGGGTGTCGGGGTCCCCCGACCGTACGCAAACCGTAGGTTTGCATAAGTGCGCCGTTAGCTTCGCTACCGGCTGCGTCAGCAGTCTTCTTTCCTCTGCGCTTCTTCCTCATTCTGGTTCTTGTTTTTCTGCCTTCTGCTTGCACTGGTTTTTCCTTCTGCCTACCCTGCCCTTCTGATCTTTGGGAGACGCATGATGGCCGAGACCAAATTATCCCAGCGCGAGAAGCTGTTAGAGCAACAACGCCAGCTCGTTGCCCGTATCGCTGCCCTCGATGCCCGTGAAAAATCACAGGAGCGCAAGGTCGATACCCGCCGCAAAATCCTAATTGGGGGCGCGATTAACGCGTCGGTCAAACGCGGCAGATTTACCGAGGAGCAGCTAATGTCGATGCTGAACCGCGAACTCTTTGCTGCGCGTGATCGCGCGCTGTTCGATCTGCCTCCTCGTCCCGACGGGCTTACCAAACCGCCGCGTGGTGATGCGGCCGATGTCGGATCGGACGATCAATGATCCGGGTGCGATTTCTCCTGCTGGTGGGAGTGGTCGCACTCTCTCCCGTATCGATGGCGCATGCCGACGTACCGCGCTGCGACGCGGTGCTCGAAGGCGCCAAGTTTTTGGACGGCAAGGACAAAGACTATGCGGCACGCCACGCCGAACATGTCCGGGCCGTCTGTACCGCGCATGACAGCAGCGCCGATCGCTGGTCTGCCCTGCTCTCCGATCTTCACGTTGATGCGACCGCGATGATCGCCGCGGCCAACGCAAAGAACTGGAACGGTGTCGCTGATCGCCTGGATCATGCAGCGCCTCTGCTCGAACAGCTGACCGCGCAAGCCAAGGCCGATACCGCCAAACCCCGTACAGCATCCGAGCCGGCAGATCCCCGTCTCACGGGTTTCGTGCGGCTTGCTACCGATGGCTATCGGGAGCGACTGGTGTCAGCTGGTCTCGCGCCGCCCGCGTCGCTACGCGCTGGCCTGTCCGATCTTTCACGTGCGCTGCGCTCGAACGGCAACGGTCAGCTTGCCGGTACCGCCTATGTGCTGGTCATGGACCTGTCGGGCAACGCCGACGATCTTGCCGCCATTCTCGCCGATGAAGCGGCGCGCAATGAACGCCATAAACAGGAAGGGTTGAACGCGGATCTTCGCGACGTGAAGATCGAGCGCGAGAACCCGACAACCATGACCGGCTACTGGTCCGGCATGGGCCAGCGGCTCGGGCGCTGGACCGCGCTGTTCGAATGGATGCTGATCGCTGCGATCATCGGTTCGATCTTCGCGATACGGACCAAGCGCCCGAGGATCGCCTGGAAGCTTGTCGCCCTCACCCCGCCGATTTTCCTGCCGCTGTTCGCGCTTCATGTCTTCCTGCCCATCTTCCCGTGGTGGGCGATGGACCTCGGCGCGATCATCGCGCTGGCGGCGCTGTGGGGCTACACCGAACGCTATCCGCTGCTCTACACCGGCAAAGCCCCCTTCGGGTCGCCTGTGGACGCTGTAGGCGTCCCTGACGCTTACATGACGCCTGTCGGCCCTCCCCCCGGCCCCGACACACACGGGAGCGCTTATTGGGGCTCTGTGGCCCAAATGCGGGCGATGGGGCACCTACCCGCCGCCAATGCCATCTCCTCAGCAGGTTTCGCGCTCGGTCGCGCGATCGGGCCAGTGCCCGGCGACAATCGCTTCCGCCAGAACGGTCATGTCATCACCTTTGCCCCGACCGGCTCGGGCAAGGGTACCGGGCTCGTGATCCCTACCCTGCTCGAATATCCCGGCTCTGGTCTGGTGCTCGACGTGAAGGGCGAGAACTATGCCGTCACTGCCCGCGCCCGTCGCGCCATGGGACAGGCGGTCTGGCTGCTTGATCCGTACGGGGTAACCGGCGATCCCAGCCACGGCTTCAACTGGCTCGATCGTATCGACCTTACGAGCGAGGATTGCCTGGCGCAGGCGATGACGATCGCCGACGCTTGCGTGATCCCGGCCGACAAGGGCGGCGACGATCACTGGGACGATACCGCCCGTGATCTGATCCGCGGCGTCGTGCTGCACGTCGCCGGCATGGAAGCCGACAAGCGCAACATGGGTGAGGTTCGCCGGTTGCTCGCCTCAAGCGCCGAGGAACTGGACGATACGCTGGCGGCGATGATGGTTAGCGATGCCGCCTTCGGCATCGTCGCCCGCGCCGCCAATACCTTCTCCGGCATGGCGGACCGTGAACGCGGTTCGGTGTTGTCGTCGGCGCGTCGACACACCGCCTTCCTCGACGATCCGCGTATTGCCCGCACACTGGCGCGCTCGGATTTCTCGCTGCGCGATCTCAAGCACACACCGATGACGGTCTACGTCGTGCTACCGGCCGACAAACTGCGCGGTGGTAACGCGCGGTTCGTGCGCGGCCTGGTCAACGACGCGCTGGCCGGTGTGATGGCGGACACGGTGACGCCGTTCCACAAGGTCGTCTTCCTGCTCGACGAGTTCGCCCAGCTCGGTCGCATGACCGCGATCGAGGATGCGATCAGCCTGGTGCGAGGGTTCGGTGTGGCGCTGTGGCTGTTCCTCCAGGACATGGACCAGCTCAAGATCTACCCCAAGCGCGGCAGCTTCATCGCCAACGCGACGAGCCAGTTCTTCAACACGCGCGACCTCGAAACCGCGAAATACGTGTCCGACAGCCTCGGCAAAGCGACGATCGAGTTCGAGACGTCCAATCACGGCAAGAGTGGCGGCAGCAATTTCGGTACCGGCAGCCACAGCATGAACCGCGGCAAATCCACCGGCGCCAGTCAGCAATTTGCCGGGCGCGAGTTGCTGACACCCGATGAGGTCATGCGCGAAAAGCGTGCGATCGTGTTTGTCGCTGGCGAACCGGCCTGGCTGCTCGATCGGATCGATTACCGCACCGACGCCGAATATCGCGGGCAGTTTGATCCCAATCCGTATCATACCCACCCTACCCGGCCATGATTGTCGTCTGGATCATCGTTGCGATCCTGATCGGGGTGGGGATCGGCCAGCTCGCCGGGTTCATGGCCGTGGAGTTTCTGATGAAACCCGTCCTGTTCATCGCTCGCTTAGGGGCAGCGCTGTTGGGAGCGATCGTCGGCTGGGGTCGCCGCCTGCCCTGACCGACCTTGTTTTCCGTGTCTTAACCCCAATTTTCACGACTGAACGCTATCGGGAGGCCGTCATGGCAAAGAATACAGGTGAAGGTCACCGCGTCGGCTCGGTCAAGGACCGTACTCAGACCGAAGCACCGAACGGTAACGAGGTGAAGCGCAACACCGAAACCGGCCAGTTCATGGATCAGAAGGAAGACGGAAAGCCGTTCAAGGGCGTGGCCAAAGAGCCTGACGGTCGTCGTAAATAGGCTCGGTTCCCGTAGGCACCTACCCTTCTTCCCGCATAGCATGCGGCCGTTAGGCCGCCTCGTGACGGCGTTAGCCGGCACATATCGAAGGCTCATTGGCCGTTAGGCCAATTCCATTTTTACTGAGACCTTTCGAGTTTTTGGCGGCGTGTAGCCGTTACAGAATCTGTTAAATATGAACTGTTAAGAAGGTTAAGCTCAAAAAACAGGCCTAAAAACTAAGGCTTTCAAACATCTTGGGAGATACCGCGGTGGGTGAAACCCCGTGATTCGGTGGGTGAAACCCCGATACCGCGGTGGGTGATCCCCCGATGCAATGGTGGGTGAAACCCCGACCCAAAACCTTGCTGCCGAGATAGTTATCCACAGATTGAAGGCAATCGGACTGTCTCCAAAGGTCTTGCGCCCCCGTTTGAGCTATCAGCTCAGTGGGTGATACCCCGATAGCTTAGGATACGGTGGGTGATACCCCGATAGGTCAGCGCTTCGCGAGGAAGTCCATACGGGCATCAACTTCGTCGGTTCGCCGACGATCAGCGTCGAAACGCATTCGACGCTGCTCCTCAGCTCTCATCTTCTCGGCAAACGCCAGGGCCTCTGCCTCGCCGCGCAGCTTGAACAGTACGGCTGGACTCTTGTCATTGGTCTCGGTCAACTCCATCGCATAGTCGGGAAGCTGGTCGGCCTCGATCACCCGCCGGAGCATTCGGTTGAACTCTTTAGGCTGAGCATCGCTGCCGGTTTTATCACGCAGCACCTCAACTCGGCACAGCCACCCGCCGCGCTGCGTCCCGGCGTGTTTGCGCGCTATGCGATAGAGTGCCCGCTCCAGCCCGCCAGATAAAAGAAAATAGTCTGGATGCATCGTAAGAAGCGATTTCTCGTTCACGATCCCATCGTAAACCCAATCCGATAGGGTCAGCGTCATGCCACGGGGTTGCTCCGTGTCAGCGTCTGTATCGAAGGTCCAGCTATCGAGCCAGTTGAAGCCAGCCTTCTGCCGGCGCGTGGTCGCGCGGATCGAGGTTGTGATAGAGGTAGTCTGAAGGCGAAGGAGAGCCGCCTGAAGTTCCTGATAGTCTCGACCGCCAGTGCCGCGTTTGATCGCCCGCAATAGGTCATAGGGCGTTGTCGTCAGCGTGCGAGGAAGGTCATTAATACCCTGCTGCTTCATGCGATTCAGGGTCGATGCTGCCCAGATCAGGATATCTGCATCCCAGATCGTAGCCATTCCATAGTCGGGGATGGCCTGTACCCGAACCCATGCATCGCCGTCCGGACTTCGATATTCGATGGGCTTCAAGCGCTTACGCTTTTGGAGCGAAAAGAACGGCCGCTCCATTACCTCCCGCTGGTCCTTTAGCGGAAGGTCACCAAGTGCGGGGATGAATAGGTCAAACTCGGGATTTGGATCGCGCCGTTTGCTCATGGCGCAAACCTAGTATGGCCCCGCTTGACCAGATACTGACGGAGCAGGCGTTCGGTAATGACGGTAAGCGGTTCCCCGCCCTCTTCGACGCTGAGCTGACGTAACGCTCGATGCATATCTTCGGGAATATGGATCAGCACCGGCTTTTTGCCGGGATGACTGCTGCGCCGTGCGGGCATCGTCGGTTCGCCGGCTATACGACGCGCACGGCGCGGCGCGTCGATCTGCACCGGCTCAGGAGCTGCGTCTGCAACGGGAGCTGCTACTGGAGCCGGCTCCATAGGCTCGTCATCGAAAATGCTGGCGAGTGCCGAAGGCTTCCTAGCCATTACGCCACCTCGCTTACTTGCTTAGTCGTATAACCGCTTAGTCGCTTAGCCTCATTATAGGCTGATCGCAACTCGGCCGCCGCCTTGCTGTCAGGTTCGGTTTCAGCCGCTGTTTTTCCAAGAGGCGTGGCCTTGTAGAAGTCCTTACGGAAATGGAGGCGGCTGTCGAACACTGTCACGCCTTTGGCCAAAAAGCCGGTGTGAGCTTCTTGCCCCTCCCCTCCCTGATGCGGAACCTGGGTCAGGATTACGGCAAATGGGGTGCCGGCTTGCTGTACTTGCTTAATGGTCTGCAAAACCGAATGAACGTCCAGCCCGCGCGGCGCGACAGGGATGATAACAAAGTCCGCTTGCTCGGCCGCGAGCATGGCGATGTCCTTGGAATTCGCTGGAGTGTCGATGATAATAAGGTCGATCTTACCGCTGCCCCGCCCGCGCGAGATATGCAGAGGCAGGCCAGCGACGCTGCTGTCCTTGACCATCACATCATCGGAATCGCGACGCTCTGACCAATAAAGGGCTGATCCCTGACGATCGTCGGCATCAAGGATGACAACGGAAGCTCCTTCCTGTGCCGCCTCAACGGCAAAGCCGGTAGAGAGAGTGGTCTTAGACTGCCCCCCCTTTTGCGCGATGACTGCCCAGACCTGCATATCCACTCCCGCCACTAAGCTCATAAACGACTTATATCGCTTAGTCGCTTAGTGCAACCTAGCTCGGTTTTCCCGCTTATTCGCTTATTCGCTTATCTCTTGATGCGAAGGCAGGAATAGGTACTGCTGACAGAAGTCGCCCTGCATGGACGTTCAGGTGGCCACCCCGCTCCTGAACACACCCGTTAGCGGCCGTCTGCGCCGTCAACATACTGAAACGCGACCGATGTATTGCCAGCGACAAAACAGGTAGGTCATCGCGTAGTGACGGAAGAGCTGAGCCGACAGGCCCTTTACGATATGGTGTGGGTAACGCCGGTGAAGACGCTGGCACAGCAGTTCAACATATCGGACGTCAGCCTGCGCAAGGCGTGCCAGCGGTCACACATTCCTCTCCCGCCAGCAGGCTATTGGGCCAAAGTAGCAGCGGGCAAGAAGGTCTTACAGCCCTCACTACCGGCCCGACCACCCGGCATGCGTGACACAGTTACTCCGGGGGCCGGGCGCTATGACAGCTACTCCTATCGACAGTGGAGTGACGCCGAACTGCTGGGCCCCCTACCCGCCCGTCCGACATTCACGCCCGACCTCGACGTAGTGCGAGCAGCATGCCTCAGGCAGGTCGACAGGGTAACCGTTCCACGCGATCTCGCACGCCCACATCACGCTATCGCCAAGCTTCTGGCGGTCGACGAACAGCGACGCATCGCGCAGCTCGGAAGGGGTTATGTGTCGTCATGGGATGCTCCGCGCTTTACCTCGCCTTTCGAGCAGCGGCGACTGCGCGTGCTCGGTGCCCTCATGATCGCGCTTGCCCGAGCAGGTGCAAGCGTCAGGCTGACCGGCAAAAATGCCCGCAGCATCTACGTCACTGTTCACGACACCGCCTTCTGGCTCAGGCTCGACGATGAAGCCGGAATCTCTAAAGAAGCCAATGAATATGAACCGCCAAAGACAGTGGCGGGATCAGCGCTCTTCCTGGCTGTTGCGTCAGGACATGGGTCTGCTCCATCGATCCGTTGGGGCGACGAAAAGACCGACAAGCTGGAAACAAAACTGCGTGATGCCGTTGCCGACATTCTAGTTCACGCCGAAGCCAGTTACCGATCCACATGCGAACACCGGCATAGGTGGCGTATCGAACGTCGCGCAGACCGCTTGAACGAAATTCATTTGGCGCGGCTGAAGGCTGACCAAGCCGAGCGAGATCGCATCGAACGCATAAAGCAGGAACGCATCGCACGTCTGTTGAAAGAGGCCGAAGCGTTCCAAAAAGCGAAAACCATCCGCGCCTACGTAGCCAGCGCTCGTAATCGCGCGAGCGCCCACGCCAGCGATGAAGTCGCGACATGGGCGCAGTGGGCGCTCGACGTGGCGTCCAGTCTAGACCCCGTAGAGAGCGGCGCGTTCCTCATCGAATTCGCCGAGGACAGTTAACGACCCACTGACTTCGCAATAGCGGTCAGACCGCATTTACCCAAACACGACGTTAGTGGCTTAGTGGCTTAGTGGCTTAGTGGCTTAGTGGCTTAGTGGCTTAGTGGCTTATCAGAGGACGCTTATGAAGCACTGTGCTGCCAGCGATAATTCGACCACCCAAACTCCACCAGTTCGGTATTTCCAATCGCCGGAGGCTCGCCCTTGCGCCAGAAGCGAAGCATCTTAGCCTGATCGTCCAGCCCGGATTCTATCACCACGGCGCGCACCGCCTGAATGAATTGCCCGTGACTGAAAACATAGACCGGGCCGCGGAAGGGCAGGGCGGCAAGCCGCCCCAACGCGGCCTCGGCGCGGCGTAACAGTGCGCCGAAACTCTCAGCCCCCTCGCCATCGCAATAAGCCGGGTCAGCCTCGCCCCAATACCGTATCAGATGCGGTGCCCGATCTGCCGCCAACGTGCCGTTCCAGCGAGAAGGCTGGAGATAGGTGAATTCCTCGATCGGCCACACCTCAACCGGCACATGGGGAAAGCGCTCGATCGTTGGGGCGGCCGTCTGCTGGGTGCGCAGATACGGCGACGTCACGATTAGCGATGGTTCTTCAGTCCAATCGGCCGCAACCTGCCGTGCCTGGTCCCAGCCTTTGTCGGTTAGCTCGATCGTCGCAAGGTCGTGACACGGTATTCCGGCATTGCCGGTGCTTTGACCATGACGGATGAAGGTGGCTCTCATGCCTTGTTCTCCTTGGCGGCAAGCTCGCGCAGCCCCTTGTAAAGCGTGCTTCGGCTGACCTCGTAGCGCTCGGCCACCTCCGTTACAGTCGCGTTGGGATCGGAAAGCAGGAGCCGGGCTTCGCGAAGCTGCTTGGAGGTGAGGGCAGGGGGCCTGCCTCCCATACGGCCACGCGCACGCCCAGCCGCCAATCCGGCGCGGGTCCGTTCGCTGATAAGGTGACGCTCAAACTCAGCAAGGCTGGCGAAAATGTTGAATACCAGTTTGCCTGCTGCCGTCGTGGTATCGATCGCCTCGGTGACGCTCTCAAACGCGATGTCTCGCTGCGCCAACTCGTTGATGGTGGCTATAAGATCCGGAAGGGATCGCCCGAGCCGGTCGAGCCGCCAAACCACCAATGTGTCGCCAGCGCGTAGCGCCTTCATGGCGTTCGCCAGCTCGGGTCGGTCAACCGTCTTGCCGGATGCGTGTTCGGAATAAACCGGGTCGCATCCCCGCATGTGCAAAATGTCGAGCTGTGGCGCGAGGTCCTGGTCGGCCGTAGACACGCGGGCATATCCGATCCTGCGTGTGCCGGCCTGGGAGGAGGACAAAGCCACCTCTTTCAAGGTTCAATCCGTCGTAAAGTAGCCAATCCGGCAAGCCTTAGCATCGTAGTGTCAGCCTGCTCAGCGCGCATCCAAGCTCGTGCCGCCTCCATTTCAGGACTGCCTTTCGGGAGCGATTGGTAAATCGCAGCCGGCGGTTCATCATCCGCCTGCCGCTTGCGGATCAACGCCACAGCCTCATCAATTCCAATTGTGTGCCGTGCCCACAGACCCAACAGCTCAAGGCCGTAGGGTGATGGATGAATGCCACTGAGCCCGTTGTTGGCGATTGCCGAGCAACCAGCCCGCACCCGGTCCGGATCGGCACCAACAGGAGGCACCCATTTGGGTCGTTCGGGTTCCGGCGTTGGGGCCAGCGTGTCCCAATCAATATCGGCGATCATAACTCTAAGCTCGGGCCAAGCGGCTAGAGCCGCGTTAGCACTTTGGAGTTCGTCGGGATCTGGCAGCACTGTTAACCAGTGCGACAAACGCTCGCGCGTTAGCGCCATTGGCACCCACATCTCATCACCCACTGGCCTACTCCAACCATGGACATCCTCCAGCCAATCGAAATGATGGGAAATCCACGGATTAGCCGGATCAAAGGCAGAGGGCTCAGCCCTCGCGACGGCACGCATCGTCCGATCGAACGCCTCCACCACTTCGTTCACGCTGTAGGCCAAGTTCACGCCTCTCATCCATTAGCAGCCGTTGAATGGCTGCGTTACGCCAAGCAAAGGGTATTCCTAGATTCAAACAACGCCTACGTTTTCTAGACATTGTTTTTCGCATGGGTTATTGAACATTTCAACGTCAAAAACTGACGGTTCTGTATGATGGTCTAAGGTGTGCGTAAAACGGACGTTTGTTGCACGACCCAACTGGAAAGGAGGAAGCCATGAGGGAGACCAGCTTCGACCAGATCGTGGACGGCATCGACCGGCAACTCCCTTACCTCCACAAGGAACGGTGGGCGCACCGATATGCAGAACTGCTGGATGCCATTTGCGCGACCACCGGCGAGGCGCGGGAGGGCGCTAAGCAAGCAATGCGAGACCACAAAAAAACGCAGTTTCACCCCGAAACCAGCCGTGCCACACTGATTGCACAGGCAAAACTCGGCTACGATAATTCTGTGAAGGAAGCAGGCTCGGCATAGCAGCCACTCGGCACGTCCATTCGGACGTTTTGCGAACAGCGCTAACGAATTTTAGCGGCTAAAATTTTGCCCTGAATTTTAGCCGCTAAAATTTCGATCATATTTCAGCTCGTATTCTTAGCGATAGCTAGCGGTTGGTCGACCAGAAAGCGGCAAGCTCACCAGCTTCGAACACATGGTCGCGAACAACGGCGTCAGGGTTAAATCCTTGATCCGGCTGTTGACTGCGAACACGAGCATGAACGCAATTCCGCCATTACAAAGCGCCAGTTCGATCAACGGCGCGATCGTGTTGGTGCTCATCCTCTCGGGCAAGCCGGCCGGGATTCCTCGCAACGTCCAATCGTGAAACTTGTCGGTCGCGGCCGATCGTTGGCGAAGGCAGGCATGGTGGAGCAAGTCCGCCGGATCAAGAGCGTTCCGTGCTATTCCAAGTGGGCCGGTTTACCAGCCGGCCGGTAAACCGGCCCAAGCTGCGACGCATCAATGCGTCCTAATCTCGGTCATTGAGCGCCAGCGCCCGAGATTCAAAACGCTGTAACTCGCACGACAGAGGCGGGTTACAACTAGATCGGTCGGCGAGTATTTCGCAGGACTGACGCGCTTTCCATCTACCCGCCTTCGACTGCGCGCTGTTCCGATCCAAGCATCTTGATGCCGGTCAGCATGCGATAAGGAAGTCGAACGAGAGTTGTGACAGAAATGCCTCTGTAACACACTACTGTGACATTCCCCGCCCGGGGAAGCTCAAAAACATACTCGTAAATAGCTGAATTTAAACGATACAATACAGACCTTTAAGACGGAGCCCCGCGAAGGTAGGACAATTAATAAATTAAGCAGTGTGACATCATGACTTTAGGCATATCCAGCTACCTGCACGAGCATGGTCCGAGCCGTTCCGCTACAATCGTGGCGGCGCTAAAAAAAGAAGGGATATCGGCCGCTGCCGCGCGCCAGCGCGTCTCCAGGTCGAAGCCACCAATATATTCATTTCCGCTCGGTCTCCTGCCGAAAGGCGAATTCTTTCTCTACCTCCACGATCAGCGGAACACCGAAAAATTCTGGGATAATTTCATGCGCGATTTGCGCGCATCGGGTTCGGTCTATGGTGCCGCGATCGACGGGATGAGCGCACGCGGCGGACTTGTCACCAAGGATGCGTTCAAGGTGATAAGCGGCGCGCCGATACTGCCAATTCAAGGTCAGCTGTCGGTCGATGTCGTCGCGCAAACGTTGATCAAAGCGAGTTTCATCAAGGAGGTTGAAACGGCCGATCACGGCATGTGCTATCAAATTCAGCCCAGCCTCCATTCGCACGGGTTCGGAAACATGCGTGCGCGGATGCTTGCCGAAGGCGTCCTGCTCGACGCAGTGCGCGAATGGGCACGGCACATCGGAATGGCCGGGTTCAATTCCATTCGCATTCGCGGTGAAGTGGATTTGAAGGCAATCGGACCTTTCGCGTTCGATCTCGCAGGCCCGAGCTATCTGTTGCCGCTCAAAGGCCAGGGCTCTCAACCGGGATTTTTGGTCGCCGACGCATTTGCCGAGGGGATGCTCGAAGAATCTGACATTCAGTATTTCATCCGCAAAGCGAGGATGCTCAAATCCTTCCTGCCCAAAATCGGCGTAATGTCGATGCTTGTCGCGGGGAGTTTCACGGGCGCGGCCCTGAAAGCGGGCCACGCCGCTGGCATCATGATGGCGACCCCGAAAGACCTGTTTGGCCGACGTGTCGGTGCCGCCCTCGTAACCCTCATGGAAACTTTGAACAATGCGGCGGCATACGCTTCTACCAGCCCCGAGCGTCTGACCCAATTGCTTGACACGCTGACCGAGATCGAAGGCCGTGCAGGCAACCTGCGCGGGGTTCTTTTCGAGTTGATTGCAGGTTACCTGGCCCGCAGGGACGCAGTTTCGATCGAGATGGGCGTGACTGCACGCGATCCCGTCACGGGCAAGACCGCCGACATCGACATTCTAAAAATCAAAGCTCTTGGAAGCGAGGCGGCGACAATCGAAGCGAAGGGCAAAATGCCCGGCGGGTCGCTTTCCAAAGCGGAAGTAGAAGAATGGATCACAAAGTTACCAACATTCCGAGGCCATTTACGCGCCCATCCAACCTTGCGCGAAGCGAAACAGGTCTTCGAGATTTGGACGACGGGCACAATTGACCCGGATGCGTTGGCACTTCTGCAAAGCACCAAAGGCAAATGGACCAAATCTGCGATAAATTGGAAGGACGGGCAAGGCGTTTTGGAGGTGGCAAAATCTGGGAAGGAAAAGGCCATCGCGGATGCGCTTTACCAGCATTTCTTATCGCACCCGCTGTCGGAAGTGAACAAGATCGTCGCCATGCCGCCGACGCCCGCGTTGCCGGACTTCTAAATCCGACACCAATCAGAACAGCAATTGTCCCTTACGACGCGGGAAAGCTCATTTCCTAGTTTTACGGAAAACGCCTTTCCGTTTTCTCTGGTCGCTGCTTCCGCTAGGATTTAGTCATGCGAGACCAACCCGCCCAACCAGCCCCGCCCGTGACCGAGGCTCCCTATATCCGCCTGCTAATGATCAAGCGGTTTAGGGGGATCGAAAAGCTCGTCTGGTGCCCCGGTCGCGGCGTTAACATTCTTCTCGGCGGGGGTGATGTCGGCAAGACAACTATCCTCGAAGCAATCGCTCTGCTGCTCAACCCGACCAACGCCAGCACCTTATCTGACGCTGATTATTGGCAGCGGAAATATGAGGACGGTTTCGAGATCGGCGCCATCGTGGCTTTGCCTTTATCATCGGGCATAGGCGATCAAAAGAAGACGGTCTGGCCTTGGCATTGGAACGGAAGAACTGCGAAGGTTCCTGACATGGAGGCCGGCGACGGCCAGGTTGATGATCCTGTCTATTGCCTTCGCGTTTCCGGCACGCCGGACTTCGAGTTGCAGCACGAAATCTTACAGCCAGACGATACCGTTGATCATTTTCCTGTTTCGGTGCGGCGGAATATTGGCCTGGTGCGGTTGAGCGGCGATGATCGCAATGACCGGGATCTTCGCCTTATCCAAGGGTCGGCGCTGGAGCGCCTTTTAAGCGACAAAACTTTGCGGTCCCGGCTCGGCAACGAAATCGCCAAGACCGACATCAAAAGCGTTCTCCAAAATGACGCGCAAACCGCGCTCGATACGCTTGATGAGCGTTTTAAGAAGCGAGCTTTGCCGACGGACTTGAGCCTAGGCCTCGTTGGCGGGCCGGGTTTCTCGCTCAATGCGCTTATCGGCCTGACGGCGACTAAAGACGGCACCTTGCTTCCAATGTCGAGCTGGGGCGCTGGCACACGACGATTAGCTGCGCTGGAAGTGGCGGCAGCGCATCAGGTCGAGCATCCCGTCATGGTCGTGGATGAGATCGAACGCGGGCTGGAATCCTACCGTCAGCGCATTTTGATGGAAGAACTGATCGCCCGGCCCTCGCAGGTGTTCATCACCACGCACAGCGCGCCTGCCGTAAATGCTGCAGTGGGAGCGAGCCTCTGGTACGTTGATTCAGGCGGCGCCGTTGGCGAACTGCCCGCCGCGATCGGTCCCCAGCAAAAGCGCGACCCTGAAACCTTCCTCGCGCGTGTTGCGATCATCGCCGAAGGGGCAACGGAGGTCGGCTTTGTCACCACGCTCATCAACCGATCCTTGGGCGAGGATATGCGCCGCTATGGTATCTGGGTCAGCGACGGTGGTAGCAATTCCGAAGCTTTGACCGTCCTGCGCGGCCTTTCAAATAGCGGCCTGAAAGTCGCCGGTTTCGCCGACAACGAAGGAACACAGACCGGCCTTTGGGCGGAGGTGAAAGCGAAGCTAGGCGATCTTCTGATGCGCTGGCCAGAAGGATGTTTAGAAACGAACGTCATTCCCCATTTGACCGACGACCAGCTCGAAGCCTTCATCCGCGATCCAGACGGCGACGACGGTGAGCGGTTGCGGACATTGGCAGAGCGTGCGGGCACCGAAGATAAAACTTTAGCAGCCGTCCAGGCTGCAACGGACAATATCCGAAAACTCATGGTCGAGGCGGCCTGCGGCAGCGTCACCAACGACCTGCCTGACGCCATCAAGAAGGCTTGGAAAAGGCACGGCCAGCGCTGGTTCAAATCGTCTCCCGGTGGCGTCGAGCTTGCCAATAAGATGTTTGAACTCGGCCTTTGGCCGAAGATGCAGGACCGGCTTCTGCCCTTCGTAAACGCCGTTCGGGCCGCTGTAGATTTGCCACCGGTGCAGACGGTGGATTGATGAGCGACGCTTCCGTTGCCGAAGCCTTGAGGTCTAATGCCCGCCTAGTCGTTGTCGAAGCACCGGGCGGCTGCGGAAAGACTTTTCAGGGAGCGAGCTACGCGCGGGACGTTGCCCCGACACTCGGCCAAGGCCGTCTTCTCATTCTCACTCACACCAACGCGGCATGCGACGTGTTCGCATTGCGCACGAAGGGCATGAGCCGTCGGGTCGAAATCCGCACGATCGACAGCCTGACCACCGAAATTGCCTGTGCCTATCACAAGGCGCTGGACCTTCCTGCCGATGTCGGGGCGTGGGCGCGGCGAAAGGGTGCAAACGGGTATAGTGCCGTTGCCCAAAAAGCAGCCGCTCTCCTGACGGCCAATCCGATGATCGCGGCCAGCCTTGCCCATCGCTATCCGATCATCATTTGCGATGAGCATCAGGACGCAACCGCAGATCAGCACGCCGTCATCACGACCCTTCACGCGGCAGGCTCCGCGCTTCGGATATTTGCAGATCCCATGCAGAAGATATTCGGCGGCACACAGGTGCAAATGGAAGCATCCGACCAACGCTGGGCTGACCTGAAAAATGCGGCAGACCGCTTTGAAGAATTGGATGTGCCGCACCGCTGGGCGAACAGCCAGCCTGCTCTTGGCGCATGGATACTGGACGCCCGCGCCAGACTTCGCGACGGCGGCCAGATCGACCTTACCCAGGATCTGCCCCAGGGGCTCTTCGTCCACTACGCGGACAACAATGCGCAACAGCATGGCGCTTTTAGTGTCGCGAGCAATCTCCGGCAACCGATCTATGCCCGATCGGGCGGGGCGGCAGGCCTTCTGGTTTTGACGGGCCAGAACGCGACCGTGACTTCGCTTCGCGCTTTCTTCGGCAGGCAGATTCCGATTTGGGAAGGACACGTCAGGGACGGCTTGGCGGGATTGATCACCCATGCAAACGCAAACCAAGGCAACCCGGCCGAACTGGCGAAAGGCGTACTTACTTTCATGGGAGCCGTCGCAACGGGCTTTTCTCCGTCAGCGTTCGGCAACCGCTTCGTGACCGAAGCCCAGAACGGCTGCGCGGCGAATTGCACAGGCAAGCCGCTGCACCTTCAGGCGATGGCGCGACATATTGTCGAGACTCCAGATCACCGGGGAGTAGGTGCGGCCTTGGCGCACCTCCGCGATCTAGTGGCGAACGAGGCCGCCTTCGCTGACGTAAGGGTTTATCATGGCCGCGAATTTTCCGAGGCGATACAGCTCGCCAAATTCGAGAACGCCGATGAAGGGTTTGTAGAGCTCGCTCGTCGGCGCACCCACGCGCGGTCCAAGCTTCCCCCGAAGGCTATTAGCACGATCCACAAATCGAAGGGGCTGGAGTTTGAGAATGTGATGCTTTTGCCCTGCGACGCAGCCAATTTCAGCAACACTCGGGCGGCCCGCGCGAAGCTCTATGTCGCCCTCAGCCGGGCCACAAGTAGTATGCTGTTAGTGGTTTCACGTGGTCAACCAAGTCCATTATTCTTGATTTAAAGACTTTAATTATGGGGTCTGAAGGCGCGCTTGCGGTTCGTGTTTTAGCCCCAACGACGAATACGAGTAGTGAAGTGACCAATCCGCGAATGAGGCTTGATGGTCCCTTTTAGACCGGTACGTTTTCCAACGCGGCGATTTGCTGATCACTGCCAAATACCCACTGACCTACGTCAGTGAGTTGTGGATAACGGACTTGGGAATGGCAAAGTAGCCCCACTACACTATCTACTAAAAGATGGGGATGCCGGCGATGTAAAAGTCCAAGCAAAGCCGAAGATCCATACGCCTTCATAAGGACCACCTTCTCATGATCCGCTTTTGAATAACGTGGCTTCATTTCACCGACCAAAAGGTAGCCGTCAAGGTATGCTATTAGGTCGGGATAGCAGTTTTTACGGCCGTTTGGCGTAGTGATGTTTATCCCGAGCGGGGCTTGTCCTCCGGGAGCCACGAGCTGTAGCACTGTAGCATCGAGTTCACGTAGACGCTGTCGAACCGCATTGAAGATCTGCATTTCACTTAGTGTCATGGGTTAACAAGTATGCCGTCCGTAAATGCCACAAGATCGGCTATTTCAGCATAGATTCTGAC
>Ga0308158_10001292_pt1 | contig 27694 bp, 29 predicted proteins | sample PhyBR2_FD_201038 | JGI IMG/M metagenome (GOLD analysis project Ga0308158, IMG submission 201038) | Phyllosphere microbial communities from UC Gill Tract Community Farm, Albany, California, United States - DLSLB.R2 | ecosystem: Host-associated > Plants > Phyllosphere > Unclassified | place: USA... | reverse complement strand
GATGACATCGTCATCCCACCCCGGCAGACCGAGCGGCCAGGACGGCACCGAACGGCCCAGCCTGTCGCGCCACTCCGCGTGCAGTGCCACGGCCTCGCCCACCAGCTCGCGCTGGGCCTCTCGCAGCTGCGGCAGGAAACCGGAGAGCATCAGACGACCGGCGAGCCCGTTGACGAGCGCGAACGCCGTCTCCTCATCCGACATGCTCTCAGCGGGATAGGCCCAGTTGCCCGCCTGCTCCGGAAGTACGCTCGCCGGCGCGGCCGCGACGATCGGCGCGGAGCGCAACGCGTCCTGCTGGTCGCTCGTGGACTGCTGGTGCGCGACGGAGAGCAGCGCGTAGTCCATGCGCATCGCGCCCGACGCGCAGCTCTCGAACAGGACCGCGGGATGCCGTGTCTGTGCCGCGAGCAGCCAGCTGCGCAGCGCTCGGGTGTGGCCGAGCAGACCGCCACCGGCGCCCGCTGCGCCGTGATCCGTGCCGACTCCGGGATTGATGTTGTAGTCGAGCTTGAAGTAGCTCACACCGAATTCCTCGATGAGACGATCGACCGTCTCATCGAGGTGCGCGCGCGCCGCCGGATGACGGAGGTCGAGGTGATAGCGCTCGGACTCCATCACCCGCTCGCCGAAGCGGTGGAAGAACGCGGCTTCGGGAAGCTGGTGTGCGGCCGGGGAGCGGACACCGACGATCTCCGGCTCCAACCACAACCCCGAGCGCATGCCACGTCCGTGGATCGTCTCGATCACGGCAGCGAGACCACCGGTGAAGCGGGACGGCGCTTCACGCCAGACGCCGATCGCATCCCAGTACTGCTCCTCGTCGGTGAACCACCCCGCATCGATGCAGAAAAGCTCCGCACCGGCGTCAGCGGCCGCATGGATCAGCGGCAGCAGCGCCTCGGTGGAGGGCTGCCCGTCGAGCGTGTTCATGTAGTCGTTGTAGACGACGGGAAGCGCTGCATCCGCGGGGCGCAGCTGCCGCAGTACCCGCCGGTATGCGGTGAGCTCGGCGAACGCCGCATCGCGCCCGCCCGCGCTGAGCACCACCCCGGCCGGCACGGTGGTGAAGATGTCCCCGGGCTCGAGCCGTTCGGCGAACTGGTGCTCCAGATCTCCCGGGCCGGCGACGATCAGCACGACCGAGTCCGCCGCCTGCGCGACCTCCCAGCTCCAGCCGGCGCTGGTCTCCACCTGCCAGGCGAACGAGGGGCCGTCCTCGCGTACGAGGAGGCCGGTAGGCAGGTACTCGCCGCTGGACCAGGATCCGTGGCTGGAGCGCACGAAACGTCCGCGCCCGTCCTGGCCGTGCGCGTGCAGGGCGAGGTCGGGAAGCGCCACGTCGAGGGGCTGCTCGTGCCACCGCCCCTCTGCCAGCCATTCGCTCTCCCCCCACAGCAGTCGCGCATCGGAGCGCTCCGCGGGCTTCAGGGTGAGGGAGGAGACGGCGGTGAGGGTCTGCGGGCGCTGCCCGATGTTTCGCACCTCGTGTGTCCATTGCATTCCGGCACCCGCCACCCGCACGACGGAGAGCACCTCGAACCCGCCGATCGCATCGCGTTGACGGATGGTGAGCACGTCCGTCTCGCTGTCATGGGAGACGTAGCGCAGTCGCTCGCCAATGGCGGATCGGACGAACGCCTGACTGGTGCGCTGATGCTGCTCGCCGGCCGTGAACAGATCGACGATGGCGTGCGAGCGCACCGCTGATGCTCCGCCGTCCACCGACAGTGCGGTCAGCTGCACCGGCGCCGTTTCATCCGCGGCGAAGGCGAATCGCAGCCGGCCTGCGGCCCACGCGATCGTCATGCGTCGGATACCGCGGGGTCGACGAGCGAGTCCAGGAACGCGAAGTGCTTGCGCACGTGAGTCCACTGGCCGCCCTCATGCCCGTTGTAGGGGTAGACCTCGATCTGCTTCTCGCCGGCGTAGTGGTTGTACTGCGCATAGACCGTCGACGGCGGGCACACGGCATCGCACAGCGCCACCGAGTAGAGCGCCGGTGTGCTGGCCCGGGCGGCGAAGTTCACGCCGTCGAAGTAGCTGAGCACGCGGAACACGTCCTCCTCCTCGCCGCGTCGGGTCTGCAGGTAGCGCGTGAGCTCGCTGTACGGGGTGGAGTCGGTGATGCGCAGGGCGCGGCGGAAGTGACTGAGGAACGGGACGTCGATCATCGCTCCGGCGAGCCCCTCGCTGAGACCCGCGGCCGCGACCGCGATCCCGCCGCCCTGACTGCCGCCCGCCACGATCACCTTGTCGGGATCGACGGCCGGGTGGGTGCGCACGGCATCCACGGCGCGAACCGCGTCCGTGAAGATGCGCCGGTAGTAGTAGTTCTCAGGCGCGTCGATACCGCGAGAGAGCTGCCCGGGGATCTGCGGCTCGCCGCCGTGAGGGTCCGCGGTGTGGGACGCGTGCCCGCCGCTTCCCTGACCGCGGCTGTCCATCACGAACAGCGCGTATCCGGCGCTCGGCAGTGCGGTCCACTGTTCCGGGACGCCACGTCCACCGCTGTAGCCGATGTACTGCACCACCGTGGCCCGCACCAGCTCCGGGTGACGGATGAACCAGCCCTTCACGGGCTGCCCGGCGAATCCCGGGAAGGTCACGTCCTCGACGATGAGCCCGCGCAGCGGAGAATCGATCTTCGTGAACACGGGGTCGCCGTGCCGGCGTGCTTCGGCGATGGTCTCACGCCAGAACGCGTCGAAGTCGCTGGGCTCCTCGCGCTCGGGAAGGTACGCCTCCAACTGGTCGATGGGCAGGTCGAACTGGGCCATGGTGCTCTTTTCTGGGGGAGGGTCAGATCGTTCGCTGGGGGAAGGGTCAGATCGGGCGGAGGGCGATGCGTGCGTGATCGAGGCGCGAACCGGGCCGGGCGGGCGCGACGAGGCGAAGATCGCCGGCCTCTGCACGAACGATATCGTCCATCACGACGGCCGAGACGTCGGCATCCGGGGCCGGGTCGGCGCTGAGGCGCAGCGCACCCACCGCGAAGGTCTCGCCCAGGTCGGCGATGACCACGTCCTCCGGCTCATCGAGATCGATCCAGGCGATGTCGATGAGCACCTCCTCGCCCACGCTCACGCGGGCACCGACATCCACGCCACGCGCTCGTGCGGCGGCGAGGCGCCAGTCCAGGTGAAGTGCTCCGGTGTCGATCTGGACCCTCCGGGCGCCCGTGATGACGGTCCCGACCTCCACGGCGGCGCCATCGATACGGACGGCGTCCGCTGCAGCCCCCACGATGCGGAAGCGGACCACCAGCTCGCGCGTGGAGACCGCCTCGCCCGGGGCGATGGTGTCGAGATGGATGTGCGCGTCGCCCGACGGCGTCGCCGGAGCCAGCGCCCACAGCACCATGCCGTCCTCCTGAACGGACCGGAAGGATCCGCCAGCGAAACCGTGACCGTCGCGCAGCACCTGGATCTCGATCGATCGAGCCGGCTGCGCGATGTCGGTGGGGTCATCGCCCGGCTCCGCCCAGAAACCGAGGATGGGACGCCGCTGCACCCAGGTGTCGCTGAAGTTGACACTGCCGAGGGTGACAGCGCGGTCGAACCACGTGGTGCCGACCGTCGGCACCACCACGCTGTCCTGGCCCACGGCCCCGGCCGCGGAGATCCCCGCCACCTGTCCCGGAACGTAGTGGGCTTGTACGAACGTCTCGCTCACGGTGCGTGCCTCCGTGCGATCCAGCAGAGCGCGCAGGTCCGCGGGGATGCGGTAGTTCAGCACGGCATCCTGCATGAGGTTGATGTCGGGGCGGATCTCTCTGCGTGAGAGCAGCGGCCAGGTGTCACCGGCCACCGCCTGCAACGGGGTGAGCACGCCCAGGCGGACGTGCACGTCAGTGACGTAGCAGCGCGCCATGGGACCGCTCAGCTGTCCGGTGGCCGCATGCCAGTGACGGAGGAAGTGCTCCCACGCGAGGCGTTCGAGGTCCGCGGCCGCGGCGTGAACGCTGGGATCGTCGATGTACTGCCGGATGGCCGTCAGTGCCTGCATCACCACGTTCCAGTAGGTGGGGGAGTTGTACTCGGCGAAACTCCCCTGTTCCAGCAGGGAGGAGTGCAGACGCTCCAGACGATGGCGGCCGTACTCGTGCAGCTCCTCGTCAGCGAGCAGCTCGCCGGCGACCAGGGTGACGAATGTGCCCTTCACCGCGATGTTGGTGTAGTCCAGGTCCACGTTGCGCCGGATGATGGAGCGCGCCGCGTGTTCGAGGGCCGCGAGGGCCCGGGAACGGAGTCCGGCGTCCAGTGCATCGCCATGGCGCCGCAACAGGATGGCGAGACACTCGCCGATGAAATCGGCCCAGTTCCAGTCCGGCGGGCTCATCTCGGCGAGTGGCTCCTCGGCCCAGTAGGACCAGATGCCATAGGTCTCGCTCGCCGGATCGGTGTCCTGCAACTCGATCACGCGTGCCAGCACACGCGCGGCACGCGCGGTGCGTGCCTCACCATCGATCTCCGTGTCTCCCCCGGCGTCGAGCTCGAGAAGCGCCAGCGCGTACCAGAGGCTCTCACGCACGCGGTGTGCGCGCCCGGAGATGATCCGTGTGTGGATCGGGTTGAACGTCGCCTCGGACAGGAGGAGGTCCCAGGCGGGGTCGTAGTCGGCGTCGCCGGCACGGCGCGCCGAATCCAGGAGGCGCTGGTCGGCGGTGAACAGGGTGGTGGTCATGGGGTGCTGCCTTCGTCGGGGAGGTCGTCGAGTGTGTTCATGCTCAGGCCGAGCTCGCGCGCCTGCGCGACGATCTCGGTCAGACGGTCGGGGTGGATGTGGTTCGCTTCGCTCTGCTCGGCGATGTCGTGCGCGTACAGCACCAGCGACGCGTCGTGTTCGGCAACCGCGTGCAGCAAGGCACTCAGCGTTCCGGCGTCGGCGAGATGGTCCGCGGAGCCCCGGCCGGTGTCGATACCGCGTGAGGGCAGTACACGCGGGAAAGGGCCCGGGGGTATCACGGCGGTGAGGGCATCTGGCAGATCCACGGTGCGTGCGCCCCCGCCGCGCAGATAGGTGAAGCGCCGCAGGAGGACGGCGTCGGTGGTGTGCGTGCGCCGCGAGTTCGGATACGCGAAGGAGCGCGCGGCAGCCCCCAGCTCGCGCAGCGCCGCGATGCTCGGATCGATCTCCAGCGCGAGATAACCGTCCTCGCCGTGCTGGTCGATGGTGTCGTCCGCGTTGCGGTGCCGCATGCCGTGCGACCCCACTGCATGACCGTCTTCGAGGAGGGCGCCGAGACCAGCGCGCTCGCGGCCGTTCAGCTCGTCCGCCTCCATCACGAAGAAGGTCGCGCGTGCCCCCGCGGCATCGAAGATCGGCCGCGCGGCAACCCAGGAGTCGATGTGACGATCATCGAAGGTCAAGAACAGCCGCCCGCTCATCGCGGAACCTCCCGCAGCGCGATGCCCCGTCGCCCGTCCGCAGTGATGTGGTTGTGCACGATCCGGGTGCCGTCGGGAGTGAAGGCGGGGTGGGGGTGGAAGGGATGCGCCTGGAATCGCGTGTGGGCGACGATCGTACGTTCGCCGGTGGCGATGTCGATCACTACGATCGAGCTCTCCTCCTCGGCCTGACTCCAGCCATGGCCGGGCAGCGTCGCACGACCGGTGGTGTCCACCACGGCGCGACTGCCGTCCCGGCTGATGTTGCAGTGCCAGTCGCGCGGCCCGGCGCTGATGAGACGCGCAGGGCGGTCGACCGGAAGCTCCCACAGTCCGCGCGGGTCGGGGCCATCCCCATATGCCACCGCGATGGCTCCCGGTCGATGGAACATCCAGCGTTCGTGACCGAGCTGCAGCGCGTGCGCCGGAACTGCGGAGAGCGCACGCTGATCGGTGAGATCGCCGCCCTCGCGGGCAAGCCGGGGATGGAAGGCATGCACGCGGTCGGCGATCCGATCCGCCGGCCCCTCGTGCGAGAAGCCGATCCAGTCGGGGTCGGCAGGGGAGAACTGCACGTGATTGGCGAGCCAGGGGACACGCAGCTGCTCGGTCACGCGGCCCGCGCTCGTGTCGATCAGCAGCAGGCGGTGATCGTGGGGCCGGTGCTCGATGGCGGCGACCAGCGTGCCGTCGGGAGTGATCGCCACCAGGTGATCCAGCGACGCGTCAGCCGTCGATCGGTGCAGCACGCGGGATTCGCCGCGGTCGAGGGTGACGAGAAGCAGGTGCCCGGCTCGCGCGGTGACGAGAAGCGGTGCGCGGAGGGCCACGTCGAACCAGAGGATCTCATCATCGACGAGATGCCCGAGGTCGATGAGCTCGCTCGAGGCGCCGCTCGCGAGATCCACCAGGTGCAGCGCCGGTCGCCAAGCGTCGCCCACGACGAGGCGGCCATCGGGCGCGAACCCGTTGCTGTGCGGATAGGCGGCATAGACATCCGTGACGAGGAGATCCTCGTCGGGGGCGATGGACACCGGTCCGCCTCCTTGCGCGTCGTCGGTGCCGATCACTCTAATTCAAATTGGTGGAGTAAGTCCAGCGTGTCGTGACTCGAGACACGGCACGATCCCGACCGAGGTGCGCATCTCCTCCGCCAACGACGTCATCGCCTATGCTCGGCCCGGGGGAGCATATGAATGAACCACAGCCGGATGCCGTAGCGCCGGACGACCGGGCGCGGGCCGTCCGGTTCGCCTACGGGTCGCTGACGTGCGGTCTCATCGGCCTGATCTGGATGTTCATCCGCAACGAGCTCGGTGAACCGAACCTGCTGCTGGTCGTGCCGTGCGTCATCGCCTCGGTTCTGGCCATCGTGTTCGGCGTCAAGTCGCTGCGCCGCTCGCAGGGACTGTCGCGTGCAGCAGGGATCCTGGGCCTGGTGACGGGATCCGTCGGGGCCGGCCTCGGCGGCATCTATCTGCTGCTGATGGGGCCGTTCCTGCTGTGGGCGATGCTGGGCGGCGCCTGAGTCAGCGGATCTCGTCGATCGGCTGGGAGATGTCGGCCACCGTGGCGCCGTACGCGGCGATGAGTGCATCGGCGTCGACGAACAGGCTGTAACCGTGTGCGCCTGCGCCCATCGCGATACGCCGGCCGACGATCGATTCATCCGCGTAGATCGGCCAGTCGGTGCTGCTTCCGATGGGGACGATCGTGCCGCGTTCGTAGCCCGTTGCGGCGAGGGCGAGATCGGGCGACGGGAGCTTGAGCTTGTTCACGCCCACCACTGCCCGCAGCTTCGGCCATGAGATGGCCTTGTCGCCGGGGATCAGCGCGAACAGATAGGTGTCATCCGCTCGCTTCACGACGAGCGTCTTGATGATGTCCGCGGGCTGGAGACCGAGAAGCGCGGCCGCCTCTTCCAGCGATCCGGCCTGCGGACGCTCGCGCACATCGACATCGAGGCCGCGCGCACGCGCGGCCTCGATGACTCGATTGGTGGGTTGTGTCACGCGTCGGGCGCGGACAGCGGGTCGTCGGCAACCCAGAGCTCATCGTCGGCGCGCAGCGTCTGCCACGCTGCGTAGAGCACGCCGATCGCCGCAGCCGCACCGAGGACGATGGCGATGACGCCGCCGGCGCCAATGCCCTTCTTCTGCGGCTGGACCGGCTCGACGGCACGAGCGAATGCACGCTGCACGCCCGTCGTGTTGATGCGGTGACGCGTGTTGTTCGCCGCGTCCCAGGCAGACAGAGCGGTGCCGATGGCCCCACCCACGACCGGGACGACGCGGTGATCGACGAACTCACGCCCGACCTTCACGCTGCGATCCACAACCGGGGCCACACGCGACTCGTACGCGTGCTGCACGGTGGGAACGACCTGCTCGCGGCCGAAGTTTCCGAGCTGGCGACTGGCCTCACGGGCGAGTTCGGCGGCGTCGCCTGCGAGGTCCTGCTGGTGGGCCCACAGCTGGTTGGCCGTGTCCTGGAGCTTGCGGAGCTCCTTCTTGCGCTTGCGGCTGAGGTTCATGTGACCCCTCCCTATCAGAACGAACGTCCCCATCTTGCCAGACCACACCTCAGAATCGACCCCCTTGACGGGCCTTTCCGCCGGTCTCACGGTCAACTCTGCGAGAATCGCCACATGGCTCTTCACTCTGCAGTCGCAACCATCCACACCAACCACGGCGACATCGTGGTCAACCTGTTCGGTGACCACGCACCCGTCACCGTCAAGAACTTCATCGGCCTCGCTGACGGCACCGGCGAGTGGACCGACCCCGCCACCGGCAAGCCGGGCGAGGGTCCCCTCTACAAGGACGTCATCTTCCACCGCATCATCCCCAACTTCATGATCCAGGGCGGCGACCCCCTCGGGCAGGGCGTGGGCGGTCCGGGCTACAGCTTCAACGACGAGATCCACCCGGAGCTCGACTTCAGCAAGCCCTACCTGCTGGCCATGGCCAACGCGGGCCTGCGTCGTAACGCCATCACGGGCGCCGTCGAGGGCACCAACGGCTCGCAGTTCTTCATCACCACCGACCCCACCCCGTGGCTCACCGGCAAGCACACCATCTTCGGTGAGGTGGCCGATGACGCATCGCGCAAGGTCGTCGACGAGATCGGCGCCGTCCGCACGGGTGCCGGCGACCGTCCGGTCGAGCCCGTCGTGATCTCCTCGATCGACATCGCAGCGGTCTGACACACGTGACGTCCGCCGAGGTCACCCGCAACAGGGACAACTTCTGCTACCGCCATCCGGATCGGATGAGCTTCGTGCTGTGCCAGAAGTGCATGCGCACGATCTGCCCGGAGTGCCAGACGCAGGGCGCCGTCGGCGTCGTGTGCCCGGAGTGCATGAAGCAGCAGGCCGCACAGCGAACCGCGGCGCAGAAGAAGGCGGAACGTCGCTGGGGTCGCGGGAGCGGAGCGGTCGTCACCGCCTCCGGCTCCCGCACCCCGCGTGTCACCTACGCGATCATGGCGGTGACGATCGTCATCTCCCTGATCCAGATGATCCCCGGGCCCATCGGCGTCGCTGTCACCAGCGCTCTCTCCTTCGTGGGCTACGCCATCACCCCGGAACTCGGATCCAACGTGCAGCCCTGGCGCGCACTCAGCGTGACGCTGGTGCACGGCAGCTTCCTGCACCTGTTCTTCAACATGCTGTCCCTGTGGATGATGGGACGCATCCTGGAGCCGCTGCTCGGCCGCTGGCGATTCCTCGCTCTCTACGTGATCTCCGCCCTCGCCGGTTCGGTGCTCATGGCGTTCCTTGCCTTCGACCAGTTCGTCGTCGGCGCATCCGGCGCCATCTTCGGAACGTTCGGCGCTCTCATCGTGATCACCCGGCGTCTCGGTGGTGACATCACTCAGATCCTCGTCATCGTGGGCATCAACCTGCTGATCGGGTTCATCCCGGGCTTCAACGTCGCCTGGCAGGCTCATCTCGGTGGCCTGATCGGAGGTCTCGTGGTCGGCGCGATCTACGCCGCCACGCGTCAGCGGTCCCAGCGGGGCCTGCAGATCGGCCTCCTCGCCGGCTTCGCCCTGCTGCTGTGCGCTTCGGTGTTCCTCCTGCCGGTGGTCCATCCGATCGTCGGCTGACACGCCCGGCCCGGGCGGGGTTGTCCACGGCTCGCCCGGGCTTCTGCACACGTTGTCCACATGGTTATCCACAGCCTGGGGATGAAAATCACAACGGTGTCATTCCCGGGCCCGGATGGCCCGGATCGTCAGATCCGGCGCGGGTGGATAGGATGTCGGCATGGCACGACGAGGAACGCCGGAAGAGCGCGAGAACGTACACCCCGACGCGACCCCGAACCCGGTGTGGTTCAAGCCGGTCATGATCGGCTTCCTGCTGATCGGTCTCGCGTGGATCCTGGTGTTCTACCTCAGCGACCAGCAGTTCCCCATCCCGGGCATCTACGGCTGGAACCTCGCCATCGGCTTCGGCATCGCACTCATCGGGTTCCTGATGACGATGCGGTGGCGCTGATTCCACCGCGTGTGGATTCTTCCCAGAGTGTCTGACTAGGCTCGCGCTGTGACCACCGAGCTTCCTACGCGCCGAACCGCGCGCGCCCGCAAACGCGGCCGCGTCACGGTGACCGGTGTCCTCGGCGAACTGCTGATCACGGGCGGCGTGCTCGTGCTGCTCTTCGTCGTCTGGCAGATGTGGGTCGGCGACATGATCCTCGGTGCCGCGGCCAACCAGCAGGCGCAGGATGTCAGCCAGACCTGGGCGGACGACGCGAAGAACAGCGGTCAGCCGTTGCCCACGTCGGACCCCTCGCAGAAGTACAACACCCTGGTCGCTGACCCGCCTCCCATCGAGGAGCCGGCCAGCGGTGAGGTGTTCGCCACCTTGCACATCCCGCGGTTGGGTCAGGAGGTCAGGATTGCGGAGGGCACGGCCACCTGGGAGAGCCTCGATCTCGGCATGGTCGGCCACTACAACGACACCGCCATGCCCGGCGACATCGGCAACTTTCCCGTTGCCGGTCACCGCGGCAGCCACGGTGCCCCGTTCATGAACCTGCCCGAGATGCAGGTGGGTGACGCGGTCGTCGTGGAGACCCCCGCGGGGTGGTACACCTACCGCTACCGGAACATGGTCTACGTGACCCCCGACTCGGTGGATGTGCTTGATCCCACGCCGCAGAACACCACGGTCGAGGCAACGGGCCGCTACCTGACCATGACGACGTGCAGCCCGCGCTATGGCTTCTCGGAGCGCCTCATCGGCTACGCCGTGTTCGAGGCCTTCACCCCGCGCGTGGCAGACGGCAAGCAGCCGGCGTCGCTCTATCTCCCGAAGGAGAGCTGATGTACGGCGCTCTGTGGCGTGTCCTTCCCGGACCCTGGTTCGTGAAGCTGATCATCGTGCTCGTCGTGGTCGCCGCGATCCTGTACGGCCTGTTCTGGTACGCGTTCCCCTGGGTCAGCGCGACGTTCTTCCCGCCCGCGGATGCCAACACCATCACGCAATAGCGCTTCGCGCATCCTCGTCGTGGACAATCACGACTCCTTCGTGCACACGCTGGTGGGGTATCTCGTCGAGCTCGGCGCGGGTGTCGACTTCATCGAGGCGGATGACATCGCCGATGCCACCGCCGGTGTCCGCGGCTACGACGGCGTGCTGATCTCGCCCGGGCCCGGTCGCCCCGAGGATGCCGGCGCCTCGATCGACGTGGTGAAGGCCGCTGTGAGGGCGAATGTGCCCCTCCTCGGCGTGTGCCTGGGCCACCAGGCCATCGCGGTCGCACTGGGCGGTATCGTCGGCGTCGCCCCCGAGCCGATGCACGGACGCGTGTCCGCGGTCGCCCATGACGGCACGGGTGTGTTCAGCGGAGTGCGCCCGGACGTCCCGGTCGGCCGGTATCACTCGCTCACCGTCGATGAGAACTCGCTTCCGGCCGATCTCCGCGTCACGGCGCGGGCGGGGCAGGTGGTGATGGGCATCGCCCACCGGTCGGCTCCGATCCACGGAGTGCAGTTTCATCCGGAGAGCATCCTCACCACGGATGGCTACCGGATGCTGGCGAACTGGCTCGAGGTGACCGGGGACGCGGGTGCGGTCGCGCGTGCGGCGACGCTCACCCCGCATCGGTGAGCGACGCGGTCAGCCCGCGCAGTAGGTCAGATCGACGGTGGAGTGAATGTCGACGTCGCCGATCTGCACCTGCGACTGAACGGTTCCGCCGGTGCAGGACGGATCGGGGGTGGCGTTCACGGTGAGTTCGAACTCCGGGCCCTCGAGCTTCTCCTGCGCGGCCTCGAGCGACCACCCCTTGTAGTTCACCACGGTCACCTTGCCCGAGGCCACCAGCAGACGCACGGTGGTTCCGGGGGCCACCTTCTCACCGGCGGCCGGCTCCGAGGATATGACGGTGCCCTTCGTGCGCGAGGGGTCGTTCTGCGCGTTCACCGCGCCGAGCTGCAGGCCCGCCGCTTGGAGCGCCTGTGCCGCCGACGTCTGATCCACCAGTGCCGGCACTTCGACAGTGGCTGCGCCGGTGGACACGACGAGCGTGACCGAGGAGGCGGGTTCGATGGGCGTGCCCGGTGCGGGATCTGTCCGGATGACCGATCCCGCGGCCACATCGCCGCTGGCCTCCTCCGTCTTCTTGAAGCGCAGGCCCTTCTCGGTGAGCTCGTGCGTGGCCTGGTCGAACTCCATCGTGACGACGTTGGGAACGGTCAGGCCGGTGGGAGTGGCCGTGGGAGAAGGCTTGCCGAAGCTGACGGCCCAGAACACGACGGACACCACGAGGACCGCGACGACCGCCACACCCGCCCAGATCCACGCCACGGGCGGACCCTGCTGAGTGCGGGTCATCGTGGTGTCGGTGGAGAGCTGACGCAGTGATCGTGCCGTCTCCGCCGCGGCGCGCGGGTTGGCGCCGTAGAGCTCGTTGGTCAGGTTCTCCAGGTGACGCTTGGACGGCGTCCGGCCATCGGCGGCACCGGCCAGAGCGGCACGGAAGGTGGCCGCGTCCGGGTACCGGTTGTAGGGATCCTTCGCCAGTGCGCGCAGGACGACCTCGTCCAGCGCGCGCGGCACGGCCTGATCCACCTCTGAGGGGGCCACAGGCGTCTCGCTGACGTGCTGATAGGCGACCGCGACGGGCGAGTCGCCACGGAACGGCTGGCGCCCCGTGAGCAGCTCGTACAGCACGATGCCGGTGGAGTAGAGGTCGGTGCGGGCATCGACCGGCTCGCCCTTCGCCTGCTCTGGCGAGAAATAGGCCGCCGTGCCGATGATGGACGTGGTCTCGGCGACGGTGGACGAGGAATCGGAGACCGCTCGGGCGATCCCGAAGTCCATCACCTTGACGCGGCCGTCCTCGGTGATCATCACGTTGCCGGGCTTGATGTCGCGGTGGATGACTCCGGCGCGGTGCGAGTACTCCAGAGCCTCCAGGATGCCGTCGACGTACCGGAGGGCGTCCGACGTGGTGAGTCGTCCTTCGGAGGCGTGCTGCTTCAGGGTGCGCCCCGACACCAGTTCCATGATGATGTACGGAACCGCGGCGTCGTTCTCCGTGTCCTCGCCCGCATCGAAGACGCGGACGATCGACTGGTTCGCCATGCGGGAGGCCGCCTGCGCCTCCATGCGGAAGCGCGTACGGAAGGTGCTGTCGCGTGCAAGATCCTTGTTCAGGATCTTGACGGCGACGGTGCGTCCGAGTTTGAGGTCGTACCCGCGGTACACGGTGGCCATGCCACCGGTGCCGATGACGTCATCGACGCGGTATCGTCCCGACAGGACACGTGACGGTTCCGACACGGACTACGCCCCCCATATCTGTGTGGGACAAGCTTACTGGCTGCCGCTGCCGTTACCCGACGTGTCGCCACCTGCACCCGTGGTGGGTGTCGGGGTGGGGCCGGTCGGCGTGGGCTCGGGCTCCGGTGCCGGAGTGATCTGCACCTTCACCTCGGCAGATGCCGGGCTGGGTCGTTCACCGCACGTCACCGTATAGCTGGCGATGGCGGCCTGCGGAGCCATGTCTCCGATCACCACGAGAAGACGCTCAGGGCTGGAGACCTGCTTCGAGGCGGATCCGTCGTCCTCGAATACCGCGTTCGTCAGCGTGATCGTGTAACCGGTGAGAGCCTCGTCGGCAGGGCACGCCTGGTACGCGGGCCAGGTGAGCTCCACCGTGGAACCCGCCTCGGCCTGCTGCACAGGGTTGCCGTTGACGGCGAACGTGGCAGCTGCCGGTGCCGTGAGCTCGGACTGCGCGCCGTAGAGCGTGAGGGTCACGGTAGATCCCTCTTCGACGTTGCCGCCGGCGGGGGCCATCGATGCCACCGCGCCGACCAGATCGGCGCTCGGAGCGGGCGTGGTGCCGTCCACGCACTCGCCGACGAGGTTGTGGGCGGCCAGCGTGGCCTTCGCGGCGTCGCACGGCTGGTTGAGGAGGTTGAGGTCCCCGAGCGGCACCAGCTTCGTCGTGGGAGTCGGCGTCGACGAGGGGGTCTTGGAGGGCGCGGCCGAGCTCGGCGGCGCCGATGTGGTGACCTTGTCCGCGCCGTTGCTGCTCGGGTTCAGCAGAGCGAACAGCGTCCCGGCCAGCACGATGAGCAGGAGCGCGATGAGCGCGACCAGCGGCCACGTCCACGGGCTGCGCTTGCCCTTCGTGGCGGTGGCGGCGGGCTGCTGCTCGGTGGCGTCCAGCATGCGGGTGGCCGCCGCGGTGTCACCGAAGAGCAGCTGGGTCGCGTCGTCCTCGGCGCCGGCCAGCGCACCCATCCCCGTTGCGATGGCGGGCACAGCTTGTGCCGCAGCCGCCATGTCTCCGCGTCGGAGAGCTGTGGCGGCACGCGCGACGGCGGCCGAGGAAGCCGGACGCTCCTCCGGCTTCTTGGCGATCATCGCCATCACGAGGTTCTGCACCGGCTGCGCCACCGTTGCGGGCAGCGGCGGCGGGGTGTCGTTGATCTGTGCCATGGCGATCGCGACCTGCGATTCGCCGGTGAAGGGGCGCTTGCCTGCGAGGCACTCGTAGGCCACGATGCCCAGCGAGTAGGTGTCTGTGGCGGGCGATGCGGGGTGACCGGATGCCTGCTCAGGGGACAGGTACTGCACCGTTCCCATCACCTGGCCGGTGGCGGTGAGCGGCACCTGATCGGCGATGCGGGCGATGCCGAAGTCGGTGATCTTGACGCGGCCGTCGGGGGTGATCAGCAGGTTGCCCGGCTTGATGTCCCGGTGCACGAGGCCGGCGGCGTGCGCGGCCTGCAGCGCTGCGGCCGTCTGCGCCACGAAGTCGAGCGTCTTATCGCTGCTGAGCGCGCCGTCGCGCTCCAGGATGGAGGAGAGAGCCTCTCCTGGGACGAGCTCCATGACGAGGAAGGCTGAGCCGTTCTCCTCGCCGTAGTCGAAGACGCTCGCGATGCCCTCGTGGTTCACGAGAGCGGCGTGGCGTGCCTCCGCCCGGAATCGCTCGAGGAACCCGGGGTCCCCCATGTACTCGTCCTTGAGGATCTTGATCGCGACGGTTCGCCCGATGACGTGATCGGTCGCTTCCCAGACCTCGCCCATGCCGCCGATGGCGATGCGGGACACCAGTTCATACCGTCCACCGAAGGTGACGCCCTGTGTCGGCCTCATTTGTTCAGCACCGCCTCCATGACCTGCTTCGCGATGGGAGCTGCGATGGCATCTCCCGATCCTGACTGCCCCTGACCGCCACCGTTCTCCACGACGACCGCAACGGCTACTTCGGGGTTCTCCGCCGGAGCGAAGCCCGTGAACCAGAGCGTGTAGGGTTCGTCGGAATCGTTCTCGGCGGTACCGGTCTTACCGCCCACGTCGACTCCGTCTATTCTTGCACCGCCCGCGACGCCATCACTGACATCGGCGACCATCATGCTCTTCAGCGCATCCGCCACTTTCGACGTGATGGGCTGAGAGAGCTGCTGGGGTTCAGTTGCATTATGCACACTCAGATCCGGCGCCACGATCCCGTCCACCATGGTGGGGGTCATCACGACGCCGCCATTGGCGATTCCCGCGGCGACGAGCGCCATCTGCAGCGGGGACGCGCGCAGGTCGCTCTGACCGAATCCCGCCATGCCGGTCTGGGGCACGTCGAGCTTCTGCGGGAACACGGAGGCGGGGGCCTTCAGCGGAAGCTCGAACGGGTGGTTGAACCCGAACGACTCCGCCATCTCGCGCAGGGCGTCGTCGCCCAGCTCGATGGCCAGCTCCGCCATCGGCACGTTGCAGCTGAGGCGCAGCGCGTCGGCGATCGTCACGGTGTCACCGGGGCCGCAGGTGCCGCCGCTCGCGTTCATGACCTGATGATTGGTCTGCGGCAGCGTGAAGCTCGCCGGGTTGGGCAGCGTGGACGTGGCGGTGTACTTGCCCGAATCCAGGGCTGCTGCGGCCACCACGAGCTTGAACGTGGAGCCCGGGGGGTTCATGTCCCCGCCGATGGCACGGTTGACCAGAGGGTCAGGATCAGCTGCATCCAGCGCGTCGTATGCGGCATTGGCGGCATCCGTGTCGTGCGTGGCGAGGCTGTTGGTGTCGAAGGTGGGTGAGCTCACCATCGCGAGGATCCGGCCGGTCTTCGGCTCGATGGCCACCACGGCGCCCTGCTGGTCGCCCAGCGCCTCGTATGCGGCCTTCTGCACGACGGGGTCCAGGGAGAGCGCAACGCTGGAGCCACGGGGCGCCTGACCGGAGATCAGCTGGTCGAGTCGTTCGAAGAACTGCGAGCCGCCGCGGCCGGAGAGCTCACTGTTCATCGCGGCCTCGATGCCGGTCCACGAGCCCAGCGCGGGGTTGTAGTAGCCGGTGACTGGTGCCCACATCGCAGCGTCCGTGTAGACGCGCTGGAACGAGTAGAGATCGCTCGTCGGCACCGATGAGGCGATCACCGAACCACTCGCGATGATCGATCCGCGCTGCACCTCGTAGCTGTCGTACTGGGCACGCTTGTTGTTCGGGTTCTCCGCGAGCGAGTCGCTCTGCACACCCTGGATCACGGTCACCGAGCAGAACAGCGTGAGGAACATCGCGAGGATGAGGATCGCCAGTCGACGAACTTCCTTGGTCATCCGATCACCACCCGGGGTTGGCTGCGTACCGCGTCAGAGACCCGCAGCAGAAGGCCGACGATGATCCAGTTGGCCACCAGCGAGGAGCCGCCCGACGCCAGGAACGGCGTGGTCAGACCCGTGAGCGGAATGACGCGGGTGACGCCGCCGACCATGATGAACACCTGCAGCGCCAGCGTGAACGCGAGGCCGGTGGCCAGCAGCTTGCCGAAGTCGTCCTGGCCGGTGAGGCCGATGCGCAGCCCGCGGCTGATGAAGACCATGTACAGGCAGAGCAGGGCGAACAGTCCCACCAGACCCAGCTCTTCACCGAGGCTCGGGATGATGTAGTCGCTCTGCGCGAGCGGGGTGAGGTAGGGCCGGCCCTGGCCGAGACCGGTGCCCACCAGGCCGCCCTGGCCCAGCCCGAAGATGCCCTGCACCAGCTGGAAACTGCCGTTCTCCTGGTCGATGACGCCCTGGTCGAAGGCGTTCAGCCAGTTGTTGAAGCGGTGGCCGACGTAGGGGAGCACGCGCGAGGCGAGGAAGGCGCCGCCGCCGGCGAGCAGCAGACCGATCACCACCCAGCTGGTCTTGCCGGTGGCCACGTAGAGCATCGCGACGAACATGCCGAACATGAGCAGACCGGTGCCGAGGTCGCGCTGGATGACGATGATGCCCATCGACACGAACCACAGCACCAGCAGCGGACCCAGCTCTCGCGCTCGCGGCCAGGTGAGGCCGAGGAAGCGATGTCCCACCGACACCAGACTCTCGCGGGTGCGCACCAGGTAGCCGGCGAAGAAGATGGCCAGGCAGATCTTGGCGATCTCTCCTGGCTGGAACGAGAAGACACCGGCGATCGACACCCACACCTGCGCGTTCCCGTCCGCGCTCAGAAAGGGAATGAACGGCAAGAGCAGAAGCAGAATGCCCGCGAGTCCGAAGATGTACGTGTAGCGGTACAGCAGGCGGTAGTTGCGAAGCAGCAGGACCACCGCGAGCGTCGCCACCAGCGAGATGATCAGCCAGACGATCTGCTTGATCGAGTTCTGATCCCAGCCCGGGCTCATCTCGCCCACGCTCAGCCAGTGCAGATCGATGCGATAGATCTCAGCGATGCCGATACCGGTGAGCAGGGTGGCGATGGGGACCACGAAGGGATCCGCGTTGGGCGCGCGCCAGCGCAGCACGATGTGCAAGACGATCACGAGCAGTGCCGTGCCGCCGAGCAGGCCGAAGTACTGCGCGTCGAGGGTGCCGCTGGTGGCCATCTGGACGATGTACACGGCGGCGGCGCTGATCAGCAGCGCGAAAAGAACCAGCACCAGTTCCCGATTGCGCTGCTTCTTGGGCATGCGGATCTTGCGCAGCGCCTTGATGACGGCGGTGTCGCCGGACGCGGGAGCGTCTCGCGTGAGCGCGTCGGACATCAGTTCACCCCCGCATCCTTGCGGAGGCGTTCCACGATGGCCTGCGCATCGGAGAGCGAACGCGCGCTGATCGTCTTCTCGACGTTGGCGCGCTGGAACTCGGTGAGCTCGGCGAGCAGGATGTTGCTGTCCTCGTACGTGTGGGACAGTGCGATCGGCCCGATGCCTTGCTGAATGCCCTGATAGATCACCACGGAGTCATCATCGGCACCCACGTAATAGCGGGTCTGCGTCCACTCGTACGCCACGAACAGGGCCCCGGCGATGGCGATCAGCACGACGACGAGCCCCGCGAACCAGGCGATCCGGCGCCGCTTGGCCCGGCGGCGGTCCTCTTCGATGAGCTCTTCGAGGAACTCGGCGGCGGGTTCGAAGTGCGTGGGCTCGTTCGCGGCCTGACGAGCGGTGTGCAGCCATCCGGGGCGGGCGGTGCGTGCCGCGGGGATCTCGATGCCGATCGGGTTGGCTGCGGATCCGACGATGGTGCCTGCCGTGGCGAACGCCGGATGCGGCCCGCCGACGTCGGCGATGACGATGGTGACGTTGTCGGGGGCACCGCCGTCGAGGGCCTGTTTCAGCAGCAGATCGGCGGTGCGACCCGGCGCGTAGCCGTGGTCCAGGACCTTCTGCATGTGGATCTCATCCACGACGCCGGAGAGACCATCGGAGCACAGCAGCCACCGATCGCCCTCCTGCGTCTGCATGATGAAGGTGTCGATCTCGGGGTGCGGGTCCTGATCTCCGAGCACGCGCATCAGCACCGAACGACGCGGGTGGTAGCGCGCTTCCTCGGGCGTGATGCGGCCGGAGTCCACGAGCCGCTGCACGAAGGTGTGGTCGGTGGTGATCTGCGTGAGCACGCCCTCGCGGTACAGGTAAATGCGGGAGTCGCCGATGTGGGCGATGACGGCGTTATCGTCCACCATCAGGATCGCGTCGACCGTGGTGCCCATGCCGGTGAGCTCTGGGCGGCGCCGCGTCATGTCGATGAGGTCGCCAGCCGCCTCGGTGATGGCGTCGCGCAGATCGTTCTCGGCGTCTCGGGTGCTCGCGTGTGCGGTGTCGAGCGCCTGCAGCCGGCTGATCGCGAGGGCCGAGGCCACATCGCCACCGGCGTGACCGCCCATGCCGTCGGCCACGACGAAGAGGTTGGATCCGGCATAACCGGAATCCTGGTTGTTCGATCGGACCTTCCCCGTGTGGGAGATCGCGACGGCGGAGCCCTGGAAGACCATCGCCCTTACTTCCTCAATTCGAACGTCGTCGCGCCCACCTTGACGGGTGCGCCGACGCGGATCGGGACGGGCGAGGCGACGCGATCGCCGTCATGCCACGTTCCGTTGGTCGAATCGAGGTCTTGGATCATCCACTGATCGCCCCAGAGAACGAGGCGGGCGTGGTGGGAGGAGGTGTAGTCGTCGCGGATCACCAGACCGGATTCACGCGAGCGTCCGATGGTGAGCGGCTGGTTGCCGAGCGGGATCTCCAGGCCGGTCTTGGGGCCGGAGGTGATGACGATGCGCGAGACGGTCGAGGTCGTCGCCGGCCCGGTAGCGGGGGAGGACGACGGGCGCGGCGAACGCACGGGTGCGACGGGGGCGGTGCGATCGTTCGACGGCGCCACGGGTGCTGCGACCGCCTGAGCGGGGCGCGGCGGAGTGTTCACTCCTTCTGCGCCATCGGGGAGCTTGCGCGCTCTCACACCGAACAGGTCGGAGCGCAGCGAGTACACCACGCCGAAGACGAAGAACCACAGCAGCACCAGGAATCCGATGCGCAGCAGCAGGAGAGTGAGGTCGGTCATCAGCTGAGCTCCCTCGCGTCGAAGATGCGCGTGGCATCATCACGCGCGGCGGAGCGCGCGGGACGCCCTTGCTGCGCGACGACACGGAACACGATGCGGGTCTTGCCGATCGTGATGGTCGAATCGGGCTCCAGTGCGCTGGAGGAGAACTTCACGCCATCGAGCTTGGAGCCGTTGGTGGACCCGAGGTCACGAACCATGCCCCGCGTGCCGTCCCAGAGGATCTCCACGTGCTTGCGTGACGTGTTCGGGTCGGCGATGGTGATGTCCGCGTCGCTGCCGCGGCCGATCACCGTGCGCGCCTTGGTGAGCGCATGGCGCTGACCGTCGATGTCCACGACCGCGCGCCAGGAGACGGAGGCGGCCTGCGCCGACTCGGATTCCACGCTCACCGTGCCCGTGGGAGTGGTGGTGTCGGCGACGATCGTGATCGACAGCGGGCCCGCGAACGAGTACCCCTGCTGCTTCGCGTGCTTGCGCACGATCTGCTCCAGCTCCGTGGTGAGCGTGCCGCCGTAGTTCGACATCTTCGACTCGTCGGCGGGCGACAGCAGCACCGTGAAGGTGTTGGGGGCGAGGATGCGATCCCGGCTCACGACGGCCGCGTTCGTGTCCATCTCACGCCGCAGCGCCGAGGCGATCTCGACCGGCTGGATGCCGCTGCGGAAGGTGCGCGCGAACGCACCGTTGACGGCGCGCTCCAGGCCCTTCTCGAAGCTGTCCAGTAGTCCCACGTCTCTCCTCCGGCCGGGTGACGGCAGGCGTGCCGTACTGGGACATGCTAGACGGTGAGGCTGGGACCGGCTGGGAATTCGGGTCACGATGGTCATGAGCACCGTCGAAACCGTGCTAATCTCATTAGGTGCTTCCGGAGCGATCCGGATGCGCGCGAGTGGCGGAATAGGCAGACGCGCTGGCTTCAGGTGCCAGTGCCCGAAAGGGCGTGGGGGTTCAACTCCCCCCTCGCGCACACGTGGTGTGTTTGGGAAACTCAACGCATCTCTTTGGCAAACTGGCCCCGTGTTTCTTGGGAAACTCGGGGCCAGAACTGTTTGTGCGGGTGCGGTGTTTTGCACCGCGGGCTTATGGGCCTTCCTCTGGTGGACGGCCATGAGGATCAGCACATCGACGGTGAACGCTGCACCGGCAGCGGTGGAACCCCGACACTAGTCACCGGGCCTCGAAACTGACTCCGCTCTTGTGCGCGATCAGGACGAGATGAGCGCGGAGTTGCGTGCCTCCGCGATAAGGGTCGACGCCATACCGCCCGTACAGGTGACGATGATGGGCGGGGTCGAGGCATCGACTGCTCCGGATCCATCGGGACTCGCCCACCAACGATTGTGTCGCCGATGCATGTGGATCAAGGGCGTGTATTACCCACACATGCCGAGTTTCCACAGGAACGTTAGAGCGCACTGCGCAAGCGAGAGCGGGACGCATATGCTTCCCGATGCCAGTGGGGGAGGCATCATGGTGTTCAACAATCCTGAGGAATCGTTAGCGCGAATTCAGGAAGACGTTGCGCGGGCGGAGGCCCGAGCGAAGGCTTTGCCGCTGATGCAGGAACAGATCGCGCAGGTACGTGGCCAGGCGCAGTCGCGTCAGCGAGACATCAGCGTCGAGGTGGATGCGTCTGGGCAGGTCGCCGCATTGGATATTTCGGATGGCGCGCTGGGTCGTGGCGGACGGGCCGTGTCTCGGGAGGTTCTGGAGCTGATTCGTGCGGCGACGATTCGGGTGCGGGAGCAGTCTCTCGCGATCATGACCGAGTTGTTGGGTGCGGATGATCCGATCGTGAAGCTCACCGCGGACCAGCTTGCCGCCGATATCGAGGGCGCGGATCAGGGCGGGGATCTGCGGTGGTAGCCGCCCGCATCGCGGTCAGCCCGTCCGGGCTGACCGCGCACGCCCAGCAGGTGGAACAGCTCGCCACAGATGTCACCGTCGCGTTGGACGCCGTCCGAGGTATCAATCTCGGTGGTGGAGCGTTCGGTGTCATGTGTGCCTGGATGGTGCCACCGGCCGTGACTGCGAGCACTCTTGTGATCAGCCACATCGAGCAGGCGCAGCGCGTCTTGCAGCACACCAGTGAACAGCTGGTCGGTATGGCGGACGACTTCCGTGCCGCCGAGGACAACACGACCGCCATCGTGGACCAGCTGTTGAAGAACGTGGAATCCCTGCCCGCTCCCGCACGCGGCGGGACGGGAAGTGTGTTCTCGCCCGGAGTGCTCGGGTGAGCGACGGCAACCCGCTCGTCGCGGACCGTGTTGATACGACTTCGGCGTTCGCGGGTGCGTTTCTGCTGCAAGACGGTGAAGACCTCGCGAACGCGATCTCCTCCGGCGACTGGGCTGCCGGTGCCCTCGCCGTCACATCGACCGCGCTCGACACTGTCGGGGCGATCATCGATCCGATTGGCACGCTCATCGCGAACGGCCTCGGATGGGTGCTCGATCACGTCGAACCCCTGAAGAGCTGGTTCAACGACTTCACCGGAGACGCCGCCGACGTCGCCTCCTTCTCCGGCACATGGTCCAACACCAGCGGATACATCGCCCAACTTGCCGACAGCTACCAGGGCATGCTGTCGCAACTGGACGACATGGCGGGAGACGGCATCGACGCCTACCTCGGATACGCGAACGCCGTCATCGCCAACCTCCGTGCCGCAGGCGAATGGTCCAACGCCATAGCCGTTGGACTGCAGATCGCCTCCACCCTCGTGCAAGCCGTGCACGACATCGTCCGCGACGTACTCAGCCAACTCGTCGGCTCCGCGATCTCCGCCGCCGCCACCACAGCAGCAACCATCGGATTCGGTGCCCCCGCAGCCATGGCACAGTTCGGCATCAAAGTCGCCGGACTCGTCGCCAAAGTCGGGCGCGTCATCACCAAAGTCCTCGACGCCCTCACCGACTTCGCCCGCATATTCGGCCCCCTTGGGCGAGTCATCGCATCCACGCTCCAGAAACTCGGCCTCTTCTTGCGCGGCGGAATTCCTGGCGGCGGCCGCACCCCCGACGCCGCGCACGTTTCAACCGGATCCGACGGTTCCCCAAACCAACCCCCGTCGGCTGATACGCCACGAGATTCGGAAGTCGGCGGCCTGCCCACGCGGCCCGGATCGCCCGGAGCGAAGCCCGAGCCGCCGACGCCACATGATGATCCTGAAGTGCCAGCGGAACCGCAGCCAGAGAGTGAGGGGGCGGCGTCCGGAGTGGGGGAGAATGCACTCGCCGAACAAGCCGAGCTAACCGAATCCGAGCGCTTTACACTTGCTGATGCCACCAGGCCGGACAAGATGGATCATGTGTTCGCTGAGAAGCACAACTTCGATGCCATCGTGAGTCGGTATGGTAGCCAGGAGGCTGCGATGGAACAGATCGTTCGTAGCCTGGGAACCGACATCTCTACCAACGGTCCAAGAAATACGTTTGTCATCACGCGCATCATAGCTGGTGAGACTGTCACGATTCGCGGGTCCATCGTCAACGGCGTCCCTAGGATTGGAACAGCTTTTATCCCATGAACCCACTCACAGGTGAAAAACTCGACGCAAATATGCTGGGCCTCGTCCGTGTCGCAAGCGAGGGCCTGGGTGCTAGTCAGGTTGCCCTTCTTCAGCAAGCGAGTGTTGCACGCATAGTCACATCGACGGCGACGATGATTGATGTCGAGGTCCCTTCAGGGCTCCCAGCAGTCGATGTGCCCAACGGGCCGCTCCCTGGTCAGAATCTGGTCATCAAGAATGATGAGCTCGCTGGTGAAGTGATTGTTTGGGTGCGCGGAGGGCTATTCATCGGTGTCGAGCAGTCCTGGTATACGGACACTCCTCCGACGTCCTGGCCTCATCCTGCAGAGATCGAGCGCTCGGTTTAGATCAGGCAGCCTGAGTAGGTCGCGAACGCGGGCAACCTGGGCAGGTCACATTAAAGACCGGTTCTACGCCGAGGAAATGCAGCTAAAGGACCATGAGGGACGCCTCCCCCATGACCCGAAAAGGCCGGGGAAGATACCGGGAGAAGACCATGCGGGACATCTCGCCGGTGACTGGGCTGGTGGGTCGCCAAGCTTGACAACCTTGTCAGCATGTTCAAGGACCTCAATCTCAAGGGCTACGGCAATCTTGAACGCCGTTGGCGCGACATTCTCAGCCAGACGCCACCTGGTACCGTTAGCGTCGACGTGAGAATTGTGACCGATCCAGCGACTGGCCGGCCGACTAAGTTCATCATCGACGAAGTTGCTAATGGCCAGTACCAGCAAATCCCGTTGATTCAATAGGAAAAGACATGAGCGCAGAATCAATGATCGAAGACCTCATCTCAAAGCGGGTGTCGATTTCACGGCCCGAGAAGAACTTCTTCATCGTCGGAGCGAAGAGCTACGGGCGCGCTCCGACCTTCCTCGCTCTCACCGGCTTCGAGCAGGTGCGCTCGGTTGTGGCCGGACTCGCGGGTGATCATGAGGCGGCGGCGCGCAGCGAGCTTGCCCTTCCAGACACGGGAGTATGCGGAGGTGCGGGCGACTTCGGTGACGCTCCGGCAGGTGGCAGTTGCTGTGCAGCCCCGGCGCCGCAGTTGATTCAGCTGGGCGGCACCAGAACCCGATGAACCACAGAGGGACCGTGAGCACGCTACTCACCTCTCGCCATTGCGCTGGTCGGCGTTACTCCTGGAGGCTCGCGATGAGCTTTTCAACGCGTCGGCGGATGTCGTCACGGATGACGCGGACCGGTTCGATGCCCTGACCCGCCGGGTCGTCCAGTTTCCAGTCTTCGTAACGCTTGCCGGGGAAGTACGGGCACGCGTCGCCGCAGCCCATGGTGATGACGACGTCCGAGTCCTGTACGGCTTCCGTGGTGAGCACCTTGGGCTGCTGGCTAGCGATGTCGATGCCGACTTCGGCCATGGCCTGGACGGCGGTGGGATTGATCTGGTCCGCGGGGATGGATCCGGCAGACAGCACATGGACGCGGTCGCCCGCGAGCTCGCGGAGGAATCCGGCAGCCATCTGGGAGCGTCCGGCGTTGTGGACGCACACGAACAGGACCGAGGGTGTGGTGTCAGTCATGGTGTTCCTTAGTGATGAACGAGTCGAGCAGAGTGCGGACGCGGCGGGCGATGTCGTCGCGAATGACCGCGACGCCCTCGGGCGAGGCGAGGGCGGGATCGCCAACAGCCCAGTCCTCGTAGCGGACGCCCGGAATGACAGGGCAGACGTCGCCGCAGCCCATGGTGATGACGATGTCCGCGGCGCGCACGGCATCGTCGGTGAGTGGCTTCGGGAAGCGCTCCTCGTTGGTCTGGCCGATCTCGTCGAGGAGCGGCCGGACGCTCGGGTGGACCTCGGCCGCGGGCGCTGACCCGGCCGACCGCGCGATGACCTTGCCGCCGGCCAGGCCGTTGAGGATGGCCGCGGCGAGCTGCGAACGTCCGGCGTTGGCGACGCAGACGAACAGTACCTGGGGCACCCCGTTGTCGCGGTCGCGGGTGAGGTCGGCCAGCCGCTGGCGCGCGAACTGCGCGGTGAGCGAGAGCAGGTGCGTCGCCATCCGCGCGGAGCGTGCGAGCGAGGTGTAGGACTCACGGACGACCGCGGAGACGAGTTCGGCGCCGAGCATGGGGAAGCTCTCCCGCAGCGTGCCGATGAGTCGGTTGAGGGCGTCTTCGACGTTGGTGAGACCGACGTACGCAGCAGGGGGCACGTCGACTGCAAGCGGCGCGAATGAGTCGAGCAGGGCCGTCACCGCAGGCCTGATGCCAGGATTGATGCGGTAATAGACCCACGTTCCTCGGCGCTCGGACGTTACCACTTCAACGTCGCGCAGCACCTTCAGATGGTGGGAGATGGTGGGCTGGGAGACGTCCGCCAGTTCGGCAAGGTCGCACACGCACGACTCGCCGCGGGGGTCGCTGGCGATGGCCGACAACATACGCAGGCGCAGCGGGTCAGAAAGGGCCCTCAGCGTGGTGGCGAGGGACGTGGCTGCGTGCTCGCCCATCGCCTGCATCGAGTGTGGAGTGCACGCTTCGGCAGCGGTGATGTCGATGGTTTTCATCACGAGACTTCCTTCTGGGGCGGAGCGAACGGGTCTGTGCGGAACCAGCGGGGTGCCGCCCACAGCGAGACGTAGACGAGGCCGACCAGCACGGGGACCTCGATCAAGGGGCCGACGACGCCCGCGAGGGCCTGGCCGGACGTGGCGCCGAACGTTGCAATGGCGACGGCGATGGCGAGTTCGAAGTTGTTGCCCGCGGCGGTGAAGGCGAGGGTCGATGAGCGTGCATAGCCGAGGCCGAGAGCCTTGCCGAGCGCGATGCCCACGAACCACATGATGGCGAAGTATGCCAGCAATGGGAGGGCGATGCGGACGACGTCCCACGGTCGCGACGTCACCTGCTCGCCCTGCAGAGCGAAGAGCAGCACGATGGTGAGCAGCAGACCGTACAAGGCCCATGGCCCGATGCGCCGGAGGAACTTCTCTTCGTACCAGGTGCGTCCTCTCGCCTTCTCCCCGATGAGGCGCGAAACCAGGCCGGCGACGAGAGGGACGCCGAGGAAGATGAGCACGTTGAGGGCGATCTGCCAGATGGAGACGTCCAGCCCCTGGCTGTCGAGTCCGAGCCAGCCAGGCAGCACCGTGAGGTAGAACCATCCGAGCAGCGAGAATGCGACGACCTGGAACACCGAGTTGATCGCGACGAGCACGGCGGCAGCTTCACGGTCGCCGCAGGCGAGGTCGTTCCAGATGACGACCATGGCGATGCAGCGCGCGAGGCCGACGATGATGAGGCCCGTCCGATACTCGGGAAGGTCGGGCAGGAACATCCACGCAAGCCCGAACATGAGTGCGGGGCCCACGAGCCAGTTCAGGATCAGGGACGAAGCAAGGAGCTTCTTGTCGCCGGTGACGGCGGCGACCTTGTCGTAGCGGACCTTCGCCAACACCGGGTACATCATCACGAGCAGTCCCAGCGCGATGGGGACGGAGATGCCGCTCACTTCGACGTGGGCGAGCAGGTCTGCCAGAGCTGGGATGAAGCGTCCGAGCAGGAGGCCCGCGACCATCGCGAGGCCGATCCACAGCGGGAGCCAGCGGTCGAAGGTGGAGAGGTGTTTTCTCGTGATCGGTGCGGCGTCGGCGGTGGTGCTCATGCCAGCAGATCCTCGATTTTGGGGTGAGACCAAAAACGATCAACCCGGCATCCTGCATAGACATGCTTCTATATTGAAGAACATCAATACAACGCGCAAGTGCTGCGCAAACTGTTCACCTACCGGTCTTCTCTGCGGTGCAGCACCTCACCGCCGTCAGATATCTCCATGCCGCCCGGGGATCCCCGCGGCAGACTGGCCCCGTGCTTGTGTGAACACGGGGCCAGTCTGTAGGCAGAGAATCTCCCCCCTCTCGGATTCTGCGAGGGAAGAACCGTGCGGCGTTGCGCGCGGCCGTTCGGCGCGATCTCCTACTTCGAGAGGAAGCTCGTCAGTGCGGCGTTCACCTCGTCGGCGTGCGTCCAGAGCAGTCCGTGCGGGGCGCCGTCGATCTCGACGTACTCCGCCTCCGGCACTGCCTCGTGGAACCGGCGCGCGGTCGCATCGATGGGGAGGATGTTGTCCTTGGTGCCGTGCAGGATCAGGGTCGGCTTGCCCGATGCGCGCACGGCCTCGACGTCGCCGCGGAAGTCCTCGATCCAGGCCGGGACGACCGCGTACGCGGCGACCGGCGCGCTGGTCACCGAGAGGTTCCAGTTGGCGTCGACGACCTGCTGGCTGATGCGCGTGCCCAGGTTCTCATCGAGGTTGTAGAAGTCCTGATAGAACTGCGTGTACCAGGAGTAGCGATCGCTCTTGGCGGCGGCGGCGATGCCGTCGAAGACCTCCTGCGGGACGCCGTCGGGGTTGTCGTCGCGCTGCACCAGGAACGGCTCGAGCGATGCGAGGAAGGCCAGCTTCGCCACCCGGTCGTGTCCGTAGGTGCCGACGTAGCGGGCGAG
>Ga0308158_10001291_pt1 | contig 27694 bp, 18 predicted proteins | sample PhyBR2_FD_201038 | JGI IMG/M metagenome (GOLD analysis project Ga0308158, IMG submission 201038) | Phyllosphere microbial communities from UC Gill Tract Community Farm, Albany, California, United States - DLSLB.R2 | ecosystem: Host-associated > Plants > Phyllosphere > Unclassified | place: USA... | reverse complement strand
TCGTGCCCCACGTCTCTCAACACAGCGCGCCATTCCGCGTCGAGAAGCATCTTGCGTCGCCAACGCCGAGCCGATAGACGCTCGCCATCGCATCGCGACCGCCGGCGCTCATTCGCCGCACGGACGTTCAGTCGATATGCGGGTGTAGCTCAATGGTAGAGCTTTTGCTTCCCAAGCAAGTGACGAGGGTTCGATTCCCTTCACCCGCTCCACATCTACGCTGAACCCACATAAATCCGCCATTCCGGCGTCCGGTCGCGCCTCGCGGGACACCGGTCTGTGCACCAAGCTGTACACACGACCGTATCGTCCGCCCGCATGAGAGGTCCGCGCCGGCGATCGGGCGAGACGTGAATGTGGCTTCGATTTCCTATCTCTGGCGACGCGGCGCGCGCTATCATTACCGGCGCAGGTTGTACCTGCGCGGATTGGCAAATTCTCCTATAACGGTCCCTTTGGCTACCGCAGATCCGGTCGAGGCCCGTCGTCTCGTCACCAGATTGTCGGCAAAATGGGAGGTGATGGTGATGCAGATGTTCGACCGGGCCAGCCGCGGCTTTCTAAAGGCGGGCGAGCTGGAAAGCGTGTTTAGGGCGGGACTGGACGAGGAGCTAGGGCTGGCGATGGCACCCCAGCTTGATAACCGTGCGGGCGTCGATCAACGCCCCCTTCGCGTCCTGGAGGCTACCTACCGGATCGCGGCGCGCGTGCCGGCCGATGCCGACAGCATCCCGTCCGATCTGATCGATGAGTTGACCGATGGCTTCACCACTCAGGATCGAGCGGCCACCGTCCTCATGCTCAAGTCGCTTGCACCACACAAGCTCGCGAACCGCGACGCCGAGCATGTCCTGCAGCAACTCTCCGCACCGGTGACCGCACGAACAATCGAGGATGCGCGGGTTCAGATCCTACTCGCACGAGCAGAAGCGCAGATGCGTGCGGGATTCGCGCAGCATCCGCTTGCGCTCCGACAAGGTGACCCGTTCTCGGCGCTCCTCGACGACGACGTCGTCGCAGCGATCCGCAGAGACGCCGCCGAGTGGCCGGCGTCTAATCGCACGTCCCGTGACAATTGCAGCGACCAGCAATTCGCATCTGCGTCCGCTGGCTCACCATTCCTAACCCAGGATACGCGGCCCTTCAGCGAAATTATTGAATCTACCATCGAGATGATACAAAAGTCCGGAGACTGGAACGCCGATTTGGGTCAGCGGCGGCGCGTCATCCAAGCATTCTGCTGGATCACGGGCGATAAGCGACTGTGTGATTACAGTGCTATCGATGCACAGTTTTTCGCCAAGACACTGCGCGATCTGCCCGTGGAATTTCGCTGGGGATCACCGACATCTGGTAACATGATGCGTCCGGTCGAAGAGGTAGTTGCCGAGGCCAAGGCGATGAAAAATACGACGCCCCGAACCGACCGGACCTATAATCGCGACTTGACTATCATGGCGCGCTTTTCGCGCGAGTTGGCAAAAGTGTCGTGGAAGCCGCAGTTCGGCAAGGACCTGGTAGTCGACTTTAATGCGTTCACCGCCACCATCACGGACGATCCGGGCAACCCAGATCGAATGCCGTGGACCCCGGAGCAATTGATCACGGCATTCTCGTCACCGATCTATACGGGCGGCGGCGGATGTTCACGCCGCTATAAGACTGGCCGCAGCGACGATACCGTCTGGCAAGATGCGGCCTATTGGGCACCGCTCCTGCTCGCATACACGTTCGTCACCCGCGAAGAGGGATGCGGAATGGAATGTGAGGATTTCATTTTCGACGTCGAAACGCCGTTCATGCTCATCAAAGCGAACATGACGCGCAGCAAGGACGGCAAAAAGGCGGCTGGTTTGAAACGCCTCTCTCGCTACCGTGCGATCCCACTGCATCCGGAGCTGATACGTCTGGGTCTTGAGCAATATGTCGCGTCGATGCAGGCGGAAGGTCATCGTATGATCTTTCCCGAATTGTATACGGACGGCATGCCCAACCGCGGAGGCAAACGCTTCTATGCATCCGCCGGGCGTTATCTTCTCGACTATGTAGATGGCATTACACCATTGTTGCGCACGTCAGAAGGCAAGCGCGCGGATCTGCATTCCATGCGAACCGCGGGCGGCAGCGCCCTCGAAGACTCTGAAGCCAAACAACTTCAGGTTGATGACATAATGGGACACGCCCGCGACGGGACCGGGCCGCGCAAATACAGCCGGGCATGGTTTTTCAAGGGTGGCGCGGCAATCCTCGAACAGCGCCTCAAACTGATGTGTGAAGCAACCCCGGTCCTCACTCAGCATCTCCAGGCCGCACCGCTCGACATGCTGCCGCTAGCGGAGCGTTCGCGAACCGGATCCTTCAAGGGATGTGCATCTCGCGTGAAGCAGACCCGCAAATAGCACATTTGTATCTGGAGCAGGATGTCACTGGCCGATATCCTGCTCCGGCATCATAGCTGTCTGTGACACTCAGCCTTTACAGAATGATCACGTTTTACAGAATGATCACGATCTAATCGTCGTCTGCCTCCCCCAGCCTTCGTCCGCCATCCGTCATCAGCCTGTCGCGCGGAATGAGAATCCGCACGGCGGGGGTGAGCGTGGAAGTCACAGGCAGCAGCATCCAGTCGAACAACGCCGCGCGCACGAAAGCGGGAAGGTCGTCATCGGACTGAGCCAAACGGCCCTTTAGAAGATATGCCCAAGCGAAGACGAGGCTGCCACGTGCACCCTGATCATCGGGATGGGATTCTAAATAAACCTTCAGTGTTTTTAACAAGATGCCCCAAGGCCGCCAGGCATCCCATTTGTCGACATCGAAAATCACGGCGCTCGCCACCGGGAAAGCAAAATCCAACAACTCGCTGGCCTTCTCGCTGGGTGATTGCGCAAGCTCTTCAAGCGTCACGTCTTCCAATTCCGCGCGATACCCGTCCAGCACGCGGGAGCGCATTTCCGCCCGCCGATAGTCGGACGCGAACCGATCATCCCATCGGATCATCGCCTCGAGGGTGGCGTGACGTGGCATGGGTTCCGGATCACCGGACCAACGGTCAGTCCAGTTAAACGCGAGGTTTTCGCCGTCCTCCAACTCGCGGACAAAAGACCGATAGTATTTGTCCGGCGGAAAGGCATCCCAAATGACAGGGTGCATCTCCACCATACTCTCCGGCGTCCAATTCTGGGGAATACCAGGCGGATCGATTATGGCCGGGACAGGCAACGTTGTACAATACCAGCTCGAATCGAAGTTGGGATCGTGGGCGACCTCCGTGTGCCACGTACCGTGCGCGGAATCTTTAGCCCATAACACGCCCAACCCGTCGAAATCATGAACTTCGCCGGTGCCAAGACGCCAGCCATGCAACACGCAAACACGTTGCAAAACGTTCGCCTGCAACAACTCTCGCACCGATACAACTTCATCGCACCAGCGGTCCTCCGTCTGGTGCAGGATCAGGCGCGCAGCGCGTGCCAGCGTCGCAACCGACACTCTGCTCCCGTGCCGATTAGAAACGCCTTCAGCCTGGAGGACACGAACAATGCGCCCGAATCCCGCCTCCAGCGAGCCTGATTGCATATCGAATGTTCCACGCAACGACTGCTGCTCGCGGTCATGCTGATGAAGCCGTTGCTTTTCGAGGCGCTGCATTTCCAGCAGCAGCGCCAAAAAATTAGGTCCAGCTTCTTCCAATTGGGTACCCAGCTCCTCCAATCGTGTCTCGATGGCGGGCATGCGCCGCGAAGCCGGAACCGAGCTATTCCACGGATTATGAAGCGTGTGTTTCGCGGTCACGTCGCCAGCCATCATTTTCGTATGGAGGGCTTCGACCATTTGCTGACCGGATCGGTCCAAGCCCGTGACGCGGGTCATGACACTGGCGACAAGGAGCGCCATCAGATCATTATCTTCTGACATCAGGAACGCCTCCCCTTGTCAGATTTTGATTCCGTAGACCTGTGTGTCATGAGACATTGTCCAGCATGAGCTGGTGGCCTGACAGTTAGCGATTTCGCCCGGCAGAAAGTCACCACTACTCTGCCAGCCGGTTTCGATAAGCGTGGCATGCAGCATGATAACCTGGGGCTATTTGTCAAATTTGGCAAACTTGATGCTTTTTTATGGTCTGCATGGAAAAGTAGGGATTGAGGCGCAATACTTAGTAAATGATGCGCTGCATCTTTTACTATGCGCGCTCCTGCGGAGCAGTGGATCGACCTTGCGGTCGAGTTTTTGGCCCGCTCACGCGGGCCAGCGCTAGCGCGGGAGAAGCGGCTACGCCGCAACCACTGGCGGAACATTCTTGTGCGTCCACTCATCTACCGATCGCTTCCGAAATCCACGTTCATCTGGGGATCGTCGGGCGATCCCACCCCAGCGAGAAGGTTGTCCGTCAGAATGAGTTGGGCGATCTGATCCTCCGTGGCACGGGTCACCGTCGACCAGTGGCCTTCACGTACCCCGGCCCGTCCCAGCCGCGACACGACGGAGCGAGCCTCGGGGCAGATGCAGGTATCGCTCTGCTCCATGTCACGAAGGCGCTTGCCCTCAATGGCGTCCTCGCATCGCTGAAGGTCGGCCAGATGCAGCTCGAGTTCGAGCATTTTTCTGATCGCGGCGAGCATCAAGGGCCGAAGCGCCTCCTGCGCCTTGGCCACCCGTTCCAGCAGCGCTCGATGGTCGTTCGTCAGCGTCACCGATTTCAGCCTCGGGTGAGCGAGGAAGCGGCCGGCGGTCTGGCTCGTATTCGACGTACCACCCCTCGCCGCGCGCAGCTGGCGGACGTAGCGTGCCTTTTCTGCAACCTCGCTGCCGCAGGTCGCGGCGACATCGAGCACCCAGGTCGATAGCTCTTCAAGCGACGCCATGGTAACCGAACCATCGGAATTGAGCTGGACGCGCCCAACCTCCTCCGGGACTTCCGGGTATTCGTTCAGGCGTGCAGCTCCGCTCGCTGGCTCGCGCCCGCGTTCTACTTCGTTCATGACATTGTCCTTATTGATCGGCAGGAAGACGGATCAACAGGATCTACGGGGCTGCCCAAGCCGATGGCGGATGATCGACGAAGCGTCGGGGCAAGCGCGACAACATCATCGGCACCACCGGCGAAACTGATCTTGCCTTCTCGTCGGCACGCCAGATCAGCATGGCAATCAACCGCAAGAGGGTGTAAAGTAAGCTCATCAGCGCGCCTCGACGAACACACAGATCGCCAAGCCGCTGCTCACGCGACTGCAATCGCTATCTTCGCCTTCAAAGCTCATGAACCCTTTCTAGGAGGGGACGCGCTTTTTGATAAGAGCGGTCAGGCGAATTTCACCGCACAAGCCGGCCATCCCCATCATCCGTAGGCGTCCTGCCTCAGCCGGCCGGTTGCGCGGAGCAGCGCTGACTGTGCCACCAGCACGTCGGTCCGCGCCGACGCCACCGCAAGCTGAGCGCCACGGAAACGTTGGTCCGCGACGACGATGTCGATCGTCGAACGCAGGCCGAAGCCGTATTCGGCGCGCAAGTCATGCAGCGCGAGGTCGGCCGCGGCCAATCCGTCGATATTGGCCTGCAACCGTGCCTGCGCCGCGGTCAGGAAGACCCAGGCGGCGTCGGCGGCGTGCACCGCCTCACGTGAGGCGGCGTCCGCCCGGAACCGCTCGGCGCGGTTGGTGGCCTCGGCCTGACGGACACGCGACGACAAGTCCCACGCATACCAGCAGCATGGAAAAGGGCGCCGGTGTCGCTGATCCTTACGAAAGGCTGATGCGAAGGTTTTGAAAGAAGGAAAAACAAGATCGGCATTCGCCGGTCGGCCTTCGATCAGAATTTTTGTCGTCGACCGGTTCCGCCGGTCATCCCCAGCATTCGCGTGCCCTCAACTGGTCGCTTCAGCGATCCGGCAGTCGGTCACGTGTCCGGAGCCCAACCATATGCTTCCTACACCTATCATCACCGCCCTACACGTCGCGCCACTAGACGTCGGCAATCATGTCGGCATCGAACGGCAAATGCCCGTCGGGGCAGCTGTCCTGACCGCAACGCTGCAGGGACCGCAAGTTCGCTTCAGCCTCGATAGCTGCATCCTGCGACCATCCGACCCCACGGATACGTTACTACTCTGGCTTGACCAGCATCTGATGCGCGAAGGCGTAACGATTGCCGGCTACCGGCTGAACGACGCCGTCGCCCTGCTCGACCGTCTGCCCGGTGCGGAGTGGTCGCCGGTCCTGCGTGCAATGGCAGGGTGCGGCCAACAATATGCGCTCGACTTGATCGCTCGTAGCGCGGGAACCCCGGTCACGTTCGAGCAGGCCTGTGCCTGTTCGGAAATCCTATGTGCGCCCGCCGATGCCGGCCGGCGCTTCGCCGACTGGATACGCGGCGATGTCGATGGGCTGGAACAGGATGCCCAGCTCAACGTGATCGCGTCGTTGCGCATGCTAATACGACGTCTCGCATCAACCAATCCAGCCAGTCGCAGCATCGCTGCTGCCATCAGCGATCATTTCGCCACCTGGCTCGAACAGGCGGATCATCCTGCCGCGCAAGCCCACGTCGCTGACCTCCTGTCTGTCGCCGACTGACTCCAATCGGCCGCAGCGCGGCCCGTGGCCAAGGAACATCCATGTCTCTCATCGATCTATCGATCGAAGGGCGCGGCTACGCGCCCGCCTCGATCGCACTTGCCCTACGAACTATCGGTGCCTGCCCCGCCGCCGGTCATCGACCGGATGCTCGCCTCCTCTGCGGCATCGGACTGCTCTCCATCACGCCGGGGGAAAGCGGTGGCCATGTTTTCGCCACCGCCGCCCGGTGTCTGGGGGAGGGCGACACGCCGCTCACTCTGCTCGACTGGCTGGAGCAACACGTTCCGGCAACCGGCGGTATCGTCAGCTGGAGCAATTGGGGCAGCGTCCCGCACCGCCTGCTCGCACTGGCCGATCTGACGCGGCATCCAAACATCTTATCCGCCGCCGCCGATACCGCCGGTCGATGGCGGGACATGCCGCGTGGGCACACATGGCATGTCCGTCAGGCGCGCGCACACCTCATGCCGTGCGTGTGTCCGCTGGGAACCCGCGTCGATGAGTGCGACGCGGTGATGCCGACCGTGCTGCTGCCAGATCCGGAAACCACCGCAGTAGAGCTGATCGGCGAGGCGATCGCCGGATGGCGATGCTGGGCGCAAGGTTTTGGTGATTTCGACGATGCCGGCCACCCGGCCCAGGCCGCGCTTCGCGCACTTGATCGCTGGCGTGCCGCTCAACCTTCCACCCGCTGACCTTCCCCTTGCTCAACACGCGGACGCGCAGCATCCCCAGGAGAACCATAATGCACCACGACCTTAATTCGCTCTGGAAGAGCACATCGCCCCGCATCGTCGTCGTCCTCGACGCCGAGCTCGCCTATGACCATGAAGCGCATGCCCGCTACCAGATGGCCGAGCGCTTCCTGCCCGTTGACGCCGGGCATCTATCGGCGCGCGAACTGCGCACCGACCCGCGGGTCACGCCGCGCTGGCCCTGCCACCGGATCACGACGCTGAGCTGGCTGGTGATGACCGAGGCCGAGGACGGCCTGCGCCCGGTCCGCCTCGAAACCCGTGGCCTGCCGGAGCAGGACGAGGCCGCTGCCTTGCGAGACTTCTTCGCCGACATGAAGCATCTTGGTCACGTCCGGATCGTGACGTGGGGTGGATTCCATAGCGACCTGCCGCAAATCATGATTGGGGCAATGGATGCGGGCCTGAGGCTGCCGTCTAGCCTGACAGGACTGCAGTCGCCCTGGCGCCGCGATGCCTCCGGGCATCTCGACCTCTGTGGCGAAATATGCGGCGGGGCAGCGCCTGCTCATCTGGCCGAGATCGCCGCCCGGCTGGGAATCCCAGCCAAGCTGACCTGCCGCCCGGATCTCGTCTCCCGATTGATGCAGCAGGGCAAATGGTCGGCAGTCCGCTCGGTCTGCGAAGGGGATGTGTTGACCACGGCCGCGCTCCTCATGCGCTGGCGGCATCTGTCCGGCGGCACAGCCTCCATCCTGGAGGCAACGCGGCGCCTAACCGGCTTCGTCGTCGAACACTGCGCCCACCGCGCCTACGGCGCCGACTGGCAGAAATACGGCGACGACCTGCTTGCCCAAGCCTTCGCGGCAGAAGCCGACAAGCTGGAAATTCTCGCACCGGTGGCCTGCGGCTGAGCGGGATGATGGCCTCAGTAAAGGGGCGGAAAAGAAACAATCGGGCCGATGGCCCCACAGGAGATTACCGACATGACCAAGCAGCATTCGATCGACACCATGCAGGCGTGGGCCCATGGCCTGCGGATCGCGATGGGCTATCCGGAATATGCACCCATCGCCAATCCGGTCGCCTTCGCTTCCGGCGGCCGCAAGAACTTCGCCGAAGCGCTTGAGATAGCCGCCATCGTCGAGGAGATCGGCCGCGACATGATCCTCGTCCAGTTCGACCTGCCGATCGCCGACGGACCGATAGGCGTCTCCCTCGCCACCCGCGCCACCATCCACGTCGACTGGCATGCCGACGTGCAGCTCTACCTCTCCAACGACGACACGTTCGTCGAGATCCTGACGGATACGCACCGTTGGTCGGTCGGCCCCCGCAATGTCCTGACCGCGTCGGCCCTGCCGCCGCGAAACCGGATCAAGCGCGGTATCGAGCGCGCTCACCGCCGCTGGCGAGAAGTGACCGAACGGGTGCACGGCGTCGAGCTTCCTGGCTCCGTCTTCGTTCCCGCCGGCGGCAGCTACGCCGACGCCATGCCGATGGAGGCGATCCGCTCGGCAGCCTGACGCCACTCGACAGCCGATGACTATCGGGCGGACATGACCTATCGTCCGCCCGATGAACAATCCCGCCGATGCGGGCCAGCACGTTGGACCTGACGAACCGCATGAACGCCGTAGAGATCGAAGAAGCCGTATCCGACCTCGTCCAACAGCCGTTCGACGCCGCCGAATTTCCGTTCCAGTTTATCACCGCGTTCGGCGCCAAGAAGGCAACCGTCGATCGCCTCCGCGCGACGAAGAATGGCACCAATCAGTCCGATGTCGGCGGCGTCCTGCAGCGCAACAACATTCATATCGGTATCGCGCCCACGGGCGAGGTCGGCGCGACGCTGGCAGCCCTGCGCGCGAGCCCCAAGACTACGAGCGCCAAGGCGAAGTTCATCCTCGCCATCGATGGCGAGACGGTCGAGGCCGAGGATCTGATCGGCGGCGACGTGATCGCCTGCGCCTATGCCGACCTGCCGCGCCACTTCGCCATCTTCCTGCCGCTGGCGGGCATCTCCGCCGTCAAGGAGATCAAGAACAACCCGATCGACGTCAAGGCGACGGGGCGGCTTAACAAGCTGTATATCGAGCTGCTGAAGGACAATCCGGAGTGGGCGACCGAGGAGCGGCGGCACGCGCTGAACCAGTTCATGGCGCGGCTGATCTTCTGCTTCTTCGCCGAGGACACCGGCATCTTCCGCGAGAACCAGTTCAGCGCCACCATCACCCAGATGAGCCATGCCGGCCACGGCGGCGGCGACGAGCAATGGGGCAACACGCACGAGGTGCTGACCGAGCTGTTCCGCGCGATGGACACGCCCGTCACGCATCAGGGCAATCTCGACGACTGCTATCGCCGCGCGGCGGGCATCCGGCCCTATGCTGACGTCTTCCCTTATGTGAACGGCGGCCTGTTCACCGGCGCGACCGAAAGCCCCCGCTTCAGCCGTACAGCGCGCGCGTACCTGCTTCGCGCGGGCGAACTGGACTGGAAGGAGATCAACCCGGATATCTTTGGCTCGATGATACAGGCGGTCGCCGACGATGGCGAGCGCGGCGAGCTTGGGATGCACTATACCAGCGTGCCCAATATTCTGAAGGTGCTGAACCCGCTGTTTCTCGACAGCCTGCGCGATCAGCTGGAGGCGGCGGGCGACAGCCGCCAGAAACTGCGCAACCTGCGTAAGCGGCTGGCGAGCATCCGCGTGTTCGACCCGGCGTGCGGATCGGGCAATTTCCTGGTCATCGCGTACAAGGAAATGCGGGCGATTGAGGCGGCGATCGTCGAGCGGCTGGGCGGCGAGGGCAATCTGAAGCTGGACGAGCGGCGCAGCGTCATCCCCTTGAGCAATTTCTACGGCATCGAGATCAAGGGCTTCGCCGCCGAGATCGCCCGCCTCGCGCTGCTGATCGCCGAGTTCCAGGCGGATTGCCTGTATCTGAGCCAGCAGGAGGCGCGCGCGATGGTGCTGCCGCTGCACAAGACGGGGCAGATCACGGTCGGCAACGCCCTGCGGCTCGACTGGCTGAACATCTGCCCCCCGCCGGACGCGTCCGCCGGGCTGTTCGAGCCCGGCGAAACCTATGTCTGTGGCAACCCACCATACAGAGGTAGCAAATGGCAGGACGACGCCCAGAAGAAAGATCTTGCACATGCTTGGTCTGAGCACCCGCAACTCGCCAAGACGACAGACTTCGTCTCGGGCTGGATTGCTGCCTATCTGCGCTACGCCCGCTTCGTCCCTAACGCGATGGCTTCTTTCGTGACCACGAACAGCCTTTGCCAAGGGCAGCAAGCGTCCGAGATTTGGCCGATCGTGACCGCACAGGGGCAGGAAATCCGCTTCGCGTACGCGCCTTTCACTTGGAAGAATCTCGCCAGCCACAATGCCGGCGTCACGGTGATCATCATCGGCCTCGGGATACAATCGAGCGTTTCGAAGCGATTGTTCGGCGACGACGGCCACGTGCGGGAGTGTGAGGTCATCGGACCTTACCTCGTACCCAACATGCCCGATGCAGTCGTAAAGGCCAACCGCCCGTTAGGGCCCCAATCCACCATGCTGTTCGGCAACATGCCGCGGGACGGAGGGCACCTGTTCCTAACGACGGAAGAGGCACATCATCTCAGCAGTGACCCCACCGCCGCTCCGTATGTGCGCCGTTTCCTCGGGTCCGAGGAACTCATAAAAGGGAAACTACGATATTGCCTCTGGATCGAGGACGGTGATGCCGAGGCCGCAAAGAGGCATCCATTTATCGCTAGGCGCCTAGCCCAGGTCGCAGAGAACAGGCGCGCTTCTCCAGCCGAGTCGACACGCGCGTTCGCTGACCTGCCCCATCGCTTCGTCCAAATCGCCGGATCGGCGATGGCATCCGTAATCGTAGTGCCGCGAGTGTCCTCGGAGAATCGAGACTATCTCCCGGTCGATCTGGAAACGAGCGATTGCATCATTGGAGATAGAAACTTTGCCCTCTACGATGCGCCGTTGTGGAACATGGCGCTAATTGCATCTCGCCTTCATTGGGTCTGGATTGGCACCGTCTGCGTCCGCATGCGCACGGATTTTTCGTATTCCAACACACTGGGCTGGAATACGTTTCCTGTTCCGGACCTAACCGAGCGGCAACGGGAAGACCTCGCGCGGTCGGCAGAGAATATCCTGCTGGTGCGTCAGCGCCATTTTCCCAGCACGATTGCCGAATTGTATGAGGCGAACGCCATGCCGGCCGAACTTCGAGAAGCTCATCGGCAAAACGATGAGGCAGTCGAGCGCATATATTTCGGCCGTCAGTTGAGGAATGATACTGATAGGTTGGAGAGCACGTTCATGTTGTATCGCCGGATGACAGCTCGATGACCCTGTTCGCGCAGGATCCTGGTAGGGGCACAACCACCCTGTCCCAAATTCTCGGTGTGCGACGTGCTCTCGGCTGCGATCACTTTTTCGGCTGTTACGCTTACGCTACGGCATCGGGGTTTCGAACGTTCGAGCTGGCGGTCGGCAAGAGTTTCTGGAGCGACACCAACTCGCGTTGGCTTTTAGGCATCGATTATGGGAGGACTCATCCGTGGGCTCTGCGTGCCATTGCCAAGCGCGCGCGCACCGAAGTTAGAATTTTCGACGGGCGTTTTGTCGTGAATCGAGCAAACTTCGTCCCGCGTCGCGATTACCACGCCAAAGCGGCGATTATGAAGAACAGCGTTTCCCGAGAGCAAGGCGCCGTGATCGGTTCCGGCAACTTCTCGCAAAACGGCCTGGAACGCAGTGTGGAGGCCGGCGTGGCCATAATCGGCCGGAACAAGGATGAGATTCAGCAGCACATCGAGCCTGCTAGCGCGGTCTTTGAGGCACTGTGGAAGCAGGCTTGTCCGTGGGAGAACATTGCCGAAACATATGAAGAGCGCTGGAAGGCACTCCCACGTCTGCGAGATGCTGCTCATGCGTCTGGAGCGACCGGACCGATGACTGGCTTCTGGATCGAGGCTGGGCACGTCACCAAGAACCGCGGCGAGGGAAAGCCGGGCAACCAGATTTTCGCGCCAGCCGGCTTTCGCCGCTATTTCGGGTTGAAAAGCGCCAAGGCCGGCTCAACGCTGATTGGTCAAATTGTGTTCGATACTGATATCGGATCACGCGTAATCAAGAATTATCGGGAAAACGACAATAAAATGGAAAAATTGACGTTGCCCATGCCTGAGCAGCATGGGTTTGGCGTATACGATGGTAAGGTGCTTATTTTCGAAAAAAGGCGCCGTGGATTTCACCTGTCTGCTTTAGAGGCGTCGGACTTCGAGTTAGCCTATGGGCATAGGATTATAAATGCCGAGGCAATGATCGGCGGAAGACGTTTCGGGGAATACGTTTAGTCGATGATTACAAAAGTCAGTCTGGCCAGCGCACGGACGGGGGTATCCTCATCTGCTGACGAACTCGGCATGCGGCCGATGCAAGCGCGCGCCTATGCGCATCGCGGCGAGCAGTATCTGTTAATCAAGTCGCCGCCCGCCTCGGGCAAATCCCGCGCGTTGATGTTCATCGCGTTGGACAAGCTGCACAACCAGGGTGTCAAGCAAGCGATCATCGTCGTCCCCGAACGCTCGATCGGCGGCAGCTTCGCCGACGAGCCGCTGTCGGCGCACGGCTTCTGGGCCGACTGGACGGTGAAGCCGCATTGGAACCTGTGCAACACCCCGGGCGCGGACGACGTGAAGGTCGCCAAGTCGAAGGTGAAGGCGGTCGGCGAGTTTCTGGCGTCGGACGACACGGTGCTGGTCTGCACTCACGCCACCTTCCGCTTCGCGCTTGACGAACTGGGGATCGAGGCGTTCGACGGGCGGCTGATCGCGGTGGACGAGTTCCACCACGTCTCAGCGAACCCGGAGAACCGACTGGGCGGGCAGCTGGGCCAGCTGATCGCGCGCGATAAGGTGCATCTGGTCGCGATGACCGGGAGCTATTTTCGCGGCGACGCCGTCGCGGTACTCTCGCCGGAGGACGAGACGAAATTCACCACCGTCACCTACACCTATTATGAGCAGCTCAACGGCTATCGCTATCTCAAGACGCTCGACATCGCGTACAGCTTCTACACCGGCCGCTACATCGACAAGATCAACGACCTTCTGGACCCGGCGGTGAAGACAATCGTCCACATTCCCAGCGTGAACAGTCGGGAAAGCACCAAGGACAAGCACCGCGAAGTCGAGGAGATCATGGATCACCTCGGCACCTGGAAGGGCACCGATCCGGTCACCGGCTTCCACCTGATAGAGACGGTGGGGGGCGCGACGATCAAGGTTGCCGATCTGGTCGACGACGGTCCCGCCAAGCGCGATCGCGTGACGTCCGCCTTGAAAAGCCCGGAGGCGCGAAGCAAGCGCGACCATGTCGACGTCATCATCGCGCTGGGCATGGCGAAGGAAGGCTTCGACTGGATCTGGTGCGAACATGCGCTGACCGTCGGCTATCGCTCCAGCCTGACCGAGATCATCCAGATCATCGGCCGCGCGACGCGCGATGCGCCGGGCAAGACCGTTGCCCGCTTCACCAACCTCATCGCCGAGCCGGCTGCTGCCGACGACGTGGTTGCGGAAGCGGTCAACGACACGTTGAAGGCGATCGCCGCCAGCCTGCTGATGGAGCAGGTGCTGGCCCCGCGGTTCGATTTCACGCCAAAGGACGTCGGCCCGAAGGACGGGTTCGATTATGGTCCCGACGGGTATCAGGAAGGTCGCACCAATGTCGGGTTCAACGAGGACCGCGGCCAGTTCCACTTCGAGCTCAAGGATCTTGTGCTGCCCAGCTCGACAGAGGGCAAGCGCATCTGCGCCGAGGACATCAACGAGGTCATCACCAGCTTCATCCAGGACAAGCAGGCGATCGAGCGCGGCCTGTTCGATCCCGAGGTGGTGCCCGAGGAACTGACCCAGGTCCGAATGGGCAAGATCGTCCGCGACCGCTATCCAGAGCTCAGCGAAACCGATCAGGAGGCGATCCGCCAGCATGCCATTGCCGCGCTGAACATCACTCAGCAGGCCGCGAAGGTCGTGACGGAGACGGCAACTGACGACGGCAACGGAGAATTGCAGGTCAACACCAGCTTCGTCGACGGCGTCCGCAAATTCATGAACGTGCGTGAGCTCGACATCGATCTGATCGATCGAATCAACCCGTTCGATGCTGCCTATGCGATCCTCGCCAAAGCGATGAACGAAACGACGCTGCGTCAGGTGCAGGCCGCGATCGGCGCGCGCAAGACGACGCTGACCGAGGAGGAGTCCCGCGCCTTCGCCATCCGCGCCGTTCAATGGAAACGCGAACGCGGTCGCGCGCCCGAAGTGACGGCACAGGACCCATGGGAGCGCCAGCTGGCCGACGGCGTTGCCGTTTTCGCTCGCTACCGCGCCAAGGCGCAGGCAGCTAGAGCGGCTGCCAATGGCTGACATGACCGACGACGACATCCTCGCCGAACTCGGCGTCGACCTCACGCCCAAGAAGATCCGCGTCCGCACCCCGCGCGAGGAACGGATCGTTGCCGGCTTCGAGGATATCGTGCGCTTCCGCGAGGACATTGGCCGCGTGCCACAGCATGGTGAAGGGCGCGATATATTCGAGCGGCTCTATGCCGTGCGTCTCGACCGGCTCCGCAAACAGGCTGACTGCCGCGAATTGCTGGCGGATATGGACGCGCACGGCCTGCTGGACGGCGCGACCGATGCCGACACAATCGATGATCTCGACGACAGCGCGTTGCTGGCCGAGCTGGGGATCGAGGCCGAAACAACGAACGACATCACCAAGTTGCGCAACGTCCGTCCCAACGTCGATCGCAAGGCCGCTGAGGAGGTGGCCAGCGCAAAACGCTGCGAAGATTTCGCGACCTTCAAGCCGCTTTTTAATCGGGTCCAGTCTGATCTCGAGGACGGCGTCCGCATCACGCGGCCGTTCGTCCGCGACCTCGGCATGTCGAAGGCCGATATTAAGCAGGGCGAGTTTTTTATAGTCGGTGGGCAGGTCGCCTATGTCGCGAGCATGGGCGGTCCAATCGAAGCGCCCAACGGCGAAACCGATGCCCGCCTACGCGTCGTCTATTCCAACGGCACCGAAAGCGATCTGCTGCTCCGCTCGCTCCAGCGCGCGCTATACAAAGATGAGGCCGGTCGCCGGATCACCGAGCCAACCGCTGGCGCACTGTTTGACAAAGCGACGTCGGTCAAAGCGGAGCCCGATCAACTGCCAACCGGCACGCTCTACGTATTGCGCAGTCGATCGACCCACCCGACGATCTCTGCCCACCGTGACCTCATCCACAAGATCGGCATTACTGGCGGATCGGTTGAGGCGCGCATTGCCAGTGCAGCCGACGATGCCACCTATCTTCTCGCCGCCGTCGACGTGGTCGCCACATACAAACTGTACGACGTTAATCGGCCCCGCCTCGAGGCGCTGATCCACCGCGTGCTCGACCCCGTGCGCTTCGACGTCGAGATACCGGACCGCTTCGGCAAGCCAGTTCGCCCCCGCGAGTGGTTCCTGGTGCCGCTGCCCGTCATCGACGACATTGTTGACCGTATCGCAGATGGCACACTCTCGGGGATGACGTACGATCCGAACACTGCAGGGTTAACTTGACCCACATCCGGTCATTCAGGGCGCTCTGCCCACTTCCCGGAAGCAGACGCTCGTTCATCCCGATCTGACATGTCCGCTAAGCGCCCAATATCGGACGTTTTGCGGTCTCCTTGGCACTCCCAAAAAGCCGACATCCGTTTCCACATCCGCGGTCGACATCATCGGGTGGATAGCTGCCGGTCCGCCGTCGAGCGGCAATTGGGCAACTCCGGCCGTCCGTTTAGGTTGAGCTCGACGGGAGCCCCGCGCCCAATTTTGACCGTGTCTAGGCGGCGGGCACATGGGCCGCTATCCCGTGCCATGGCTTCCGAACCGTCCTTGCCGAGCACCGACAGCACGCTTCCGCCGCGATTCCATGAGATGGGGGAGTATCGCTTCCAGCGGTTCGTCACCGACCTGTTCGGATATGAGCCCGATATCGCGACGAGCACCGAATATGGCGTTCGCGGCCAGGCCGACGACGGCGTCGACGTGATCGCCCGCCGCAACGGCGGCGACGGTCAGGAGGCCGGGTCCTGCAAATGCTATGAGCGCACCTCGGCCTCGCAGATACGGGACTGGTCGGACGAATTCCTCGAGCATTGGGAGGGCCATTGGAAGGGCGAGGATATCCGCCGCTTCGTGTTGGCGACCACCGCACTCAACGCGGCGAGCCGGACCGTCCAGGACCAGGTCACGCGTGAACGCGAGCGCTTCGCTGCGCTAGGCGTGACCTATGAGATGTGGGGCCCGACGACCCTAGTCGCCAAGGTGCGGCCGTACCGCGCCGTCGCGACCACCTATCTCGGCCCCTATTGGGCCGAGCAGCTTTGCGGTCCGGTCGCCGAACCGGGCATCGCCACCGCGTCGAGTGCGGGCCTGGTCTCGGCGGCGCTTATCGCCCAAGTCGCGGCGCTTCAGGGGCGGTTCTCGGCGCAGGCGCTCCAGGCCGCCGAGCGCGCGCAGGAGGATCTGCGCGCCGGCCGCACGGATGCGGTCCGGCCCCTAATCGAGGAGCAGCGCCGGCCCGACAATTGGAACCAGCTCGACGCCCGCGCGCAGGCGCGGCTGCTCCGCCTCGCCGCATCGCTCGCGCTGCATGATGACGATCTCGGCGAGGCCGAGCGTCTCGCCGGCGAAGCGGACGCGCTGGCACCCGCGGACGAGCCGCGCCTTGCCGCGCATATCGAACTCGAGCGGAGCGGCCCCGCGGCGGCGCTTGCGGTGCTCGGCGAGGTGACCTCGGCGGATGGCCTCCAACTGCGCGTCGCGCTGCGGGTCATGTCGGGCGATCTCGCGGGCGGTCTGCAGGATCTCGATGCTCTTCGGGAGACCGCGCTCGACGATCCCGAAACCGTGCGAATGGAAGCCCTGGTTGCGCTCGCCTCGGGCGATCCACCAACGGCGCTGACCCATATGCGCCGCGTCGAGGCACTCGCGCCCGAGCGCAACGCCGTCCGGCAGCTCGGCGCCATGGCGCGCTACGCCTGTGCCCTGTCGCCCGCGATCGGGCCGGACTGGTATCTCTCCCCCAACGCATTCGACGGGGCGTTCGTCCGCGAGGACCTGGCTTCCCAGGCGCTGCTCGAGGAAGCCTTGGCGCTGATCGACCAGCTCGTCGCCTCCGAGCCCGACACGCTGCATCACCGCGTCTGGCGCCTGGCGGTGCTTGCTTCCTCACGCGCTCGCCGCGACCGCGCCCGTGAGGAGGCCGCCGACCTTTTGACGCGCTCGGACTATGATCCGACCGTGGTCGCCTGGTGCCTGTTCCGCGCGATCGACATAGACCTCGCCGAAACTGAGCGCGTCCTGCTCGAGCGCTATGCCGCCGGCACCGACCAGACTACGGTGCGTGTCGTCGCCCTGCTGCTCTCCCAGCGTGAGGATGCCGCCGAGGCGGTTGCCCTCCTCAGCGCCGGACTCGACCGCCAGGAGGGTGACAGCCGCGACGAGGCCGCCGCCTGGATCGCGCGGCTGTCCGGATCGCCGGAGCCAAGGGAGGTCGATGGGCTAGGCGATACCGCGCAGTCCGCGTTCAACGAGGCTCGAGCGGGCGGCGACTGGGCGCCGGTCGCCGAGCGCCTTGCTGTATTGCTGTCGACGACACCACCCGATCCCGGCGCGCTCGCCATCGCCGAAGGCATCGCGGCGTTGGGCCGGATGAATTTGCTCGCGCCCCATGTCGACGCAATCCTCGGTTTTGGAACCGCGACGGCGGTGCGGATCGCCACGCACGCCGCCTATAGCGCCGGCGACCCTGCCCGCGCGCTGGCGATCCTGGAGGAGCAGTCCGGGGCGTTCGGCGAGGCGCTCCCGCCCGACATGCGCCGTCTGCGCGCCGACGCGCTTGCCCGGACCGGCGACGTCTCGGCGGCGCTGCGCGAAGCCGACGTCGTGGCAAGCTCGGGCTCGGCCCGCGACCGGCTGTTCCGTGCCGAACTCATGTCGTCTACGGGAAATATCCGCGGCGCCATTCCTGCAGTTCGCGAGGCGCTCGAGGCGGGGATTCTGGGGGGCAACAAAGCCCTGCAATGGTCCCGGATGATGCGCGTCGAGGAACCCGCGCTCGCGCGGCGCCTCCTCGAACGGGCGGTCGCGACCAATATCGACGATCATCTCGCCGCCGCGGCGATGCACGACGCGCTCGGGCTCCAGCTCGGAGCCGAGGCCGATGCGCTGATGGACCGCGTTCATGCCCGGGCGATGAGCGACGCGACTGATGTCCGCATCTTCACGATTGACGATCTGCCCGGGCTGATCGCCGAGCAGCAGGCCGCCGCCGCCGAAACCGAAGCCATGTATCTCGACGGCGCGCTGCCCGTGCATCTCTACCTCGCGCACGATCCCGCCCGGTTCGCGCTGCTCCATCTCGGCCCCAATCGCGGACCCGATGGCGGCATGCGTCCCTGGCCGCTGCGCCACGGCGCGCGGCCGGCCTTTGTCGAATATGACACACCCTGGTCGGCCTGGCGGCTCCACCTGGATATCTCGGCGCTGCTCGTCGCTGCCCGGCTCGAACTGCTCGACGCCGTTGACTCGCACCCCAACGGCGTTGCGATTCCCGCCGATGTGCCGCTGCTGCTCCTCTCAATGGAAACCGGATGCCGCGAGCAGGCGGATGCGACGGTCGCCGAACGCATCCTCTCGGCGGGGTTCACGCCCATCGGGCTCGATGACGTGGTGACGGTCCGGGTCATTGCCCGCGACCGCGACGGGGCGGCGGACGATGTCCCGGGCGAGGACACGCTCTCGCTTGCGGCCTTGGTCGATTCGCTTCTCGCGCGCCGTGCTCTGGAAGCGGACATCGCGCGCCGGATCGTCGAGGACCTGCCCGCCCACGGCGGCGCAGCCGTGCCGGCGGATGGCAAGCCGCTGATACTCGACGCCGAGTCCGTCCAGCGCCTCGCCGCCTATGATGCACTGGCGCTGGTCGCGGAGCGGTTCGCGCTCCGCTGCGACGGCGCGCTCCTCGACCAGGCGCTGTCGGCGCGCAGCGAAGCCTCTGCCTCGCGCGACGCTGCCGAGACGCTTGCCGCGCTGCGGGTCCGCGTCGCGGCCGGGCTGGAGGCAGGGTCCTGGCGCCTTATGCCGCGCGCGCAGGCGGGTGGAGAGGAAGAGGGGGAGGGCGCCACCAACGGAACCCCGCTAACCCGGTGCCTGGCGGACTCGATCGCGGCGCCCGGTTCGGACGGCGCGATGGCCTGGATCGACGACCGGCTAACAACGGGGTTCGCCCGCACCGGTGCGATGCCTGTGGTCGGGGTCAGCGACGTGCTCGAGGCGCTCCGCCGCGAAGGCCGCATCGCCGCGGCCCGGCAGGGCGCGGCGCTCGCCACGTTGCGCGCCGCAGGAGCTTTGTTCCTCGTTCCCACCGCCGACGAGCTGTTCGGGGCGCTGCGGCCGTCACCGACCCGGGGGCAGAGGATTGTCGAGACCCCGGCGCTCGCGACGATGCGTCACACGTTGGCATTCACCGCGCTGCACGAGCGCCACCTCGCCGTCGGCGGGCGCGCCGCTCCGGGCCGTCCCGACGAGGTCGTGCCGATGCAGACTGCGATGCGGCTGCTCGCGAACTGCCTCAAGGAGGTCTGGCTCGACGACGGCCTGGCCTTCGATCAGCGGATCGCTTTGTCCGACTGGCTCTGGCTCAACGCACGGCGCACCCATATCGGCCGGATCCTTCCGGGCGAGGAGCCGCGCGCCGACCAGGCATTCTTTGAGACGATCCAGATCGCCCATTGCCTCGACCAAGGCGTCGATATCGGCCTGATCAACGACAAGCGGCGCGAGGCGCGGCTCGACTATCTGCGTTGGTTCTGGTTCCGCGCGGTCGACCCGCTCCTGTCCGTCGATCCTGGCTTCGAAGCCCGCCTCGCCGAGTATCTCGCCGGCTTCTACGCCGATATGGACCGGACCCAAGCCGAGAAGGATCAGAATCCGCGCGACCGCCGGATCCTCCACATGCTGCTTGCGGTTCGCGTCCAGCGGCTCCCCGAACCTCTCCAGAACCAGCTCTATCGCGACAAAAGGATGACCGCGTTCGGAAGGACGCAGGAGAATATCACCATCGTCGGCGCGAATTTCGAGGCCGCCGCGTTCTGGCGCGCCGTCCGCCAGACCCTCAAATACGGCAGGGCGCGGTTGCGCTTCCGGCGCAAGCCGGGCGGCCACCCGCGGCTCGTCCGTCTGCGTCGCGACGGCGACGCGGTCGTCCTGACCGGGGCGATCCGCGCCCGCATCAGCGATACGACGCTGCAGTTGGCGGCGCTCGACGGTGCGGCGCGCATGGATGTCATCGATCGGATCGTCCGGGACCTGCGGCTCGCGCCGGAGCGCGCGAGCGTGGTCGCCGCGGAAGCGGCGGCGGCGCCGACCACAAGCGTCGCTGTCCATATCCTGCGCGACGCGGGCTTGGCCTCTGCCGCGAACCTCTATGCCGATGCCGCCGCCAGGCTCGGGCGCGGCGAGCGCGTGCGCCTCGACATGCTTGCCCCGGCGCCGTTCGACGCAGTGCTGGCGGCGATGGGCATCACCGACACGACACTCCCCTTTGCCGACGCGCTCGATGCGGCCCGGTGTGCCCGCGGGGCCGAGGATGTGCAAACCGGCCTTATCGAAACCGCTGGCATTCCGGTGCTTCGTCCGGCGCCCGATGCTGCTTTGCTCCACGCGGCGGTCATTCAGCGCGCGCGGACTCCGATGACGATCGTCCATGTGGCGGCTGCGGCCCGGGCGCTTTGCCAGCATTCGGCGGAGATGGCAGGGCTGACCGAAGCCTTCCTCGTCTCGGTCGAGCGCTACGGACGATTGTTCATGACGCTTCTGCGCTGGACGCATCGCTATTTCGTCCGCGATGCCGCCTGGCGCGCCGCGCCGCCTGCGTTTCAACTCGCGGCCATCTGGAGCCATGCCGACCGCGTGCTCGATATCGCGATCGTCGGAGGGCTCAAGCCCGATCCGCTTCGCCGCTCGATCGAAGGGTTCGAGCCGCAGCTCGCCGGTATCGACCTTCTCGATCTCCAACCGGGTCCGCCCGATGCGGCTTGGCCGACATGGATGTCCGGAGCAGCCCTGATCCATCATGGTCTCGCGGCCGTTTTCGGCGAGAACGATCCGCGTCCGGTGCTGGGTGATGCGCTATACGAGCGGATCCTCGAAGCGCAATTGTCGGATGTCGCGGGGTTCGTGGCGCCCGAGCCGCGGCTGCTGCTGCGTCGGGACGATTGGCCGAACGCGATGGGCGCGTTCCTGGCGCGCTCCCCTGTGGGCCTCGAAGGCAGTCCGCTCGATCGCACCAGGACCCGCGACCTCCTCATCGAGGGCGCGCTCGGCGCCATCGAGGCCGATCCCGACAATATGGGTGCGTGGCTCCAGCTCGGCGGTTTTGCTGCCGGCGGGCTCGACCCGCCGGCCTTTGCTCGACTGCTCGCTGCGGCCTCGGCCGACCCCGCGCGGCTCGTGCGGATGACCGCGGCCGGCGTCCAGTCGTCGCTGTGGCGGAGCATCCTGCATCCGATCGCTTGGCGCGACGTGGGTGCAGCCTCGCGTCTAGCGCAGGAGCTGGCGCTGGCTTGCCGCCGCCTCGACGAGTACCGCCCCTCCGAGGATATTCTCCCGATGCAGCCGGGGACGGCCGTTGAGGAGCTCATCGAGCTCGGGGCGGCGATCGCGGCCTGCGCCGACGGGGACCACTCCCAGACGTTTTCCGATCTGGTCGACGGATTTGCGCGGGCCTGGCCCGTGCTCCGCGAAAGCCTGCATCAGGCGGTTGGCAATCTCACTGCGCGAACGCCGTCGGACCGCGTGCATCAGCTGTGGTTACTTCAAAATCGCTTGGGCTCACGTTAGCCACAGTCCCTGAGCTGCGACGGTTTTAACTCTCTTGGTGGGCAGCCGTTGTTCGGCGCTTTGCGTTCCTTCGCAGCCGTTCTGGCCAAAACCTGTTCCTGAGTGAATTTCCGGTTCGGGCGAGCGGCGCAGGCATTCGGAGCGTCCGCTTGTGAGTCTTTCCGGCTCCACGAAATGCTTAAACGAATGTCTTTTTCCCACCGCCGTACGCGCAAACCTGTCGGTCCGTCATCGGCCCAGTAGCAGTCATCGCCGCGCCCGGCGCACTAACGGCTGGAACTGGGCCGAATCCGGTAGTGCCGCTTTTGGGCAACCAGATGCGGAAAGCGGACCTGCATCTAACCGCTAATCAACGCTCCCCAATGGGGTGGATAGTGGATTTTCAAAGGCAGCACTCCCGCACTGCCCTGCACAATAAAAGATGCTAGGCTGCCTGCCGATCGGAATGATGTGGTTTGGGGGCGGATGACGTACTGGAATGGTAAGGCAGCCGATGCTGCACATCTGCGCTTATTCGTGTCTGGCGACGGCTGGCGGCTGTTCAAGGACAAGATGAGCGCCGACGGCGAGCGCATTGAGGAAGCGGGGACTCAGCGCGCCATTGAAAGCGCGCTGCTCAATGTCCTCAACGCGACCAATGTCGTCGTGCTGACCGGCACCGGTTCGTCGTTCGCGGCGACCAACGACGCGGCCAAGCTCTCGCCGGCGGGCATGTGGGACGTCTGGGTAGCGGTGCAGACAAAGGTCGGCGGACCAGCGTTCCAGGCGGTGTGTGATACCTTTGCCAGCGCGAAGATCGACGACAATATCGAGCGGCTGCTGACACTGTGTAAACTTTATCTGGAGCTGCACGAGACCGCGGTCACCGACCCGACCTACATCCGGATCCATGATTTCGTGGAGGCGGCCGAACAGGCGATCCTTGCCCGCGTCGACTTTGTCGATCGCACCACCAACCTAGATGCCCATGCGGGATTGATCCAAAAGATCGGGCGCCGCGGCGTGCGCAAGGCACGGTCGAAGTTGTTCACCACCAACTACGACCTGTGCTTCGAGGAAGCGGCGCGGCGGCACCGGTTCACGATCATCGACGGTTTCTCGCACGGTCTCGATCAAGTTTACGACCGCAGCCATTTCGGGTTCGACATCGTGCGCCGCTCGGGTCAGCGCGACGCGCCCGATTACATCGAGAATGTCTTCCACCTCTACAAGCTGCACGGCTCCCTCGATTGGCGCCGCCAAGGCGCCGATATCTACCGGTCGCGGGGTCGGGAGGGGAAACCGGTGCTGATCTATCCGCGCTCGAGCAAATATCAGGAGAGCTTTGAAGCGCCCTATCTCGACATGATAGGTGCGTTCCAAGCGGCGCTGCGCGAACCCGACACGGCGCTGCTGATTTCGGGGTTTGGTTTCAATGACGACCATATTAGCCGACCGATTCTGTCAGCGGTAGAGGCCAATATGACGCTGCGACTGGTGATCTGCGATCCGGCGTTCGTGCAGCCGGCCGACCTCGATGCCGCACCGCAGACGATGCCCGCCGTCGCCGATCCCAAGAACCCGTTCCTTGCCGCGTTCAAGCGCATGGCGGCAGGCGGCGATGCGCGCATCCATCTCATGAACGGCCGGTTCCAGGATCTGGTTTCCGCTCTTCCCGACCTGGTCGGCGAAACCGACCGCGAGCGGCACATGCAGCGTGTCAGAACGCTCCGGGACGCGGGGACGCCGACGACGTGACCCGCATCAACCCGATCAATCCCGAACGCTATATCGGCACGATCACCCAAGCGACCGCGTCCTATGTTCATGTGAACCTGCCCAATGCGGCGGCGGTGCTCGAGCGGCGCGGGCTGTCGCTCGGCGCGGTCGGCGACTTCGTGTTCGTCGATTGCGAGCGGTTCCAGATTCTCGGCCGGATCGTCGAAACCAAGATTCCCGATGCCGAGCGGCTGACGGTCGAACCGTCGCTCGGCAAATCCGCGGTCACCAATCCGATCGGCAAGATCCAGCTGCTGGCGGCGGTCGAGCAGCGCTCGAACAAGCTGCGGCGCGGCCTGCCCGATTTTCCGCGGATTGGCGACGGCGTCTATCTTGCCGAGCCCAGTCAGCTGGCGACGCTGATCCGCAATGCGGTGGCCAATGAGGACGAGCTGACGCTCAGCATCGGTCGGATCGATGCGGCGGACGGCGTCGATGTCTGCCTGCCGCCCGAGAAGATCTTCGGCCGACATTGCGGGGTGTTCGGCGCGACGGGCGGCGGCAAAAGCTGGACCGTCGCCACGCTGGTCCAGCAGTTGAAGAAGGCCGGAGGCCGGGCGATCGTGCTCGATCCGACCGGCGAGTTCGCCGACATGGGCAATGTCGACGACGTCTTCGTGTTCGACGCACCCGCCGGGGCAGCCAGGCGCGTCCATTTCCCCTATCGCCAGATCACCGAGGATGATCTGTTCTCGCTGTTCAGGCCGTCGGGCCAGAGTCAGGGCCCAAGGCTCAGGGAAGCGATCAAGAGCCTCAAGCTGGTCGCGGCCAGCGCTGCCGCACCGCCAGCGGGCGTGTTCGTCAACAACGGCCTGGTCGAAAAGGCCGGGCGGCCGCGCGCGCCCTATTTCAACGCGCTGCACGCGCATGCCGCGCAGCTCCACGATCCGGCGTGCGACTTCGACATCACCAACCTTGCCGAGCAGGTGAAGAACGAATGCGTCTGGGCGAGTAGCCAAGGCAATGCCGCAGCGTTCGGCAACACCGACCAGAATTCGCTCGGCTATTGTGAATCGCTGATTGCGCGGATCAACACGCTGCTCGGCTCACGCGAGCTCGAATGCATCTTCAAGACCAACGGGACGTCGCTCGTGACCGAACTGCGCGCGTTTCTGGCCGACGACAGCCGCGACCTAGCGGTCATCTCGTTCAAGGACGTGCGGTTCGAGCACTATACCCGCGAAATCCTGCTCAACGTCATCGGCCGGTTCCTGCTGGCCGAGGCCAGAGCCGGCTCGTTCCGCACGTCGCCGCTGGTTGTGTTCCTCGACGAGGCGCATCAGTTCCTTGGACGCTCGGTCGGTGACGAGCACAGCACAGTAAGGCTCGACTCGTTTGGGCTGATCGCGAAGGAAGGCCGCAAATACGGCCTCACCTGCGTCCTCGCTACGCAGCGGCCGAGGGACATTCCGCAGGACGTGATGAGCCAGCTGGGCACACTGTTCGTGCACCGGCTCACCAACGATCAGGACCGGGAAACGGTCGAGCGCGCCTGCGGCGACCTCGATCGCGGCGCTGCGCAGTTCGTGCCAATGTTGGCGCCCGGCGAAGCGGTGGTGATCGGCCCCGATATCCCCGCCCCCGTGCCGCTGTTCATCCACCCGCCCGAGTTTCCGCCGGATTCGAAGGGACCGGAGTTCCAGAGCTTTTGGCGTGGGCGCAGAGAGCGTGCAGTGGCGGCAGCAGCCGCTGTGCCGGCAGTCCCCATCCCACCGGTTCCAGTTCCGCCGGTTCCGACCCCACCGACCCCAGCCCCGCCTGTTCCAGCTCCCCCGGCTCCGGGCGTACCAATCCCATTTGCACCGGTTCCGGTCCTACCGGTCCCGGCTCCGCCGATTCCGGCCGTCGCGATTCCAATTCCGCCGTCGCCGACCCAAGCCGTCGTTATTCCGCTTCCGCCGCCGATCCAGCCGACAAACCCGCAATTCGCGGACGATCTCGACGACGAGGTGCCATTCTGAAAAATCAGCTCGGACCATCGTTCTGTCATCATAGCCTGAATGCGCGGATATATCCCTTTAGCTCATTCCGCCGCCTCAACTCGTCACCGGAGCTGAAGGGCGGCATCGAACTGGCCAGCTTCGAGGCAGCTCCGCCGGCGACGGCGGGCCGCCGCTGGCGCAGGTAACGACCACGACGTTAGTCGCGCCGCCCGCGCCGGCGGCGGCGGGCCAAGCCGGCTGATATTGACGCGGCCCCGCGCGCGTTTCACGTTCGCGCTCAGGGGGATATCGCTTGCAGGACACCGCACCACCGGCACAACCGCCGGCAATCTATTCACCCGCGCCGGAGTTTAAGCGCGGTGTCGCGCCGGTCGTCGCGCCGATGCCGACTGCCACACCGGTGGTTGCACCGACACTGCCCCCGCCGCCACCCGCCCTGTCCGACGCCGCCGTTCGCGCGGCCCTTATTCAGCAGGCCGGTGCGCTGAAGGCTGCGGCAAAGACGGCCGAGGCAACAAAGACGGCCGCCGAGACCGCTGCGACCAATGCGTGGTGGGCGGCTATCCTGGCTCTGGTGGGCGCCGTATTCGCGGCCTTCGTCGCCTGGCGCAACGGGTGGCTCGCCGCTCGCACGACGCAGCAGATGAAGCATGCTGACTTCCGGCAGAAGTGGATCGACTCCCTTCGCGAGGACATGGCGCGCCTCACGCGCACGGCGACTCAGATGGAGGGCGATCCGAAGAAGCACGGCGAACTGCGGGAGAACATCTCAGCGATCATACTGCGCATGAACAAGCACGATCCCGAATATCATAAGCTCATCGACGAAATGGGGATCATCGCCAAGGCGGCCGAGGACAGCAGTCTGGTCAAGAACGCGGACAAGCTATCCGAATTCCTCCTCGTGTCGCAGCGGGTTCTAAAGCGCGAGTGGGAAGTCACCAAGGTGGAGATGCACGCGACACCGTGGGGACGGCCTTTCAGTTGGATCGCGAACTGGATGCGCCGTCGCCGTCGCGAAGAGGATCGCGAGATCGTGCGCCGCAAGCGGGAAAAGGTGTCACTCACCCCGCCGAAGCCGCTCGGCGCACTGTTTCGCTGGCCTTTCGTGTGGCGGCGACGTCAGGCGCCGCCCGTCAATCCGGAGGAACCGGTCTTCAACATTGGCCGGTTCGAGATTTATCGGCGCAAGCCGAAGCCAGTGCCGCCGGCCAGTAGTGACCCAAGTTAGAACTCCTTCGTTTCCTCAGCCGGCATCTCAGCCTTGCGACAGATGCCCTCAAAGTTTGGGTAGGTAGGCAGCGCATGGAGGATGGCTTCCTTCTTCGGCAGGACGCCTGAACAAATGGCAGGTTGTGGGTCCGTGGCATGCGGGATCACACGGCCGTTCTTGGGCGCGTAGCTGCCGTCATGATCCAGCTGAACGAGCGTCCGCTTCCTCCATTCGAGCGCCCAAAAGCGGCCGGTCCGTTCTCCACCAAGATCGCCCAAGACTACCTCGGAGGGGCGTGGGCTAACAGCACGAGATGTAGATTGAACTGTGCACCAACCTGTAGCACAAGGCTGCTCGGACGAAGCAAGAACCGCGGATTTCCGTGGCGTTCGGCGTCTTCAGATTGTGGAGCGGAATCCCTTCACCCGCTCCACGCCAACACCGTCGGTGCCAACGCAAATTCTTTTCCACGCCGACCACCGGGTCGCGATCGCCTGTCCGGCGATGCGACCGCGGTGTCGCGTTCGGTCACTTGA
>Ga0308158_10001290_pt1 | contig 27701 bp, 24 predicted proteins | sample PhyBR2_FD_201038 | JGI IMG/M metagenome (GOLD analysis project Ga0308158, IMG submission 201038) | Phyllosphere microbial communities from UC Gill Tract Community Farm, Albany, California, United States - DLSLB.R2 | ecosystem: Host-associated > Plants > Phyllosphere > Unclassified | place: USA... | reverse complement strand
ACGGATCAGATTCAGGCGGGAAATGCCCGGTGGTTCAACGAACTCGGCTTGACGCCGCTCAATCAGACCGAAGACGGGACTTATGTGCATGTCGCCCGAAACGACCGCTACCTTGGATATATCCGGATTGCCGACCGTATTAAAGATACGACGGTAGCAGCCTTGCGTGAACTAAAAACACTCGGGATTCGCCAGACAATCATGTTGACCGGGGACCGGCGGGAGACGGCGGAACGGATCGGGCAACAAATCGGGATAACGCAAGTAAAGGCAGAACTGTTACCGGATCAAAAAGTGGAACAACTCGAAGCGATCTTAGATCAAGCGAAGGGCCGGGTCGCGTTTGTCGGCGACGGGATTAACGATGCTCCCGTGTTGACGCGGGCGGATGTCGGAATTGCGATGGGGGGACTCGGAAGTGATGTCGCAATCGAGGCGGCAGATGTCGTCCTGATGACGGATGAACCGAAACAGCTCGTCGAAGCGATTCGGATTGCCCGGGCGACACGCCGGATTGTTTATCAGAACATCGCATTTGCACTGGGTATCAAAGGCGTGTTCTTATTGCTTGGTGCCTTTGGTGTTGCGACAATGTGGGAAGCTGTTTTTGCCGATGTCGGTGTAACGGTCCTCGCGGTCTTAAACGCGATGCGGATTTTACGAAAATAAGAATGGATGCACAATAAAAACCTCTCCCGCGTAAAGATGGGAGAGGTTTTCTTCGTGTTACATCAACCGAGAGCGACATCGAGAATCATCATGACCGTGAAACCGACCATCAGACCAAGTGTGGCTAAGTCGGATCCGTTTTCAGCCTGTGATTCAGGAATCAATTCTTCGACGACGACGAAAATCATCGCGCCGGCGGCAAACGCCAAGGCATATGGCAAAAGCGGTTGAATAAAGAAGACGGCAGCAGCACCGACCATGGCAGCAATCGGTTCGACGATTGCCGACAATTGTCCGTAGTTAAAGGCCCGCCGGCGTGACATACCTTCTCCACGGAGCGGAATCGACAAGGCCGCCCCTTCCGGCATGTTTTGAATCCCGATTCCAAGCGCCAGTGTCAAGGCACCGGCAACGGTCGCGCCATCCATGTTCAAGGCGGCAGCACCGAAAGCGACCCCGATCGCGAGTCCTTCCGGGATATTGTGGAGCGTAATCGCGAGAAACAGCAACGTCGTTTTTTTCAGACCGGTCGAAGGACCTTCAGCGGTTTCGAGCGGGGCGGATAAGTGGAGGTGGGGAGTTACGAAGTCCAGCAAGCGGACAAAAAAACCACCTGCGAGGAAACCGATTGCAGCCGGCAACCAGGCAATCCCGCCGTCTTTTTCCGTAAATTCAATTGCCGGGGCAAGCAATGACCAAAACGAAGCCGCAATCATAACACCGGCTGCAAAGCCGAGCATCATATTCATGACCCGTTTTTCAATCGTCGTAAAGACGAAGACAAGTGCGGCCCCGAGTGCCGTTAATCCCCAGGTCATCATGCCGGCAAGCAAAGCTTGCACGACGACCGGAAGTCCGGTAAACCATTCCATCATATCAATCAATCCTTCTTTCAATGCCAATTCTTAAAATAAGTGCGTATCGTACAGCAGCTTCTGTCTCTTCTACCCGTTTTCAATCCGGATGATTCGTCCGAACGGAATTTCAATCCGTGAGGATCCGCGCAAAACAAGATACGCGCGTTCCCGATGCACCTGCTCGATGAAACCGGATGTCGTGACATAGCCCCTTTCACTATAGTACGTGATTTCGAGCTCGATTCCTTCTATTAATGCTTGTTCGAGTAAGAACTGCCAAGGATACTGCAATTGTTCATCGATGACAGGAAAATCGATTTGATGTGTTTCAAGATAGTAGGCTTTGAGGAGTTGAATGTGTTCCGGCATCAAAAAGGGAAGCCATTTGAGATTTCCGCGGTCACGATAACGTGTCATGTAGATCACCTCCCGGATGTCCGCCGACGAATCGGAGCCGGCGTTTCGCGACACTTGTATCGAGGAATGACACCGCCAAACGGATCGTTCCTTTACCGTAACGTAAATTGACGTGATCGATGGCTTTTAATAACCGTTTTCGGCGCCAGACCTTTGTATTGTCTTCAAACAAGGACAATTGAAGCGTTCCCTGATCCGGGGTGAGTTGTCCGAGGGCGACCGATAAAAAGCGGACCGGTTCACCATCGAGCCAATTCGGTTCGAACAATTGAAGAATATGACGTAATAACAGCCGTTCATCGGCGGTCGGATAAGGCAATCGGAGCTGTTTTGAAAAGCCGTCACGGGCGACATGTCGAGAGTAGCGGACGCCAAGATGGACCGTCCAACCGACCTGATTGGAAAAACGGACCCGTGCCGCAACATCACTTGCTAATTCGGCGAGAACTAAACGAATCTGTTCGTACTGGTAATAGTCACGCATCAGGGTCACCCCATGTCCGATCGTTCGTTTGGTATCCGGTGCAGTCCGGAACAAGGTCATCGGATCAATGATTGTCGGAGAACCGTCGATTCCCCAGGCATGGTGCCAAAGTTCTGCCCCGATTACGCCGAACCGTTCGTGCAGATCTTCGACCGGGGCTGCTGCCAGGTCCCCAATGGTGTGGATTCCCATTACCGACAAGTGTTGCTCCATCATCCGTCCGACGCCCCACATCTTGCGGACCGGAAAATCATGCAACAACCGAGAGACATCCGCATAACCGCATTGTGCGATACCTTCACGTTTTCCGCGTAAATCGAGGACCAGCTTTGCAATGACGTTGTTCGGACCGATTCCGATCCGGACCGGAATGCCGGTCTGTTGCCAGATTGCCGTCTGAATTTTCCAGGCTGTTTCCGTGTCTGATCCGAAAAGCCGTTCCGTTCCGCTCATGTCGACAAAGTTTTCATCAATTGAATAGATCCGGATTGCGTCGGGCGGCGCAAACTGATGCAAGACGTCCAGCACTTCGATCGATGTTTTCATGTATGCCAGCATCCGTGGTTCGACGAGCACAATCTGTTTCCGCTCACGATAAGGCAACTGCTCAATCTGATAAAGACGACTAGCTGTCTTGATTCCGAGTTGTTTTAAAGCGGGACTGGCCGCAAGGATAACCGATCCGGATCGGGTTAAGTCCGATACGACAGCAAGTTTCGTCGTTAAAGGAGGTAAATTTCGATAACGGCATTCACAACTGGCATAAAAAGAGACACTGTCGACACAAAAAATCCGTCGGTCCGGAAAAGGTAGGATCGGATTCATAGAAAACACTCCTTACTACATAAAAGAACGTTTGTTCTTATTTTTGATTTGACTATATCATGGTCTCAACCGGTCTCAAATCAAAAAAATAAAAAAAGAGTCAATCTTTGCTACACTGGAAAAGGTAAATGCGATGTAAAGGAAAGAAGGGGAAGTACATGAAAAAACAAATCATTCAATTACCCGAGTTACCGCAACAGTTGACATCGGAAACCTTTGCGGATGTTGAAATCGATGATCCGTATCTGTATCAAACGTTGTATGAGAAAGAGACGTTGCCGGTCGAACTGACGGAACGGCTCGACGTCAATCAAGTCTGTTTTCGGAATGTCTCGTTTGCAGGACTGGTCTTTGAGCGGGCTTCATTTGAAAATGTCCGTTTTGAACAATGTGACCTGACAGGCTGTCAGTTTCAGGACAGTCGTTTTCATCGGGTTGTTTTTGAGGATTGCCGCCTGACCGGAATTCATTTTGAGTCGAACACGATCGATCACGTAACAATCAAAGACTGTCAGGCCAATTACGCCCAAGTCATCCGGACGGCGTTGCGTCATGTCACACTGGAACAGACATCGATGCGGGAAAGTCATTTCTTTGAAATGAAGCCAATCGATTTCCGACTGCATGAAGTTGATTTGTCGGAAAGTCAATGGGTCGAGACGGCATTAAAAGGACTGGATTTGCGACAAGCCGACTTATCCGGCATCACGATTGATCCACGCTTTTTGCCGGGGGCCATCGTTACGGAAAGCCAGGCTATCACCTTTGCCCGGTTACTCGGACTCGTCATTCCAAGTCATGGTTAACCAGTAAAAAAAAAAAAACGAAGTCCACTGTTCCCGTCATATTCGGGAGAGTGGACTTCGTTTCGTTTAAAAGGAAATGGTTTCACCGTCATCCGGGATGAGGAAATGAGCAGACAGATGGTGGGCGGCCAAAAAATCGGCAATCATATCGCGGCGCAACAGACAGTGGTTGACGGACTCGAGGTGAGAGACGATGATGGTCGCTTCAGCCGCCGCCTGATGAACAGCCAGCAAATCACGCTGGGACATCGTAATCGGTTCACCGGTCAAAAATTGTGCCGCGCCGCTGTTGACGATGATGATGTCAGGCGCATGCTGCTCGATTGCCGTCTCAACTTCTTCACACCAAATCGAGTCACCGGCGATGTAAAGCGTCGGTTCGTCCGGGTGCGTCAAGACGAGACCGGAGACGGTGCCCATCCGTTGACCGATTTCCCCGACACCGTGCCGGCCTGACGTATGGTAAACGCGGATATCACCGAGCGCCAGTCCGTTTTCAAACGACGAGACGTTCGTGAATCCGGCTTCGCGGATTGTCGCCGCATCCGCCTGGTTTTGTGCATACAAGGGAATCTGTTTCGGAAGAATTTCTTTTGCTGTTTCATCAAAATGATCGGCATGGAGGTGGGTGACGAAAATCGCATCCGGATCAAGCAGTGTCGAGACATCAACGGGCAAGTCGACGAGCGGATTCGGAACGGCGTTCGGCGTCTCTCCGAACGGCGGAAGAGATCCTTTTTCACCGAGAAACGGATCGATCAAAAATACTTGATTGGCGTAGGTAACGACGAGTGTTGCATTACGAACCTGTTGAATATCCACGGGCAGTCTTCCTTTCGGATTGGGAATGTTTCACTGTTCGTTCATTTCCCATTCAGACGCCGTGTTAATCATATTTGATCGTCGATGGTTTTCGGGAGCAGTTTCTCCATCGCCAGTACGTCCACATAATATCCGTTGAGCATACCTTGTTCCTTAAACGTTCCGACAATCCGGAAGCCGGACCGGATGTACAGTTTTTGACCGATTTTGTTAAAGGGAAACGTAAACAGAATCAACTTATGGAAACCTTGTGTAATCGCGTGTTCTTCGATGACATGTAACAGCTGACGCCCGATGCCCTGTCCGCGATGGGTCCGGGTGATGTAGACCGACAGTTCACCGACGGATTGATAGACGGGACGAGGGTTATAAGGGTCAAGTGAGATGAAGCCTAGAATCGTTGTTCCTTCGTACGCCACAAAACCGGCATAACGGGGTGTCCGTTCCCGATACCAGTCTTCCATGAAAGACAATTCCTTCGTATCCGTTTCAAGCGTCGCAATCCGGTCTTCGATGCCTTCGTTATAGATGGCAAGGATGTCTTTTAAATCGTCTTCCTTAACAGGGCGAATCATCATACACGTGACCTCCAGTTAAAATAAGTCTTTTCTTCATTATATAGGAGGAAGGGAAAACAAGCGGTATGTTTGTAGGATAGGAATGGAGCAGAAAAAACAGACGGCCGGATGATCCGGACCGTCTGTCTTCAGAATGTTTTCTTAGTTTGCTGTTTCAATCGGATCCTTCTCATAAATCGGAACCCAACCGTCCGTCGTCACGAAAATCCGGACGGCAACGACTTTGCGATCGTCCTGGAGCGTGAAGTAATGACGTGTGTTGACTGGTACGGAAATCAAATCACCCGGGTTCAACTCAATGTTGTAATAGCCGACTTCGTCATCCTGGATCGCAAACACACCGTGACCGCTGACGATGAACCGGACTTCGTCATCCGTATGGTGATGCTCCTTTTGGAAGTTGACGAGCAACTCATCCAAGTTCGGTGTTGCGTCAGACAGGGAGATGATATCAGCCGTCTGATAACCGCGACGTTCCGAGACATCCGTGATTTCCGATTGGAATGTATCAAGAATCGTTTGTTTGTCCGCATCCGTCAACGTGTACGTGTCGACCAGTTCAGCCGGAAGCTTCGAGACATCCCATTGTTCATACAGGACACCACGTGAAGCGAGAAAAGCAGATACCTCGTTTTGATCCGTATACCGTTCGTTTGTTTTCTGGAAAAGTACTGTTGCCATTGTAAATTCCTCCTTTTAATAAATCGCCTGTCGGCACGCTTGCAGTTTTAAGGTGTAGCTGAACAAAAATTCAAAAGCTTCCAACTGTTTTTTGGCTTCAAAAGCAGTCGGTGCCCAAACCGTGATGCCATGATTGCGAATCAAAACGGCGCCGCTTTCAGTCCGGATGTGTTTGGCAAAGTCGGCGGCAAGGGTCGGGATGTCGGCATGATTCGTGATGATCGGCACGATGACTTCCGCATCTTCTTCCCAGCGGCCGAGTGCTTTGATGATTTCCTGACCGCTGAATCGGATTTCCCCGCGGTCTCCGTACAGTTCCGAAATAACGTTGTTGTCGACGGTATGGACATGAAGCGAGCAGCCGGCTGTCGTCCGGTTAAACACTTCGACATGCAGCAACGTCTCGGCGGAAGGACGTCCGTTTTGCTCGTCGCCGATCAATTGACCGGTCGCGTCGACATGGACAAAATCGTCCGGCGTGTCCTGCCGTTTATCTTTCCCGCTTGCCGTCACAAGGAATTCCGTCGGACTGCTGTTTGTCCGAATAGCGAGGTTACCGCTTGTACCGGGAAACCAGTCCCGCGCTGCGAACTCCTGTTTGATGGCGCGGAGTTCTTCGTATCGTGTCAAAAAGGTCATGCGTACACCTCCGTTGTCTGCAGATGATCAACAATGTCGTAAAATGTTTCAAATGGTGTGTATGCAATCCCGTGCTGTTCGCACAGCGTAATCAGATAATCGCGGGCATAGACATGATCCGCTTGTTTCGCCAGTTCAAAATCCGTCACGGAGTCACCGATCGCGACGATAATATCGCCATCCTGCTTGAGCTTCCGGGCAATCGACGTTTTACAACAGCCGCATTGATTGTTGCATGCTGCATCGCAAGTGTGCGGCCACTCAATACGAATCGTCTCCCCGCTGAAGTCACTGCCGTTGCAGTAAATCGCTTCATCTGTCAGTAACTCTTGAAGAATCGGTTGGACAAAAAAGTCGATTCCGCCGCTGACGATCGCAAAGTCAATCCCGTTCGATTTCGCAAAGGCGAGTAAGGTCTTAAAGCCGGGACGGATGACAGCCCGCTGTTCCAAAAAATCAATATAGTCCTGTTTGCGATCCGAGGGGAGCAACCGGAACATCTGTCCGACACCGGACTGGATGGACAATGATTGATCGAGGACACCTTTTTTCAACGGTTCAAACGCTTCCGGGGGAGCGAATTCTGTCATCAACGCAATGATATTGTCGTGTTCAGTCACGGTCCCGTCAAAGTCACATAAAATCCGGATCGTCATTTCGTAATCCCCCAGGCGTCGAGGGCGACCCGAAGCTCTTCCTGCCGCGTTGCGGCACTCGTCAAAGATTCGCCGGCAAGTGCTGCGTCGAGGGCCTGGCGGAAAGCAAGCACACCGGCTGCCGCGCCCTGCGGATGACCGTGAACGCCGCCACCGGCATTGATGACGGAATCGGTCCCGAAATCACGAACGAGCTGAGCGACGAGACCGGGATGAATGCCTGCCGAGGGAACCGGAAGAATCGTCTTCGTTTCTCCGATCCGTGTGGCTTCGACGGCAATTCCGCGCGCCAAGTCTTTGGCGAGGGCGACGTTTCCGTAAGGCGACGGGAACAACGTCAAATCGGCACCGGCCAGCCGCGGTAAAGTCCCCAGTAAAACAGGGGCTGCAATGCCGTATTCCGGGCTTGCGATTAAGGCTCCGCTTAAGGCCGGATGATTAAAGATTGGAACGGAAATGTCCGGATCAGCCGCCAATTCGCGCAGGACATCGAGTCCATATGTAAACGTATTGAGCAGGAAAGCGGTCGCACCGGCTTCAATCAAACGTTTCGCCTGATCCTTTAAGCCGAAGACGGGACCACTCAACGTAATCGCGTAAAGCGCCCGTTTACCGGTTTTTTCATAATGGGCATTCAGGACTTCACGTCCGATCCGTGCCCGGTCAAGTGCCGGTGTCAACGGATTGTCGTATAGAATCTCATCATCTTTGACGAGATCGATGCCGCCCGCGAGCTGCGCTTCGAGTTGTTCCCGCAAAAAGGTGAGGTCCCGACCGATGACGCCCTTAAAGATGCTCATCAACAGAGGACGGTCGTGGACTTGAATCAATTGCCGGACGCCCTCGATGCCGAATTTGGCACCGGGGAAGTCAGTGGTGAATGAAGCCGGAAGCTGTAAATCCGTTAATTTGATTTGTCCGTCGAGCGACAGTTTGCCGAAGACGGTCGTTAAGATTGCTGAAAAGTCACGGGAGACGTTGTGTTCCGGATAACGGATCGTGATGTAGCCTTTTCCGTCGTGTTCTTCCGTATGAACAACTTGTCCTTTGAACGATTCAAGCTGCTGTTGTTCCAAATGATTTAAATCGGTCCACGAACCAACGGTCAAACCGAGCGCGATTTGTTCTGCCCGTTTTGGTAACTGATCCGTCGTTCCGAGTTGGTAGGTTGCGGTAATATACGTCATATCGACTGTCTCTCCCTTGTTGAAGAATACAAAAATGGTCCCTCGTCAATGACAAGAGACCATGAAAAATTGCGCGTGGACTCTTATCTGTCAGCGTAATAGCTGCAAGAATTAGCACCGTGCCAAGTGGTCGGTTGCTGCGACATCGTAGGGCTCGTCCCTCCGTCTGCTCTTGATAAGAATTGGATGAAATTGTGAAATCTAATTGCAATTTTTACATGAGATTCGTCACTTGTCAAACTATATTTTGAAAATTTATTTTTTTGAAAATACTTCTTCTATAGACGGTTCCGTTTTTGAAGCTGTTTCACTAAAAAATGGAATTGACAGACCCCCAGCAACGCACGTAGTATTCAAATCAACATCAATCACACGACAACTACATATGACTCTTATCGTGAGTTGGCAGAGGGAATTGGCCCGAAGACGCCGCAGCAACCGACCATCCGGCACGGTGCTACATCCAACAGACATTCGTCTGAGAGATAAGAGGACGGAATATTCTGCCGCGCCTCTTTTCTTTGACGAAAAGAGGCGTTTTTTCGTGTGATCACCAAGGAGGAAAACAGAATGGGATATCAAGCATTTACAGTACAGGACGCGATTGAACGGGTCCGGACACTCGGATTGATCGGCAATGAACCGGTGACGGCAGAGGAAATCGGAGATGGAAATTTAAATCTCGTTTTCCGGATTCAGGCAGGGGAAAAACGGCTGATTTTAAAGCAGGCGTTACCTTATGCAAAAGTCGTCGGGGAAAGCTGGCCGCTGTCGCTCGAACGGGCCTGGATTGAACAATCGGCCTTAAAAGAATTCGCGAAAGTCGCCGTTCCGTTTGTCCCGCATGTCTACCATGCGAGCAAAGAAGAAGCGTTCACGGTGATGGAAGACTTGTCACATCTGACAATCGTCCGGGGCGGACTGCTTGAAGGGGAAAAGTATCCGTTGCTCGCGGAACACATCGGTTCGTATTTGGCGCGGACACTGTTTTATACGTCGGATTTTGCCGTCGGACCGGTCGCGAAAAAACAGATTGCCCGTCAGTACTACAATCCGGATCTGTGCGATATCACGGAAAAACTAATCTTCACGGATCCGTTTTATGATGCAGAAACGAATGCGATTGAAGCAGGTCTCGAAGCGGAAGTTGACCGGATTTGGAACGACGCGGAACTGAAACGGGAAGTCGCGAAGCTTGAAGCCTTGTTCATCACGAAGGGCGACGCATTGTTGCACGGCGACTTACATACAGGCAGTATTTTTGCCTCGGCGGAAGAAACGAAAGTCATCGATCCCGAATTTGCGTTTTATGGACCGTTCGGATTTGATGTCGGTCAATTTATCGCACATCTGTTTTTTGCCGCGTATCCGGACTATGACCGGTTGCGGGATGAGCGGATCAAGGATATCGATACATTCTGGCTGACGTTTGCTTCGACGTTCAAAGCGTTATGGGAACGGGAAGCGGTCGAGCCGTTCCGGACGGCAGACGGACTGGTCGATGATGTTCTTAGCACGATTTTACAGGACGCACTCGGATTTGCCGGTTGTGAAATGATTCGCCGGACGATTGGATTGGCATTAGTTGCAGACTTGGAGCAAATTTCGGATTCGACCGTTCGCCTTGAACGAAAACGCCATGCATTGCGGCTTGGTGCTGCTTTGATTAAACGCCGGACGGAATGCAAGACGTTTACCGATCTGCGGAATTTTGACGTGACGGAGGAACTCAGCCGATGAGCCAATTCGTTCAGAGCATCATCTATGAAAACCGGACGGTGACAATTTTGGATCAGACCCGTCTTCCGGAAGAAGAACATTATGAAATCATCCATGACTTGGCGCAGGCGATTGACGCCATCAAACAATTGCGGGTCCGTGGTGCACCGGCCATCAGTCTGTTCGGCGGATTCGTCCTCGTTCAGGAAGCGTTTCGGACGACAGGGACGCTGGCTGAAGCAAAACAGGAGTTGTTGGAGGTGTCGGCACAATTACTCGCGACCCGTCCGACGGCCGTCAATCTGCGAAATGTCCTCGATGAGCTGAATCAGCTGATTGTTTCCGCTACGACGCTGAAAGAACTGCCGGTACGTCTCGAACAAAAGGCACTGGAACTTTATCAGACGGATGCCAAAACATCCCGTCAAATCGGGGTTCATGCACTGGAATTGTTCGAGTCCGGTGACCGGGTACTAACGATTTGTAATGCCGGATCAATTGCGACGGCAGCTTACGGAACGGCGCTCGCTCCGTTTTATCTCGCCAAGGAGCAAGGCATCCCGTTATCCGTCTATGCGTCGGAAACACGGCCTTTGTTGCAGGGTGCACGTTTGACGACATGGGAGTTGCAACGGGCAGGGATTGACGTCACCTTGATTACCGACAATATGGTCGCCCATACGATCAAAGAAAAAAATATCACGGCAATCATCGTCGGAGCAGACCGGATTACCCGGAACGGGGATACGGCCAATAAAATCGGGACGTTTCAGCTGGCATTACTCGCACGTGCCTTCGGAATTCCGTTTTACGTCGCCGCACCGCTGTCGACGTTTGACTTTACAAGTCTGTCAGGAGATGAGATCGAGATTGAAGAACGCGACGCCCGTGAAGTGACACAGCTTGCCGGAAAAGCGACGGCACCGGAAGGCGTACCGGTCTTTAATCCGGCGTTTGACGTGACGCCGCACGACCTTATCACCGCCATCATTACGGAGCTCGGAGTCATTGAACACCCGGATGTGGAGACAATCAAACAGACAATCGGACAACATACACACTAAACAGACAGGAGAGATCGAGATGAAGAAATTAGCATTGGCTGTACTGGCACCAGCGGTCTTACTGGCTGCTTGCGCGAACAGTGAAGCAACACCGGTGAAAAAAATCAGCGGTGTACCGGAAGGGGTTCAGGGAGGCGTTAAAATTGCCGTCATCCGGAATCTGGCGTCCGACGACCATACGAAACAGTTTTTGGACGGGGCCCGTTCGGAAGGGGAAGCACTTGGTTTTCAAGTCAACACGTTCATCTCGGAAGGGAATGACGTCAAGTTCAAGGAGTTGGTCGCCCAAGCCGTTCAGCAGGATTATGACGGATTGATCATCTCGCACGGCAAAGAGGATTATGCCTATGACATGATCAAACCGGCCATCGACAAAGGCATCAAAGTCGTGACATTTGATACGGTGACGAAGAAAAAAGACCAGACATTAAAAGGTATCACAGAGACATTCCAGGATGACCATAAACTGGCCCAGCTGTCGCTCGATGAAGTGACGAAAGTGAAGGACGACAAGCCGGTCCGTGTCATCAAACTATGGTTTGGCCCGGGATTTGCCCCGCTTGACCGCCGTCAGGAAATCTACAAAACGTATGAAGCGGACGGCAAAATCAAGACGCTTGAAACCGTCGGACCCACGAACTTCCAGGATGTACAAGGGGATATTGCGACGAAGATGAACGCGATTCTCGCCAAGTACCCGAAGGGCAGCATCGATGCCGTCTGGGGCGCCTGGGATGAAGTCGCCAAAGGAGCTTATAAGTCTTTAAAAGACAACAAGCGTCAGGAAATTCCGCTGATTTCGATCGATGTCTCGAATCAGGACATCAATCTGATGCGTGAAAAGGGCAGTAACTGGGTCTCAACGAGTGCCGTTGATCCGCATTTGATCGGGCAGACGGATATGCGCCTGCTTGCGAAAAAGCTGGCCGGCGAAAAAACACCGGATAGTTTTGATCTCGATGCCAAACTGGTCGAACAAAAAGCACTCAAGGCGGATACGACGATGTACAATCTCGATACCATCATCAAAGGCTGGAGTACATCCGAAAAATTCAATGAGCCGTGGATGGATCAGTTGCGGAAAGCGAATGACGGGAAATGACGCCTCCGGTGAACGAACAACGACTGGAAATGCGGGGGATTTCAATGGAATTCCCCGGTGTCAAGGCGCTGGATGACGTTCACTTTTCCGTGAAACGCGGGGAAATCCACGCGCTTGTCGGAGCGAACGGAGCCGGTAAATCAACGCTGATGAAAGTCTTGGCCGGCGCCTATACGTCATACGAAGGAACGATTTTGTTCGACGGTGTACCGCTTGCGATTGATTCACCAAATGCCGCGAAACGGGCCGGGATTGAAATCGTCTATCAGGAAGTCGATACGGCACTGGTCGATTATTTGACCGTCGCCGAAAACATCTGTCTCGATATGCTGGCGAGCGGACAGTTGAAAGGAGTCATCCGACGCCGGCGGTATGAAGAAATCGCCGAGCGTGCTTTACAAAAATTGAAAGCATCGATTGATGTCCGCCAACGGGTCAGTGAGTTACGGTTGGCCGAGAAACAACTCGTCCTGATTGCCCGTGCCCTCGTGCAGGAAAGCCGGTTTTTGATTTTGGATGAACCAACCGCTCCACTCAGCGGCCGGGAAACGGAACAACTGTTTCGGATCATTCGCGAGTTGGCGGAGAAGGAACATCTGGGTGTCATCTTCATTTCTCACCGTCTGCAGGAGTTGTTTGAGATTTGTGAATCGATTTCCGTCATGCGCGACGGCAAGCTGGTATCGCGGCAACTTCTTGCCGGACAAACGAAAGAAACGGTCGTCGAACAGATGCTGGGCCGGCGTTTGCAAAAAAGCAGCCGCGAGGCGCGTCCGGCTGGTGCCCCCTCACTTGAGCTTGACCGTATCACGGTCGCGGGACAACTGGACGAGATCTCGTTAACGGTCCGTGCCGGAGAAGTAATCGGGATTGCCGGATTGGTCGGTGCCGGAAAAACAGAACTGTGTAAAACGATTTTCGGATCGATTCCGGTCACTTCGGGATTGATGCGTCTTGCGGGAGAAACACGGCGTATCCGTTCGGCGTATGATGCGGTTCGGCTGGGCATCGGACTCGTGCCGGAAGAACGACGGAAAGAAGGGATTTTGGTCGCGGATCCAATTGAACAAAATATGACGGCGGCCAGCCTCAAACAATTCGTCAACCGATTCGGGTTTGTAGAGAAGAAAAAAGAACGGGCAGCGGCAAACCGGATCGTACAGCAACTGTCGATTAAAGTCAGTGATACCCGACAACGTGCCGCTGAGTTGTCCGGTGGTAACCAGCAAAAAGTTGCCATCGGGAAATGGTTGCTGGCCGACGCTTCCGTCCTCGTATTGGATGAACCGACAAAAGGGGTCGATGTCGGGGCGAAAGCGGAAATTTTCCAAGTGATTGATCAACTGGCAGCAGAACGGAAAGCCGTCATCTATGCCTCGAGTGAACTGGATGAACTGCTGGCAGTGACCGACCGGATTTATGTCATGTATGATGGACAGATCGTATTCGAGGCGACCACTTCGGAAACAACCGAAGAACAATTATTGTGGTATGCAACAGGAGGACAACAACATGAATGATGTATTGCACGAACCGGCTGCACAGCCGGAAGCGCCGCGAACAGCAGCGGGAAAACCGGTGCTGCGTTTCTTGAATGACTGGGGCATCGTCCTCGCGATTCTTGCACTGATCCTGTTTTTTTCCATGACGGCACCGAACTTTTTACAGGGGACGAATCTAGTCAATATTTTACGAAGCATTTCAATTGTGACGATCATCGCCATCGGCTTGACGGTTTCGTTGACAGTCAACGGGTTTGACTTATCCGTCGGTTCGACCGCGACGTTTGCCAGTTCACTAGTCGTCTCGTTTTTTGTCTGGTACAGTCTGCCGCTCGGCGTATCGATTGGTCTGGCTCTCGTGATTGCCTTGGCGGTCGCACTCGTCAACATTCTGTTAATCGTGAAGTTCAAGATTCCGGATTTGTTCGCAACGCTTGCGACGATGTTCATTTTTGAAGGTGTCGCGATGACGTATACCGGCGGCGGTTCGATCAGTGCCGGGATGCCACGTCTTGACGGGACACCAACGGTCGGACTGATCCCGGAATCGTTCTTAAAAATCAGTCAGGCGCCTTGGATCATCCTCATCATGCTTGTCGTCGTAGCGGTGACACATGTCTTTTTGAACCACACACGGCACGGACGTTTTTTGTATATCATCGGTGGAAATCCGGAAGCAGCGCATCTGACGGGAATCCGGGTGAACCGGTATCGCGCAGTCGCGTATCTGATTGCCGGATTACTGGCGGCCGTCGGCGGTATTTTACTGGCGTCACAAGTCGGTTCTTCCCAAATTAACGCCGGATCGGGTTATTTGATGCCGGCTGTCGCAGCAGCCTTCATCGGTTCCTCATTTGCCGGCCAAGGGAAACCGAATGCGCTCGGCACACTCGTCGGTGCCTGTCTCGTCGGAATTCTCGAGAATGGACTCGTCATGTTATCGGTACCATATTATTCCCTAAACATCATCAAAGGCGCCGTCCTGGCGATTGCTTTAGCGTCGACCTATTACCGTTTCAAAAAAAATTAAAAAAAGTGGTTTAAGTTCTAATAGAATAGGTAATATTCAGTATATGAAAGGATGGTGATGCACATGAATGATTATCAATGTATAGGGAACGATCGCATGTCGCTTCGAGAAGAAGAGGATCACCGGACTTGACGGACGCAACATGACAATAGACACGAAGTGATTCGTGTTTTACGTGCAGATTGCACGGCTCAAGAACGGTTTACGATATGTGATCGTTCCTGAAAGCAGGAAGGGGGAGTCGCGAACAGCGGCGCCCCCTTTTGTGCGTATTCAGCTACCCCCATGCCTTTAAAAGCATTGAAAAATATGAGATGATATAAAAAGTCAGAAAATTCAACTACTAAACAGCAAGGGGCCAGACAATGCGAACATATACGAAGGAGATTCAAGCGATCATCGACAACGTAGAAAAAGTCATTATCGGAAAAGAGAATGTCATTACACAATCTTTAGCCGCGTTACTTGCCGGAGGTCACGTCTTACTGGAAGACGTACCGGGTGTCGGGAAAACGATGCTCGTTCGTGCATTCAGCCGTTCGATCGGTTTGACATTTAAGCGTGTCCAATTCACACCTGATCTGCTGCCGTCCGATTTGACGGGGGTTTCGATGTACAACCAGAAGACGAGTCAATTTGAGTATCGCCCGGGTCCTTTGATGGGAAACATTGTCCTGGCAGATGAAATCAACCGGACCTCACCGAAAACACAATCAGCCTTACTCGAAGGGATGGCGGAAGCGAACGTAACGGTGGATGGAGAAATTCACACGCTTCCTAATCCCTTTTTTGTCATGGCGACCCAAAATCCGATTGAACACGAGGGGACCTATCCGCTTCCGGAAGCCCAACTCGACCGGTTTTTAATTAAGGTCAAGATGGGGTATCCCGATTTTCAACAGGAGATGAAGCTGCTGACACGGTTCGAGCGGGATGAACCGATCGAGACGCTGGAGTCCGTCATCACACGCGACGAATTGTTACGGATGAAAGAAGACGTCAAGGCTGTGCATGTCTCGCAACCGGTCAAAAAATATATCGTTCATTTGGTTCAGGCGACCCGGACCCATGCCTCGCTTTATCTCGGAGCCAGTCCACGATCTTCGATTGCCCTGATGAAAGTGGCACAAGCGTGGGCGTATATGGAAGGACGGTCCTTCGTCTTACCGGATGACGTCAAGGAACTGCTGACTCCCGTACTCTCGCACCGTTTGATTTTAACGGCGGATGCCCGCTATCATGGGCAGACGGCAGAACGAATTCTGGAACAAGTGAAAAAAGAAGTCGCCGTGCCGATCCAGCAAGACGTGGAGTCCTTATGACAAAATGGCAAATCGGTTGGCGTTACGCCGTCTTGCTGATTACAGTCACAGCTCTGTGGATCTATGCCCGGATTGACGGCGGAAACGTCGCTTCACTGTTGGTTTATATCATGGCAGGGTTAACCGTATACTGGACGCTGTTTTTGATCTGGCCGGTCACACAAGCAATCGCGACGCGGGAAGTTTCAAATAAGATGTTGATTGCCGGAACCGATCTTCCGGTTTCACTTCGAGTCCGGCGGAAATATCCGTTTCTCATCGGTGCCGTCGATGTCACGGAAGCCGTACCGGACACACTCAGTGAAGAACCGCTCGATATCCGGCATCCGCTCCGGGCACATTATCGGAAAGTCGAGCATATCGATTATCTGATTCCTTCCATCCGCCGGGGACTGTATCAAATTCCCGGCTGTGTGCTCGAAATCCGTGATCCGTTCGGCTTGTTCATGCGGAAAAAACTCTATCCGGTCGAAACGTATCTGGCCGTCGAACCGGCTCGGTTAGCGGTCCAACTGCCGCATGAAGACGATCGCGGCGACGGCGGGATTTCTCCCGTTTCCCTGGATCTCCGGCAATCCTCCTTTACGGTCGTCGGTGTCCGTGAGTACGTCAGCGGAGACCGGATGAATCAGATTGACTGGAAATCAACCGCGAAACGCCAAGGATTGATGACGAAAACGTTTGAGCGGGAACAGGAACGCGAGACGACAATCGTCTTTGACGAAGGAACCGTCAGCGATGAGAACTTCGAAAAAAGTATTTCCATGCTGGCTGCCGCAACGGATCAATTAAATAAACGTCATCTGAATTACCGGATTCATCTTGTCGGACATGGCGTCCAGTCGTTATCGTTGCCGCTTGAAGGCGCAAAACTGACGCATTACCTGATGACGGCGCAACCGAGCCGGACCCGGTCGTTCATTGAATCCTGGGAATATTCTTCAAAAGCGTTACGACTGAGCGGAAATGTCCTGTTCATCACACCGGACCTTGAATCCAACAATGAAATGTGGATTTCGAAAATCCGGCAGGAAGCAAGCGTTCATGTCTATACACCAGAGAGGAGGACGACCGGATGATGCGACGACTGATTTGGAATCTGCTCGCCGGGCTGCTGTTCGCGAGTTTCATGCCGCCGCTGCTTGAGCTGACGACGTTTGAGAGTGTCATTCCGTTTCTGCCGCTTCTGTTGACACCACTTTTGCTGTCGCATGTCCGACGCAGCTGGTTTTTACTCGGCAGTTTACTGGCATTGCTCGTTTCGTTCTATTTGATTTTGATTCCCGGCGAAGCACCGTGGAACCTGTTCCGTGAAATTGCCGGTGACATCAACCGTGTCATCAACGGGGAGTTACCGGGACGTCCGGCATTTGCGTTCTCGATTGGACTGATCAGTTTTCTGATCGGTTATCTGGCGCGGCGGACGTTTCCAAACCGCGGATTCGTCTTCGGACTGGCGCTTGGTGTCATCGGGTTCATTGCCTATTGCGACACGTGGACGGATTACTCCGGCGAACAGTTCATCATCTACCCGATTGTGCTGGCTCTGTTTTTGTTATATGCGACAGAAGTCAGTGAACGGCCGATGGCATCGTATGTCCGTCCGTTCAGCGCCTTGCTGATCATTGGAGCGACGGTGGTTGCCGCAGTTCAGAGTCCCGTCATCACGGCGACATGGCAAGACAGCTGGTACGACTGGACGGATGGTTTTGAGAGTGAAGGCACGTCGTCGAGCCAGATCCAAAAAGTCGGATACGGCAACAACGACGAGCAACTCGGGGGTCCGTTCCAAATGGACGACCGGGAAGTCTTCCAGGTTGAAAGTGAAGGCAGCCGCTACTGGCGTGTCGAGACAAAAGACATCTATACCGGCAAAGGCTGGGTGCTGTCGAAATCGGAACCGGAAATCGATGCGCGGGGATTCTTCTCGCATTTCGGAGACGATGTCAAGACACGGGAGGAACAGGCGACATTTGAGCTGTCACGGGAGTTACCGTTTGTCCCATATAACGGGGACAACGTCCGGTTGACTGTCGATAAACAACGCCAAAATCTGTTAATCGATCCGGAAAATCAAAAGGTCTCGTACCTGGATGACGCGGAACGTCAGCAAAATTATCAGATTCAATACACCTATCCGTTATTTACGGAGGAATTGCTTCAGACGGATGAGCCGATTACGTTGACCGAAATGGAGCAGGACCGGTATTTACAGTTACCGGATACGTTGCCGAACCGCGTCCGCGATCTCGCGACAGAGATTGTCGCGGATGAGGACAGTCCGTGGGATAAAGCGAAGGCAATTGAAAATTATTTCGAACAGGAAAACTTCGAATACAATACGGAAGAAGTTGCTGTCCCGAAAGAAAATCAGGATTATGTCGATCAATTTTTATTCGAGACGAAACTCGGCTACTGTGATAATTTCTCGACATCAGCGACCGTTCTGCTTCGTGCCGCCGGTCTGCCGGCCCGCTGGGTAAAAGGATTTACGGGCGGCGAATCGGATGTCATCGGCGCAGCCGTGACGAGTTATACGGTCCGCAATAAAAATGCCCATTCCTGGGTCGAAGTGTATATCGAAGGTCCGGGTTGGGTTCCGCTTGAGCCGACCGTCAGTTTTGACGGAGCCGGGCAATATACAATCGATCAGGAAACGAACAATGAAACCGAACAAGCCAATCCGCAACGGGATACGGAGACAGATACCGAAACGGCAACACCGAACCGGCCGCAGGAAAATCTGCTCGATGAAGAACAGACGACGACGGCAGCACAAACCGAGCAACAGTCGTTCCCGATTTGGCCGGTCGTCATTATCATCATCGGACTGGTCTTCCTCTATCTGTTCCGGAAACCGTTAATCCGGACGGCGGCGATTTTATTCTTCCGCAATCAAGTTAGTCGACCGGAAGGATTCAAGCGGATGTACCGCTTCTTGTTACGCCGGCTTGATAAACAAGGGTTCCACTACAAAGACGGCCGGACCTTGACAGAACTGGCGCAAGAGGTCGACGGCTATTACGAAACGTATGCGATGCGTCCGTTGACGGATGCCTATGAACGGATGGTCTACGGCGGCGAATCGTTATCCGCTGACAAAAAACGTGAATATTTCGAAAATATCATTCGACGGATAGAGGGTTGATATTTTCGAATTGATACAGTTACAATGGGAACAACGTAAATCATACATGCATCTCCTTTGTATATACTCGCGAATATGGCGTGAGAGTCTCTACCGGGTCACCTTAAACGACCTGACTATGAAGGAGCAGACCCTTCGTATACACTTTTTGTGAAGCGGCCTGCTCTTTTTCCATTTTTCTTATGGGTGAAGAGCGGGCTTTTTTCATTAGGGTACGCATGAAATTGGAAAGGCGGGAATAGATTTGGAAGCACATTTGGACCAAGAAATGATCCTCGTCCTCGACTTTGGAGGTCAGTACAATCAATTGATCACACGCCGCATCCGTGATCTCGGAGTATACAGTGAACTGCATTCGCATAAGATCACTGCAGCGGAAGTAAAAGAAATCGCACCGGCCGGTATTATCTTCTCCGGTGGACCACGCAGTGTTTACGCGGAAGACGCGTACCGCTGTGATCCTGAAATCTTTGACCTCGGCATTCCGATTTTCGGAATCTGTTACGGTATGCAATTGATGTCGCAACACTTCGGTGGAACGGTCGAACGCGCCGGACACCGCGAGTACGGGAAAGCGACGTTGACACTCAACGATCCATCACCGATGTACACGAACCTCCCACTCGAACAAACAGTTTGGATGAGCCACAGTGACCTTGTCACATCGGTACCAAACGGTTTCGTCGTCGACGGAACAAACGTCTCGTGTCCAATTGCTTCAATCAAAAACGAAGAGCTGAAGATGTACGGCGTCCAGTACCACCCGGAAGTCAACCACACGATGTTCGGGAAAGAACTCCTGAAGAACTTCCTCTTCGAAGTCTGTCAGTGTACGGGTGACTGGTCGATGGAAAACTTCATCGAAATCGAAATCGCAAAAATTAAAGAAGAAGTCGGCGACAAAAAAGTCCTTTGCGCCCTTTCAGGCGGCGTGGATTCATCTGTGGTCGCAGCACTCATTCACGCAGCAATCGGTGACCAGCTGACATGTATGTTCGTCGACCACGGTCTCTTGCGTAAAGGGGAAGCCGAAAGTGTCATGAAGACATTTGCGGATCACTTCCACATGAACGTCATCAAGATCGACGCACAGGACCGTTTCCTGAACAAGTTAAAAGGCGTTTCGGATCCGGAAGAAAAACGTAAAATCATCGGGAATGAATTCGTCTACGTCTTCGATGAAGAAGCGTCGAAACTGACGGATATGGACTTCCTCGCTCAAGGAACGCTTTATACGGACATCATCGAAAGCGGAACGGATACAGCGCAAACAATCAAGTCGCACCATAACGTTGGTGGATTGCCGGAAGACATGCAGTTCAAGTTGATTGAACCGATCAACACGCTGTTCAAGGACGAAGTCCGCGAACTCGGAAAAGAACTCGGGTTGTCGGACGAAATCGTCTGGCGTCAACCGTTCCCTGGACCGGGTCTCGGGATCCGTGTCCTCGGTGAAATCACAGACGAGAAACTCGAAATCGTCCGCGAATCCGATTTCATCCTCCGTGATGAAATTAAAAAAGCCGGTCTTGAACGCGAGATCTGGCAGTACTTCACGGTCTTGCCGCCACTTCGTTCAGTTGGTGTCATGGGTGACGAGCGGACATACGACTACGCCGTCGGAATCCGTGCCGTTACGTCAATCGACGGGATGACATCGGACTGGGCACGCATCCCGTGGGACGTGCTCGAGAAGATTTCCGTCCGGATCGTCAACGAAGTTCAGAACGTCAACCGTGTCCTGTACGATGTGACGTCGAAACCACCTTCAACGATTGAGTGGGAATAAGTATTAGACTTGATGAGGGGAATCGTCTCATGAAGCCTGTCTTACCAACGTGTTAAAGGGGACAGGTGAAAGGAAGTCTGTTTCACCTTCAACAATTGTATTTCAAAATGAAGCTCTCTTTTGTTCATATGATTTGTGAATGGAAGGGGGCTTTTTTTCGTGACCAAAATCATGTAGCTGTTGAGTGACGTCAAACTGAAACAATAAATTCTAAGAAGGAAAATAAGACAAATCGAACTGGGTGTCGGACACTTGATATAGTATGAAGTGAGTAATGAAATGGAATAGGTGGCGAACCATTATGATTGATTGGATATGGCCTGAAGTTGATCGATTAGAGCATCAAGAGAATTGGAATGAAGCAAAAGAATATCTTTTAAAAGCCTGGCAACAAAATCCGACGGACTTAAAGACGACTGTACGGCTTGGCTTTTTTTGTTGGTATGTCGTAGTCGAACAAGGACCGCTGGGAATTACAGATGCAGATATAGACACAGGTGAATTAGAGTCTATATTGACTGAAGTGACACATTTCGGTTTGGCTCATTTTATGGCGGAGGAAGATTTTCTCTGGTGTTTTGGTTATATGATTTCCATGTTTCCCGAATACTTTGGAGACTATGAACAGTGGGAAGAAAAAGGGGATTCCATGTTAAAACGTGCTTATGAATTGTATCCTGAGGAACCTGTATATAAATATTCTTACTTAGGATCTTTACCGAATACTTATGGAACACGTAAGAATGAATTAAAGCAGGTAAAATCTGTTTTAGAAGATCAATTTAGAGGAGAAGGGCTACTGTCTGAGTACTTTAAAAGTGTATTTAGCTAACATGCCAGATGGTTTTTAATCCTTACTTTTTTTACGTAAAATCTGATGTATAAAAAATGTGTAGAAGTATAGAGGGTTAAAACGAAATATTAGTTTTTTTGTTGATTAATGAAAAACATGGAATTCCAGAAGAAAGTCTGTCGCTAAACCAGCGCGGACTTTCTTTTTGTTAAAACATGCATAAAAAATGTTTAATTAAAAAAGAAGTAGGGGAAATTCAAAATGTTGGCATTTAAAATTATTTGTAAGCGTTTGATATTAAATTTTAAAACTGAATTTTAAACGCTGTTTATCCCAAAGGAGGAAAAGGTCATGAGTAGAAGAGAAAATACATTTATCGACGTGTTCAATACCCAAGCGGAAGTGTTAAGTAAAGTGAATGAATTAAAGGCACAGGGTTATAATGAAAGCGATATGTATGTCGTCGCACAAGATAAAGATTCGTTTTCTATGTTAAAAGACCAGACAGACGTCCATGTGGATACTACGGGTGAAGAGCAGCATCAAGGATTCATGGGAAAATTCATGGCCGCCTTCTCTGAAGATTCTTCTACGGAAGCATTCAGTGGTATGGGACTTGATCGTACTGAATCGGAAGAGTACCGTCGTCAAGTACAAAACGGCAAATTAGTATTATATGTAGACAGTGATTATGGGGATTCTTACGAAAAACACAATCAGAGTTACGGTCAAGGGTACGGCGTTGCTTCGGATGTGAACGAGGATGAAAAATACGGCGCAACTTCAGGAGTGGACCGGAATCAAGATTACAATAATTCTTCAGAAATGGATCGGACATCTACTACTGCACCAGATGTCGGGACAGAAGAAGAACGGATTCGCCTGCATGAGGAACGTTTGAATGTTGATAAAGAAAGAGTACAGACTGGAGAAGTAAATGTCAGCAAACGTGTAGTCGAAGATCAGCAATCCATTGAAGTCCCGATTGAGCGTGAAGAAGTGTATGTAGAACGTCGTCCTGTCAATGAAAGTGAAACAAGAACAGATGCGTTTGTAGATGAAAATGACTCGATTCATGTCCCGCTTTCTGAAGAACGCGTTGTCGTTTCAAAACAAGATGTTGTTTCTGAAGAAATTGTTGTTGGTAAACGGAAAGTTCAAGATACTAAAACTGTCTCGGAAACAGTACGTCATGAAGAGGCAGACATCGATGATGGTACGAATACGACAAACAATCTTGATCGGGATAATAATCGAGATGAAAGACTTGAACGAGATAACAATCTTGATCGAAACAACGGACTTGATCAAGGAGATAGAAGATAATTCTATAGCTAATTGCTAAAAAGAGAGTGGCTCATCAGCTACTCTCTTTTTTTGATCCGATACGATATATCGCGTTTTTATTTCTTTTCTTCAAAAAAACGTGTGTTTAAGTGTAGATTTTAGTAACGTAAAAAAGAGTCCGATGATTAACAGATAGAAAGAGGAGTTGGAAGAAGATGAACGGACGAAATCCGGTTTATGATCACGCCAAATTGACCTTGATTTTTTTGGTGGTTCTGGGTCACTTAATCGAACCTTTTATTGTGAAAAGCCGAATGCTAGAAGGTGTGTTTAATTTTATTTACGTGTTTCATATGCCGGCCTTCATCTTCATTTCCGGTTATTTTTCAAAGGCGGAATTAACCGTCAGAACCGGACTAAAACTTTTTTTTGATTACCTCGTACTGTTCGTACTCATTCAACTGATATTTGTGGCAGTCATGAAGGAAATCGGAATGGATCAATATCAATTTTTGACCTTCCAACCGGCTTATATTTATTGGTATTTGTTTGCGATGTTTGCTTGGAGTTTAATGCTGCCAGCAGTTCTTCAGTTGGCGCGATTTACTAAACTCGGAGTTGGACACATCGTGGTCATCAGTGTTCTGATTGCTTTAGTTGCCGGTTACGTCGAACAGATCGGCTGGATGTTCAGTTTGTCACGGATTTTGGTGTTCTTTCCGTTTTTTGTACTCGGTTATTATTTCAAGAGTCAAGGTTGGAAAATCTATCAAGCATTCCCGAATCGTAAAATAGCTGTAAGTGTCATGATGATCGTTGCTCTGATGATGTGGATTTGGCCGAACCTTTTTCAGTTTGGTTTGCTGAGTGGAGCGAATTCGTATTCCAAGATTGGATTAACCGATACAGGACTAATCGTACGACTTGTTCTGTATATGGTGCAGTGCGTCATGATTGTAGCGTTCTTCACACTAGTGCCGCGAAAACCGTTCTTATTTTCTCATCTTGGAACAAAGACGTTGACCATCTATATTCTTCATGGATTCATCGTCAAAGGACTTGTTGCCGCTGCATATTTTAATGAGCTTACCGTAGAGAGAGTATTACTCCTGCCGTTTTTGGCATTCTTGCTTGTAGTGGTCTTAGGGAGAGTTCCGCTTCGGTTTCAGTTATCACGGATTATTTTTAAGAACGACAAGCATAATCAAAAAAACTTAGGAAATGTCAGCTGATCGAAAAAACGCTTCCAAAACCGAACGTTCGGTTTATTTAAACGACTAAATTTCGCTTTTATGGTTGACCGGTGATTTAGAGCGTGCTACGATGTGTCTGTTCTTATCTTAATCATCCACTAAAAAAACAAAAAATAATGCCGTATAATTCTGGGGATATGGCCCGGAAGTCTCTACAGGAACACCTTAAAGGTTCCTACTACGGCGTGCACTGATTTCCGGTGTGCGCTTAAAGAAACGGCTTTTACCGCTTAGGTAACTGCCGTTTTTTTCGTTTCTTGAGACGGCTTATTTGGAAAGAGGGCAACCATGAGCACACAGATGAAACCGCAACAACCAAAACAAAAGGAGAATGCGATTGCGCGTTACTTCGACTTTAATGGACTCGGTACGAATATGCGGACAGAGTTCATCGCCGGTATGACGACGTTCTTCGCGATGGCTTACATCTTGTTCGTCAATCCGAACACACTCGCAGAAGCGGGAATGGATGCCGGAGCGGTCTTCGGTGCAACAGCACTCGTTGCGATCATCGGTTCGGTCACGATGGGCTTACTCGCCAATTATCCGATTGCCCTGGCACCCGGTATGGGACTAAACGCGTTCTTCGCTTACAGCGTCGTTATCGGAATGGGTATCCCGTGGCAAACAGCTTTATCCGGTGTTTTAGTATCCGGTCTGGTTTTCATGGTGTTAACAGCGTCTGGGATTCGGGAAACCATCATCAATGCAATTCCTGAACCTCTTAAAATGGCAGTAGCTGCCGGAATCGGTTTATTCATTGCTTTCATCGGTTTAAAAACGGGCGGCATCGTCGTCGCCAACGAAGCGACACTCGTCTCACTCGGTAACCTCGGTCAGGGGACAACATTACTTGCTGTCTTCGGCTTAGTCATCTCAGCTATCTTAATGACACGTGGCATTAAAGGGGCGATCTTCTTCGGAATGATCATCACAGCAATCGCCGGTATGATCTTTGGTTTAATTCCGGTGCCGTCAAGTCTCGGTGAAATCGTCTCAGCTCCGCCAAGTATCGCCCCGACATTCGGTCAAGCGTTCTTACACTTTAACGAAATCTTTACGGTTCAAATGGCAGTCGTCATCTTAACGTTCTTCTTCGTTGATTTCTTCGATACAGCAGGAACACTCGTTGCGGTCGCTAACCAAGCAGGACTGATTAAAGAAAATAAAGTCCCGCGTGCCGGTCGTGCCTTGATTGCGGATTCAACAGCAACAGTTGCCGGTTCGATTCTCGGAACGTCAACGACAGTCTCTTACATTGAATCAAGTGCCGGTGTTGCAGCAGGTGGTCGCTCAGGTATGACGGCGATCGTGACAGGATTATTCTTCGGACTTGCTTTGTTCTTCTCACCGTTGCTCGCGATTATCACAGCACCGGTCACGGCGCCAGCGTTAATCATCGTCGGTGTGTTGATGGCTTCATCACTTCTTCAGATCGACTGGAAAAAGTTCGAATATGCAGTGCCGGCTTTCTTGACAGTCATCATGATGCCGCTGACGTATTCGATCGCAACCGGGATTGCTTTCGGATTCCTGTTCTATCCGATCACGATGATTGCAAAAGGACGCGCGAAAGAAGTCCATCCGATCATGTACGCCATGTCACTCGGGTTCCTGGCTTACTTCATCTGGTTACATTAATTTTTTGATTGCTCATGACGTCTTTCTTCTATATAGAAGAGAGGCGTTTTTTTTATGCAGGAGGGAAAGGGGATTAAGAGGAGGTGTTCGTATGATGAAAAACCCGACAGGTCCGGTTTTTGAATATTTAGCCGAGCACAATGGATTGATTCAGACGGCACGGAAAATCGGTCTACCGTTAGGCGGAACCTTTTTTGTCGGAGGGCAGGAAACGGAAGAAACGATTCAAACGGTCCGGGAATTAAATAAAGACGGACGGGCGGTAACGGTTGATTGTCTCGGTGAATTCATCGAAACAGAACAAGATGCAATCGGGATTGCTGACGAATGCATCAAAGTCATCTACTGCATTGCGGAAGAAAAGTTAAATGCCCAAGTCTCTTTAAAACTGACATCAGTCGGATTACGGCTTAATCCGCAAATCGCGGAGAAGCAGATGACAAGGATTTTGGAAACGGCAGAACTGTTCGACATGCGTGTGACCGTTAATATGGAAGAAGAAGCGGTGTGTGAAACGATCATTCAAGTTTTTGAACGGTTGCACGGTCGTTTTTCAAATGTCGGGATTGCTTTGCAAGCCAACCTATATCGGACGCGCTTTGATCTTGAACGATTGCAGTCGACAGTTCGTGTCGTTAAAGGAGCATATACAGGCCCGGCAGATATTTATATTGAGCGGAAAGAAACGGTTGATGCAACATATCTGCAACTCGTCAAACAAAATCTTTTGCAAGGCTGTTATACGCAAGTTGCGACACATGACGAAGATATGATCCGGGAAGTTGTTCGCTTTGTTCACCAGCATAGCATCGGATCCGAACAGTTTGAGTTTCAAATGCTTCAGGGGATGCGGCCGAAGCGTCAACAGGAATTAGTGAAAGAAGGATTCCGTGTCGTCATTTATGTTCCGCATGGCGTCGACTGGTATACGTATCTGATGAAACGGTTGGCGGAACGACCGGCTAACATTGGATTTACCATGATGAGTATGTTGAGACTTTAAATCCTTTACAAAGGGTTTTTAAATCCTTTGTAAAGTTTTTTTAAAATAATGCTTGTGTTTGTCGAATTTTGTTGTTATATTAATAAATGTTCCAGCGAGACGCCTTTTATAAACGGTTTGTTGGGGCTGAAAAATCTTTTTCTCAAACATGGTTGACATAATCATAAGAACCTGTTAATCTATTGAAGTCGCTAATACGACGCGAAAGAAATGACGAACTTTGAAAACTGAACGATGAGGCAAAAAACGTATCTTCGGATACAAACAATGAATGAAGCGCAAGCTTCGTCAACGTGACTCCGGTCACAACAACGAGCAAGTCAAACACTTTATGGAGAGTTTGATCCTGGCTCAGGACGAACGCTGGCGGCGTGCCTAATACATGCAAGTCGAGCGCAGGAAGCTCACGGAACTCTTCGGAGGGAAG
>Ga0308158_10001289_pt1 | contig 27707 bp, 21 predicted proteins | sample PhyBR2_FD_201038 | JGI IMG/M metagenome (GOLD analysis project Ga0308158, IMG submission 201038) | Phyllosphere microbial communities from UC Gill Tract Community Farm, Albany, California, United States - DLSLB.R2 | ecosystem: Host-associated > Plants > Phyllosphere > Unclassified | place: USA... | reverse complement strand
TGAAGGGATTGATAACTGTGGCTACAGTTACTTTTGATAACGCTACGCGTCTGTACCCGGGCACAGATAAGCCCGCCGTCGATAAGCTCAACATCGACATCGCCGATGGCGAATTCCTGGTCCTCGTTGGACCCTCCGGTTGCGGTAAGTCCACCTCCCTGCGCATGCTCGCAGGTCTTGAGGATGTGAACGCCGGCCGCATTCTGATCGGTGACCGCGACGTCACGGATGTTCCCCCGAAGGACCGCGACATCGCAATGGTCTTCCAGAACTACGCCCTGTACCCGCACATGACCGTTGCGGACAACATGGGCTTCGCACTGAAGATCGCCGGCGTTTCCAAGGAAGAGCGCGCAGAGCGTGTTCGCGAAGCCGCCAAGCTTCTTGACCTTGAGCAGTACCTGGACCGCAAGCCGAAGGCTCTCTCCGGTGGTCAGCGTCAGCGTGTTGCCATGGGACGCGCAATCGTCCGTAACCCGCAGGTCTTCCTCATGGATGAGCCGCTTTCCAACCTTGACGCCAAGCTCCGCGTCCAGACCCGTACGCAGATCGCATCCCTGACCCGCCGCCTCGGCGTCACCACGGTTTACGTGACGCACGACCAGGTCGAGGCCATGACCATGGGTGACCGCGTTGCAGTCCTGAAGGACGGTCTGCTCCAGCAGGTTGACACCCCGCGCAACCTGTACGACCGCCCGAAGAACGTTTTCGTTGCAGGCTTCATCGGCTCCCCGGCCATGAACCTGCTGGAACTGCCGGTCGTCGACGGCGGCGTCCAGTTCGGCGGAACGGTTTACCCCGTGCCGCGCGACGTTCTCCAGGAAGCCCACGGCCAGACCGTGACCGTTGGTTCCCGTCCGGAAGACCTCGAGACCGTCGGCAACGGCGAAGGCCTCCAGGTTGAGGTTGACGTGGTTGAAGAACTCGGTGCCGACGCTTACGTCTACGGCCACACCATCCTTGATGGCAAGAGCCACGACATCGTCGCACGCGTCGACGGCCGCCGCCCTCCGATGAAGGGCGAGTCCATCTTCGTTCGTCCGCAGTCCGGCCACGTGCACCTGTTCGACACCAAGACGGGCCTGCGCCTGGGCGACTAATCGCGTCTGTACGTTCCGCATTGTGATGGCGGCCCGACCCTTCCGGTCGGGCCGTTATCACGTTAACCTTCTTCCCGGAAAGAACGGCATGAACACCACAGATCACCTGATTCCCCGGCCCTCCCACGTCGCACACCAGGACGGCCCGGCCTTCACCCTCTCCCCCGGCGCCAGGATCGCGGCCGGCCATGCCGCCGCGCAGCCCGCTGAACAATTGGCCGCGCTGCTCCGCACCGCCACCGGCTTTGCACTGCCGCTGGTTGAAGAACACCGCCCAGGAGATATCGCCCTGGAGTTGGTGGATTCATTCGACGGCGGCCGTGAGGCTTACACACTGACCGTCGCCGAGGATGACGTCCGGCTTACCGCCTCCACCCCTGCCGGCCTGTTCAACGGACTGCAAACGCTCAGGCAGCTATTCCCCGCAGCGATCGAAGAAACCGACGCCGCCCAAAACCGCGACGCCGGCACCTGGGTGGTTCCCGCCGTCGAGATCCTGGACGCTCCGCGCTTTGCCTACCGCGGCCTCATGCTCGATGTTGCCCGCAACTTCCTCACGGTGGAGGAGGTCAAGGAGCAGATCGACGTCATGACGCAGTTCAAGTTCAATGCCCTTCACCTGCATCTGACCGACGACCAAGGCTGGCGGATCGAAATCCGCCAACCGGAAGAGAACCCGTCGGGCTTGGACTACAGCAAGCTGACCGACGTGGGCGGCCAGGGATCGGTGGAAGTCGCCACGGCAGTTCCGCCCCGCGGCAAGTCCGGTTTCTACACCCAGCAGGATTTCAAGGAACTCCAGGCGTACGCCGCTGTCAGGAACGTCGTCGTCATTCCGGAGATCGACCTTCCCGGACACGTCAACGCCGCCCTCGCGGCCATTCCGCAGCTCAACCCGGACGGCGTCGCCAAGGACATGAGCACCACTGCCGACGTCGGCTGGTCAACACTGGACGCCTCACTCCCGGCGACCTATGAGTTCGTAGCCGAGGTCCTGGGCCAGCTTGCCGCGATAACCGTTGGCCCCTACCTGCATATCGGTGGCGACGAAGCATTGGTAACGGGGCACCGGAACTACCTCGACATGATGCAGGAATTTGCCCGCTTGGCTTCGCTGACCGGAAAGACCGTGGTGGGCTGGAACGAGTTCGCCGAGGCAGAGCTTCCGAACGGGGCCATGATCCAGTACTGGTTCGGAGATCTGGAAGCGATTGTCCAGCAGGCTGATACCAGCACACCCACAGTGATCATGTCGCCGGCAGCCAACACCTATCTGGACCAGAAGTACTCCCCGGAGAGTCCTGTGGGCCTTGAATGGGTCAAGGGCGGCCCCTTCACCTGGGCCGAGTACTACAACTGGGACCCGGTCCAAGGCGGCCTGACGGACCAGCAGATCCTGGGTGTCGAAGGCCCCCTCTGGACCGAGACCGTCCGCAACAACCAACAAGCACAGTGGCTGCTCTACCCACGGGCCATCTCGCTGGCGGAAGTCGCCTGGACCGGCCAGGAGTTGCGCAACGCCGGTGACTTCCGACGTCGGCTGGGCGCCTTTGGTGAGCGCCTCACCAAGCAGGGCGTCGTCTTCCAGGAGGCCCCCGACGTCGAATGGTCAGCCCCGCCGCTGAACCCCTTCACGGACGCGGGTGCGTCCGCTTCCCCTGAGTACGGAACAATTGAGGCATGAGCGAGCAAAACGAAGCCCAGTGGCACGACGAACCCACCGACTACGGGCAGATCGGCAAGCTCCCGCGGACTGAGGCTGCCAGCGCGCAGGATGCCGCCCCTCCGGCAAGCGTCATCGGTTCGCTGAACATCACGGCGGCAACGGCAGATCCGGAGTTGCTGGATCTGCCCTGGCACATTGCGTTGGAGGATTGGCCGGCTGAGAACCTTGCCGCCCTTCCCCGCGGTATTTCCCGGCACATTGTCCGGTTCGCCCACTTGGGCGGTTCGGTGATCGCCATCAAGGAAACGTCGGAGCACGTTGCACGGCACGAGTACCATATGCTGCGCAAACTGGCGCGGCTGGATGTGCCCTGCGTGGAGCCCGTAGCCGTCATTACCGGCCGCACCACGGCAGATGGCCGGCCGCTCAATCCGGTGCTGGTGACCCGGCACCTGAAGTTCTCCATGCCTTACCGCGCCCTGTTTTCGCAGATGCTCCGCAAGGACACCCTGACACGCCTTATTGATGCGCAGGCCCTCCTGCTGGTCCGCCTGCACCTGATCGGCTTCTACTGGGGCGACGTCTCGCTGTCCAACACGCTGTTCCGCCGTGACGCAGGTGCCTTTGCCGCCTATTTGGTGGACGCCGAAACGGGCGAGCTCTACCCGGACCTTTCCATGGGCCAGCGCGAATACGACCTTGAGATCGCCAGGGTGAACATCGCCGGTGAGCTCATGGACCTGCTGGACGGCGGCCTCATTGAGGAGAAGGTGGATCCTGTAGCCACCAGTGAGCTGATCATGGGCAGCTACCGCCGGTTGTGGACTGAACTGACCGAGAAGGAATCCTTTGAACTGGGCGAGCGCTGGCGCGTGGGTGCACGCATCCGGCGCCTCAACGAGCTCGGCTTCGACGTTGAAGAATACGCCATCAAGACGACGGCGGACGGATCCACCATCCAGCTCCAGCCCAAGGTGGTGGACGCCGGGCACCACCAGCGGCGGCTGCTGCGCCTGACCGGTTTGGACGCCCAGGAGAACCAGGCCCGCAGGCTCCTGAACGACATGGACCAGTTCCGGGCCGACAACAACCCGGACCTGGACGAGGAAATCAGCGCGCACATCTGGGTCAGCCAGATCTTCGAGCCCATTGTCCGCTCCATCCCGCGCCATCTGGCGGGAAAGCTGGAGCCGGCAGAGGTCGTTCACGAGGTCCTGGAACACCGCTGGTACATGAGCCAGAAACAGGACAGGTACGTGCCGTTGGCTGAAACCGTGCAGTCCTACCTGGACACTGTGCTGCAGCACCGCCGTGACGAGGCCGCCATCATGTTGAACCCGGACACGGAACTGCTCAAGATCCTTGAGGTCGAGGTGGAGGAGTCAGGCCGGTACGACGACGAGGACGATTACCCGGACGCCGACGACTAATGGAGTTTTTGTACAGTTAACGCCCCTAAGACGGCTCCTAAAGGGCGTTATCTGGACAAAAACTCAGGGTTCCAGGGTTTCCGCGAGCCCGTTCAGCACGGGCTCGCGGCCCAGCTCGATGTGCGAGTACGCCAGTGAATAGGCCAGGTCCGGCTTGCCCTTGAGGATCGCGTTGCAGAGTTCCGTATGCTCGTCGCGTTGGAGTTCGTTGCTGCGGTTGTGCGTGAGCCCGAAAATCCAGCGCATCCGCCCAAACAGCGGCTTCACGGATTCGATGAGGAGCCTGTTCCCTGACAGGCGCACGATCTCGGCGTGAAGCTCTGCGCTGATCACGGCGACATCCTCGGTCCGGTCCTCGTCGATGGCGGCGTTGGAGGCCTCCATGAGTTCCTCCAACCGGCCGCCGTCGCTGCCCTCGGCCACCCGGGTGGCGGCCATCCTCGCGGCGAAGGTTTCCAAGCACAGGCGGATATCAAAGAGCTCATTGACGTCCGTGAGAGTCAGCTGGCGGACCACCGCCCCGCGGCGCGGGAAGGTCTCCACGAAGCCGTCCTGCTCCAGGCGCTGGATGGCCTCACGGACCGGGATGCGGGAGACGCTGTAAATCTCCGAGAGTTCGCGTTCGCGCAGCCGCACGCCTTGGGCGTACTTGCCCGTGACAATGCCCTCCAGTACCAATTGGTAGACGTTCTCCGCGCGGGCCTCATCATCGCGGCCATTCCCGGTTTCCGGCATCGCCTCAGCCACTGTGGAACTTCCCTTCATCACTGCGTACGCTGCCGCCGACGGGCGGCGCCGGTCAGCGTTCCAACCGAGCATACACGGGCGGAAACAGCTCATCGGCCGGGCGGTTCCCAAAGTCACGGCTGCTGTAGGCTCCACGCATCCTGTCGAATAATTCCTGCCCCTTGGACCGCCAAAAGGCCAGGTCAACGCCTTCGATCGTCCCGTCAACCATGATGGTCCGGCCTGCCACGACGGACAGCACGGCCTGGCGGGCTGTGCCGTTGAGAAGGAGGGTCCGCAGCGGGTCGTCGTGGACGCCGTCGCGGACGTCTTCCAAGGAGAACGCCACCATGTCAGCCTGGGCGCCGGGCTCAAGCCGGCCCAGGTCCGGGCGCCTCAAGGCGTGGGCACCGCCCAGCGTGGCGGCGTCGAAGTATCCGGCGACGTCTCCGGCGTCGTTGCTTCCGGCGAGGATTTTGGCGAGCTGCACGCCGGCATCGATGCCCCGGATGAGATCGGGCGGAAACGAGTCCGTGCCCAGGGAAATGTTGATGCCCGCGCTCTTGTAGGCGTTGAAGGAGTCCAGTGTGCTGCCGTAACGCATGGAGGTGAGGGGGCAGTGGATGATGCTGGCGCCGCTGTCCGCCAACTGCGCGAGGTCGCCGCGATCCTCGCCATGGACCGCAGGGTTCCTGTCCGTGTAGGTGGCGTGCGGGATCAGGAGCCGCTCGTTGAGGAGGCCTACCTGGTCGAGGAGTTCCAGTGGCGTTACGCCGTGCCAGTCCTGGATGAGTTGTCGCTCCACGAGCCCTTGCAGGGAGTGCAGGCGCACCAGCACGTCCCGCTCGCTGGAAGCTGCGGCAGTGGCTTTGAGCAATTCGATGTCCAGCGTCTCAATGCGGCACGGGAGCAGGACTCCGTTGACCAAGGGATCGTTGAGCTCGTTCGCGTGGTCAATGAAGCGCAAGGCGTCGGCAAGACCCTCACGGCCGCGGTCGTCGTCGAACATGACTGAACGGCTGCCATCGTCCAACACGACGTTCACGCCCGAGCGGTAGGCCGGGCCGAGGTAGCCGCGCAGGCCCAGCCGCCGGCTTGTCTCCGCCATGCCCGCCAGCTCCTCGAACGATTCCGCCCATTCGGAGTGCACTTCGGAGGCGATGGGCATGTAGGTGGTGATGCCGTGCAGGACGAGTTGGATCAGGGCGTACTGACGGATCTGTTGGCGTTCCCCGGCCGTGAAGACATCGGTGCGGCGGTTACGGAAATAGTCCTCGGACCACTGGTGGCCTTTGGCCTGCTCAGCGCCGGCCCAGCTGTCCAGGATGAGGTGGTCGATGTCGGTCAGGGCATCGAGGTCGATCAGGCCGGGCATGAGCAGCGCATCCCCCATGTGCCGTTCCTCGTCCACAGGACCGGTGAAGTCATGGCCCACGAAGTCGATGGTGTGGCCGCTGTAGACCACGCACGCGTTTTCCAGCAGCACGTGATGTCCGTTGTGATGGCCCAGCACGTAGCGGGCGGTGACCTTTGTGCGCACGTCGTCTCCTGTTTCCTGTCCCGTCCGGACAACTCGTATTACTTTCTGGTATTCCAAACAGTACATTATTTGTGATTTACATCGCATGAATCCTGCTCTAGTCTATTTTGGTATACAAGAACTCCGGAGCAAGCTCCTGATCACGAAACGAGCAGAACCGTTGACCCAGATACAGTCCGTCGAACCAAGTACCGGCAGTCCGCCGCTGCCTCCGGCAACGACGCCGGAAGGCAAAGTGGCGGCACCTGCCGAAGCCCGCTCACTGCTCGCCACCGCATGGATGCGGATCCGGCGCAGCAAGGTGGCACTTCTTAGCCTGTGCGTCGTGGTGGCAATCCTGTTGTTCGCCATCCTTGCCCCTGTGCTCAGCGCCATGTCCGGCAACGATCCCTATACGTCCAACACCAGCCCCGAAGTGCTGGACGACTTCCAAACACCCGGGCTGCCCCTCCCAGGGTTCATGTACCCCTCAGCGCAGCATTGGTTGGGTGTGGAGCCCGGACTGGGCCGGGACCTCTTCGCGCGGCTTGCCTACGGCGGCCAGGTCTCCCTGACCATTGCGCTGCTTTCCACTGCAGTCTCCGTGGTCCTCGGCACGGTCCTTGGCGCAGCCGCCGGCTACTTCGGCGGCAAGACAGACGCCATCATCAGCCGGATCATGGACCTGTTCCTCGCGTTCCCGCACCTGCTCCTGGTGCTCTCGCTGACGCCCATCCTGCAGTCACGGCTCCGCAATACCCCGCTGGGTGAAGGCAGCTTCCTGCCCATGGCCTCGCTGGTGATCATCCTGGGCTTCTTCGGCTGGGCCTACCTTGCACGCATCGTCCGCGGCCAGGTGCTGAGCCTCCGCGAGCGCGAATTCGTGGAAGCCGCCCGGTCCTTCGGCGCCTCCCACCTCAGCGTCCTCTTCCGGCAGATCATCCCCAACGTCATGGGAGTCGTCCTCGTGTACGCCACCATGCTGATCCCCACCAACATCTCCGCCGAAGCAGCACTGTCCTTCCTCGGCGTCGGCGTCAAGGACCCCACACCGTCGTGGGGCCAGATGCTCAACGCCGCCCAGTCCGGCAACTGGTACCTCAGCGACCCGTGGTTCCTGGCAGTACCGGGCATCATGCTCATCGTCACCGTGCTGGCCTTCAACCTCCTGGGCGACGCCGTCCGGGATGCGCTGGATCCCAAGTCCTCCCGCTGACAAAAAACCCGCCGACAAATTCCGCACCATTCCCCGCATCGCCCCACCCTCTACAAGGAGCATCATGAAAACCCCCGCAAGAGCCCTTGCTCTTTCCGTGCTGATTGCCGTGGCAGCCACCGGCTGCGGCGCCGGCCAAAACCAGCCGGGCAACTCCAAGCCCGCAGAGTCCGTCACCGAGCTGGCCCCCAATGTGGTCAAGTCCGGATTCACTTCCAAGGGCGGAAATCTCAACGTCCTGATGTCCTCCGATTTCCAGACCCTGGACCCGGGCAACAGCAACTACGTCCAGACGGCCAACGTCGGCCAGCTGTACTACCGCACGCTCACGATGGCCAAGGAAACGGCGGGCCAGCCGCCAACGGTGGTCCCGGACCTCGCCACGGACACGGGCAAGGTCTCCGATGACGGCCTCAGCTGGACGTTCACCCTCAAGGACGGCGTGAAGTTCGAGGACGGAACACCCATCACCTCCGCCGACATCAAGTACGGAGTGGAACGCACCTTCGCCCAGGATGTCTTCACCCAGGCGCCGCAGGAGTTGAATGCAGCGCTCGACGCCGGCGGGTACAAGGGGCCGTACAAGGATCCTGCCGCTGTGCTTCAGGCTGTTGAAACGCCCGACGAGCGCACCGTGGTCTTCCACCTGAAGAAGCCCTTCGCCGAGTTCCCGGCCTTGGCGTCGCGCTCCAACACGGCTCCGGTCCCCAAAGCCAAGGACACCAAGCTGGACTACACCAACCACCCCGTTTCCTCGGGCCCGTACATGGTGGAGTCCTACAACCGCGGCAAGTCCCTCAAGCTGGTCCGCAATCCGCACTGGGATCCGGCAACCGACCCCAACCGCTCCGCCCTCCCGGACACCTTCAGCTTCTCGCTGTCCACGTCCCAGGCCACCATCAGCCAGCAGTTGCTTGCCGACTCGGACCCCAACGCCATCACGCTCGACTCCAACGGCGCGCTCCAAACCTCCGACTCCGCAAAGCTGGCAGATGCCAAGGTCAAGGACCGCGTAGCTTCGGGCCTGCTGGGCTGCAACGACGTCCTGAGCCTGAACACCCAGAAGATCAAGGACCCGGACGTCCGCAAGGCGATCGCCTTGGCCCTGGACCGCCAGTCCATCCTGGTGCAGTACGGAGGACGCCGCTTCGGCGAGATCACCCAGAGCCCGCTGAACTCCAAGATGCGCGGCTACGTGGAAACGGAGCTGGAACTGGACCCCACCGGCAAGCCCAAGCTCGAGGAAGCCAAGAAGCTCCTGGAAGGCAAGGACTACCCCAAGACCCTGACGTACGGCTACGCCAACAACCGGGACGCCTTCAAGAACACCGGCACAGTGGTCCAGCAGAACCTCAAGGCCCTGGGCATCGACGTGGAACTGGTTCCGATTCCCGCCCCGAACTACTACTCGGTCCTCGCCAGCGAACAGCTCCCGGACATGGGCCGCTCCGGCTGGTGCGGTGGCGCCGACCCGGCATCGGTCCGCACCTCCGCCGACCCTCTGTTGGGACCGAACAATGAGGGCACCAGCTATGGCTTCTCCAACACGTCCCGTTACTTCGACCCCGTTGTGTCCAAGGCCATGTTCGATCTGCGCAACACGGACGGCACCTCCGAGGAACTTGGCAAGAAGTGGGCAGAGGCCTTCGGTTCTGCCTTGAAGACCTACCCGATCGTCCCGCTTATCCGCAGCCACACGAACAGCGTGGTCGGTTCGAATGTCCGCAATGCCCAGGTGGGCTACTTCTTCGGCGGCATCGACCTCTCCATCGTCGGCGTCGAGCAGTAACCGGGCTTTGATAACCATTCGGGCATAGTCCAGAAGGAGAAGCGGGCCGCCTGCCCCGGCGGGCGGCCCGCAACCACCACCATGATGACTTTCATTCTTCGCCGGACCGGATCGCTGGTCCTGCTGCTTGCCGCCGTCAGTTTCATTACGTTCACGCTCTTCCAGCTCGGTCCGTCCGATCCCGCCGCCGCAGCCTGCGGCCAGGAGTGCACTCCCGAACGCGTGGCTGAAGCCCGCGTAGCCCTGGGCATGGACCAGCCATTCCTTATCCAGTACGTCGACTACATCCGCGGCTTCTTCTCCTCGCGCATGATCGGCGCTCCGGGAGCCCAGACGCTTTGCGAATGGCCCTGCCTCGGCAAGTCGTTCCAAACCAATGAGAACGTTGCCGACATCATCGGCCGCTCGCTCCCCTACACCTTCTCCATGGCCATCGGCGCACTGGTCCTGTGGACCATCACCGGCGTCGGACTGGGTCTGCTGGCCGCCCTCCGCAAAGGAACGCCGGTGGACAAGTTCATCGTGGGTGCTGCCTCAGTGGGGGTCTCGCTGCCCATCCCGGTCACCGGCTTGTTCCTGCTGCTCCTGTTCGTCAACCAGCTGCATCTTCTGCCGTTCACCACCAACGAAATCAACAGCCCGTTCGGACCGCAGGGTCCCGGAGCCTGGGTGGCCAACTATCTGTTGCCGTGGATCGCCTTGGCTGTCCTGTTCAGCGCCTCTTACATCCGCGTCACCCGAACCAACATGATTGAAACCTTTGGCGAGGACTTCATCAGGACCGCCCGCGCGAAAGGACTGGCACCCCGGACGGTCACGTTCAAGCACGGCGTCCGTGCGGGCATCACCCCGGTTGTCACCATGCTCGGAATGGACATCGGCCTCCTTCTCGGCGGAGCGGTCCTCACTGAACAGATTTTCTCCGTCCCGGGCCTGGGCTTCACGGCAGTGCATGCGGCCATCTCCGGCGACCTTCCAGTCACCATGGCCATCACCATGCTGGCCGCGTTCTTCGTCATCGTTGCGAACGTCGCCGTGGACCTCGCCTACGCCGCCATCGATCCCCGAGTGAGGCTCCAATGACCCAGCTTCAGACCAACACCGCGAGCGCTACTGCCGGAAGTACAGCAACCGCTGCTTTCCTTGAAGTCCGCGGTCTCACAGTGAAGTTCCCTACGGATGACGGCGTTGTCTCCGCAGTGAACGGCATGGACTTTGCCCTGGAACGTGGCGAGACCCTGGGCATCGTGGGTGAATCCGGGTCCGGGAAGTCCGTCACCAGCCAGGCCTTGATGGGCCTGCTCAAAGGCACCTCCGCGCAGGTGACCGGGCAGGCCATGTTCCAAGGCAAGGACCTGGTGACGCTGCCCGAGTCCGCCATGCGCAAGCTCCGCGGCCGCAACATCGGAATGATCTTCCAGGATCCACTGTCGGCACTGCACCCCTTCTACACTGTGGGCCACCAGATTGCCGAGGCCTACCTGGTCCACAACAAGGCGAGCAAGAAGCAGGCCCGGGCAGCCGCCGTCGACATGCTGGGAAGGGTGGGTATCCCCAGCCCGGAGCAGCGCTTCGACGAGTACCCGCACCACTTCTCCGGTGGCATGCGCCAGCGTGCCATGATCGCGATGGCGCTGATCTGCGAGCCGGAGCTGCTGATTGCCGACGAACCCACCACCGCCCTGGACGTGACTGTCCAGGCGCAGATCCTGGACCTCATGTCAGAGCTCCAGGAGGAAACGAACTCTGCGCTGATCCTCATCACGCACGACCTCGGCGTAGTGGCCGAGGTCTGCGACAACGTGCTGGTCATGTACGGCGGCCAGTGCGTCGAGTCCGGGCCGGTGGACGACATCTTCTACGACACCCGGCATCCATATACCCTGGGCCTGCTCAACTCCATGCCCACGCTGAACAGTGCCGCAGGCCGGCTGAATCCGATACCCGGCCAGCCGCCGTCGCTCCTTGACCTGCCCAAGGGCTGCATCTTCAGCGCGCGGTGCCAGTACGCCGAGCTCGTCGGCGACGGCGTCTGCGCCAAGCAGCGTCCGGAGCTGACAATCGACGACGGCCACGGCCAACGCTGCCACTTGAGCGGCCCGCAGATCATCACCATCCGGAATTCGCGTTAGGACCAGCCGTGGAACATGAACCAATTCTCCAGGTGGAGAACCTGCAAAAGCACTTCCCGCTGAAGGGCGGGTTGCTGCCGGGAGCCGCCAAGCGATCGGTCAAAGCGGTCGACGGCGTGTCCTTCAGTCTCGCCCGCGGCCAGACTTTGGGGCTCGTGGGTGAGTCCGGTTGCGGCAAGTCGACCACCGGCCGCATGGTGGCCCGGCTTATGGACCCGACGGCCGGGCGGATAGTGATCGACGGCGTGGACATCAGCCAGTTGCGGGGCCGGGAGCTGTACAACTTCCGCCGAAAGGTCCAGATGATCTTCCAGGATCCTTTCGCTTCCCTGAATCCGCGGCAGAGCGTGGGCACAGCCATTGCCGCTCCCATGGTGGCGCAGAAGATCAACCCGCCTGGCGGCCTGAAGAACCGGGTCAAGGAACTCCTGGACCAGGTTGGCCTGAAGCCGGAACACTACAACCGGTTCCCGCATGAATTCTCCGGCGGACAACGGCAACGTGTGGGCATTGCCCGGGCCATTTCCCTGAACCCGTCGGTCATTGTGTGCGATGAGCCCGTCTCCGCGCTGGATGTCTCCGTGCAGGCCCAGGTGGTGAACCTCCTGCAGCAGATCCAGCAGGACACCGGCGTTTCCTACATTTTCATCGCCCACGATCTCTCCGTGGTCCGGCACATTTCCCACGAAGTTGCGGTGATGTACTTGGGCAAGATCGTGGAGCAGGGACCCCGCGACGAGCTCTTCCGGAACCCCCTGCATCCCTACACCAAGGCCCTGCTCTCGGCAGTGCCCCTGCCGGATCCAAGGGCTGCCCGGGAACAGGTGAAGATCCGGCTTCGAGGCGACCTGCCCTCTCCTGCCAATCCGCCCAGCGGCTGTGTCTTCCGGACCCGTTGCCCCTTGATCGGGACCCTCCCGGAAGAACAACGCCAGCGCTGCATCAACGAGATTCCAACACCGGCGACGCCCGCCGCGCCGGCCTGCCACCACGCGGGTATGGCCGCAACGGCCCTGGCGGGCGTGGAATAGACGCAGGCAATTGATCCACAACCAAAGGAGCAACCATTGAATACCCTGATCCGTGCCGTCCGCCCGTGGGGGCAAGCGCTCAGCGATGTCACCATCGTCGCGGGAGAAGCAGGCGGCAAGATCACCGGCGTCGAACCTCATGACCCGGACCGCGCCGTTCCAGCCGACGTGACCGTAGTGGAGGGACGCGGACGCTTGCTGCTGCCCTCCTTCTCCGACGTTCATGTCCACCTCGATTCCACCCGTATCGGTTTGCCGTTCCGCGAGCACACCGGCGGTCCGGGTGTGTGGACCATGATGATGAACGACCGGAAGAACTGGCGCAACGCCGAGGTTCCACTGCAGGATCGCGTGAACGACACCCTGGGGAGGATGATCGCGAGGGGCACCACCCGGGTCCGCTCCTACGCACAGGTTGACGTGGACTGCAGGCTGGAACGCTTCGACGCCGTTGCTGCCGCCAAGGAGAAGTTCGCCGGCCAGGCTTCGGTGGACATTATTGCTTTCCCCCAAGCCGGCTTGTTACTGGAGGAAGGGACGGTGGAACTCATGGAGGAAGCGCTCAAGGCCGGTGCCAACGTGATGGGTGGCATTGATCCCTGCACCCTGGACCGGGACCCTGCGAGGCACCTCGACATCGTGTTCGGCCTCGCCGAGAAGTACCAGGTCCCCATCGATATCCACCTTCACGAACCCGGCGAACTCGGCGTCTTCAGCACGGACCTCGTGCTGGAACGGACGCGGGCCCTGGGGATGCAGGGCAAGGTGACCATGTCCCACGCCTACCAACTGGGCAGCGTCAATGAGGCCACCACCCGCAGGCTGATTGACGCCTTCGCAGAGCTTGATGTCTCCATGGCTTCGGTGGCTCCAGCTGCTGCCGGCCAGTTGCCCATCCCGCTGCTGACCGAGGCCGGCGTCCGGCTCGGCCTGGGCGAGGACGGCCAGCGCGACTACTGGTCCCCCTATGGCAACACCGACATGCTGGACCGGACGTGGCAGCTCGCATTTACCCATGGCTTCCGCAAGGACGAGTTGATCGAGCACTGCCTGGCCATCGCCACCATCGGCGGGGCGAGCATCCTGGACCCCGCCGCGACCCGGCTGAAGGACACGGCCCACCGTCCCGGCGTCGAGGTTGGCGATCCGGCGGAACTGCTCCTGGTGGACGGCGAAACTGTGGCGTCCACGGTGATGGACCGGGGCAGGGACCGCACGGTCATCCACGCCGGCAAGGTAGTGGCCGACCAGCTGGAACTCGTCTAGCCGGCACGAAACCCGCCCCTGACCAAGCTCCCGCCCCGCAAGGGGAAGAAGCCGGACAGGGGCGGGTTTCTTGGTTCGGCCTATTCGGCGCGGGCCGTGGGGGCGTTATCGAGCGGCGTCCACCAGGTCACGGCAGGAGTCACCGTGAAGCGCCGTCCCGTGACTTTGTTGGGTGTGATGCGGATGAACTGGTCCTTTTGCCCTGCCTCCCAGGGAAAGAGCAGGAGCCCGATGGTGTCCAGCACCTCCTGGGTCAGTTTCACGGCCGACGCCTGGCCTTTGACCACCACGCTCCACGCCACGCCGGTTTCGGCGTTGACCCCATCGGCTTCGATGGCCACTGGCGCGTCGCCGAGGGCAGCGTGGAGCTTGGTACCCTCGCCGGTCCGGAACACCATGGTGCCGTGGTCAACCTTGTAGTTCACGGGGAAGATGTCCGGGTGGTCGTCCACCCACACGGCAAGCCTGCCCACTGAGACGCCCCGGAGGAGCTCCCAACATTCGTTGGTTTCAAGGATTTCGGTGGCGGGTGTTGCTGGCTGGTTCGTCCCTGATGAGTTCGTCATAACGCCGAGGATACGCCGCGGGGGTGCGCCCCGACAGGCCCGGCCGGCTCCAGGGCTGAGTCGGCTGATCCCACGCTGACCAATGGTCCGCGGATTGCGAAGAATCCAGCACCGGCCAACACCACAGCTTCCGCGGCAAGCACGCAGAACGTCACCTCCCACCCTCCGGTCACCGCATGCAGCAACCCTGCCAGCAGCGGGCCGAGGGAGGCCAGGGCGAATCCGAAGCCCTGGCTCATGGCCGATAGCCGCCCGGCAGATTGCGGCCCGGCTGACCGGATCACCACCAGGGCCATGGCCAATCCGAAGCCTGCGCTCTGGACAACCCCCAAAACCCCGACGGCGATGAACTGCAGTTCTGTCGGTGCCGTGAGGACTCCCAGGAGGGCAACGGCCACCGACAACCCCAGTCCCGGCGCCATGACCCGCAGGATACGCGGGCGGCTGGCAAGGACCGGGGCCAGCAAACTGGCCGGGAGTCCCGCCAGGCTGAACCAAGCGAGCAATGCCGCAGAGTCGGCTGGCGAAAGACCCCGGGATACCAGGTACACGGCCAGCCACGACGTGATGGCGAAGTACAGCATCGCCTGAAGGCCGAAGAACGCCGTGACAGCCCACGCCGTGCGCTGTCTCCGCAGCGGTGTGGCTGCACCGGAGGCTCCGGAAACCGTACCCGCAGCGGCGGGTGCCGCCGTCGGCCGTCCTCCGGACCGATGGATCAGGAACGCGCCGATCAAAGCGGGCACCGCCCACACCGCGAGGGCTGAGGGCAGGTTTCCGCCGAAGGCCTGCTCCAGGGGCTGAACGAGTCCCGCGCCCAGCGCAGCGCCGAGACCGAATCCCATAGTGCACAGGCCAGTCCACCAGCCGGTGCCGCGATTGGCTTTGACGATCTGCGGTACCAGCACACTTGCGGTCATGATCGCCGAGCCCGCCAGGAATGTACCGGGCAACAGCAGTGCAGGCACCGTCGCACGAACGATCAAGGCCCCAGCCAGTACCAACAGGGCCACCGCAACGGCACGCCCGGTTCCGACCCGCCGGGCCAGCCAAGGCCCGATCGGACCCGAAATACCAAAGGCCAGCACCGGCAGGGTCCCCAGCAGCGGAAGCAGCGCAGGATCCAGCCCAAACACCCCGGGAACCTGGTTCATCACCCCGGCGACGGTGGTAATGGCCGGCCGGAGATTGATGGAAACCATCACGAGAGCAAGCAGCACGAGCCCCGTAGCGAGTCGGCCCCCACTCCCCGAAGGTAGGACACCAGCTCTGCGCCGTTCTTCCACGTCAATCTCCTCATAGCCGCTTTGGTATACCAAGTAAGACTATGAGGTGATTGGCAGAAAGTAAATGCAGAAGAAAAAGCCAGCTGTCAGGGAGGTAATAAGTGGTCATTAACATTTGGGATACCAAGGGCGTGATCTAGGTGCACCGGCCCAAAGGGCCGGAACGCGGCAGCGCGCGTCCAAGGGAGGCACGACCGAGCGCGCAGAGCGTTCCGGCCCTTTGGGCCGCCCACGCGCCCACGCGCCCACGCGCCCACGGACTGCCCTAGATAGCCTTTCCCGGATTCAGGATCCCTTGCGGATCGAACAACTCCTTGATCCGCCGCTGCAACTCACGCACCGGCTCAGGCTGCTCAAGCCCCAACCAGCGGAGCTTGTACTGCCCGATCCCGTGCTCGCCCGTGATGGTCCCGCCCATTTCCAGGCCTACCCGGATGGATTCGTCGAGGGCTGCGTTGAGGCGGACCAGTGCGTCGGCATCCGTGGCGGGGTCTACCCTGTCCATCCAGAACGTGGGGTGTAGGTTGCCGTCGCCGGCGTGGGCCACTACTTTGAGGCGGACCTGGAAGCGTGCGGCCATGGCTTCCAGTTCGGCGACAAAGTCCACCAGGCGTGAACGCGGCACCGCGATGTCTTCCCCTACCCTGAACTCGTCGTCGACTTCCACGCCGCGGCTGTTGCGGCGCAGTTCCACCAGCATTTCCGCTTCGGCGCTGGCTTCGGTGGTGACTGTGGCGCCGCCCGCTGCGAGGACCTCCCGGACGACGTCGGCCTCCGCAGCGGCGCCGAAGCCGTCGGTCTGGATGAGGAGCAGGGACTTGCCGCGCTTTTGCAGGTCGCCTCCGTGCAATTCGTCCAATTGCTCAAGGGTGCCGTTGTCCAGGAGTTCCATGATGGCGGGTTGCACTCTCGCCCGGCCAACGGCCAGCACTCCGGCGGCAGCGTTGCGGAAGTCCTGGTAGAACGCAGCGATGGTGTGGACTTCGCGCGGGAGGTACTTCAGCCGGACAGTTATCCCGACCACGATGCCCAGGGTTCCCTCGGAGCCCACCAGCAGCGCGGTCAGGTCGTAGCCTGCCACGCCCTTGAAGGTCTGGTGGCCGGTGTGCATGAGCGAACCGTCCGCCATCACGACATCCAACGCCAGCACGGAATCGCGTGTCACGCCGTACTTGGCGCAGCGCAGGCCTCCTGCGTTCGTGGCCACGTTGCCGCCGATGGTGGACATTTTGTAGCTCGCCGGGTCGGGCGCGTACATGAGGCCGTGCGGGGCGGCGGCGGCGTTCAGCTCGGCGTTGATGACGCCCGGTTCGACGACGGCGGTCTCGTCATCGGGGTTGAGGTCCAGGATGCGGTTCATCCGTTCCAGGCTCAGGACGATGCAGCCTTCGGTGGCGTGCGCTCCTCCCGATACGCCGGTTCCCGCGCCACGGGCGACGATCGGCACGTGATGGGCGGCGCAGCTGCGAACCACGTGCTGGACATCCTCTACGGATTCTGCCCACACAACGGCCAATGGAAGGTGTCGCTCCACTGTGGGCCCTTGGTCGATTGAGTAGACCGTGAGGGTTTCTTCGTCCCGGGCGAGTTGGCGGTCTTCAAGGCCGTTGGCCAGTTCCGCCAGGAATTCCCTTTGCGCGGCCGTGTGCCGTGCAGTTTCTGTTCCGCCGACTGTGCGGCTCCTGACGCTTTCTCCTGATGTTCCGGCTATAGCCGTTTCGTCCGACAAGACATTCCCTCCACATGTGCACCGCGGACACGCCAAACCGGCAGTCTTCGCAGTGTTTTCTGTGGTGCCAGTCTAGCCAGACCGGCGTCGGCCGGCACGGAACCCAGCAGCCCCTATCGGCCCGGCACTGCGGTTCCCGGGAGCTCCCAGACGCCGGCCGACGGCCCTTCCGCCCTCAGCCGCACGCCGTCGACGCCGGTTGGTCCGGCCGGTGCCGACATCACCGTCCCGGACTGGTGCCGTGGCGCGGCCAGCAGTGCCCGCAATTGCGGTTCGGACAGGACAGAGGAATCCATGACGACAGTGGCGTCGCACCTCGCGGCGAAGACCAGCGCTGAGGTCCCGGAGCATTCACGGATGAAGACCAGGGCATCCCCTTGGGCGTGGAGCCATCGGATCCCGCCGTCGCCCAGTGCCGGCAGCTCTTTGCGGAGCCGTCCCAGGGTGGCGTAAGCCGAACGCAAGTCCGTGCCCACCCGCTCCGGGGCGTCCCAGGGCATGGGGGTCCGGGAGTCTTCGCCGTTGAACCCTTCCAGGCCGAACTCATCGCCGGCGAACATGACGGGAACGCCCGGCAGGCAGAAGGCGAGTACTGCGCCCACTTCCGGGCCGCCGTCGATCATGACCGTTGCCGCCCGGGCGGTGTCGTGCGTGTTCAGGGCGTTCATGTTGTTTTGTCGCACACCCCAGCTAAATCCGGCGGACAGATCCTGGTGGGTGGCCAGGAAATCTTCCGCGCCGATCCTGTTTGGCCCTGTTTGGGGCGAGCCGAAGAAGTTCACATCCGGAGCGTCCTTGGCGAGCCAGGACCACAAGGGGCGGGTGAAGTTGGAGTACGTCATGGCACCCTGCCAGTGTTCACCGGTGACATCGGGGGCTGCGTCGGACGTGGACTCGGCCAGCAGGGCAGCGTCCGGGTTGATCTCGCGAACCCGGTCCGCGATGAGCCGGGCTACTTCGTGATTGAGGTCCACGGATCCGAGGCGCCCGGTCATGTTGCCGACGTCGATCCGCCAACCGTCCAGGCTGAATGGTGGCTTGAGCCAGCGCGCCACCACCGAGTCTTCATCGGTGATGAAGCGTCGGCGCAGAGCATCCGAGGCCCAGTTGAACTTGGGCAGCGACGGCACTCCCCACCAGGACTCGTAGCTGGAATGGTCGGCGCTGAAGTAGTAGTAGCCTGCTTCCTCCGAGCCCGGATCTGCGAGCGCCTTGACGAACCACTCATGCGCAGCGCCCGAGTGGTTCGCGGTGAGGTCCCCCAGGACCTTGATCCCGCGTGCGTGCGCCGCTTCCACCAGCTGCACCAGGGCCTGGTCCCCGCCCAGGAGCGGGTCCACCGAGTCGAAAGTGGATGCGTCGTAACGGTGGTTGGAGCGGGCCGGAAAGAACGGAGTCAGGTACAGGACATCGACGCCCAGCTCCCGGAGGTGATCGAGCTTGCCCGTGATTCCCGGCAGGTCTCCCCCGTAGAACTGAGTAGCTGCCTGCCCGCCCGTCCCGACAACCGGCTCATCCCAGGAACATCCGATGGCCCAATCGGGAACAGGGTGGCCATCTGCCTGCTCCGAGCGGGCGAACCTGTCCGGGAACACCTGGTACATGGTTCCTCGGCGGAGCCACTCAGGCGCCGGGGCAAACGTTGTCACCCTGAAATCGGCGGCGTCGGACACATCGCGCCGGAAAAGCCCTTGGGCGTTGAGGTTCCAGTAGCTCCGCCCCACCGTGCCAGATACCGCCGTGCCAGATACCGCCGTGCCAGATACCGCCGTGCCGGCGGGAGCGCCGTCGTCGTGCGCTTCTGTGACTTCCAGCAGGAAGCGGTACTTGGCCACGGGATTGGCTACCAGCATCGCCGCTTCCCACCATTCCCAGCCGTCGGCCGTACCCAGCCGGATGGCGGCGTCGTAGCGCGGCTCGCCGTCCTGGACGGACCGGACCCAGACCTTCGACGCCGGACCCCACCTATGGGGGACGCGTACCCGGAGGCGGACGGTATCGCCAAGGGATACGGACTGAGGGGAGGACGTGGAGACGAAGAGGCTGGAGCCGTCGTGATGCGGAAGCGCGATGGGCATGGTCAGCCTTTCACTGAGCCGGCGGTGAGTCCGCTGACAATGTATTTCTGCAGGAACAGGAACAGCGCCATGACAGGGATGGCCGCGATGACTGCGCCGGCTGCGAAGACTCCCCAGTTCTCCGAACGCTGCTGGGCCACGTAGGAGTAAAGCCCGACGGCGAGTGTCTGGCTGTCAGGGTCGGTCAGGACCACGCTGGCGATGACGAATTCGCTGGAGATTCCAATGAATGCCAGCAGTCCCACGACGGCAAGGATCGGTGTCACCAGGCGGAGGATGATGCCGAAGAAGATCTGCACGTGGCTGGCGCCATCGATCTTGGCGGCTTCGTCCAAGGATTGCGGGACAGTATTGAAGAACCCGTACATGAGATACGTGTTCACGCCCAACGCACCTCCGAGGTACACCATGATGAGGCCCAGTTGGCTGCCGAGCCCCAGGGCCGGGATCACCTGTGAGATGCCGCTCAGGAGCAGGAAGATCGCGACGACGGCCAACAGTTGCGGGAACATCTGCAGCAGGAGCAGCGTCAGCAGGCCCACCCGGCGGCCCTTGAAGCGCATCCGGGAGAAGGCGTACGCGGCCATGGCACCGAGGAACACCGTGGCGGCTGAGGTCACCACCCCCACCACCAGCGTGTTCACGAACCAGCGGCCGAATGGGCGGCTTGGATCGCTGAAGAGAGCCACGAAGTTGCCGGTGTCGAATCTGGAGAACAGCCCGTTGGAACCTACCAGGGTGCCGTTGGAGTCCAGTGCCGCGGACAATACGTACAAGAGGGGGAACACGGCGAAGATCGTCGTGACGACTCCCACCACATGCCGCCACCCCTTGTCTTTGAACCAAACCCCGAACGGGCGGCGCTTGGGCACCAGCGGCGAGGGGCCGCCGTCGGACGCTGTTTCCTTGCTGGCGGCGAGAGTGCGTACGCTCATCAGTTCACGTCCTCGAGTGCTTTGGTCTGCTTGAAGCTGATGGCCGAGATCGTGGCCACGATGATGAAGATGATGATGGCCAGTGCGCTGGCCAATCCGTAATCACGGCCTGTTCCCTGGCCGAAAGCCACCTTGTAGACCAGGGTGATCAGGATGTCGGTGGCTCCGATGTCGCGATCGGTGTCCGCGAAGCGCGGCCCACCGCCGGTGAGCATGTAAATCACGTTGAAGTTGTTGAAGTTGAACGCGAAGGACGAAATCAGCAGGGGTGCCACGGACACCAGGAGCAGCGGCAGCTTGATGGAGCGGAACACCCGCCAGGCGGAGGCGCCATCCATGCGTGCGGCCTCGTCAATTTCGGAGGGCAGCGACTGCAGCGCGCCGGTGCAGACGAGGAACATGTACGGGAAGCCGAGCCACACGTTGACCACCAGCACGCTGATCTTGGCCAGGACGGGGTCGGTCAGCCACCCGATGTTCGCACCGCCCAGCAGGGTCTGGTTGAGCCAGCCGAACTCGGGATTCAGGATGCCGGACCATACCAAGCCGGAGAGGAAAGCCGGGAACGCGTAGGGCAGGATCATCAGGATCCGGTACACCTTCTTGCCACGGAGGTCCTCACGGTTGAACGTAATGGCCAGGAAGAGGCCCATGATGAAGGTCAGTGCCACCGATGCAACGGAGAAGGTGAAGGTCCAGATAATCACGCCGAGGAGCGGTCCCCGGAGGCTGGGATCGGTGAAGGCGCGGGCAAAGTTGTCCAGGCCGACGTCGATCTTCCAGCCGGTAGCCAGCGTTTCACCCTTGGAATCCGCGAACGCACCTTTGCCGTTGTCGGTGTACTGGGTACCGGTTTCAGTGTCCGTGAAGGTGTCCGTGCCGGCGTCATAGTGCAGGGCGGGCTTGAACTGGTAGGCCGTGCTGCCGTCCGCAGTGCGCAGCGTTCCGTCAGCGGGATCGCTGGAGACCGGGACCGCGATCTTCAGGATCTCCTGTTGATTGGCCACGATCTCCTGGAACTTGAGGGTCTCGTAGCCGGGCAGGGAGTTTGCTTTGCCGGTGGAATCCTTGCCCGCAGCCGTCGCGTCTGCGAGTGCTTGCCCGGTGCTGCCGATCTGCGCTTTCCCGGAGGGGTCCGTGAACAGCAGGTAGAAATCACTGCCCTTGGTGAGCACGGATGCCTTGTACGCGGGCGAATCCGGGACACGCTCCTGGGCAGTTAACTGGATGGCGGAGATGGCATCATCCTTGGTGCTGTTGTGGCCATCTCCGTAGTTGGTGAACGCGATGTAGCCGCTGAAAACCACCACCAGGACCTGGAAAACCAGCAGGAACAGCACACCGGGAGCGAGGTATTTGGCGGGCAGCCCACCCTTTCGGAGGTAGATCCAGTTGATGGCAAGGACCACCAGGGCGGACACTCCCAGCGCAGCCCACGACTGGCTCAGGAAGAGCATCATCAGCACGTAGACGGCGAAGGCATCCACCAGGCCCAACAGGACAATCTTCAGGATGGTGCCCTTGAGGGAATCGGGGTGGTGCTTGCCCTGCATGCGGCGGGTATTGCCGCGACGCGGCCGGGGCGGTGCGGTGCTGGCGGCGGTTGCCGGGAGTTCTTGGATGTCTGGGGTTGGCATTGTGGGTCCTTGCGTCAAGCGGATGGCGGCAGGCACGGGCCGGACGGTGGTGTGCCGCCCGGCCCTGGGCAGACCGGTGGAATCACCGGTGCGGGATCAGCCGCCGATCTTGGACTTGATGCTGGCGGCCATCTTGGCCCATGCCTCAGCCGGGTCGCCCTGGCCCTTGATAATGGCAAGCTCCGTAGCTCCCCAGTCAGCCCACACTGCACTCATCTCGGGGATGGCAGGCATGGGAACGCCGGTGGCACCGATCTTGCCGAACGCTTCCACCACGGGATCGCTGGCAGCCTTCTCGAAGGAGGACTTGAGGGCCGGCGGACGGCCACCGGCTGCATACATGGAGTCCTGGGCAGATTCCGAGGTGAGGTAGTTGGTGACGAATTCGTTGGTGGCCAAGGCGTTGGCGCTCTTGGCACTGATGAAGAAGCCGTTGACGCCGATGAAGGGCTGGGCGGGTTCGCCACCGGCAGTCGGCAGTTCATCCACCGCGAACTTGATGCCCTTCTTCTGCACGTCCGGCACGTTCCACGGGCCCGTCAGGAAGTACGGGGATTCGCCGGCGAGGAACTTCTCCTTGGCGATATCGCCGGTGATGTTGGAGTTGATGATTTTCTCGCCGGCATCGCCCCAAACGGCCAGCTTCTTGGCAAATTCGACGCCGGCGGCGTCACCAATGAGGAGCTGCTTGGCGTCATAGCCACCATCGGCATTCTTGCCGAAGACCTGCGAACCCATGGAGGACTGCAATGGGTACAGGTGGTACGGGTCGCCCTGTTTGGGGTCCATGCCGACCAGGAACGGGAACGTGGCTTTACCGTCAGCAACGGCTTTCTTTCCGTTGGCCACAACTTCGTCCAAGGTGGCGGCTTTGCTGTCCACGATGCCGGTGTTACGAAGGAGCGCGATGTTCTCGATGGCGTACGGGACACCGTAAACAGCCCCGTTGTAGGTCATGGCCTTGATGGAGGAGTCCTGGAACTGCCCGGCCTTGTCGCCGAGTTCCACGGGTGCGATGACGCCGTTCTGGACGAATTTGCCGATCCAGTCATGGGGTCCAACAATGAGGTCCGGCCCCTGTCCGGTGGGCACCTGGGTAATGAAGTCGTCTCGGACCGCTGCGAAGTCCTTGACCACGAGCTTCACTTCGATGCCGGTGTCCGACTTGAATTTTTCGGTGATGTCCTTCAACGCCGGCGAGCGTTCGGCGTCTACCCACATGGTGATGACACCGGCTCCTGACGCTTTGAGGTCGGGCTTTGCGGCTTCGGAGGTGGGTGATGTGGAAGCGCTTCCGCCGCAAGCGCTCAGGGCCAGGGCTGCCACGGCAGAGATGGCTCCCGTGGTGAAAACGCGGCGGGTGGTTCGAGTCTCGAGGGTGTTGTGCACCTTCATTGGTGTCCCTTTCGTTCTTTTTCCTTCGACGGCAGGGGCTCTGGGCCCGGTCGCATCGCCGGTGACATGGCTCACAACTGCAAGCGCTTCCACACACTACAGGGCAATTGCTTCTTTTGAAAAGCGCGCTTGCATATCAGCCTGTAAAGAAAGCATCCTTAGGACTGGAAACGTTTACAATTTCGCGCTTTCTCTTCTACGATGACTCCATGTCCGTTGATTCCTTGCTCCAGGTTGCGGCCCACGAGCCCCCTGCAGCCTTCACACAGCTCAGCCCGGTCCACGACGCCTCCACGGCTCACGGATGGTGGCGCTCCGCTGTGATTTACCAGATCTATCCACGCTCCTTCCGGGACCTGAACGGGGACGGTGTGGGAGACCTGGCGGGCATCACTGCCGAACTCAGCCAGTTGGCACGCTTAGGGGTCGACGCCGTCTGGCTGTCGCCCTTCTACCGCTCACCGCAGCGGGACGCCGGTTACGACGTCAGCGACTACTGCGACGTCGATCCACTGTTCGGGACCCTGGCGGACTTCGATGCCCTTATCTCGGAGGCCAACAAGCTCAACCTCCGGGTCATCGCCGACATCGTTCCCAACCACTGCTCGGACCAGCACGTCGCCTTCCAGGCAGCGCTGGCCGCCGGTCCCAACAGCCCCGAGCGGGATGTCTTCATCTTCCGGGACGGTCTGGGACAAGACGGCAACGAGCCACCCAACAACTGGCAGTCGCACTTCGGCGGACCCGCCTGGACGCGGATCATCGAAGCCAACGGGCGGCCAGGACAGTGGTACCTCCACCTCTTCGATTCCTCGCAGCCCGACTTCAACTGGGACAACCCCGCAGTGCACGCCGAATTCGAACGCGTGCTCCGCTTCTGGCTGGACCGTGGAATCTCCGGCTTCAGGGTCGACGTCGCCCATGCCCTGGTCAAGGCCCCCGGCCTGCCCAACTGGGGTGGCCGGGCTGACGGCAACAGCACGGAAGGCTTCCCCGGCCAGGACGCCCCCATGTTCGGCCAGCCTGCCCTCCACGGGATCTACCGCCGCTGGCGGACCATCCTGGAAGAGTACGGTCCGGACCGCATCCTGTGCGCCGAAGCCAACGTGGACCCGCTCCCGCGCCTGGCCCAATGGGTACGTCCGGACGAAATGCACCAGGCGTTCAACTTCCCCTACCTGCACGCAGGTTTGGACCTCAACCGCCTGCGCCACATCATCACCGACTCCTTGGTCTCGCTGGACGCCGTAGGCGCCCCCAGCACCTGGGTCCTTTCGAACCACGACGTCGTCCGCCACGTCTCACGCTTCGGCTACGACGGCCCTGGTCCCCGTGACGGCGATGGCATCGGCCCTGACGACGTTCAGCCCAACGAACAGCTGGGACGACGCCGGGCTGCCGCGGCCACCATGTTCATGCTCGGCCTCCCGGGCGGTGCCTATCTCTACCAGGGCGAAGAACTGGGCCTTCCCGATTCCTCCAGCATTCCCGGGAGCCTGCGTCAGGACCCCACCTTCGCGCGAACCGGCGGAGCCAGGATCGGGCGCGACGGTTGCCGCGTACCCCTGCCGTGGCGTTCCGCGGAGCCCCATGCAGGATTCGGTCACGGTCGGGACCCCTGGCTTCCCCAGCCCGAGTCCTGGCCCGCACTGGCGAGGGACGAGCAGGAGTCTGATCCGGCGTCGCACCTTAACCTGTACCGGGCGTTGCTGGCGGAACGGGCACGGCTGCGGCTGGGCGCCGGGTCCCTCGCCTGGGTGGAGGACTACTGCACGCAGTCCACACTCGCGTACCTCAACGGGGAAACGCTGGTGGTCATGAACGTCGGCGAAGAACCCCTTCCGCTTCCGGCGGGCGAGGTAATCCTGCGCAGTTCCGCGGCGGACGCCACCCATCCATTAGGCTCGGGGGAGACAATCTGGCTGTCAGCCAGCTAATTTTCCCACCAAGGAGCAGCATGACCGGCATCAAGGACGTAGCCGAGCGCGCAGGGCTGTCCGTTGCCACTGTTTCACGGGCCTTGAGCGGGAAGGGCCACGTGTCCCCCGCCAGCCGGGAACGCGCGCGGGCAGCAGCCGCGGAGCTCGGTTTCGTGTTGTCGTACCATGCCTCAAGCCTCGCTTCCGGCCGTACGCACAACGTTGGCCTGGTGGTGCCCTCGGTCCACCGCTGGTTCTTTTCAGCGGTGATCGAGGGCGCTTCGGCCGCCCTCCTCGAAGCCGGCTACGACCTCACCCTCTACAACATCGGTGAAAACCCGGCTCATCGGCACAGCGTCTTCAGTGACTTCCTGCTCCGCAAACGGGTGGACGCAGTGATCGCTGTTTCCCTGGAACTCAGCGAAGCCGAAATCCAGCAACTCCATGCCATGCACCGGCCCATTGTCGGCATTGGCGGCCCCCTTCCCGGGGCTTCGACCATCCGGATCAATGATGCCGGCATCGCGATGCAGGCCACCAATCATCTGCTGGGGCTTGGCCACACCAAGATTGCCCACATCACGGGAAGCGAAACCTACGACCAGGACTTCCAGCTGCCCGGAACCCGCCGCGGCGGTTTCGAAAAAGCAATGAACGACGCCGGCTGCCCGGTGAGGCCCGAATGGATCGTTACGGCGGACTTCACCATCGAAGGCTCATACGCCGCTGCCCGGCAACTGCTGGCCAGTGCGCCCGAACGGCCCACCGCCGTGTTCGCAGCATCGGATGAGATGGCGATCGGCACCATCCTGGCCGCCCGCGATTTTGGGCTGCGGATTCCCGAGGACCTTTCCGTGATGGGCATCGACGGCCACGACCTGGGGAACGTCATGGGCCTGACCACGATCGACCAGGATGCCAAGGGGCAGGGGGCACTGGCGGTTCACACTCTGTTGGGTGCCATCAATAACGGCCTGGTACTGGAGCCCGAAGACGCCGAACACCCCACCAAACTGGTGGTGCGTACAAGCACGGCAGTCCCCAAGGTGGGCTCAGCCTAAGTTTGGGAGCGGCCTAGGAGAGCTTCCGCTCCATCACGAGCTCACGTTTGGTGATGTCCTGCGGATAGGGCTTGCTGGCTCCGGTGGTTTCGAATCCGTGGCGTCTGTAGAAGGCCTGGGCGCGGGAGTTGTCCTCATGCACGCCCAGCTCCAGATAGCCGGCCCCGAGCTCGTTTGCCGCAGCTGCGCAGGCCTCCTGGAGAAGCTCGTCAGCCAGGCCCAGCCCACGATGCTCAGCTGCGACGTACACGCTGATGAGCATCGCCTGCAGTGGGCGCTCGGGATCTTGTGGATGCTTGGCCACTACCCGCATCAGGCCACAGAGTCTGGAGCCGTCCTCGCCGCCGTCAGCCACCAGGGTAACGCTGGATTCCCCGGACATGGCAGCGGCTCGTTCCCGCCACTGGCTGTCCGTCTGACGCCGCGCAGCTGCAAGGCTCTCCACGTACGCCATGGGGGTGTCGGCAAGCATCTCCAGCCGGACGTTCTTGAGCAGCAGCCAATCGCCTGCGTGGAGCCTGCGGACCCTAGGCAACTGCTCCGCCCATGAACCGGGCGTAGCGCTGGAGGACCCGAGGCCAGCCCTCGGCATAGGATGCCCTGGAGGCCGCAGGATCTTCCGCGCCCTCCCAGCCATCGTGGATCAGGCGCACCTCCGTACCATTTTCGACGGCGCTGAACACCACCCGGATCTCGGTGGACCACAAGGGAGTTCCGGCGGGATACCAGCTGGCGTGGAAGGACAGCGGGGGCTGCCAGTCATCGATTGTTCCCCACACGGACGTCCGGCCGTCTTCAGCCGTCTCCAGGATGAGGTTCTCCTCGAACTCAACGTGGGAGCCCGCACCGTAGACGCTTTCCTCTTCCAAGGGCCACCAGAGATGCGGGTGGTCCGTGAATCCTTGGAAGGCGTGGGAGACGTTGCTGGGTACCACGACACAAACGATGAGCGGCTCGAGGTCGTTGCTGCCCTGTTGGGCCGACTCGGGCTCCGACTCGGGGTGGCTGAAGAGGTTTTCCATGACCACCAACTCTACCGGTGGACCGGGCCCAGACGCATTGTGGTCCTGAGGGCCAGTACGTGGTGAAGTTGAAGTGTGTGTTAAATGGAAGAGCCCCAACCGTGGTTGGGGCTCTTCGTTAATGGTTGTCCGGCGGTGTCCTACTCTCCCACACCCTCCCGGGTGCAGTACCATCGGCGCTGTGGGTCTTAGCTTCCGGGTTCG
>Ga0308158_10001287_pt1 | contig 27738 bp, 29 predicted proteins | sample PhyBR2_FD_201038 | JGI IMG/M metagenome (GOLD analysis project Ga0308158, IMG submission 201038) | Phyllosphere microbial communities from UC Gill Tract Community Farm, Albany, California, United States - DLSLB.R2 | ecosystem: Host-associated > Plants > Phyllosphere > Unclassified | place: USA... | reverse complement strand
AGCGGACAGCGGAACATTCAAATGGGGCGTCACGACGTCACAATCTTATCTGCCAAAAGATAACTCCGCTTTCTTCGAAGGTTCGGACAAAACGATTCTCGATTGGTTGCGCCAGTATTCGCCGGCTGACGAGAGCGATACGTTCCTCCGTGGTTTCCTCGGCCGGATGCTCTTCTCCGGTGAAGAAGTCATGAAAAAAGCGTCTGTCTTATCCGGGGGAGAAAAAGTCCGTTGTATGTTATCAAAAGCGATGCTCAGCGGCTCAAACGTTCTTGTCCTCGACGATCCGACGAACCACTTGGATCTCGAATCGATCACGGCACTTAACGATGGTTTGATCGCTTACAAAGGCGCGATGCTCTTCAGTTCGCATGACCATCAGTTCGTTGAAACGATTGCAAACCGGATCATCGAATTGACACCAAACGGTATCGTCGATAAAGAAACAACATACGATGAATACCTCAACAACGAGTCTGTTCAACAACAATTGTCTACGTTGTACGCAACAAACTAATTCAATCTACAAGAGACCTTTCCTAGCGGATTGGGTCTCTTTTTTGTACACTAAACGTATGAATCGGAACAGAGGAGGAAATCATGTGCGTCACCGTGCCTGCGCAGCTTTGATTAAGAACAATCAGATTTTGATGGTCCGTCTTGAGACAAACGATCGAAGTTTCTGGACATTACCCGGAGGGGGGCTCGAGGAAAATGAAACCTTCGAACAAGCGGTCATTCGGGAGGTGCAAGAGGAAGTGAATCTCGCCATCCGCATCATCAAACCTCTTTACTCAGAAACTCACGCAAACGGACAAGAGATCTGCTTTTTAGTCAGACAGATCGATTCACGCGAACCGATTTTGGGATATGATCCAGAGCGCCCGGAGGGAGACCAAGTTCTGACCGGAGTGAGATGGATGCTACTTTCGGAGATGACCGCCGATCGACAAGTCGCAAAAATTTTAACAGCTTTAGGATAAGACATACTCTTTTTTGTAAAACCAAACGAAAGGCATCTGCTCCAGTCGAGTAGATGCCTTTATTGATCATGTACGCATTTGACTTGCCTCTTCTTCCACACGACGGAGTAACCCTTGCACGATTTTTTCCGTTTCCCGTTCGCCGCCAAGCGACAGCAGGCTTCGTCCGACGAAATTCGCCCCTTCGTTTTTCCCCGTATAAATCAGCTGACAACTTTTTTCGTCGAGCCGCTTCAACGTAAAGGTCATCTCGAGTTTAAAGATTTTGGCAAGCGTAAAACCAATCGTATTTTGTTTGAAATCCGGTTGATTTGTATAGGCAAGATCCGTCACGATATATGTCTCGAGGCGATTCCCCTGCATATACGTTTGCCGGTATGTCGAACCGACGACACCCGGTTTCCGTTCGATCACCTCGTGCTGGACGACACCTGGAATCAGGCGTTGTAACCGATCGTGATCAAAGATATGCCAGGCTTCCTCGATTGGAACATCCAGTCGCTTTTCTTCATGCCACGTTACCATCCGAACACCTCCCTTTACTGAAAAATACCCTGATGCGTGCAGTTCTAACTTCAGACTACACACATGCAGGGTATTTGGCTTATTTTAATCGGTCCGTGATGATTATTTTACAGTCTGACGTTCGAGGGCCGCACCGAGGAACTTCGCCAGTTCGAGCATGCCGAACTTACCGGCAGCTGCTTCCGCGTCTGAATTGTAATTCGTATTCGTATTGACGTCATACGTATAGATTGTTCCACCCGCATCCTTGATGAACTCGATGCCGGCGACCGCGATCTGGTTCGCTTGCAGGAAGGCTTCATACTTTTGAATGATCGGATCATTAAATCCGTCGACGACTTTAAACTTCATCGGTGTTTGTGGGGCCTCTTCACCGACCGGGCAGAACAAGTCGTCAATGACACAGGCATCTGCCGGGCACAGTTCAAATCCTTCTGACGTGTCGACCTGGACAGCATAAACAAACTTCCCACCGACGAACTCACAGCGCGTGATGTACGGTTCCGGTGCCTGGATATATTCTTGAATCAGTGTGATCCCGTCGACCGGTTCATCAAACGTTGGTCCATCAAGATATGTCTCAAGTGCTTCGATCGAATGGAACAACTGGACACCAAGTCCTTTTCCGGCACGGTTGTGTTTCGTGATAAACGAGGACACGCCGATGTTTTTCGCCGCTTCGACGATTTGATCACGCCCGACGGCAGCTGTCGTTTTCGGAACCCGGATACCGGCTTTTCGAAGGGCCGTATACTGATTGATTTTACTCACTTCAAGACGCAAGGCACGTGTTCCGTTAAAGACAGTCCGGTCGTGTTCCTCTAGCCACGCGAGTACCCCTTCCGTCAGTTCCGGGGCGTAGCGGTGCCCGCGCGTATGCGACGACGCACTCATCCGGCTGTAGAAGACGCCTTCTGGCGGGACTTCATCAAGCGGGACCTGTCCTTCATCGAGATGCCACTGTTCATACGGCAACTCCAGTTCCTCGAGTCGTTTAATTAAATGGTCCGTCCATTCCTGGTTTTCGTGTAAGATATGAATTTTTGTCATTTGGTTTGACCTACCTTTCGTTTTTCTTCGACAAGCGGCATGACGTCGCGCGCGAAGCGTTCCATTTCTTCCAGTTGTGGTGAAAATTGAAGTAATAATAAGGAGACACCCACCTGCTCAAACGCAAGAATCCGTTCGGCAATCTGTTCCGGTGTTCCAATCAAATCAGGACGGAGTCCGCGGTTCGAGACCGAATAATCGTTCCGTTTTACCTGCTGTTCGAGTTGTGATTTGCTGACGAAGTCGTCGTACCCGGCGTATCCGGCACTGTCTTCCTTGACGTCCGTAATTCGTTGCCATTCTTGAATAGCCTCTTCTTCCGTATCGCGGCAGATGATATAAGCAGCCAATCCAAAACTTTCAAGCGGCGGTTGCCCTGTCGCTTGTCGGCGCGCCTTCATATCCTCAATCTTAACGGACACTTCTTCCACTGTTCCGCCGTGCATGACATAAGCGTCACAATGATTGACGATGGTTTGTTTGCCGGCTTCACTTTCCCCGCCTGCGTACAACTTGATGCCCGGTCGTTGAACCGGCTTCGGATGCAGTTGCGTCTTCTCGAGCGTATAGTAGTTCCCGTCGAAGCTGTACGGCGAAGCATCTGCCCATAATCCTTTCATGATCGTGACAAACTCTTCCGTCCGCGCGTAGCGTTCGTCGTGAGCTGTGAAGATCCCGTTGTATTGCCGCGCTTCTTCTTCCCACCAGGCAGAGACGACGTTTAACGTAAAGCGCCCGTGGCTAAGTTGATCGATGTTTGCTGCCATCTTCGCGGTCGTCGCCGGATTATGGAACCCTGGACGGACCGCTGTCATGATTTCCAGTCGTTCCGTCGTCGCGGCAATCGCCGCTGCCGTCGTCCAGGCTTCAAGACTTGGTGCTTCAAGTCCTTTGATGTCATTTAAGTTCAATTCCGCAATCAAGGTCGTTGAAAACCCGATTTGTTCAGCCGTTTGTGCGACCTGTTTCGCATAATCGAATGTCGCCGGCATCTGTTCGTCCTCGACATTCCGTAACCATCCGCCAAAAATCGGTAACCAAAATCCATACTCCATCCGTCATATCCCCCTTGTAAAAAAAAGTCGCTCTTCTCGAAAATCGAAAAGAGCGACGGATTAATCATGTCTGCTCTTATCTGTAAAGGAAAAGATTCCTTTAGGAAGTAGCACCTTCCGCTACTCGCGGGGTTGCTGAAGTGTCTTCGGGCCAGTCCCTCGACTTCTCTTGATAAGAATTATTGGAATTATCGTACACTTTTTAGCAGAGTAAAGCAACCATTAAACCTTGTTTTCCAATCGGAATTAATAACAGTATTAAAAAAGGACGAGAGCCGGGCTCTCATCCTCATGGTCTTAATATTGGGCAACAAATGTCGATTGTTCGATGGGTGCTTCTTCGCCGCGGATCCGGTCATAGAATTTTGCAAGCGTGACGCTGAAGTATGGGCCAACCCATAGGAAAGCGATTCCGATGGTAATCAAGCCGAGCAGGAACCAACCAATGAATGAGAGGACGAGCATGAACGCTTCCATCTTATGTCCGTCCATCATTTGGCGCGAACGTGTAATCGCATCCAAAATGCCGATTGAAGGTTCATCTCGTAAAATATAAAACGTCATTAGATACGAAAATGACTTGATGATACCCGGGATGATAAATAGTAAGAACCATAAACCAAGGAAAATACTTTGGACAATCGAAAGACCGACTGCCTTTAAGAAAATTTTGTATGGCTCAAATAAATCAACGATTTTTGCCTGTTCTTTTCGAGCGACAGACATCGCAAGCCATGTCCAACCGATCGCAAGTGGAAGCAAGAGAATGTTCAGTAAAAAACCGATGAAATCAATCGCTTGAATATCTTCATTCGCATCAGAAGAAAACATCGTTGGAATACTTTGAATGATGAGAAACAGTAAAAACATAAGTGCCATGAAGACCCAGCGACCACTGAGCGCTTCACGGGCGGATAATTTTAATTCTTTAATCATGGAGATCCTCCTCAAAATAAGTTCTATCCTTATTTACGGCTCATGAAGAGAGGAGTTTCATCTTTTTTCAGGATTTTCCTGTTTTTAACTGATTTAAGCGTGCTTTTTCAAGTTGGCGCTGGCATGCCGTATACAAAGAACGTCGTCCGTCGAGCCGTTCCATCGCAAACGGAATATCATGTTTCTTCGCCTGCGCGATGACGTGTGCAGAAGCGGCATGGGACACCCGGCTTGTGACGACGACGATGGCATCGGTCTTTTTCGCGAGACTGGCAATCTTTTTCGCAGATTGGGCATCACCCGACAGATGAATCAGCTCGATTCCTGTTTTTTCGAAAAACGTCCGGTAGACCGGTGCTTGCTGTTCATTGCCGACGATGACTAGCCGCATGCCTTCAAACGGTGCAAAATCAAGTGGTTTTTTATCCACGAAGTCGATGGGCTGCCCCGGTACGGACGTCGTGACGAGTGGTGTCAACGGTTGGGATTTCTTTTCACGAATCCGGCGCGTTTTCCGTTCTTGTTTCAATTTCGGCTTTCGTTTCATTTGCTTCAGATAGCGTCCCGACTTTTTGACGATGGATCTGGCGTTGGCTGTTTCAACTGATGGTGGCACTGGTGCTGTTGAATTGTTTGACGTCTCCAACAGTTGTACCGTCGGCTCTTGATATTGGAACGCATATTTCCAGGCAATCGTCAGTGTTTCCGGACGACCTTTCCACATGACGAGATCGACGAGCTGTCCTTCTTTCAGATGGAAAAAGCGCATGTCTTCAACCGGTGTGGCGTAATAAAAAGACTTACCCGTCTCATCCTTTAATGGTCCTTCGACCGTCGATTCAATGATACCGTGGTTTTTAACGATACATTTTTCAAAAACGATTCGTTCCGACAGTGGCTTCATCCGGTCAGTCGCGACAACAGCCATCACTTCAAGTGTCGTCCGGCGTACGTCCTGATGTACGACTTGGACCCGGATTTCCATTCCATGTTCGAGATTCCATTGCCGGATCTCTGTTTCCGAGATGTGACTGTTCGGCCATTCCCGTAAAGAACCACCTTTTAATTCACGGACGAACGTATAGGCGTAACGTTGTTCGATGACAGGAGTGATTTGTACAGGAGGAACGACAGGTTGCTTGATTGATATGTCTTCTTCTGGATTGCTCCACGTGAAGTCCAACTTTTCAGAAGGTGTATAGTAACGCGACATCTGCACCCATTCATCGATTCCCCGGATTTCCTCGAGCAGTAAATCCCATTCTTCCGCCGTTTCGACTACTTGCATTTTACCGGCGACCAACGCCTTCGCCCGTTCCACGATTTGTTGCATCATCTTCAACAACCCCTTTGCTTTTTTTCAACTATAGCAAGGGACTTTCGTGTAGGTTGGTCAAAAAAAGACCGGGTTATTTTTTTGATAAGGTTATGATTTGATTTCGATTGACGGATCACCGAGCCGGTATTTTTCGACGGAAACAATCAAAATCGTGATGATGACAAGTAAAAACCAGGACGATAATTTCCCGAAGTCGACCAGCTCCCATCCATCCTGCTGATTCGGATACACCCAACCCTTAAAAAAGGTCACGATATTTTCCGCCAGCCAGATGAACCAGGCAATCAATCCAAACGAGAGGGTAAGCGGCATCCGGTAGACCGTTTCATCTAGGCGGAAATAGACCCAGGACTTATAAAAGACGAGAGCGACAATCCCCATCAAAATCCAACGAAAATCAAACAACCAATGATGGGTAAAAAAGTTAGCGTACACGAGCAGACCAGTCGCTAAAGCAAACAGCGGCCGGGGAAACTGTGTAATGCGGAGATCAAAACGGCGAAATGCCTGGCAGATGTAACTGGCGACACTCGCATACATGAAGCCGGCATAAAGCGGAACACCAAATACTTTGCTGAAGGCATCTTCCGGATAACTCCAGGATCCGACCTGGACTTTAAACAGCTCAAGTCCAAGTCCAATCGCATGGAAAATTAAAATCAATTTAAACTCTTCCTTTGATTCATAACGCGTGATAAGTAAAACGATTTGAACGAGGAGACACCAGATCAAGAGCAAATCATAACGGGCAATCGGTTCCGCCGGTAGATAGCGGGATGTCGCAAGCGCCAAGAAAATCGCGACCGGGAACACACAACAGATGGCTTCAAGATATGTAAAACGGATCAAATGGCGGATTTTTCGCATCGACTGACCTCCTTTTTTATCAGTATACGGATAAGCAGGACGGATTCCCTCCATCTCAGGATGGAAAATATCGGATTTCCTTTAGTTTCCTCCATCAAACATGGTACAGTTAATGAATCAATTTGATTTTGAAACGAGGTGTCTTCCATTCATGAAGCAGACCATTCACACGTCTTGGCTGTTACGTTCTGTCCTGAAATGGGCATTATTTTTATTTGGCCTTTTTTTACTCGCTGTCGGTTCATCGATGATGATCACGGCACAACTCGGCGTCTCGACCTGGGACGTTCTTCACCTTGGTCTTCAAAATAAAACACCGTTTTCCGTTGGGACAATCATCCTTCTTGTCGGATTGTTATTGGTGTTCGTCAAATACTTGCTCGACCGGATCACACCCCAGGTCGGCACACTCGTCAACGCGATTTTCGTCGGGGTGTTCATGAATCTTGTTCTTGGTTCAGGTCTCCTGCCCTCATTTTCTTCCCTGTGGCAGAACACGCTTTGGCTGATTGCCGGCATCTTCATCATCGGGATGGGAGCGGGGCTGTATGTTGCTGTCGGGTACGGTGCCGGGCCGCGGGACGGACTGACACTGACGCTCGCTGAACGGTTCGGTACGTCCATCCGGATGATGCGGACATTCATGGAAATCACCGCTTGCGGCATCGGTTGGCTGCTCGGAGGACCCGTGTTCTTCGGAACGATCTTATCGATTTTCCTGATCGGCCCGTTCCTTCAATTTTGGTTGGGGTATTTCCGCCGGATGATTGCTGCGATTGATGCCGGAACGATTCCCCGGAAACAACAAAAAATCAGTTAAGTCGTCTGACTCGATACCATTTCACAGGAAATGGTATCTTTTTTTGTGGATGAAGCATATTAGTTGCGTCATGAAAGTAGACACGTTATATTCGTTTACATATCAATCTTTGATACGTCAAGGATTTTTCGAACGAAGGGAAGGATGTGATGAACTTGAGTATTTCCTGTACTGAAAAAGGACGACTGATTTATGCACTCGTCTCTGTCAATAAGACGATTGCTCAAAAATTTGACCTCTGTACGGACGGCTTCAGCCAAACCCGGATGGACCTATTAGCCCAACTCGAGGTCGATGCGACCATTAGTCAAAAAGAGTTGCAACAACGGGTTAACGTTGATAATGCAGCGGTAACACGACACTTAAAACATCTCGAAACGAACGGGATGATTGAACGGGTCCGTTCTGCAACAGATAACCGCGTCATTCTCGTTTCACTGACGCCAGAAGGTGCGACCCGGATTACCCGGTTACGTCAGCAAAAAGATGAATTCCTCGAACAGCTGCTTGAAGGATTCACGGCAGACGAACAACACCAGCTGGCACAGATGATCCAACGTATTGAAACAAATGCCCTCACCTTACCTAAAACAACCGTTAAATAAAAAGGAGACTTTCAAATGACTACACAAACTACGACTGATTTCATGGAAATCGTTAAAGGACGCCGCTCGATCCGTAACTACGACACAAACGTCAAGATTTCAAAAGAAGAAATGACACAGATCCTTGAAGAAGCGACACTCGCTCCGTCTTCTGTCAACATGCAGCCATGGCGTTTCCTCGTCATCGACAGTGCAGAAGGGAAAGCGACGCTTGCTCCACTCGCTAAGTTCAACCAGGTTCAAGTTGAATCATCATCTGCTGTCATCGCAGTTTTCGGTGACATGAAGGCGATTGATCAACTTGAAAATATCTACGATACAGCAGTCGCACAAGGACTCATGCCGCAAGAAGTCCGCGATCGTCAAGTACCGGCGATTCAAGGTATGTACGAAAGCGTACCGGCCAGCGCACTCAAAGACAGCATCTTGATCGACTCAGGTCTCGTCTCGATGCAATTAATGCTCGTTGCCCGGGCGCATGGTTACGACACGAACCCAATCGGCGGTTACGAAAAAGATCAAATCGCTGAAGTGTTTGGCATGGAAAAAGACCGTTACGTACCAGTTATGCTGTTATCAATCGGAAAAGCAGTCGACACAGGATACCCGTCGGTTCGCCTGCCGATCAACGACATCGCAGACTGGAAATAAGTAGTACCCGTACTAACCAAAAATAGAGAACAAACAAAAAGGGAGATTATTACTATGACAACTCAAACAACTACAGACTTTATGGAAATCGTTAAAGGACGTCGCTCAATCCGCAACTACGACACAAACGTCAAGATTTCAAAAGAAGAAATGACACAAATCCTTGAAGAAGCAACACTTGCTCCGTCTTCTGTCAACATGCAACCATGGCGTTTCCTTGTCATCGACAGTGCAGAAGGAAAAGCGACGCTTGCTCCACTCGCTAAATTCAATCAAGTCCAAGTCGAGACATCATCTGCTGTCATCGCGGTCTTTGGTGATATGAATGCAGTCGACAGCATCGATACAATCTATGATATGGCTGTTGAAAAAGGCTTGATGCCGCTAGAAGTCCGTGACCGCCAAGTCCCTGCCATCAAAGGCTTCTACAGCCCGGAAGATACAGATACACTTCGTGACAGCATCTTGATTGATTCAGGTCTCGTCTCAATGCAATTGATGCTTGTGGCACGTGCACACGGTTATGACACGAACCCGATTGGTGGCTACGAAAAAGACCAAATCGCGGAAGCATTCGGTATGGATAAAGACCGTTACCTCCCTGTCATGCTCCTTTCAATCGGAAAAGCAGTTGACGCCGGTTACCCATCGGTCCGTCTACCAATCAACGACATCACAGACTGGAAATAATCGTTTTCGAGTTCCGGATTCCTCAACAGGAATCCGGTTTTTTTGTATACTAACAAAAAGGAGCTGGTCAAACGATGTATGATGTGACGATTATCGGTGCCGGCGTCGCCGGCATCTTTTTGGCCCATGAACTGATGGAACACGGTCAGACCGTCTTAGTGATTGATGCCGGAAAACCGCTTGGCCAACGTACACTGCAAGAAACCTATCTTGGTTTTGGCGGACTCGGAAAATCGGAAGGAAAATACAACTATTCTGCCGGATTCGGCGGCGAACTCGCCGGGAAGCTAGGAACGGAGAAAACGCTCCACCTGATGCAACAGGTCGATGCCCTCTTGTGTCGTTACGGCGCGGATGAAGTCGAATCGTATTCGACGGCAAATTTTGTGCTAGCAACCCGGGCAAAAGCAGCCGGTCTTGAAACAATCGAAACGACGGTCCGCCATCTCGGGACCGGATTATCGGAACGTATTTTAAGACGGCTCGAAGCCGTTCTTCAGAAACAGATTACCTTTCGTTTTGAGACGTTTGTCGAAACGATCGAGAAACAACATAACGGGTTTCTGCTTACGACTAAACGCGAGACATTTTCGAGTCAACGTGTTGTCTTCGCGACCGGACGTTCCGGTACGGAGTGGATGCAGGAACAACTGCAGACGCTTGGACTCGTTCAAAACAAAACACGCCTCGACCTGGGGATTCGGATTGAGATGGAGGAAACGGCATTCCGCACACTGTTACAGGGTACATTCGAAACGAAGCTGGCCTATGCGTCAGCAGCCGGAACGGCGGTCACGTACTGCATGAATCCGAAAGGACGAATCATCCGCAAACATCAGGAGGGTCTCGTCATGCCGGACGGTCAGAATTTTCGCGAACAGGAGTCCGGAACGACCAACTTGAACTTCACGCTGTTTTTACCGCGTTATTTTGCGACACTCGGAGAAGCGAATCACTATGCCGCTTCCGTCATCGGACGCATCAACCAAGGGACGGACCGGATTGTCGTGCAACGGCTTGATGATTTGCGTGCCGGTCACTCTACACAGCCACATGCTCTCGCTGAAAGTGAAGTCAGACCAACCCTCGAAGCGACACCCGGAAACCTGATCGAGGAAGTGCCTGATACCGACATCACGGTCTTGTTGGAATTTCTGGAACGACTTGAACATCTCCTCGAGACGCCACTCTCTCCGGATACGTTACTGTACGGTATGGATGGAAAATTTTATGCCCCGGTGTTGTCGACGTCTCCGGTCTTTGAAACGGATATCCGAGGATTTTATGCAATCGGCGATTGCTCCGGTGTGACACACTCGCTGTCGCAAGCCGCTGCGAGCGGGCTTCATCTCGGACAGCACCTGACACAAAAACAGCCGTCTTAAGAGAGTGATATCTCTTTAGACGGCTGCTGCCATTTATTTTTTGAACGCTTCGTATACTTTCAACTGTTTGCCTTTGACTTTTGTTGTCTTCATCGCCCGTAAGACAAGCGGACCTTTTCCGTTCAGGATTTCCACGTACGTGACGGTATCCTGAATCGTGATGATTCCGATATCTTGCGCGGTCATGCCTTCGATTTTCGCAATCGTTCCGACGAAATCAACGGCACGCAGTTTCTTTTTCTTCCCGCCGTTAAAATACAATTTCATGATGTCGGCATTGAGCTGTTCCGTTTTCGAAGCCCGGACGTCAGCTGTCGTTATTTTCTCTTCAAACGCATCCGCTGTCCGAATCAGTTCCTTTTCAGTCGGTGCTTGGCGTCTTTCAATGGTCTCACCGCGGTACTGTTCGACTTCACGCAGACGACGCATATCGGACTCGGTCACTAAACTGATTGCTTTTCCGAGTGCTCCTGCCCGTCCCGTCCGGCCTGTCCGGTGCACATAACTTTCTTTTTCGACCGGCATGTCGTACTGGATGACGTGTGTGATGTTTTCAATATCGATCCCGCGTGCTGCGACGTCTGTCGCGACGAGGTAACGGAACTCACCTGCCCGGAATGCTTTCATGACGGCGAGACGCTCATCCTGTTCCATTCCGCCATGAATTTTTTCAACCGGATAATCCATCGATGCCAACCCTTGGGCGACGAAATCGACGTGTTCTTTCGTCCGGCAGAAAATCATGCACCGGTCCGGATTTTCGACGACCGTGACATCTTTGAGGACCGCAAACTTTGTCTTATCAGTTACCGTAATATAACTATGTTCGATTTCTGCGATTTCCGTTGCCTTCGTCAGGATTTCGACTTCCTTCGGTGACTTCATGTACCGGTCACTCAACTGATGGATGTCCTGTGGGAACGTCGCCGAAAACAGCATCGTCGTCCGCTGTTTCGGCAATTGTTTTAAAATCGTATCGACCTGATCGAGGAAGCCCATGTTGAGCATCTCGTCTGCCTCGTCAAGCACCAGATATTTCACTTTTTCAAGCGACAACGTGCCCCGCTCCAAGTGATCGAGCACACGTCCCGGCGTTCCGACGACGATGTGTGTTTTTTGCTTGAGTTCTGCAACTTGACCCCGGAATGGCTGTTTGCCGAAAACGGCTGTTGCTTTGATCCGTTTATAACGACCGATGTTCATGACATCTTCCGTGACTTGCAGGGCCAGTTCGCGCGTCGGTGTCAAGATCAACGCCTGTGGTTTGTTTTCTTCCCACTCGACGAGCTCACAGAGCGGAATCCCGAACGATGCCGTCTTCCCGCTGCCGGTCCGTGATTTGACGATGATATCTTTTTCCGACAAAGCGACCGGAATAACTGCTTGTTGGACATCGGTCGGTGTATGGTAGCCGAGCTGTTCGATCGCTTCTAGAATCGGTGTACTGAGCTGAAAATCAGTGAATGGTTTTTTAGACATAAGAATACCTCATTTATTTTTATAGTTTATGTGTTGGTTCGATGAATGAATCAGACGTGACCTCTCATTATGCGCTACTTTCAACAGAACGTCAAAAGAGCTTCCCGTCAGAGTGACAGGAAGCTCCACTTGCTTATTTTGTTGCGACTGTATCTTTTTTGATTTGTTTACTGCGGAGCTGACCACATGCGGCATCGATATCCGTACCGTGTTCAAGACGGACACCACAGTTGAGACCGTTCTTTTTCAACGTGTCGTAGAACGTTGAAATATCTTCTGACGTACTGCGTTGATATTGACCGTGCTCATCAACCGGGTTATACGGAATCAAGTTGACATACGTCAAATGACGTTTGTCTTCGAACAATTTCGCAAGCTCGATTGCTTGGGCTTTCTGGTCGTTGACACCACGTAAAAGGATGTACTCAATCGTGATTTTCCGGTTCGTCGTCTTGACGTAGTAATCGATGGCAGGCATCAATTTCTCGAGCGGAATCGCACGGTTGATTTTCATGATTTGTGTCCGGAGTTCGTTGTTTGGCGCATGTAATGAAATCGCCAGGTTGACTTGAAGTTTTAAATCTGCGAATTTGTAGATTTTATCTGCGAGTCCACTTGTCGAAACTGTAATGTGACGCGCACCGATCGCAAGACCGTTGTGATCCTTGATGACGTTCAAGAAATCGACCATGTTGTCGAAGTTATCAAACGGCTCACCGATACCCATGACGACGACGTGGCTGACACGCTCTTCTTTACCGACAGCATCGAGGTGATGCTGAACGTTCATGATTTGCTCGACGATTTCTCCAGCAGAGAGATCACGGCTCTTCTTAATCAAGCCACTTGCGCAGAAGCTACAGCCGATGTTACAGCCGACTTGTGTCGTGACACAGACAGACAGACCGTACTTATGACGCATCAAGACCGTTTCGATCAAGCTGCCGTCATATAATTTGAAGAGGAACTTGATTGTTCCATCTGCCGATTCCTGTTTCACGGCTTCTGTCATCGAATTAATCGCAAAACTCTGATCTAACAACTCAAGGCAATCCTTGTTGACATTCGTCATTTCTGCGAAAGTAGTGACACGTTTACGATACAACCAATCCCAAACTTGTTTTGCTCGGAACGGTTTGTGACCTTGATGCGACAACCATTCAGTCATCTGCTCAAGTGTTAATCCATAAATGGACGGTTTATTCATTAGAGAGACCTCATTTCTTTTTCCAGAACTATAACATTCCTTTATCTTAGTAAAAATCAGCCGCTTACGCAACGTTCAAATCCTAAATGTTCACTTTCTGTAAATTTCCACGTCCGCTTTGGCTTATATTCCGGTCCAGTTGTGTCAAATCGACAAACTTCGTTTCCGAAAACTTATAAAGGCACCGATATGGAACAACATACTGATACTCGCTAACAGCAGGAGATGCCAAAAGAAGTGATTGGTTCCTTCTAATAATTGCTGGGTGTTAAATAGACTGAAAATCGAGACGTAACGCATCCATTCCGTTTTTTCACTGAGACCGGCTCCAATCGTCAACACAATCGACAGCACAAGTACACTGCCGGCAATCGAAAAGGCGCGTCGTTCATCATCAAATAAGGTGGCGATACACAACGTGAATCCACTGATGGCATACAGTAGGAAGAGTGCATTCACTTGAAAGCGGACGAGTGTCATATCGTCAATCGAAACCCCGGAAACAAACCAGTCAGCCATCATTAAAACAAACGTATTGCATAACACAAGGCATGTACTGGCGAGAAGCATCACAATCATCGCCGACGCCGTATATTGGTGACGCGTAATCGGAGCTGCGAGGTATAAAATCAGTTCACCGTTATCAATCGGCCGTGCGAGTAGTCGTGCAGCAAGCGATAATAAGAACAGGGACGCGATGATTTGAAAAATCAGTCCGTAATAATTTCCGCCGAATAAGTCGAGAACGTTATCAAAACCGGTCACTTTATCGTATTGGAAAGCTTTTAAAACTTCCGGTGGCAGTGCCTGGAGCTTCGCTTCCAGCAACCCCGTCTTCATCATCGACGGATAGAGTGCGGCAAGCATCAATAAATACAGACTCGTCCCGACTGCATAGGCCGTGATCGGCTTCCCGTTATGCTTGAGTAAAGACCAAATGATCGTCATCATGGTGATTCCTCCTCACTATAATAATGTAAGAAGACATGCTCTAAGTCATCTGCCGAAGTTTGAATCGCCCGGACATCATATTCGGTTAAAAGACGGATGATTTGATTCAACGTCCGTTCGTTGCTTGTGAAAAAGGAAACATGATTTTGAACGCGTTGACTTCCAATTTGAAGTGCAAACCGTTCAGCATGTGCTTCGAGACCAAATTCAATCGTGTACTGTTTTCGGCTCGAACGGACCAGCTCATGGATATCCGACTCGATGATGATTCGTCCTTCTTTAATCAATGCGGCCCGGTCACACGATTTTTCCATCTCCGGAAAATGATGTGAACTCATCAAAATGGCTTTCCCGCGTTGCCGTTCGTTGTCAATCAAGCTTAAAAAACGTTCCTGCATCAAGGGATCAAGTCCACTGGTCGGTTCGTCAAGCAGATAGACCGGGGCATCCTTCATGAAGCAGCCGACTAATGCCAACTTTTGTTTCATCCCTTTCGACATCTTCCGGATTTTCGTTTTCGTTTCGAAGGGAAACTGTTCCAGCAACGCCGATTGACGTTCCGGTTTGCTTTGATGGAGTTGCTGCATCAAATGCAGGACCTGTTCACCCGTAAAATCACCCGGTAAATTAATCTCACCCGGTAAATAACCGACAATTCGTTTTACCTCCTGTGATTGGTTCCAACAGTCATATCCACCGATGGTCGCATGACCGGAGTCTGCTTGAATCAGCCCCATCAATTGCCGGATTGCCGTTGATTTCCCGGCTCCGTTCGGTCCGATAAAGCCGAACACCATACCCGGTTCGACCGTAAAACTGACATCAAATAAACCTCGTTTCGGCGCAAATTCTTTCGTCAAGTGTTGCAAATGAATCATCCGAATCGCCTCACTTTTCTGGTGATTGCCGTTAGTACCTTATACCCGTTTTGGTACTTCTTGGGACAAATCCACCCGATAAATCACGAATCGTTCGTCGTGATTTTTTTGGAAAAGTTCTTTCAGACGGACTTCTTCCACCTGTTCGAAAATCGTCTGATGCTCTAAATAATACCGGTATTCGTCTGCCGGGTAATACAAAATCAAATCGAGCGGACGCGGACGCCGTTCAACGGATGCTAAGATTTGATCGACAACCTTCATGAAAATTTGGACGGAAAACGGATTAAAAAAGTAACATTTCGTGACATCATCCGGAATCGAATAAGCTTCCGCATACGTATGTTCAAAACGGATGCTGCCTTGACGTCGCTTCATCTTTTTCATGTAAGTTGCTTGATTCATAAGGGCATCTTCATAAAATTGTCCATTCATCTCAACACCGATGACGGAACAATCAAACCGATCATGCAGATAAAAGTTCAACCGTCCTTTTCCGCAGCCGAAATCAATGACCGTATCCGTATAATCGAAGGGATAGACGGCACATAATTCCTCCAGCGCTGCATAAGGCGTCGGTTCGTACCGGTTATAATGGCTGAATGCATTATAAAGATGCTGAATATCAATCGTCTCGATGCGTAGCCGTTCTTCGTACTCTTTTTCATTCATATTTGATTCCTTCTTTCAAGCATTGTTGGTTTCATCGTACTATACTATGGATGTAAGTATTTCATTCTATAAGGGGGACTATCCAATGATCGTTGTTACGAATCGGATTAAAGTCAAAAAAGGAATGGCAGCAGCACTCGCACCACGCTTTACCCGTCCGAGTGGTCTTGACTCGATGAAGGGATTTGTTCGTGTCGAAGTTTTACTGACACAAGGTCTCGAAGAACACGATGAAATGAACGTCAACATGTACTGGGAAGACATGAAGGATTTTGAAGTATGGCGGAACAGTGATGATTTTAAAGAGTCACATAAGCGTCCGGCACCGTCAGACGGCAAACAAGAAGAATCTCCAATGCTCGGAAGTGAAATCATCACGTATGAAGTGGCTTCTGTCAAAGAACGAACTTCTTTATAATTCATGTCAGAACCGCCTTGCCTCCAATTTGGTCGCAAGGTTTTTTTATTCTTAAGAGACCCCTCACTATATTGATATGGGTTTAAATTGTATGTAATACCATTATTTGTTATCATAGGTCCAATACAGAAAGAGAGAGGACTTATCATGCTGAATTCATTATCGATTTTTGAACAGGCCATCCGCGCCTTACCGATTGATCGGTCCTTGACGCGCCAGGACTTGTTCACAGACGGTTTCCTATTACAACAGGAACAGGAATTATCCGTTTACTACTCACCAATCGGAGAATATATCAATCGCTCTGCCAAAATAGTCTTCATTGGCATCACACCAGGATTTGAACAAATGCGCATTGCTTATGAAGAAGCGGCTGATGCCTTCCACCATGGTGCAACAATCGAAGAAGCATCGAAAATCGTCAAATACAGTGCCAGTTTCGCCGGTCCCATGCGGCGTAATTTGACAATAATGTTAGATGAACTCGAATTAAATCGTCTGCTGAATATTCCTTCAACAGCCACCTTATTTCATGCAAATCAGAATCTGTTGCACACGACCTCGATTCTGAGACATCCTGTTTTTTACCGGGACAAAAATTATACGGGACATCAACCAAAGATTGACCGAACACCGTTGCTGCAACATTACGCGTATGAGCACTTCGCAGCGGAATTGAATCAGTTACCCCACCCTGTCATTTTGGTCCCGTTCGGACGTGTCGTCGAGTCAACTGTCCGGACATTGCTTCATCAGGGACGAATTAAAAAACATACTGTATTATTTGGTTTCCCGCATCCTTCTGGTGCAAATGGACACCGGAAGCGACAGTTTGAAGAAAATAAAGACTATTTGATGAAGCAGTTAACTTCCTACTTCGATACTTAACAAACAGCCTTAATTTTTTAAAAGAAATAGGATAAGATTTTCCTATAAAAAGAATATGACTATTCTATCGATGAGGTAGAGGCGCGGTGTTGATGAGTATTTGGTCTGAGGATGACAACGAAGACGATCAAAGAAAGGTGATGCCGCCGAAGTATCGTCACGTGTCAGACGTGACCATGCTGGTCGAATCGGGAAAGACCCGTTCGATTGCCATACGCATGTTGTATGGAGCGCTCCAATTCGGCTAAGAAAGACGCATCCAGCAAGGGTGTCGGCTTTGTTGCCGGTGCCCTTGCTTTTTTCTGTGCAACGGGTCTCATCTTCTAAAAAAGGAGGAGGAACCACAACAATGGTCAACTATTCAGATTCTATCGTTGCGCTTGTCCCGGCAATCGTTGCCATCGTTTTAGCAATTGTCACACGAAAAGTCGTCATTTCACTTGGTGTCGGCATTTTGATTGGTGCCTTACTGCTTCACAGCTTCAATCCGGTGGATACCGTTGTTTATCTCGGAAAAAACATCTTCAGTCTGTTTTGGGCAGACGGTGCGTTAAATGAATGGAATGTCTTATTACTCGTTTTCTTACTGTTACTCGGTGTCTTGTCTACACTGATACAAACATCCGGCGGTGCCCGTGCTTTCGGCGAATGGGCGACGACACATGTCAAGACGGCACGTGGTGCAAGGCTTGCCGCTTTCGGATTAGGTATTTTGATTTTCATCGATGATTACTTTAACAGTCTGGCCGTCGGAAATGTCAGTCGTCCGTTAACGGATCGTCGCGGTGTCTCGCGCGCCAAACTGGCGTATATCATCGATTCCACCGCTGCACCGGTCTGTGTCATCAGTCCATTATCGAGCTGGGGTGCCTTCATCATCTCGATTATCGCAGGAATCTTGACGACCCATTCAATCACTGATTACTCGGCGTTCAGTGCGTTCCTGATGATTGTGCCGTTAAACTTCTACGCCATCTTCGCTTTGTTACTGACACTCTACATCGCCTATACGGGAATTGCCGTTGGACCGATGCGGACGCACGAGTTGCGGGCCTTACAAGGTGAATTGTTTGACGCCAACAAAGGGACACCAATGGGGATGGCAGAAGAAGTCAAGGAACACGATGGCGGTAAAGTCCGTGACTTGGTTGTTCCAATCGTCGTGTTAGTCATTGCGACCATCACAGCCCTTCTTTGGACAGGTGCCCAGGCACTTGCGGCTGACGATCGGCCTTTTTCGTTAATCGGCGCCTTTGAAGCAACAGACGTGACGCGCTCACTTGTTTCTGGTGTCATCATCAGTTTAGTCGTTGCGTTCCTGATGATGATCGGTCGGAAAATTCCGGCACGTGATTACCGCATCAGTATCTGGGCTGGGCTAAAATCGATGTGGCCCGCTGTCGTTATTCTGTTGTTTGCCTGGACGATCATCGCGGTCATCGGTGACATGAAGACCGGGGATTATCTCGCAAGTTTCATCAGCAAATCGATTCCCGCTTCTTATCTGCCGTTCCTTCTATTCTTGATTGCCAGTATCATGGCATTCTCGACCGGAACGAGTTGGGGGACGTTCGGAATCATGTTACCGATCGGAGCCGATTTGATCATGGCGGTTGATCCAAGTCTGTTGTTACCAACACTTGCTGCTGTTCTTGCCGGATCTGTCTTCGGGGACCATTGTTCACCGATTTCCGATACGACGATTCTCAGTTCGACCGGTGCCGGTTCGCATCATATTGATCACGTCACGACCCAGTTGCCATATGCCTTGATTGGTGCAGTGACGTCGGCTGTCGGATATCTCGTACTCGGTGTCACCGGTTCGTCCCTATTCGGCTTCATCGGTGCCCTGATCGCCTTCGTGATTTTCCTCGTCATGCTGAACGTCCTGTCACGACGCGGCGAAGTCCCGTCGCAGCTACGTTCGGAGTAAGATGCAGTAAACACACCATCCAAAAAGCCGGACCTGATGAATTCATCGGGTCCGGCTTTCTTTATACGATTTTTTTTAATTTCAGACCATTAATGCGCAGACTTCGTTCGCAAACGCGACCGGATCTTCGATTGGTAGTCCCTCCATCAATAATGCTTGTTGATACATCAACTTCGTGTACCGCTCAAATTTCGGACGGTCTTCAACGTACGCTGATTCAATCGCCCGGAACACATCATGTGATGTATTTAATTCCAGGATTTTGACGGCGGCGACGTCCTGGTTGTTCGGCATCGCTTTGAGGATTTTCTCCATCTCGATCGATACTGCACCATCCGTTGCAAAGCAGACCGGATGTGATTTTAAGCGGGTCGAGGCTTTGACTTCTTTGACTTGTCCTGCCAGTACCTCCTGCATCGCTTTAAACATCTCGGCTTGTGTCTCGGTCGTTTCCGCCTGTTCCGTCTGTTCAATTCCGAGGTCGCTGCTCGTGACAGACTTAAACTCTTTTCCTTCATAGTTAAGAAGCATTTGAATGGCAAACTCATCGATTTCTTCCGTAAAGTACAGAATATCGAAGCCTTTATCTTTCACGAGCTCTGATTGCGGCAACTTATCCAACCGGTCCGTGCTTTCGCCTGACGCGTAATAGATATACTTTTGATCTTCCGGCATCGCGGCGACATACTCTGCAAGCGTCACTAATTTTTTCTCTTTAGCCGAATGGAACAGAACAAGGTCTTTCACCGTGTCCTTTTGCATCCCATAATCGTTATAGATACCGAACTTTAATTGACGGCCGAATGCTTGGTAAAACGTCTCATATTTTTCGCGGTCGTCACGCAACAAGGCTTCGAGCTGCGTCTTGATCTTGCTTTGAATATTCTTCGCAATCAACTTCAACTGACGGTCGTGTTGCAACATTTCACGCGAAATGTTGAGCGATAAGTCTTCCGAATCGACCATTCCTTTGACGAAGCTGAAGTGATCCGGTAAGAGATCGCTGCATTTTTCCATGATTAAGACACCGTTCGCATACAGTTCGAGTCCTTTTTCGAACTCTTTTGAATAATAATCAAACGACGGTTGCTCGGGAATGAACAAAATGGACTGATAACGGACGGCTCCGTCAGCACTGATATGAATGTGTTTGATCGGTGCGTCAAATCCGTATCGTTTTTCCTGATAGAAGTTGCGGTAATCGTCATCCGTCAGCTCCCGTTTGTTTTTTCGCCAAATCGGCACCATGCTGTTGACCGTCTTCATGACCGTAACGGACTCAGTTTCGTCTGATCCGTCGACCGGACGCTGTTCCGTCTCCGCCATCTCAATCGGATAGCGGATGAAGTCGGAGTATTTCTTGATGATGGTCCGGAGGCGGTACGGTTCTAAATATTCATCGTAGTTCTCTTCTTCTTCGTTGGCTTTAATATGAAGTGTGATGTCTGTTCCGACCGTCTCTTTTTCGACCTCTTCAATCGTATACCCGTCGACTCCGCGTGACTCCCACTTGTAGGCGACATCACTGCCAAAGGGTTTCGTCACGACCGTAACGGTATCGGCGACCATAAAGGCGGAATAGAAACCAACACCGAACTGTCCGATGATGTCATGGCCGTCCTTTAATTCATTCTCCGCTTTAAAGGCGAGCGATCCGCTTTTCGCGATCGTTCCGAGGTTTTCTTCAAGTTCTTCTTTTGTCATCCCGATTCCCGTATCGCGCAAAATCAGTTGACGTGTTTCTTTATTCGGTTCAATCGTAATTTTGTAGGCTTCCTTGTCGAACGTGATTGTCTCGTCCGTCAACGCTTTATAATAAATTTTATCGATGGCGTCACTGGCGTTCGAAATCAACTCACGTAAAAAGATTTCCTTGTGTGTATAGATGGAATGAATCATCATTTCGAGCAATCGTTTCGATTCGGCTTTAAATTGTTTCGTTTCCATTTTCGATACCCCCTTTTACTTTTAGCACTCTATACAATAGAGTGCTAATTCATTTCCATTATTACGGATATGAAAACGACTGTCAATCCTCTACTGGGTAGAATTCAGCGAGTTTTTTCCGGACATGTTGTCCGATCTCCCGCAGCCCGTTCGTCGAGCCATACGTCCCATGACTTCGTCCATTTTCATCGACACGGCTGCCGAGACCGAGGAACTGTTCGCCCGGTTTAAAATGAAGTCCGATGACAGGCAAATCAAGTCCAGCCGAATACCCGAATTCAACGATAGCATCCGGATAATCGGGTAATGAGAAGGGATTTTCCCAGACGGTACTTGAATCCAGTTTCTGAAACCGGTCCGTATGCTCCCGGCCGAGTAAAATGATACCGTGCAAAGAAAACAGCGGCAGTAATTTCATGAAAAAGGTTTGTCCAAAAACGGATTGCTCCAGTTCCTGCCGCATCGAAATCGTCCCCATGTACCGTTTCGTCGGAAGCGGGAAAAAATCGGTATGGATGACAGACTGGAGAGAGGAATCGTACAGCGACGCCCCCAGTCCGTTTAAGAATCCTTCCAGTTTTCCACCCTGCTCCTTTCCGAACCAGGTTTTGTAGACATCTTTTTGTTTAAAGTAGTCATTAAACTTACTGATGCTTTGTTCCAGGTTGTCGTCGGTCAGATACGTCTCCAAAGACATGTCCGGCTCAAGTAAAAAGAACGGTCCCGTCGAATCAAAACGCAAAGTACCGTCTTTGGTTAAAAACTGTCCGGCGGACGGATTCGTCGCGACCGTCAGCCAGCTTTTTTTCGCCGCATTCCCAAACCATAAGACCGGCGTCGTTCCCTCAATCAGTTCCTCTTTCATCCGTCCATTCTTCAACTCGATCTGATGCTGAACGGCTTCGGTTAAGAGTTTTTTTGCTGCTTTCCGTTGTTCTGATGTCAGCGTTCTCATTCCTTTCGTGTTGCGCTTTCTTGTTTGAGTTGTTCCCGTTCCTTAAAAACGTTAGACAGTTCGATGGGTTTAGCCCGATTGATGCAGGGAATGATTCGTAAGGTAAGCTACACCATCGGATATTATTTTTTAGGAGGAGATTTTTGATGAAACGACTTGAAAACAAAGTGGCCGTCATTACCGGCTCAGCGACAGGAATCGGGCAGGCAACGGCACTTGTCTTTGCCGAGCAGGGAGCGACAGTCGTCTGCGCGGACGTCGAGCTTGAAAAAGCACAAGCGACGGTAGAGAAAATCAAGGAAGCCGGCGGAAACGCCGAAGCCGTTCATGTCGATGTCTCACAAGTCGACAGCGTCAAACAACTCGCCGACCATCTAGAGTCTACATACGGAACGGTCGACGTCTTGTTCAACAATGCCGGGATTGATCAACAGGGAGGAAAGGTGCATGAATACCCGATCGAACTGTTTGATCAAATCATCGCTGTCGATTTACGCGGAACGTTCTTAACGAGTAAATTCGTCATTCCATTGATGCTGAAGAACGGCGGATCCATCATCAATACGTCATCGATGTCGGGACGTGCAGCCGACTTGAACCGTTCCGGCTACAATGCTGCAAAAGGCGGCATTGCCAACTTCACACGGGCGATGGCAATTGATTATGCCCGCGATGGCATCCGCGTCAACTCGCTTTCACCGGGAACGATCGAAACACCGCTCATCGATACGCTTGTTGGCGGAAAAGAAGAAGAACAAGGAAAACAGTTCCGCGACGCTAACGCGTGGATCACACCACTCGGGCGTCTCGGTAAACCGCGTGAGATGGCGACGGTTGCCCTGTTCCTGGCGTCAGATGACAGTTCTTACGTCACGGGTGAAGACATCACGGCTGACGGCGGCATCATGGCCTATACGTGGCCGGGTGAAATGTTAATCGACGACAAATGGAAAACAGACGCGGAATAAGTGACGGGTTTTCTGTTCAGCACGATTCCTGATTCAGGAATCGTGTTTTTTTGTTCATTTTCAAACGGTTTGAGCCTAAGAAATTCGGTGCGCTTAAATGTTTTGGCCATTCGTTCACCTCACGCAACTACCTGAAAACGGGAACAGGACAGTAAAGGAGGAGAAATTATGCTTACAGAACCTATTACTTATTTGCAACGCTGTTTACAAATTCCAAGCACTAATCCACACGACGGGGAAGAGAACGTCGCAACCTATGTCTATGAATTACTGACTTCTCATGGTGTCCAGACAGACTGGATTGAAGTCTCTCCGAAACGGATTTGTCTTGTCGCCACGGTCGAGGCCGGTGCTGCTGCCGTTCATCCGAAAACAATTGGCTTCTCCGGTCATCTCGATACGGTACCGGTTAAAATCAGTGAATGGACAAAAGATCCGTTCGGCGGTGCCATCGAAGACGGACGCATCTACGGACGCGGTGCTTCTGACATGAAGTCCGGTGTGATGGCGATGGTCAGTATGATGATCGAATTAAATCAACGTGATGACTTGCCGAATCGTCTGAAGTTGCTGATTACATCGGATGAAGAAAACGGCATGACCGGAGCTCGCTATTTAACGGAACGTGGTGACGCCGATGATTTAGACGCCCTCTTGATCACGGAACCAACGAGCGGTTATCTCGGCTATGCCCAAAAAGGTGTCGTCGGTGTTGAAGTATCGTGTACGGGAAAAAGTGCTCACAGCTCTTCGCCCCAACTCGGTAAAAATGCCATCGATGATTTATATCGGGTCATCCGCGAAGTGAAATCCGACCGATTTACAATCACCGATCACAGTCACCCGGACCTTGGTCCGGTCGTCGCTTCCATCACGTCAATCACAGGCGGTGAAGGACCAAACGTCATTCCGAGCCGGGCTGCGTTTTATATGGACATCCGGACGATACCAGGCTTTGGACGGGAGCAGGTCTTGCAAGCGTTCGAAGAAGTCAACCAATGGCTGCATCAACAGGACGACAGCTTCTCGATGGAAGTCACGGTCATCAAAGACATCCCCTCCTGTGAGACGGACCGGAACGATCCGTTCTTACAGATTGTCGCGGACACGATGGAATCAATCCGGCAGCAGCCGACACAGCGCGTCGCAATTCCTGGCGGGACGGACGGTGCGATGTTCAGTCAGGCGGCCCGAAGCTTTCCGATTGCGGTCGCTTCGTTCCATGATTTCCGGCTGGCGCATCAAATCGATGAGTCGATTCCCCTGTCGGAATATGCGGAAACGATCGAGTTGTGTACGCGTCTTGCCCTGAAAACATATGTCTGAAAAGAGGCCGACTCAAAAAGGAATCTCTCATCTTTTCACACCCTCTCCTCAGGCGAGACACAAGCCAGTTTCCCTGCCTGATTCAGACAGCGCAAAAATGCACTTTTTCCTGTAGGAGTTGCGTGAAACGAGTGATTCCTGTTTAAACGAGAAAAGGGCGGCAGAATTAGAATCTGCCATCCTTTTCTTTGTAGGGACTGACTTTTGAGTCAGCCCCTTTTTAAGTATAGACACCAATCAAAGCGAGCGCTTGCCCAATATAACTCTGATCAGACGGCAGGACATGTTTCGGTTCACCGACAAGACACCATTCGATCCGGACATGACCGAGCCGGTCGTAAATCAGCTCAAATGTAAAATCACCTTTTTCAAAAAAAACGATTCCCGGTAACTGTTCATGAACGATCCGAAATTCGCGGGCAAATCGGTCATACTCCGAAAAGGATAACGTCATTTGATGCAGCTTGATTTCTTGATGCCATACTTCCAGTTGCAATGTAGTCAAAGCTTGATTCACTTCGACGATGTGCCAGTCAATCGTCTCATCATATCCTGCAAACGAGATTATATGTTTCAATAGAATCACCTCTTTTTGAATGAATACCTGTCAGACAGGGAATGGTTTTGTATCGAATCGAAATGACTGTCGCCCACTCGCGAAAGGGGTTTTCTTATGACTAATCAGCAAAAGACGTTACCGACGGATCAAAGCGTCGATGGCTTTTTGAATACGATCACGCCATTGTCAAAACGGACAGACTGTGAACAATTACGACAGATTTTTGAAGAGATGACCGGGTATCCTGCCGTTATGTGGGGGGGACACGATGATCGGATTTGGTCACTATCATTATCGATATTCTTCCGGACATGAAGGCGATTCATTTCTTGTCGGATTCTCGCCCCGCAAAGCGAACATCAGCCTCTATTTCGCAACAGGTCCGGAGCGCGAGCAGTTCCTGGTGCGTCTCGGCAAACATAAGAGCGGAAAAAGCTGTGTCTATATCAATAAACTAGCAGATGTCGACCTGCTTGTCTTAAGGGAACTGATTGTCCATTCCGTCGCTTTTTTGGAAACGACGTATCCAAAACCCTGAGACTACTAAAAAAACGTCCCTTCTTCCGCTGATTTGGCGAAAGAAGGGACGTTTGCTGTTTAAATCAATGTCCACTATCTGCTGTGTCGATATGACGAATGTGTTTGAGATTGACCCCGATGATGACGACAGACAGTAAGACGAACGCGCTACCTACATAAAACGGCAGGTTGGCGTTATAGATTTCAGCCAATTTACCGGCCATGAATGGCGCGATGGCTGCCCCGAGAAAACGTAAGAAACTGTATGCAGCGGATGCCGTCGAACGTTCGACCGGTGCTGCATCCATCACTGCCGTCGTAATCAAAGTATTGTTATTCCCGAGCACTGCCCCGGCAAGAATAACACAGACGATGACGACAGCTGGTGTTTCGGTAAAGATCCCCATTAATAACAACAAGACGGCGAACAAGAGCAGCATCAGTACCATTGCTTTGATTGTTCCAAGCCATTGTTTTAATTTTGGTGCTGTTAACACGGATGTCAGAGCAAGCAACATCCCCCAACCGAGAAAGACGAAGCCGAGCCCTTTTGCCGGTAATTTCATGACGAACGGTGCATAGGCCATGATCGTAAAGAAGCCGACGTTATACAAGGCTGCAACGATTCCAAGTGTCAGTAAAGACCGGTGTTTCATGGCCTGGAACGGTGCAATCAATGAAATCTTTTTCGCTGGTGTCGCTGTTGCGACCGGTTTCGGCATCAGGAATAACAACACGAGGAACGCGATGACCATGATCGTCGCAACACCCATGAAAGGCGCGCGCCATGTGATCGAACCGAGTGTTCCACCGAGCAGTGGACCGATTGAAATCCCGAGACCGACTGCCGCTTCATATAAGATGATCGCTTTCGCTGTTCCACCGGATGAAAGGGAAACAATCGCTGCGAGTGCTGTCGCGACGAACAGTGCATTTCCGAGTCCCCAACCGCCGCGTAACGCGACAAGTGTCCAAATACTGTCGGCCTGTGACGCAAAACCGGCAACAGTTGCGATAACCGCAATCCCGAGCATCAATGTCCCCTTTTGACCAATCCGTGAAGAAATCGCGCCGGTAATCAGCATCGCAAATGCCATGACGGCGTTATAACTTGTAAATAGTAGCGTAACTTCACTTTTTGATGCTTCGAGGTTTTCGGCAATCGTCGGTAGGACCGGATTGACGAGCCCCATTCCCATGAATGCCGTGATACTGGCAAAGAATACCGCCCAAACAGCAATCGGTTGATGCAGTAAACCGTGTTTGCTTTCCGATAGAACTGTTTCAGGCGCAAGTGTCGTTGTTTTTTCCGCAAGAGCCATATAAATCCTTCTTTCTTAAATAAACTGTTTAAACGAATGACGGATGACGTCACCGCGACTGATGATTCCGACGAGCTTGCCGTCTTTTAGAATCGGTAATTTTTTAATTCGTTTTGAACCGAGTGTCGCTGCAATTTCTTCCATCTCGGTTTCTGTCGTCGCTGTCACGACTTTCCGGCGTGCCATGTCCATGACAGGACGCGTCAGGATGTGACGGACGCGCTCTTCATAGTTTTCATCATCGCCTTTGATGACATCGACATATAAAAACGTATCGACAATGATGTCTTTATGTTTGCCGATGGCCCGCATGATATCGCCGTCGCTGATGTAGCCGACGACTTCCTGCTCTCCGTTGACGACCGGAACCCCACTGATACCGGATGTGATAAAACGTTCTACTACCGTCCGGATCGTATCCTGTTCATTGACCGTAATGACGGTTTCTTTCATCGATTGATAAGCTTTCATCAGAATTCTCCTTCATCAGACGCTGTAATTAAAATAAGTTCATAACAACAAGTTTCACGATACAATTAAATAACATTTATGATTGTATAATACAACTATAATCCTGTCAAGAAGCCTGCCTTTGATTGACAGAGGACAGCCCGTGCGTAATGATGAGGGCAATGAATGCTAATGAGAGGTGACAATATGTCGAATCAATCCCTGGAAACAATTGAACTGGAACTGGCGATTCTTATTCGTCGTTTAACGACGGCAACGGCCGATAATCGGAACCTGGACCGTGCTTCCTATTTACTCTTGCGCCAGTTATCCGACTCCGGTCAAGTCGGTGTCAAAACC
>Ga0308158_10001286_pt1 | contig 27741 bp, 19 predicted proteins | sample PhyBR2_FD_201038 | JGI IMG/M metagenome (GOLD analysis project Ga0308158, IMG submission 201038) | Phyllosphere microbial communities from UC Gill Tract Community Farm, Albany, California, United States - DLSLB.R2 | ecosystem: Host-associated > Plants > Phyllosphere > Unclassified | place: USA... | reverse complement strand
GAGCACTGCCGAGCGCCTCGTGCGCGACGGCCTGGTGCGCCGCGACCCGCATCCGCACGACGGTCGTGCGGCGCTGCTCACCCTCACCGACTCGGGCCGAGACCTCGTCGAGCGGGCGACGGCGGCGCTGAACACCGAGGTGTTCTCGTCGCCGGGGCTGGACGCCGACGATGCGGCATCCCTCGTCGGAATCGTCGCCCGCCTGCGCAAGAACGCCGGCGACTTCACCGACCCCAGGCCCACGCCCGACCCGCTCTGATGCCGTCGTTCACCCTCGAACGCGTCATCTCCGCATCGCCGGAGCAGGTCTTCGACCTCTCGCTCGACGTCGGGCTGCATCTGGCGTCGCAGCGCTCCCACGGCGAGCGCGTGGCGTCGGGGCGCACGTCGGGCCGACTCAAGGAGGGTGAGCAGATCACCTGGAGCGCGCGGCACTTCGGGGTGAGATTCCGGATGACCTCTGTCGTGTTCGACGTCGACCGCCCTCGACGCTTCCGCGATCGGCAGGTGCGAGGACCTTTCGGCTCGTTCCTGCACACCCATGAGTTCGAGCCCGTCGACGGCGGCACGCTGATGCGCGACACGATCCGGTTCCGCTCGCCCTTCGGGCCGCTGGGACGACTCGTCGATGCCGTCGTGATGCGGCGGCATCTGATCCGCGTGATCACCGAGCGCAACGATGCGATCAGTGCGCATTTCGGCTGACCCCGCTTCGAATCGCTCACCTGGCAGCCGATCGGGCCGGAAAAGTGCAATTCAAGCGATTCCAAGCGCTGACGCACACAGGCTCATAGGATGACCGGCATGAGCGAACTCCGACTGAACACCGTCCTCGAGCCGATGGGTCCGGCCGGGGCGATCGTGCTCGACGACGATCAGGTCGCCGCCCTGAGCAGCGCCAAAGCCTTCCCGGTGGTCGTCACCATCGGCGACCGCACCGCCCGACTGCGCCTCGCCCGCATGGGCGGGAAGAATCTCATCGGCTTCAGCAAGGCGGTGCGCGCGGAGATGGGCGTCGAGCTGGGTGACGAGTTCGAGGCGATCATCACGCCGGATGCCGAGGAGCGAACCGTCGAGATCCCGGACGTGCTCGCCGCCGCGCTGGATGCCGACCCTGTGGCCCGCGCCGCCTTCGACGCCCTGTCGTTCACCCGCCGTAAGGAGATCGCGCGGTCGATCGCCGACGCCAAGCAGGATGCCACGCGCCAGCGTCGCCTCGAGAAGGCGCTCGCCGACCTGCGCACCGCCCTCTGAGCTCGCAACCCTGCGTTCGAATCGCTCAACTGGCGGCCAGAACGGCTTCTGCGGTGCAAGGTGAGCGATTCGAAAGCGGAGGAGCCTCAGTCGCCGTCGTAGACGTAGTGGTCGAAGCGCTCGGGCACGCGCATGCGCTGCCAGGCGAGCTCTTCATCGCGCCGCGAGCGGTCTCCGGGAAACGCCTTGGCCGTGTACCGCGGCACCTGACGGGCGTGCCCGGCCATGTGCGCGACGGCCGCAGCCTGTCCGCACACCCGCGCGGCGGCGATCGCGTTCGGGTCGGTCGACTCCCGCGCCGCGGCATGGCAGGCGAAGGCCGTCTCGCGCACCTCGTCTATGCCGAGCTCGCCGCGCAGGAACGCGTGAGCTGCGTCGAGCGCCTCGCGGGGGCGGGAGTCGTGCGGGCGCTCGGCGAGGAACAGGGGCAGCATCCGCTCAGCGCACGCCACCGTCCACTGCACGAGCTCGCGGCGGTCGTCTTCTGAGAGGGTCAGGTCGGCATCGTCGGGCAGCGGTCGCATGGCAGCGCTCATCGGTGCTGGAAATGAGGGGGGCGCTTCTCGCGGAACGCGGCCATCCCCTCCTTCTGGTCCGCGGTGTCGAACAGGGCGGCGAACTGCTGCTTCTCGACGGCGAGTCCCGCCTCGAGAGTGGTCTCCATCGCCGCATCCAGGGTCGCCTTCGCCGCATACAGCGACGGGAGCGACTTCTCGGCGATCGTCTCAGCGAGGCGGGTGGCCTCGTCGATGAGGTCGGCCGCGGGCACGACGCGCGAGACGAGCCCGATGCGCTCGGCCTCATCGGCCTTGATGAGGCGGCCCGACAGGATCAGCTCGGCGGCCTTGTAGTAGCCGACCGCGCGGATGAGTCGCTGCGTTCCGCCCATGCCCGGCACCACGCCGAGGTTGATCTCGGGCTGACCGAACGTGGCCGTGTCGTCGGCGAGGATGATGTCGCACATCATCGCCAGCTCGCAGCCGCCGCCGAGCGCGTAGCCCGACACTGCGGCGATCACGGGAGTTCTGACCGCGGCGAAGCGGGTCCAGGCGCCGAAGTGGTCGGTGTCGAGCATCTCGGCGCCGGTCTTCGACTCCATCTCCTTGATGTCGGCTCCGGCGGCGAAGGCGCGCTCGGATCCGGTCACCACGATCGCGCCGACGCTGTCGTCGGCATCGAAGGCGGATGCCGCTGCCGCGACCTCCTCGGAGACCTGGCCGTTCAGGGCGTTCAGGGCCTGCGGCCGGTTGAGGGTGATCCAGCCCACCCGTCCTCGCTGTTCGACAAGGATCGTCTCGTACTCGGTCATGGATGCTCCCTCCGCCGCCCCACTGCGGCTCCTCCAGTATCTCAGTTCACCTGCAGCGACGACGCTGGCGCTCCGCGTGGCCGCGGCCCGCGCGATCGCCTCGTCACTGACGGGACGGCCTCGCGGGCCACGGGGGTGGGAGCTCAGCCACGCGACACAGTGGTCACACAGTGCCCTCGCGGATGTCGGTGATGATGCCGGAGAAGTCGCGACCCGCGCCGTCGCCTGCGGCGAACGCGGCATAGAGCTGCTGCGCGAGGCGGCCCATCCTGGCATCCGTTCCGGTCTGCTCGATCGCCTGCAGCGCGAGCCCGAGATCCTTAGCCATCAGCGCTCCGGCGAATCCGGGCTGGTAGTCGCGATTGGCGGGGCTCGTGGGCACCGGGCCAGGAACGGGGCAGTTGGTCGTGATCGACCAGCACTGACCGGATGCCTGTGACACGACGTCGAAGAGGGCCTGGTGCTCGAGGCCGAGCCGCTCGCCGAGGACGAAAGCCTCGGCGACGGCGATCTGCGAGACGGCCAGGATCATGTTGTTGCACACCTTGGCGGCCTGGCCGAGACCCGGTCCGCCGCAGTGCACGATGCGCTTGCCCATCGCCTCCAGCAGCGGCAGCGCCGCCGCGAAGTCGTCATCCGATCCGCCGACCATGAAGGCCAGCGTGCCGTTCTCGGCGCCCACGACGCCGCCCGAGACCGGCGCATCGACGTTGCGATGCCCGGCGGCGAGCGCGAGCTCGTGGGCGGTGCGGGCCTCATCCACGGCGATCGTCGACGACTCGATGAACAGCGTTCCGGGCGCGGCCGCGGCGAGCAGCTCGTCCTGGTACGCGCTGATCACGTGCTTACCGGCAGGGAACATCGTGATCACGACCTCGGCGTCCCCCACCGCCTCCGCACCGCTCTGGGCGACCGGGATGCCGGCGGCCCTGGCCGCATCGATCGCCGCCGGCATGAGGTCGAAGCCGTGCACATCGTGCCCGGCCTTCACGAGGTTGACGGCCATGGGCAGGCCCATGTGGCCGAGGCCCAGAAAGGCGATGCGCGTCATGATGCGCTCCGCATCGACATCGAGCCCGATGGGCGCAGCATCTCTCGTCCGACGATGAGTCGCATGATCTCGTTCGTCCCTTCCAGGATCTGGTGCACGCGCAGGTCGCGCACGACCCTCTCGACTCCGTAGTCCTGAAGGTAGCCGTAGCCGCCGTGCAGCTGAAGGGCCCTGTTCGCGACCTCGAAGCCCGCGTCCGTGGCGAACCGCTTGGCCATGGCGCAGCGCATCGTGGCATCCGGAGCCTTCTCATCGACTGCCCGCGCCCCGTCCTGCACCATCAGCCGGGCGGCCTGCAGTTCGGTGCGCATGTCGGCGATCGCGAACAGGATCGACTGCTTCTCGGCGAGCGGCTCGCCGAAGGCGACCCGCTCGTGCACGTACTGCACGGCCTTCTCGATGGCCCACTGGGCGCCGCCCAGCGAGCAGGCGGCGATGTTCAGCCGGCCGCCGTTCAGGGCGGACATCGCGATGGCGAACCCGCGCCCCTCGTCGCCGAGCATGCCGGATGCCGGAACCCGCACGCCGTCGAAGATGACCTGCCTGGTGGGCTGGGCGTGCCAGCCCATCTTCTTCTCGGGAGCGCCGAAGCTGAGACCATCCGCATCACCGGGGACGAGGAACGCGCTGATCCCCCTGGCGCCGGATCCCGCGTCACCCGTGCGCGCCATCACCACGTACACCCCGGCCTCGCCTGCACCCGAGATGAACTGCTTGACGCCGGTGAGCACGTAGTCGTCGCCGTCGCGGGTGGCGCTGGTCGCGATGTTCGCGGCGTCCGAGCCCGCTCCCGGCTCGGTGAGGCAGTAGCCGCCGAACTGCTGCATGGCGGTCAGCGCGGGCAGCCACTGGCCGCGCTGAGCGTCGTCACCGTAGGTGTCGATCATCCACGCCACCATGTTGTGGATCGAGATGTAGGCGGCGACCGCAGGGTCGCCCTTCGCCAGCTCCTCGAAGATCGCGACGGTGTCGACGCGGGCGAGCCCCGTGCCGCCGAACTCCTCGCCGACGTAGATGCCGCCCAGCCCGAGCTCGCCGCCACGGTGCAGCGACTCGCGGGGGAAGATGTGCTTCTCGTCGCGCTCGGCGGCGTGAGGGGCGAGCTCGATCTCTGCGAACTCGCGCACGGCGTCGAGGATCGCCTCTCGTTCCTCGGCGGTGACGGTGGTGGTCATCATGGTCATCGTTCTGATTCCTGAGCGATCGGTCGCGGACTATTTCATGGTGGGGATGACGAAGCTCGCTCCGTCTCGCACCCCGTGGGATGGCCAGCGGCTCGTGACCGTCTTCGTCTTCGTGTAGAAGCGGAACGCGTCGGTGCCGTGCTGGTTGAGGTCGCCGAATCCGCTGCGCTTCCACCCGCCGAAGGTGAAGTACGCGATCGGCACGGGGATCGGCACGTTCACGCCGACCATGCCGACGTTCACCCTGGCGGTGAAGTCGCGGGCGGCGTCGCCGTCGCGCGTGAAGATCGAGACGCCGTTGCCGTATTCGTGGTCGGATGCCATCGCCAGCGCCTCTTCGTAGTCGGCGGCGCGTGCGATCACGAGCACGGGCCCGAAGATCTCCTCGCGGTAGATCGCCATGTCGGTGGTGACGTGGTCGAAGAGGGTCGGCCCGAGGTAGAAGCCCTCTTCGTGTCCCTCGACCGTGAAGCCGCGCCCGTCGGCGAGCAGCGTCGCGCCCTCGTCGAGTCCCTGCTGGATGTACCCCGTGACCCGGTTCACGGCATCGCGGGTGACGAGCGGGCCGTAGTCCACGCCCTCGTCGAGCGAGGGGCCGACCTTGAGCTCGGCGACGCGCTCGGTGAGCTTGGCGGCGAGGGCATCCGCCGTCTCCTCCCCCACCGGCACCGCCACCGAGATCGCCATGCAGCGCTCTCCCGCCGACCCGAAGCCGGCGCCCATCAGGGCGTCGGCGACCTGGTCGAGGTCGGCGTCCGGCATCACGATGAGGTGGTTCTTGGCACCGCCGAAGCACTGCGCGCGCTTTCCGTTCGCGATCGCCGTCGTGTAGATGTACTCGGCGATCGGGGTCGAGCCGACGAAGCCGACCGCCTGGATGCGGGGATCGGTGATCAGGGCGTCCACCGCCTCCTTGTCGCCGTGCACGACGTTGAAGACGCCGGCGGGCAGACCAGCCTCGAGGAACAGCTCGGCGAGCTTGACGGGAACCGAGGGGTCGCGCTCACTCGGCTTGAGGACGTAGGTGTTTCCGGATGCGATGGCGGGGCCGGCCTTCCACAGCGGGATCATCGCCGGGAAGTTGAACGGCGTGATGCCGGCGACCACGCCGAGAGGCTGGCGCATCGAGTAGACGTCGATGCCCGCGCCGACGCCGGTCGAGAACTCGCCCTTGAGCAGGTGCGGTGCGCCGATGCAGAACTCGATGACCTCGAGTCCGCGCTGCACGTCTCCCTTGGCGTCTTCGAAGGTCTTGCCGTGCTCGCTCGAGAGCAGGCGGGCGATCTCGTCCATGTCTCGGTTCACGAGATCGACGAAGCGCATGAGCACACGCGCGCGCTTCTGCGGGTTGGTCGCCGCCCACTCCGGCTGCGCGGCCTCGGCGACGTCGATCGCCGCACGCACCTCGTCGGTGGTGGCGAGGGGCACGCGCGCCTGAACGGCGCCCGTGCTGGGCTCGAAGACGTCGGCCACACGGCCGCCGGCGGATTCGACGTGCTTTCCGCCTACGAAATGGGGGATCATACGAGTCATTGTGCTGACACTCCTCTGCACCTTCTTTGGCACTGTGACCAGGATACGCGGAGCCCAGAGCAACTACTAGGACTTCCTAGTAATTGCTCTGGCGGCGGGTCGAGGCATCCGATCGCCGAATCTTTTCCTGCGTTTCCTCTTCCCTCTCAGCGATTCGACAGGTAAACCCTTATCTGTGCGCCCTGACCGGGGCGCTTCATTTCGCACCGTCGCGAGATCCCTTCACGACGGTGTCCGAAGGGAGAAGCAATGTCACATCGGACTGCCCCAGCGCGACGACGCGCCGTGGCCGCGACGTCCGCCTTCGTGATCGCTGCCGCAGGCCTCACGGCCTTCGGCGGAGCGACCGCGACCGCGGCACCGTCGCCCGACACCGGAGCCCCGCAGGCGGCACCGCAGATCGGCTCTGACGAGTACTACATGAACTACGTCGCGCCTCGAGCCGACAACATGGTCGAGGTTCCGGCGGATGCGCCGATCGCCAACACCAAGGGCCAGATGAAGCGCTCGGTGAGCGGCGAGGCCATCGAGAAGGCCGCCGCCCACGACCAGAAGTTCGCCCAGGGCAACCCCAAGGCCGCGGCTCAGCTGGCCAAGACAGAGGCGAAGTCGATCAAGACCGGCAAGAGCCCCAAGGCCCTGAAGAAGGCGAAGGGCACGCAGGAGGCGAAGCTTCTCACGATCCTCGTCGAGTTCGACGGCACCGATGACTTCAGCGACCTCTACGTGCCGACCGAATTCGGCGCGACCGACTGCAAGCCGGGCAGCGTTCAGGGCCCGACCCTGCACAACAACATCCCGAACCCCGCCGACACCGAGCAGCTCGACAACAACTCGATGTGGGTGCCGGACTTCTCGAGCGAGCACTTCAACAAGATGCTGTTCACCGACGAGGGCATCACCGAGCGCGTGCGCACCGACCTCACCGGCCCCGACGGCAAGCCCGGCTTCGACATCTCGGGCTACACCATGAAGAACATGTACGAGGAGATGTCGCGCGGCGCCTACTCGCTCAGCGGCGAGGCCACCGAGTGGGTCAAGGTGCCGCACTCCGAGGGCTACTACGGTGCCACCGTCTGCCACAAGAACGACAAGGGCGAGTGGGAGGCCGGCCCCATGCAGGACATGCAGGGCCACCCCGACAACCCGCTCGGACCCGGTCAGCTGCCCATCGACGCGGTCGCGGCCGTGGCGGCGCAGAACCCCGACTTCCCGTGGGCCGACTACGACATCGAAGACCAGGGCGACCGTGACGGCGACGGCAACGTCAACGAGCCCGACGGCGTGATCGACCACGTCGTGCTCGTGCACGCCGGTGCCGACAAGTCCGGTGGCGGCGGCGAAGAGGGCACCTACGCCATCTGGGCGCACTCGTCGGCTGTCGCCGGCGGCGCCACGATCCCCGGCACCGACCTGAAGATCTCGAACTACATCGTGCAGCCCGAGGACTCGGGCGTCGGCGTGTTCGCCCACGAGTACGGGCACGACCTCGGACTCCCCGACCTGTACGACACGTCGAACGCCGGCAACTCCGACGTCGACTTCTGGGACCTGATGAGCTCCGGATCGCACTCGGGCCCCATCTTCCAGTCGATGCCCACCCACATGGGCCTCTGGGACAAGTGGGTGCTGGGCTGGGCCGACCCCGAGGTCGTGAACCCCGGCGACGACACCCGCACCATCAAGGTCGGTCAGACCTCGCGCCCGAAGAAGGGCACCGAGGACGGCATCAAGGTGAACCTGCCCGACAAGGAGATCACGCTGTCGACCCCGCACAGCGGCGATGACATGTGGTACTCCGGTGCAGACCAGAGCTGGGCCGACGTCACGCTCACCCGCACCATCGACAGCGTCCCCGCGAACGCGAAGTTCTGGATGTGGAACGACTACGTGATCGAGGAGGACTGGGACTACGGCTTCGTCGAGGTGTCGACCGACGGCGGCAAGACGTGGGGCGAGCAGAAGGTCTACGACGAGGCCGGTGCGCTGGTCTCGACCGACGACGGCTACTCCGACCCGAACGGTCGCATGAACGACTTCGGCGGCAAGAAGTACGGCCTCACCGGATCCAGCGACGGATGGCGTCACGACTACATCGACCTGTCGGCGTACGCCGGTCAGAGCATCCAGGTGCGCCTGCGTCAGGCGACCGACGCCGCCTTCGAGGAGCGCGGCTGGTTCGCCGACGACTTCGCCCTGACCAGCGGTGCTGACACCGTGTGGAGCGACGACGTCGAGAACGGCGACAACGGCTGGACCGCCGCGGTCGGCACGTGGACCGACACCACCGGCGCCGGATGGCACCACGACAGCGGCACCCAGATCAAGGCGCAGTACTACCTGGTCGAGTGGCGCAACCTCGACGGCTTCGACGAGGGCCTGAAGTACGGCTACACCACGGTGTACAGCGACGAGGCCTGGAAGGTCGAGAAGGTGCCGTACAACGCACCTGGTGCGCTGGTCTGGTACCGCGACACCACCTACGGCGACACCAACCACGTCGCGTCCAACCACACGGCTCTGCCGAGCTGGGGCGCGAAGGGCGGCCTGCTGCTCGTCGACAGCCACTTCGACCCGCTGCGCCGCACCGGCGCACAGGCCGCGATGGACCCGTCCCCGCTGAAGAACATCTCCAGCCGCGCTCAGTCGTCGAACGCCGCGTTCGGTCTGCAGCCGACGTACTCGTTCAAGGACTGCTCGGTCGACGAGAACTACAACGAGGCCTGCACCACCCTGGCCCCGCAGCCGGCGGTGAGCACGTTCACCGACGACAAGGGCTGGGTGCCCGGCATCGAGGTCCGCGACGGCCAGCTGTACTACCGCCTGCGTGACGCCTCGGTCGTCGTGCCGTCGGTCGGCGACGCCCCGTACTCCACTCGCGTGGTGAACGCGGACGGCTCGCCCGCCACCGCCCTCTACGGTCTCGACCTGGGCAACACCCTGCTCGGCAGCGGCAACCCCGCTGACGACGGGGTCGGCTACGGCACCGTGATCAGCGTGAAGAAGGCGATGCAGGGCAACACCGCCGCGCTCATCTCGGTCACGCCGCCCGCGGCGCAGTGATCGCGATCTGATCGCAAAACCGGAAGCGCCGGTCACCCTCGGGTGACCGGCGCTTTCGCGTGTGCTGGTGGCTTCAGCGCCCCTGAGCGTCGACCAGCACGGCAACCGTGCGGGCCGGCACCGTCACGGTGCCGGTCGTGGCATCCCACGTCGTCTTCTTCACGATCGCGTCCGCGCCCTTCGCCTGGGCTCGCGTCAGCGCGAACGAGCGGCCGGCGAGGGCGTCGACCGTCTGCGTGACGGCATCGGGCGAGGCGTTGAACACGACCAGTGCTCCATCGAGAGCGGGGTCGACGTCGGCACCCACGAGGTCGTCGATCTGCATCACGATGACGCCGGGCGCGGCATCCGCTCCCCCGTTCGGGAAGGTGACCTTCTGCTCGATGAGGTTCGCCGAGCCCAGGCGAAGCAGACCGACCTCGCTGCGCACGCGCAGCAGATCGAGCGCGGATGCCTCGGCCGCGGCCATGTCGGCCGCCTTCGGCTCGAGCGCAGGGTTCTCGAGAAGCGGACGCATGACTCCCCACTTGCCCTCATTGTCGGCCGCCATCGGCAGGCCGGAGCCGAAGGTCGACTCCTTGCCTGTCCAGTCGATGCGGTTGAACCAGTCGCCGGAGTCGTAGCTGTTGCGGTCGAGCGACTTCGAGCGCAGCAGTTCGGTGCCCGCATGCCAGAACGAGGGCGACTGCGACAGCGTCACCGTGGCGAGCGACAGCGTGTTCATGCGCACCCGGTCTGCCATCGAGGTGCCGACCGGCAGCTTGAAGACCGACAGGTCGTAGAGCGTCTCGTTGTCGTGCGCATCGACGTAGTTGATGACCTCGTCGGGCTCGTCGGCGTACCCCGCACGAGAACCGCGGTAGTCGATGTCGTCGCCCGAGGTGATCTTGCCGTCGCTGGTCGTGAACGCGAAGTCGCGCAGGTTGCCCGCGAGGCCCAGCTTGACCAGATCGGTCTCGTGCCCGAGGTCGGCCAGCGCCTGCGCGGTGCTGCCGTTGATCGGGTCGCCGTTCGGGTCCGTTCCGAGGCCTGTGCCGAAACCCTGGCGGAACGTCGACGAGCCGTCCACCGGGCTGCCGCCGTGCACGGCGTCGCGCAGCCGGTCGTTGAACGTGCCGATGCCCGTGCCGCCGAGCTGCCCCTGAACGGCCTGCTCGAACAGCGCATTGTTCGCGACCTCGCCGAAGTTCCAGCCTTCGCCGTAGAGATAGATGGCCTTGCCGTCGACGCCGTCCTCGTCGAGGGTGAGCGCGTCGAGCGCCTTGCGCACGGCGAGCATGTTGCCCACCGAGTGGTGGCCCATCAGGTCGAACCGGAATCCGTCGACCTTGTAGTGCCGTGCCCAGGTGACGACCGAATCGACCATGAGCTTCTGCGCGACCTCGTTCTCGGTCGCCACGTTCTGGCAGCAGGTGGAGGTCTCGACGGCGCCCGCGGCGTTCAGGCGGTGGTAGTAGCCGGGAACGACGCGATCGAGCACCGAGCGGTCGCCCTGACCCGAGGCGGCGGTGTGGTTGAAGACCTGGTCGAGCACGACCTGCAGGCCCATGCCGTGCAGCGCCCCGACCATCGAGCGGAACTCGGCGACCCGCGCCCCGCCCTCGGGGTTCACCGCGTACGACCCCTCCGGGGCCGAGTAGTGGTACGGGTCGTAGCCCCAGTTGAAGCCGTCCGCGCCGGCGATCGCCGACACGCACGCCTGCTGCGCGGTGTCGGCCGGACCGTACGAGCCGAGGTCGCAGGCCGGCGTCGCCTGCGCCTCGCGGTTCTCCTCGATCGTCGCGATGTCGAAGGAGGGCAGCAGGTGCACCGTGTTGATCCCGGCATCGGCGAGCTGACGCAGCTGCTTCGCACCTGCGCCGTCGCGGGTGAAGGCGAGGTACGTGCCGCGCTCATCGGCAGGCACGCTCGTGTCGCCGATCGAGAAGTCGCGGATGTGCAGCTCGTAGATCGCGCGATCGACCGGCCTGTCCACCACGGGCGTCTTCGTCTTGCGCCAGTCCTTGGGCTGGAACGCCTTGTCGGCGAGGTCCACGGCGACGGAGCGCTCGGAGTTCTCGGTGAGGGCGACCGAGTACGGGTCGGTGACCCGGTTGGTCTCGATCTTTCCCGTGGTCGCGGCGTAGACGACGACCTCCCACAGGTACTCGTCGTTCTTCAGCGCCTTCTTGCCCTTGACCGTCCAGACGCCGGATGCCCGGTCGTAGGCGGCCTTGTGACGGGTGGGCTCCGCGTCGGCGCCCGCCCCCGCGTCCCAGGTCAGCAGCGTCGCGCTCTGCGCGGTCGGCGCCCACAGGCGGAAGGTCGGGTTGACGCCCGCGAACGTGACGCCGAGCGTCTGCTTCTGCACTCCGTCGGCGTAGAGGTCGTCGAGCACACCGGCGATCTGCACACCCGTGAAGGCGGTGAGGGCGCCGGCCGTGTCTCGCTGTGCGACGGCCAGCTGGCCCTTCAGAAGGGCCTCGGCGTCGGCATCCGGAACCCGGAGCGCGAGGTACCCGGCGAGCGCGGGGAAGCGCTTCTTCTGCGCATCGGTGAGTCCGCCGTCGATCTTCTCGAGCGCGATCGGCTCGGCGCCGGTCACCTCTGCGTCGGAGACCTTCACCGAGGCGTCTGCGGAGGCGTACAGCTCGTACGCGGCGCGATCGGTCGAGCCGAGGTCCGCCGGCCACGCGATGGTCGTCTCGTCGATCCAGTGCGCGCGCAGCTCGCCGGTGCCGGGCAGCGGCGCGTCGTCTGCCGTGACCTCGAGCACGTGCGTGGCGAGCGTGTACCGGAACGAGGTGACCTTGCCCTCGGTGGCGCTGAACGAGATGTTCGCGCCGTCCCTCGCGCCGCCGGCCCCGTAGTTCTCGGCCCAGCTGAGTCCGTGCGCGACCTTCAGCTCGTAGGCGCCCGTGGGCAGCGACGAGGTCGAGAACTCGTACACTCCGTCGCGGTCGCCGTCGGCCATCAGCGTGGCGAGGCAGTCGGGCATCCAGTCGCCTGCGCAGCCGAGCTCTTCCTGCAGCGAGCCGGGCAGGGTCACGATCGGCCCTTCCGAGCTCGACTGCACGATGTTCGTGCGGGGGTCGAAGTAGAACGAGATCGGCCCGCCCTTGTGCGAGACGGTGACGTTCGGCCCGTCCGGCACGCCGTTCGCGCCGTAGTTGATCGCCCAGCTGCCGTCGATGGCGGCCTTGTACTCGTAGTCACCTGCTGGCAGATCGAAGGTGCCCGCCCACACGCCGTCGGCGCGCAGGGTCAGCTTCGCCTTCTCGCAGGCCGGATCCCAGTCGCCGGCGCAGCCCATCTCCGAGTTCAGGCTGCCTGGCACGGTCACCATCTCGATGGGCGACTCGGGCTGCTCGTCGACGGCGAGCGAGACCTGGTTGCCGACCGAGGCGTAGGTGGATGCTGCGGCGTGGCCGCCTGCGGCATCCGTCGTCACCGCACGGTACTCGACCAGCGTTCCCTTCTTCAGCCCGCGGATGTCGTGGTACACGCGCGGCTCGGTGTCTTCGGCCGTGCCGAGCGCGTGCCACTCGTCGGATCCGACGACGCGCCACGCGAAGCTCGTCTGCGCCCACTGGTCGGCGATGCCGGCCTGAACAGGCGACTGTCCGCTGAGGCCGGCACCTGCGGCGGGTGCGGCGATCGTCACGGGCGCGGCCTCGGCCGGGGCGGTGACCGTGCCATCCGCCTTCCACACCACGGCAGAGAGGGCGGGCACCGTCACGGTCGTCGCGGCACCGGCATCCGTCGTCACCGGCGTGCCGTCGCCGTAGAGCACGTCGTACGAGGCGTCGGCGGTGAGCGTCGTGAGGTCGACGGTCTGCGCGGAGGTCGCGTTGTTGACGGCGACCAGATACTCGACCTTCTTGTCGGCGTCGACGCGCGAGAAGGCGTAGACGCCTGCGCCCGACGCCGCGTGGCGCTCGATCTGAGCGCCGTCACGCAGGGCGGGGTGCGCCTCGCGCAGCGCCGAGAGCGAGGCGATGTGCTCGTAGAGCGGGGCGTCGGTGCCGTAGCGGTCGACGGATCCCGCCTTCTCGCCCGTGATCAGGTTCTGGTTCGCGTACTCGTCGACCTGGGTGGCGAAGAGAGTCTGACGGGCGTCCTTGTCGCCGCCCGCACCCGCGAATCCCTGCTCATCGCCGTAGTAGACGACCGGCTGGCCGCGCGTGAGGAACATGAGCTCGTTCGCGAGCTCCGTGCGCTGCAGCGGAGCGTCGGTGCGCTGCAGGAAGGAGCCGACGCGGCCCATGTCGTGGTTGCCGAGGAAGGTCGGCAGGGCCGTGGCACTCGAGTCGGGGGTGGTGTACCGGTCGTCGCCGGCGAACAGGGTCTGCAGACCCTTCGCCGAGTTGCCCGATGCGTAGCTGACCGCCGAAGACTGGAAGGTGAAGTCGAGCACCGAGTTCATGTCGGTGTCGCGCACGTACGGTGCGAGCTTGACCGGGTCGGCGTCGTACACCTCGCCGAACATGAAGAACTCGTCGTCGCCCTTCGCGTGCGCATAGTCGAGCACCTCCTTGGTCCAGGTCTGCCAGAACTCGAAGTTCACGTGCTTGACCGTGTCGATGCGGAATCCGTCGATGCCGAGGTCGATCCAGTCCTGGTACACCTGCACGAAGCCGTTCACGACGGTCGGGTGCTCTGTCATCAGGTCGTCGAGTCCGTCGAAGTCGCCGTAGGTGACGGATTCGCCTGACCAGGTCGAGTTTCCGCGGTTGTGGTACAGCGTGGGGTCGTTGAGCCAGTCGGGCGTCTTCGCCGTCTTCTCGGCCTCGGCGACCACCGGCGTGTACGGGAAGCTCGTGGCGGGATCGAGAGTCGGGAAGCCGTCGGTGCCCGCGTACTCGGCCGGATCGAACGCCGCGCCGTCGGCCGTCTTGTACGGTTCGGTCGCCTGATCGATGTAGGAGTACTGCTTCTCGCTGTAATCGATGACATCGGCGGTGTGGTTGGTGATGATGTCGAAGTACACCTTGATGCCGCGCTCATGCGCATCGGCGATGAGCGCCTCGAGCTCGGCATTGGTGCCCAGATGCGGGTCGATGCGCGTGAAGTCGGTCACCCAGTAGCCGTGATACCCCGCACTGGCGTTGTCACCGGTGCCCTGCACCGGCTTGTTCGCGAAGCTGGGCGTCAGCCAGATGGCGGTCGTGCCGAGCCCTTCGATGTAGTCGAGCCGCTCATGCAGCCCCGCGATGTCGCCGCCCTGGAAGAAGCCCTTGTTCGCAGGGTCGAATCCGGTCGCCAGGCGGTCGCCCTCGATGCCGCCGGTGTCGTTCGACGGGTCGCCGTTGGCGAACCGGTCGGTCATCACGAAGTAGAACTGCTCGTCGGAGCCGGGCTGCCGCACCGGCTTCTCGATGAGCGCGTCGTCGTCCGAGGAGTAGCCCTGGGGCAGGTCCTCGACCTCGACGCCGACGCGCTTCAGCCCGGCGTCGAAGGTGAAGCGCAGGCTGGCAGGACCGGCCACGGTCAGCGGGATGTTGTCGCCGCCCCCGTCGAGGCCGTACGCCTCGTCCCAGCTGTCGTCGAGCGCGACCTTGTATTCCCAGCTGCCGGCCGGCACCTCGAACGCCGCCGAGTAGATGCCGTCGGCGCCGGTCGGGGCGAGCTCGGTCGCGGCGCAGTCGGGTGCCCAGTCGGCGGTGCAGCCGAGTTCGGACTGCAGGTCGCCGACGAGCGCGACGGTGCGGTCGGCGGCGACGGCCGGCGCGGCGAGCGCGCCGAACGATGACAGACCGGATGCCACGAGGGCGGCGGTGGCGAGCAGGGCGGTACGGCGTAGAGAGGTCTTCTTCGACACAGGGACTCCGTCAGGAAGGGCGCGGCGGCGCGCCGGTGGCTGTGCTGTGAAGGTAACAGCCCTGTGCAGCGTTCTGCAAGCGCTTCCAGCATCCGGATGCGGTTATCTCGGCGTTCTCGAACGGGCATATCCGCCGAAAACGCAAGCGCTTTCAGAGCCGAACATTCGACTGCACCGAGGGTTGGGCCGCTGTTCACCTCGCTGTCACCTGCGCCGCGTACAACTGACTGTGCGCGGCGACAGAGCTTGACCGGATCGGGTGCCTGCCACCGCCGCGCCGTGGTGAGCGAGCCGCTCCCACCGCGGTCTGAGACCGCGAGACCCCCGCCGAATCGGGTCGGCGGGGGTCTCCTTCTTCTCGGTGCCGAGGGGGCCGCTGCCGGTTCGAATCGCTCACATTGCAGCTCGACGGCCCGAGTGGCTGCCATTCAAGCGACTCGAAGGCCGCCGCGGCTGTGGATAACCCAGAGCGGCTGGCTGGGGATGCATACGGTGTGGGCGTGAACACCGAAGACATCGATCAATTCGGCGAGCTGTTCTCGGTCAGCACCGCGCGACTGCACGGAGTGAGCCGAGGACGACTGCGCCGGGCCGACCTCATCGCACCCTTCCACGGGGTACGGCTGCGCAAGGACGCCGCTGGCCCACTCACGCATGCCGCGGACGACGCCGACCCCTATCAGCGACAGCGCACGGCCCGCGTCGCACAGGCCCGCATCTACTCCGCGAGGCTCCACGCCGGGCACTTCTTCAGCCACCAGACGGCCGCATCGATCTGGGGAGCACCGCTGCCGCTCGACATGGACCGCGACGGAAAGGTGATCGACGGCGCCGAGCTGCCTCTGCACGTGAGCGCTTCCGGGTTCGTTCCCTTTCCCCGGGCCAGAGGCGTTGTCGGGCACCGGACGCTGCAGAGCCTCACTGCGGTCGAGATGCACGACGGGCTGCGGGTGACCTCTCCGGCCGCGACCTGGGTGTCACTGGGAGCACTGCCCATACGTGACCTCGTTGCGCTTGGCGACTTCTTCTGCCGTCGCTGGCGCGCAGGGCACGGACGTCGCAATGTCGGCCGAGCTCCGCTGACGACGGTGGAGGAACTGCGGGAACTCCTCGCGGCAGGGCGCCGGCGCGGGGCCGCCCGCCTGCGCGCAGCGCTGGACCTCATTCGAGAGGATGCCTGGTCGCCGCGCGAATCGCTCGTCCGCGTCATCCTGGTGACCGCCGGAGTTCCGGAACCCGAGCTCAACGTCGACGTGCACGACGATCGCGGGCGGTTCATCGCATGCGTGGATCTGGCGTACCCCGAGCAGCGCGTCGCGATCGAGTACATGGGGATGCTACACGGCGCGACGTGGGCTGCCGACGTGGAGCGGCTCGCCGCGCTACGTGCCGCCGGCTGGACCGTGATCGAGGTCACCGCTCCCCTGCTGCGCCGCCCCGAAGAGCTCACCCGCCGGGTGTCCGTGGCCCTTCGCGCGGCGTTCGAGTAGCGCAAATGGCCGCAATCACCGCCGGTTGGCCGCAATGTGAGCGATTCGAACGGGGTCAGAGGCGCTCGACGATGAGCGCATTCGCCATGCCGCCGCCCTCGCACATGGTCTGCAGGCCGAGGTGTCCCTCGATTGCCTCGAGGTGGTCGAGCAGCGTGCCGAGCAGGCGGGTTCCCGACGAGCCGAGCGCGTGCCCCAGGGCGATCGCGCCCCCGCGCGGATTCAGCTTGTCCGGATCGGCGCCGAGCTCTGCAGCCCAGGCGAGCGGCACCGAGGCGAACGCCTCGTTGACCTCATAGGCGTCGAGGTCGTCGATCGTGAGGCCGGCGCGCTCGAGCACGCGGCGCGTCGCAGGGATGGGGCCGGTGAGCATGAGCAGCGGGTCGTCGCCGATCACATCGAGCGCGACGATGCGCGCCCGCGGCGTGAGGCCGAGCTGCTCGGCGCGGTCGGCGCTCATCATCAGCGCCGCCGATGCTCCGTCGGTGAGCGGCGAGGAGTTGCCGGGCGTGATCGCCCACTCGATGTCAGGGAAGCGCGCGGCGAGGGCGTCGGTGCGGAACGATGCCGGAAGCCCCGCGAGCCCGTCGACCGTGGTGCCCTCGCGCACTGTCTCGTCTATCCGGGCATCCGGCGCCTCCGGCACCGCCACGACCGTGCGGTCGAAGAAGCCGTCGCGCCAGGCCTGCGCTGCGCGGGCGTGCGACTCTGCGGCGAAGGCGTCGAGTCGCGCGCGGTCGAAACCCCACCGCTGTGCGATCAGCTCAGCGCTCACGCCCTGGTTGACGAGGCCGTCGGGGTAGCGCTCGCGCAGCCTCGGTGACAGAGGCGACCCGCCGGCTGCCGACGCACCGAGCGGCACGCGGCTCATCGACTCCACTCCCCCGACGATCACGATGTCGCTCTCGCCGGCCGCGATGCCGGCCGCGGCGAAGTGCACGGCCTGCTGGCTCGAACCGCACTGGCGGTCGATGGTCGTGGCCGGAACCGTCTCGTCGAAGCCGGCGGCGAGCACGGCCTGGCGAGCGATGTTCATCGCCTGGTCGCCGACCTGGCTCACGCAGCCGAGCAGCACGTCATCGATCTGGCCCGACTCGAGGCCGTTGCGCTCGAGGATGCTCTGCAGCACGCCAGCCGCGAGATCCACGGGATGCACGCCCGACAGCATCCCGCCCGGCTTGCCGCGCCCGACGGGGGTGCGGACGACATCGACGATCACGGCTTCGCTGCTCATGCCTCCATCCTCGCGCGTTCCGCCGCCGACGGCGCGCCCCGCGGGTCCCGCGGGCAGATCAGAGAGCCTGGATCGTCCAGGACGCCGCGTGCGACTCACCCGGAGCGAGCGCGATCACACCGGCGCCGGAGGTGAACGCATCCGGCGCGCACGTCATCGGCTCGACCGCGAGACCCACCCGGTGCGTGGTGGGGTCGTCGGGGGTGTCTGCCGTGTGCACCTGCACCCACGGGCACGCCTCGCCCCAGCTGATCGCTGTGCCGGTGCCGTCCGCCGCCCTCAGCTCGACGCGCGCCACGCCGCCATCGCGATCGAGCCCCGTGAAGGCGTGGTCGATGAACGTGGCGCCGATCCGCCGAGGGGTGCGGAAGTCCCACTGCGGATGCCCGCCCACCGGCTCGACGGCGATCGGAATCAGCCGGTCGGGGGTCACGGTCAGCACCTCGGATGCCGGTAGCGAGAGGGTCCAGGAGTCGACGGCCGACGTGCCGGGGGCGTCGGCGACGAGGTAGGGGTGCGGACCGGTGCCCCAGGGCGCGGCATCCCGGCCCAGGTTGCGGCCGGTGACCACCTGCGTGAGTCCTCGGGCGTCGAGCCGGTACTCGACCTCGACCTCGACGCGGAACGGGTAGCCCGCCTGCGGCTCGATCACCGCGGTCAGCACGACGCGATCCGACTCGACGACCCGGTCGGCGAACTCGAGCCAGCCGACCAGTCCGTGCAGCGCGTGCCCGCGTGCGGGCTCGGTGAGCGGCAGCCGGTGCTGCACGCCGTCGAACGCGTAGCGACCGTCGACGACGCGGTTCGGCCACGGCGCGAGCGTCGCTCCGCGGTACCCGGGCCGCACCTCGTCGGCGTCGAATGGTACGACCAGGTCGCGGCTCCGGTGCGTCAGGGTGCGGAGCGTCGCGCCGACGCTGGCGATCACCGCCTCGTAGCCATGTCCTGCGAGGACGAGCTGGCGGCCGGAGCGCGGCCGCCCCGCGGCATCGGGCGAGGTCACAGACCCTGCGCCAGGCGGTGGTACGCCTGGTTCCAGCGCACCTGCTGCTGGAAGGCCGGCAGCGTGGTGGATTCGTCGATCACGAGCAGCTCGACCTCGGCCATCTCGGCGAAGTCGCGGAACGCCTCGATGCCGACGGCCGTCGACATGACGGTGTGGTGCGCGGCCCCCGCGGTGAGCCAGGCTGCGGCGCTCGTGGTGAAGTCCGGTGCAGGCTTCCACACGGCGCGTCCCACCGGGAGGTTGGGCAGGGCGGCGCGCGGCTCGACGTTCTCGACGACGTTGGCGGTGAGGCGGAACCGGTCGCGCATGTCGCTCAGCGCGACGACGACCGCCGGGCCGGGGTCGGCGGTGAAGACCAGGCGCACCGGGTCGTCCTTGCCGCCGATGCCCAGCGGGTGGATCTCGAGGGTGGGCTTCGCGGTGGTGAGCGAGGGCGAGACCTCGAGCATGTGCGCGCCGAGGATCAGCTCGTCGCCGGGCGTCATGTCGTAGGTGTAGTCCTCCATGAGGCTCGCACCGCCGGGCAGGCCCGCACCCATGACGTTGGCGACGCGCACGAGGATCGCCGTCTTCCAGTCACCCTCGGCGCCGAAGCCGTAGCCTTCGGCCATCAGCCGCTGCACGGCGAGACCAGGCAGCTGCTTCAGCTCGCCGAGGTCTTCGAACGACGTGGTGAAGGCGCCGAATCCGCCCTCCTCGAGGAACGAGCGCAGACCGATCTCGATCGCTGCCCCGTCCCGCAGCGACTGATGACGCTCGCCGCCCGCGCGCAGCTCGGGGACGACCTCGTACAGCTCCTCGTACTCCGCGACGAGGGCGTCGATCTCCTGCTCCGAGGCTGCGGCCACGGCATCCGCCAGGTCGTTCACACCCCAGGTGTTGACCTGCACTCCGAAGCGCAGCTCGGCTTCGGTCTTGTCGCCCTCGGTCACGGCGACGAAGCGCATGTTGTCGCCGAAACGGGCGAGCTTGAGCGAGCGGGCGGCGGCGAGGCCGGCGGCTGCGCGCTGCCAGGTGCCGAGCTCCTGCCGCACCCGCGGATCCGACGCGTGCCCGACGACGGTCTTGCGCGGCACGCCGAGCCGGGTCTGGATGTACCCGAACTCGCGGTCGCCGTGCGCCGCCTGGTTCAGGTTCATGAAGTCGAAGTCGATGTCGGCCCAGGGCAGCTCGACGTTCGCCTGGGTGTGCAGGTGGGCGAGGGGCTTCTGCAGGGCGTCAAGGCCGGCGATCCACATCTTCGCCGGGCTGAACGTGTGCATCCACGCGACCAGGCCGATGACGTTGTCGGCGGCGTTCGCCTCGAGCGCGATGCGCTTGATGGCGGCGGAGTCGGTGAGCACCGGCTTCCAGACGATGCGCACCGGCGTCTCGTCGGCTTCGTCGAGCAGGCGCGCGATCTGCTGCGACTGCTCGGCGACCTGTGCGAGAGTCTCGGGTCCGTACAGGTGCTGGCTGCCGGTGAGGAACCAGACCTCGTACTCGTCGAGGGCGGTGGTGAGCGGCGTGCGGGTCATGGGGTTCCTTGCGTTCTGGCTTGCGGCTGGTGCTGTCGATCGGTTCAGAGTGCTGCGACCGCGGCGGCCTCGACGGCGATGCCGGCGCGGTAGCGGTCGAGGTAGGCGGCGTATCCGGCGACGTCGTCGGCGAGCGGTTCGGCGACCCGCACGGCGGCGTCGGCGAACACCCGCTCGGCGAGGTGGTCGCCGAGGGGACGATCGGATCCGAGGTACGCCGCGAGCACGGCGATGCCCCAGGCTCCGCCTTCGGATGCCGTGTCGCCGACGGCCACGGGGGCGTTGAGCGCCCCGGCGAGGAAGCGCTGGGCGACACCGGCTGTGCGGAAGATGCCACCGTGCGCGAACATCCGGTCGATCGTCACGCCCTCGTCTGCGAGCACCTGCATGCCGAGGGCGAGGGTTCCGAAGACGCCGTACAGCTGGGTGCGCATGACATTGGCCAGCGTGAAGCGGCTGTCGGGGGTGCGGACGAAGAGCGGGCGCCCCTCGTCGGTGCCTGCGATCGGCTCGCCCGCGAGATGGTTGTAGGCGAGCAGGCCTCCTGCGTCTGGTTCGCCCTCGAGCGCCTCGCGGAACAGCGTCTCGAAGACGGCATCCGCCGGTTGCGGGGTTCCGGATGCCTCCGCGAACCGAGCGAACATGCCCACCCACGCTGCCAGCTCGCTGGCGCCGTTGTTGCAGTGCACCATCGCGACGGCGTCGCCCGCGGGCGTGGTGACCAGATCGAGCTCGTGGTGCACCCCGGTGAGCGGACGCTCGAGCACGACCATCGCGAAGATGCTGGTGCCGGCGCTCACGTTGCCCGTGCGCGGAGCCGTGGCGTTCGTCGCGACCATTCCGGTGCCTGCGTCGCCCTCAGGCGGGCAGAACGGGATGCCGGGCTGCAGCGCTCCGGTCGGATCGAGCAGCGCGGCCCCGGCGATCGTCAGCGCACCGGCCTCGACACCGGCGACGAGCACCTCGGGCAGCATCGCGCGCAGGTCGCCGCCGGTGTGCGCGTCGTACCGCTCGATGAGCGCCTGATCGTAGTCGCGCGTCGCCGAGTCGATCGGGAAAATGCCCGATGCGTCGCCGACGCCGAGCACGCGTCGGCCGGTGAGCTGCCAGTGCACGTATCCGGCGAGCGTCGTGAAGAACCGCACCTCGTCGACGTGCGGCTCGGCGTCGAGCTGAGCCTGTCGCAGGTGCGCGATCGACCAGCGCAGCGGGATGTTGACGCCGAGCAGCTCGGTCAGCTCGGCTGCTGCAGGGCCGGTGTTCGTGTTGCGCCAGGTGCGGAACGGCACGAGCAGGTCACCCGACCGGTCGAACGCGAGGTAGCCGTGCATCATGGCCGAGATGCCGATGGCGCCGAAGGCCGCGGGGCGGATGCCGTAGCGGTCGTACGCATCCGCGACGAGGCCGGCGTAGGCCTCTTGCAGGCCGTTCCACACGGCGTCGAGCGAGTAGGTCCACAGGCGGTTCTCGAACCGGTTCTCCCAGTCGTGGAAGCCGGTCGCGAGCACCTCGTGGGTGTCGGCGTCGATCAGGCAGGCCTTGATGCGCGTCGACCCCAGCTCGATGCCGAGGGCCGTTCGTCCTGAGCGGATGGCCTCTGCCGTGGCGCTCATCGGCGGGCATCCGAGTTCTGGCCGTAGACGTTCTGGTACCGGTCGTACAGGCTGTCGATCGCTTCCTGCGGGATGGGGATGAGGGGCCCCGCCTCCCGTGCGTGATGCACGGTGCGGGCGACGTCCTCGACCATGACGGCCGCCTTCACGGCGTCCTTCGCGTCGACGCCGATCGTGAACGGGCCGTGGTTCTGCATGAGCACTGCGCGCGAGCGGTGCCCCGTGAGCGTGTCGACGATCCCCCGGCCGATCGAGTCGTCGCCGATGATCGCGAAGGGTCCGACCGGGATCGGCCCGCCGAACTCGTCGGCCATCGCCGTGATGACGCAGGGGATCTCCTCTCCGCGCGCGGCCCAGGCGACCGCGTAGGTCGAGTGGGTGTGCACCACCCCGCCCACCTGAGGCATGTGGCGGTACACGTACGCGTGCGCGGCGGTGTCGCTCGACGGCGAGCGATCGCCGCCTTCGCTGCCTGGCACGACGTTGCCGTCGAGGTCGCAGAGGATCATGTTCTCCGGTGCGAGGTCGTCGTAGCTCACCCCGGACGGCTTGATGACGAACAGGTCGGCGCTGCCGTCGTCCGAGAGCCGGACGCGTCCTGAGACGTTGCCGCCGGTCCAGACGACGAGACCGTAGCGGACGAGTTCGCCGTGCAGGCGAGCCACGTCGGCGCGGACGGATCGGATCGCTGCCTCGACGTCGGGGGTGTGGGCGGGAACTGCACTGGTCACGAGCACCTCATCACGCCGGCCACTGTGACCGGTCACAGTCAGTGTGACACCCGCACCCTGCGAGCGTCAAGGGCGGAGTGAACTCCCCGCACCCGGAGCGGGGCGGCACGCGGAGCGGGGCCGCCCGCGGAGCGGGCAGGTCGCGGGTCAGCGTGGCGCCGCGATCGAGTCGCGCCGCACCAGCACCGGCTCCACCGGCGCGAGATCGGATGCCGTGGCGTCCGCTCCGCCGAGCAGGGCCGCAACCGCTCGACGCGCGAGCTCATCGAAGTCCTGCCGCACCGTCGTGAGCTTCGGCCAGTAGTACGCGGCATCCGGGACGTCGTCGAAGCCGACGACGCTGATGTCGCCCGGTACCGAGAGCCCTGCCTCGTGCAGCCCGCCGAGGAGGCCGAGTGCCATCTGGTCGTTCGCCGCGAACACCGCGGTGACCTTCGAGTCGCGGATCGCGGCGGTGGCGGAGTAGCCGGAGCCCGCCGACCAGTCCCCCGCGAGCACGGGGCCGGGCTCCAGCCCGCGGGCCGCGAGCTCGGCGGTGAAGCCGTCGGCGCGGGACTCCGCCTCGAGCCAGTCCGCGGGTCCGGCCAGATGGGCGATGCGGGTGTGCCCTGCATCCGCGAGTGCGGCGACGGCGAGCCGGGCGCCGGCGACCTGGTCGACCGAGAGGCCGCGCGCACCGCGGTCCGAGGAGTGCAGAGTGACGACCGGCACGCCGATGCGCAGCTCGTCGAGCGCCTCGAGGGTGCCGGCGTGGGGCGCGACGACGACGATGCCCTCCACGCCCTGGGCGACGAGATGCTCGACCGCCGACACGACCGCGGCGGCGTCCCCGGCGTCCGCGAACGCGGCACTCACCCAGTAGCCCACCTCCCGAGCCGAGGCCTCGATCGCGGCGATGCTGCGCGAAGGACCGTATTGCAGGGCATCCGAGGCGAGCACGCCGAGAGTGCGGGAACGGCGGGTGCCGAGTGCGCGCGCCGCGTTGTTCATGCGGTAGCCGAGCTCTGCCATCGCCGCGAGCACGCGCTCTCGCGTCGCCGTCGCGACCTCCGGATGCTCGTTGAGCACGCGCGACACGGTCTGACGCGAGACCCCGGCGAGTGCGGCGACCTCGCGCACGCCCGCCGTGCGCTGAGGCGCCTGACCTGATCCGCTCATCGTCCCGAGTGTACGGCCCGTCGCACTACTCCTTCTTGCGGGTGACCGCGCGCTGCAGCAGCACGAAGACCAGCAGGATGCCGCCGGTGATGATCGTCGTCATCTCCGGCGGAATCCCGCCGTCTCGCGTGATGAGGACGGTCATGAGACCCAGAACCAGCGCTCCGACGACGGATCCGAGCACGTAGCCGTATGCCCCTGTGAGCACGGTGCCGCCGATCACCGCCGCCGCGATCGCGTCGAGCTCCCAGCCGATGCCGGTGATGTTCTGCGCGGTGCCGAGGCGTGCGGTGTAGAGCACCGCGGCGAGGCCGGAGAGAGCTCCGCTGATCACGTAGACGAGCACCTTGGTGCGATGAACAGGCAGACCCATGAGCAGCGCGGAGTTCTCGGATCCGCCGATCGCGTACACGGTGCGACCGGTGCGCGTGCGGTGCAGCACGAAGAACGCGGCCAGCACGACGACCACGGCGACGATCACAGCCGGAGTGACGGTCAGGTCGTTGACCTTGGGTCCGTCGATGAGCTTGATCTTCTCGCCCATCCACCGCAGGCCCGAATCCTCGGGCAGCCGCTCGGGCTGGGTGCTCAGCAGCGAGGCGAGTCCCCGGCCGAGGAACATCATCGCGAGCGTGGCGATGAACGGCTGCACGTTGAAGAAGCGGATCAGCACGCCGGAGACGAGGCCGAACAGCGCACCGATGACGATCATCGCCACCGCGACCGCGAACGGGTTCCATCCGGCGTTCACCAGCATCACGCCCGCCACCGACGAGAAGGCGATGATCGAGCCGACCGACAGGTCGATGCCGCCCGTGATGATGACGAACGTCAGGGCGACCGCCAGCACGATGAGGTGCGCGTTGTTGATGAGCAGGTTCGACAGGGTACTGGCCTGCACGATGCGTCCGTACGCGATCTCGCCATAGACGATCATGCCGACGAAGATGACGACCGAGGCGATGGTCGGCAGCACCGACGGGTTCGAGGTGACGCTGCGTCCGACTCGGGCGGCGAGCGCCGCGCCGGCGGGGCGGGCAGGGGTCGCGGTCGCGGAGCTCATGCCGCCACCTCCTTCTTCGGTGCGTCGACGCTCGGGGCGGTGGCCGCCGACCTCCGCCGGCGGAACCAGGCCCGCACCCGGTCGGACTGCAGCAGGCAGATGACGATGATGACGAGCGCCTTGAACGCCGGGGTGGCCGATGACGAGACGCCGAGGAACAGCACGGTCTTGTCGAGGGTGGCGATCAGAAGCGCGCCGACGAACGCGCCCGAGAGCGAGAACTTGCCGCCCATGAGAGAGGCGCCGCCGATCACGACGGCGAGGATCGCGTCGAGCTCGAGCTGGTATCCGGTGCGGGAGATGTCGACGGTCATCACGCTGCCGACCGACATGACGCCGGCGACTCCCGCGAGCACGCCGCTGAGGATGTACGCGGTCAGCAGCAGCCCCTTGGGCTTGATCCCGGCCATCCGGCTGGCTTTGGGGTTGATGCCGATCGCCTCGATCATGAGTCCGAGCGCGCTGCGGCGCACCACCCAGGCGACGGCGATCACGATCGCGAGCGCGAGGATGAAGACGACGGGGATGCCGAGGACGTAGCCGTTGGCGATCCAGCGGTACGACTCGTTGGACGCCGCCGTGTTCTGCCCGCCTGTGATCACCTTGGCGATGCCGCGGCCGGCGAGCATGAGCACCAGGGTCGCGATGAACGGCTGGAGCCCGACGTACGCGACGAGCACGCCGTTGACCGCGCCGAGTGCCGCGGTGACGAGCAGTGACAGCCCCACGGCGGTGAACGCCGCGCCGGCGGATCCGGTCGCACCCGGTCCGCTGAGGAACTCCATCGACACCGCCCCGGCGACGGCCATCATCGAGCCGACCGAGAGGTCGATGCCCGCGGTCGCGATCACCAGCGACATGCCGATCGCGATCATCATGATCGGGGCCGCCTGGCGCAGGATGTCGATCACGTTGCCGACCAGGTTGCCGTTGTTGGGGTTGATCGAGATGGCGAGATAGCCGGGGTCCTTCAGCACGTTGAGCACGAGCAGCGCGACGATCGCGATGATGCCCCAGAAGAACGGCTTGTGGATGAGGTCTCGCCAGACGGCGGTCGCGTTGTTCATCGCGCGCCCTCCTCTGCGGTCGTTGCGGTGATGGTCTCGGGCAGTGCGCCCTGCGCGTCGTCGAGGGTGGCTGCCGCGGCATCCGTGCCGTGCGCCGCGATGACGTCGACGATCTTCTGGGCCGTCACGTCGGGCCCGTTCTGGATCTCGCCGATCTTCTCATGGTCCTTGAGCACGATGATCCGCTCCGAGAGACGGACGACCTCTTCGAGCTCCGACGAGATGAACACGACGGCGACGCCTTCCTCGGCGAGCTCCGCGACGGCCTCCTGGATCTCCGCCTTGGCGCCGACGTCGATGCCGCGGGTCGGCTCGTCGAGGATCAGCAGCTCGGGCTGAGTGGCGAGCCAGCGGCCGAGCAGCACCTTCTGCTGGTTGCCGCCGGAGAGGTTCTTGATCAGCCGGTTGGGGTCGGCCGGGCGCACGTTCAGCTCGGCGATGTACTTCGCGACGAGTGCATCCTGCTCCTTGCGCGGGATGGGCCGTGCCCACCCCCGCTCGGCCTGCACGGCGAGGATGATGTTCTCGCGCACGGTCAGGTCGCCGACGATGCCCTCGTCTCGCCGGTTCTCGGTCGAGAACGCGATGCGCTGGGCCAGTCCGTCGGCGGGCGATGCGATGTCGACGGTGCGCCCGCGCAGCGACATCTCTCCCTCGTCTGGGCGGTCGGCGCCGTAGAGGAGGCGTGCCAGTTCTGTGCGGCCGGAGCCGAGCAGGCCGGCGAGACCGACCACTTCGCCGGGGCGGATGTCGAGGTCGGTCGGCTCGACGGATCCTCGGCGGCCGATTCCGGATGCCGAGAGCAGCGGCTGCTCGTCGGATGCGCGCGGGGCGGTGCGGCGGCTTCCGCCGAGCGACTTCAGCGCGTCGAGGTCCTTGCCGATCATCTTCGAGATCAGGGCGTGCCTGTCGAGTTCGCGCGTGAGGTATTCACCTTCGTAGCGCCCGTTGCGGAGCACGGTGAGGCGGTCGCTGATGGCGTAGATCTGATCGAGGAAGTGCGAGACGAAGAGGATCGCGACGCCCTGATCGCGGAGGGTCCGCATGACGCGGAACAGCCCGTCGACCTCTGCGGCATCGAGGCTCGAGGTCGGCTCGTCGAGGATGAGCACCTTCGCCTTGATGGCCATGGCGCGGCTGATCGCGACCAGCTGCTGCATGGCGATCGAGAGCGTGGACAGCGGCCTGCGGGTGTCGAGCCGGTCGAGCCCCAGGCGAGCGAGCGCGTCGGTCGCCGCCCTGTGCGTTGCTCGCCAGTCGACGCCGAACGGCCCCCGCACCTCATGCCCGAGCATGACGTTCTCGCCGATGCTGAGGTTGGGCGCGAGGTTCACCTCCTGATAGACGGTGGAGATCCCGGCATCCTGAGCGTCGCCGGTTCCGGCGAACCGCCTCTCCTGCCCGGCCACCACGATCGCTCCGGAGTCGATCCGGTAGACGCCGGTGAGCGCCTTGATGAGGGTGGACTTGCCGGCGCCGTTCTCGCCCATCAGGGCGTGCACCTCTCCGGGGAAGAGGCGGAACTCGACGTCGTCCAGGGCCTTCACCCCGGGGAACTCGATCGAGATCCCGCGCATCTGCACGATGGGCAGTTCTTCGGTCATCGCTGTCTCTCCGTCTGGGTCGACGAGGCCGGGTGGCGCAGCGTGCGCCACCCGGCTCCCGGGC
>Ga0308158_10001285_pt1 | contig 27753 bp, 22 predicted proteins | sample PhyBR2_FD_201038 | JGI IMG/M metagenome (GOLD analysis project Ga0308158, IMG submission 201038) | Phyllosphere microbial communities from UC Gill Tract Community Farm, Albany, California, United States - DLSLB.R2 | ecosystem: Host-associated > Plants > Phyllosphere > Unclassified | place: USA... | reverse complement strand
TGACCACGACCCTGTTCCGCACCGGCCTCGGCGTGATGATCGGATCCGGCCTGCTGCTCGCGATCCCGTTCCCGGCGGGCGTCCACCTGGACTACCTCAAGCTCGGGGTGAAGCTCGCCGTCGCCCTCGCGATCGGCGGGGCCTTCGGCGTCGTCATCACCCGGGAGAAGGCCGGACGGCCTACCGCCGCCGCCTTCTGGACGATCGGCGCGCTCGCGCTGCTGAACGCCGGGATCGCGATCTTCTGGCACGGGGCCTGACGCCCGCCGCGACCGGCGGGCGTCAGGGGTCCGGGTTCAGCGGAAGCGCCGCAGACGCAGGCTGTTGCCCACGACGAACACGCTCGAGAACGCCATCGCCGCACCCGCGAGCATCGGGCTCAGCAGCCCCAGCGCCGCCACCGGGATCGCCGCCACGTTGTAGGCGAAGGCCCAGAACAGGTTCGCCTTGATCGTGCCGAGCGTGCGCCGGGAGAGGCGGATCGCGTCGGCGGCGGTGCGCAGATCGCCGCGCACCAGCGTGATGTCGCTCGCCTCGATCGCGACGTCGGCGCCGGTGCCCATGGCCATCCCCAGGTCGGCGGTGGCGAGCGCCGGGGCGTCGTTCACGCCGTCGCCCACCATCGCCACGGTCCGCCCCTCCCGCTGCAGCCGCGCGACGACGTCGACCTTGCCCTCGGGCAGCACCTCCGCGACGACCTCGTCGATCCCGACCTCGTCGGCGATGCGCCGCGCGACCGCCGCGTTGTCGCCGGTGAGCAGGATCGGCGTGAGGCCGAGGCGCTTGAGCTCGGCGACCGCTTCGGCGCTCGTCGGCTTCACCGTGTCGGCGACGACGAGGATCCCGCGCGCGACGCCGTCCCAGCCGACGGCGACCACGGTCTTGCCGCCGGCCTCCGCCTCGGCCTTCGCCGCGGCGACCTGTGGGCTGAGCCGCTGCGACCAGTCGGCGAGCAGGGCCTCGCGGCCCACGAGCACCGCGTGCCCCTCGACGACGCCCTGGACGCCCCGGCCCTCGATGTTCTGGAAGGACTCGACGCCGGCGAGCTCCCCCTCCGCCGCCGCCGCGCGTGCGACCGCCTGGGCGATCGGGTGCTCCGACGCATTCTCGACCGCTCCGGCCAGGCGCAGCAGCTCCGCCGGATCCGTCCCGTCCTCGGTCACCACGTCGACGAGGGTCATCCGACCGCTCGTGACCGTGCCCGTCTTGTCGAGCACGATCGTGTCGACGCGGCGGGTGGACTCCAGCACCTCGGGCCCCTTGATGAGGATCCCGAGCTGGGCGCCGCGACCGGTCCCGACCAGCAGCGCGGTCGGGGTGGCGAGCCCCAGGGCGCACGGGCACGCGATCACGAGCACCGCGACCGCGGCCGTGAAGGCGGCCGTCGCGCCGAACCCTGCGCCCAGCCACGCCCCGAGCGTCGCGACGGCGACCGCGATCACGATCGGCACGAACACGCCGGAGATGCGGTCGGCGAGGCGCTGCACCTCGGCCTTGCCGGTCTGCGCGTCCTCGACGAGTCGCGCCATCTGCGCGAGCTGCGTGTCGGCGCCGACGCGGGTGGCGCGCACGACGAGCCGCCCTCCCGCATTGACCGTGGCGCCGGCGACGGCGTCTCCCGCCGTCACCTCGACGGGCGCCGACTCACCGGTCAGCAGGGACGCGTCGACCGCGCCGGCACCCGCGACGACGACCCCGTCCGTGGCGATCTTCTCGCCGGGACGCACGACGAACTCGTCGCCGACCGCGAGCTGCGCGATCGGGATCCGCACCTCCTCCGAGGTCGATCCGCCGTCGCCGGTCGCGGGCCGGAGCACCGCGACGTCCTTCGCGCCGAGCTCGAGAAGCGCCCGCAGGGCGGCGCCGGCCCGGCGCTTGGAGCGCTTCTCGAAGTACCGCCCGGCGAGGATGAACACCGTCACCCCGGCCCCCACCTCGAGATAGATGTTGCCCGCGCCGTCACCGGCCGTCAGCGCGAACGAGAACGCATGACGCATGCCCGGCTCGCCGGCCGTGCCGAGGAACAGCGCGTACAGCGACCATCCGAACGCGGCGAGCGTGCCCATCGAGATGAGCGTGTCCATCGTGGCCGCGCCGTGGCGCAGGTTGAGCCACGCGGCACGGTGGAAGGGCCAGGCGCCCCACACGATCACGGGAGCGGCGAGCGCGAGGGACGCCCACTGCCAGAAAGTGAACTGCAGCGCGGGGATCATCGCCAGGGCGATGACGGGGACGGTCAGGATCGTGCTGACGATCAATCGCATGCGCAGCGCCCGGAGTTCCGGGTCATCCGCGTCCGCGGCGGAACCGCCTCCGTCCGCGGCCCCCGGCACCGCCGGCGGCGCGGGGAGCATCGCGGAGTAGCCGATGTCCTCGACCTGCGCGATGAGGAACGAAGGATCCAAGCCCTCGGGCAGCGACACCTTCGCCTTCTCGGTCGCGTAGTTCACGGTCGCCGTCACGCCGTCGATCCGGTTCAGGGTCTTCTCGATGCGGTTCGCGCAGGAGGCGCAGGTCATCCCGCCGATCTCGAGCTCCAGGCTGTTCGCGTCCATGGGTGCGTCTCCTTCCGATGTCGTCGTACGGGTCAGTGGGCGTGGGTGATGGCGTCCCGCACAAAGGCCGCCGTGTGCACGACACCGTCGACCTGGAAGTCGAAATAGAGCAGGTAGCGGCCGGCCGTGGGCACCTGCGCGCCGAAGCGCACGTCGGGCCCGGAGACCTCACCGGGCGACGGCTCCGCACCCTCGGGATGCACGTGCAGGTAGGCCAGGTCTCCTTCGCGCAGCGCCACCAGATGGCCGAACGCGCCCAGGTAGGGCTGCAGCGCGGTGACCGGTGCGCCGTCCCGGGTGATCGTGACGGTCAGCTCGGACGCCGATCCCGGAACCAGGTCGCCCGTGATGCGCGCCTCGAACCCGTCCACGCGAGCGGTGTCGGTGGTCTCGGGGTGCGCCGGCGTGAAGGAGCCGGCGACGTCGACCGTGCGGGTCAGGGTGACCGGATCCGCACCCGAGGCGGCGAAGTCCGCGAACACCCGGTACGACCCCGCGGCATCCCACGTCCAGGGCAGACTCCAGGTGCCGGTCGCGCGGTCGAGCGCCGGGTGCACGTGGCGGAACCGCGCGCCGTCGCTGCGCACGACGATGAGGTGCAGATCCTTCTCGTGCTGGGGCGCATAGGCCGTGACCGGGGATCCGGCCGGATCCAGGATGCGGAAGCTCAGCTCGCCGCTCTCCCCCACCGTGCCGGGCGCGGAGACCGGGGCGAGGGCGAACCCGCCCGCCGCCAGCGCGACCCCGGATGCCGTCTCGGTCGCGGTGTGACCGCCGTGGCCGGGTGACGGCTCCGCGTGCATGTCGTGGCCCTGCATGTCCCTCTCCTCCTGCTGCTGGATGCTCTGGGGAGCGGCACCGCGCGGGGCGACCAGGCCCGCGGCGCCGAACGCCACGGCGAAGGTCGCCGCGAGCGCTGCGCCGTACAGGCCCAGTCGTCCCGCGGCGTTCATCAGGCCCGGACCGCCCGGTAGCCGGCTTCGTCGACCGCCGCGAAGACGCGGGCGTCGTCGAGCGGGGCGCTCGCGGTGATGACGAGCGAGCCGTCGGCCGCACTGACCTGCACGGCGTCGACGCCGGCGATCTTGCCGACTTCGCGCCGCACGGACATCTCGCAGTGGCCGCAGGTCATTCCGGTCACCTGGTACTCGGTGGTGGTCATGTCGTCTCCTCCGTCCGATACCCCGTCCGGGTATCCGATATCGACAACCATATACCCCTAGGGGGTATTCCCGCATCCGTCAGGATCCGGGTCGGATCCCTCGGGATCGGGCGAGCGATGCGGGTCGATGCAGCCTGACGCGGGTCAGTGCAGCGCGGGGCGCGGGTCAGCGCGCGACGCGGGTCAGTGCAGCGCGCCGTCGGGGTCGACCGCGCGCCAGGCGTGCAGCCGCACCGCGAGCCCGGGCCGCGTCGGAGCGCACACGAACGGGCCCGCTTCCGCCGCGAGCTCGGCGGGGAAGGGCAGCACGCGCACGAGCTGCAGCGGCCCGCCGGCCACACCCGCGCGCACCGTGAGGGCGTCGCCGCCGCGGCTCACGCGCACCAGGATCCGCCGGTCGATCCACTCCGGCACCGGTGACAGCGACCAGTCGGACATGACGTCGGTGACGACGGCGCCCACCTGGGGCCGGCCGTCCGCGAACTCCACCCCTGCCTTGACCCAGCGCTCGTCGGACGCGCGCACGAACACGCCGGCCTGGTCGAACTGCGCGGAGAACGCCGCGGTGAACTCCACCTCCACGGCCGTGCCCACGGCGAACGGCGCGAGGAGCGCGTGCTCGCTGTCGTGCACGAACCCGTACGAGGTGACGCGCCAGGCATCGCTCCCCTCGACCGCCGTGACGACGAGATCCCCGCCGTCCTCGGCGAGCGCCGCGGGGGCGTGGGTCCAGTGTCCGTCCGTCCAGGCGATGTCCGTCATATCGCCAGGCTACGGCCTCCCGGAACCGCCACCCCGGCCCGGTCACGCCGCTCGCCCGTACACAACGCAGGAGATCCCACCCCCTCCGGCCCGATCGGGCCGAGACGGAGCCGAATCTCCTGCGTTGTGTACGACGAAGGGCCGGAGGGCGGCGCGGATCCGTAGACTCCGGCCATGCGCATCGTCGTCTCCGGTACCCACGCCACGGGCAAGAGCACCCTCATCTCGGACTTCGCCCGCGCCCACCCGGAGTTCACCGCGCTGCCCGACCCGTTCGAACTGGTGGGCGAAGAGCTCGGCACGGGCTCCTTCATCGCCCAATTGCGCGTCAGTGCAGAACGGCTCCTGGATCCGGACTCGTCCGGACCCGTGATCGCCGAACGAGGTCCGCTCGACTTCCTCGCCTATCTCGATGCACTCGGCGAGCTCGGGCGCGCCGAGAGCGCCGCAGACCTGGTGCGTCGCGAGGCGCCGCTCGCTGCGCGCGCGATGGCACGGGTCGATCTGCTGGTGCTCCTCGCCCCGGGCGACGGCATCACGGTCCCCGCAGAAGAGGACCGCGAGCTGCGCGACACGATGGCCACGTCCCTGATCGAGTTCGCCGACGACCCCGATCTCACCGGCCCCGCCCGGATCCTGGAGCTATCCGGCACGCCTGCAGAGCGACTGACCGCCCTCGAAGCCGCCGTGCGCGCGCAGCCGGCCGATCGCATCGGCTGACGCCCGGCGCGCCGCGCCCGCTCCCGTTCGTCACTCGCCCGCACACAACGCAGGAGATTCCGCCTCGTCCGGCCCGATCAGGCCGAGACGGAGCCGAATCTCCTGCGTTGTGTGCGGCGAAGGGCCGGAGTCGGGGCGGGAGTCAGGCGCGGAGGGCCTGCTCCAGGTCGGCGAGGAGGTCGGCGATGTCCTCGAGGCCGACGGACAGCCGCACGACCTCCACCGGCACCGCGGCCTCGGTGCCGCGGACGGAGGCGTGCGTCATCGCGTCCGGGTAGTTCACGAGCGACTCCACGCCGCCGAGCGACTCGGCGAGCTGGAACACGCGGGTCGACTCGGCGAAGCGGCGGGCCGCCTCCCCGGACTCCAGGGCGACCGAGACGATGCCTCCGAAGCCGGACATCTGCCGGGCGGCGAGCTCGTGGCCGGGGTGCTCCGGAAGGCCGGGGTAGTAGACGTGGGCGACGCGGGGGTGGGTCACCAGGAACTCCGCCACCGCCTCGGCGTTGGCGTTGTGCTGGCGCATCCGCACCGGCAGCGTCTTGATGCCGCGCGTGGTCAGCCAGGCGTCGAACGGTCCGGACACCGCACCCACCGCGAACTGCAGGAAGCCGACCTTCTCGGCGAGCTCGGCGTCCTTCAGCACCACCGCGCCGCCGACGACGTCGGAGTGGCCGCCGAGGTACTTCGTCGTGGAGTGCACGACCACATCGGCGCCGAGGGAGAGCGGGCGCTGCAGAGCCGGGGTGGCGAACGTGTTGTCGACGACGACCACGGATCCGGCGGCGTGGCCGATCTCGGCCAGCGCGGCGATGTCGGAGATCCGCAGCAGCGGGTTCGAGGGAGTCTCGACCCACAGCACGCGCGGCGCCTTGGCGGCGACCGCCGCGCGCACGGCCTCGGTGTCGCTCATGTCGACGACCTGCACGGTGACGCCCCAGGTGCCGAGCACCCGGGAGATGAGCCGGAACGTCCCGCCGTACACGTCGTTGCCGAGCAGCACGTGGTCTCCGGGCTGCAGGATCGCCCGCAGCAGGGTGTCCTCGGCGGCGAGCCCGGATGCGAAGGAGTACGCGTGCGTTCCGCCTTCGAGCGCGGCGAGCTGCTGCTGCAGGGCGTCCCGCGTCGGGTTGCCGCTGCGTCCGTACTCGTACCCCTGACGGAGTCCGCCGATGCCGTCCTGCACGAAGGTGGTCGACAGGTGCAGCGGCGGGATCACCGCACCCGTGTAGGGGTCGGCGGCCTGACCGGCGTGGATGGCGGCGGTGGCGGTCTTGTCGGTCTCGATGGTCATCTCGGATCCTCCTGCATGGTTCGGTTCGTTCGTCTGGCGGGCGTCGTCGGACGTGGCGCCGGCGGGCGGGTCGATGGGGGCGTGCGCGTTCTCGGCGGCCGTCACGGCGAACCCGTGTCCGGTCATCCATTCGTCGTCGTAGAGCTTGTCGAGGTAGCCGCGGCCGTGGTCGGGCAGCAGCACGACCACCACGTCGTGCTCGCCGAGCCCCTCCGCGACCCGCAGCGCCGCGACCACGGCCATGCCGCTGGATCCGCCGACGAGCAGACCCTCCTCGCGCGCCAGCCGGCGGGTCATCGCGAACGACTCGGCATCCGAGACGCGTTCGTAGCCGTCGACCACGGATCCGTCGAACGTGTCCGGGAGGAAGTCCTCCCCCACGCCCTCGACGAGGTAGGAGTGCACCGGGCCGCCGGAGTAGAGGGACCCCTCCGGATCCGCGCCGATCACGCGCACGCGCCCCTTGCTGACCTCCTTGAGGTAGCGCCCGGTGCCGCTGATCGTGCCGCCTGTGCCGATGCCGGCGACGAAGTGGGTGACGCGTCCGTCGGTGTCGTCCCAGATCTCGGGCCCCGTCGAGCGGTAGTGACCGAGCGGGCCGTTCTGGTTCGCGAACTGGTTGGGGTTGAAGGCGCCGGGGATCTCGCGGGCGAGGCGCGCAGCGACCGAGTAGTACGACTCGGGGTGCTCGGGCGGCACGGAGGTGGGCGTCACGACCACCTCCGCGCCGAAGGCGCGCAGCGTCGCGACCTTCGGCCCGTCGAACTTGTCGGGCACGACGAACACCATGCGGTAGCCGCGCTGGAGGGCGATCAGCGCGAGGCCGACGCCCGTGTTTCCGCTCGTCGCCTCGACGATCGTGCCGCCGGGGAGCAGCAGGCCGTCGCGTTCGGCGGCGTCGACGATCGATCGTGCGATGCGGTCCTTCGCGGAACCGCCGGGATTGAAGTACTCGAGCTTCGCGAGCACGGTCGCCCGGATCGCGGGGCGGTCGGCGGTCGCGCCGGTGACGGAGGTGAGACGGACGAGGGGCGTCGAGCCGACGAGATCGGCGACGTGGCTTGCGTAGCGCACGGGAAGGGTTCCTGAACGGTCGTCGCGCGAGAGGGCGCGGATCTGTCTGTGGTCGTCGAAGGTGCGCGGAACGCGCTCAGAGACAACAACGACAGGTCAGGGCCACGATGTCAACATACCCGATCGGTCGCCGGATCCGGAATCCGCCCGTCCCGCACCGGCTTCGAAGCACGAGGTCGGCTCAGGCGCGCAGCAGCGCATCCTCCAGGGCGACCCACGCGAGCATCGCGCACTTCACCCGCGCGACGTAGCGGCTCACGCCGGTCAGGGCGGCCGCGTCGCCGTACACGTCCTCGTCCAGCTCGACGGCGCCACGGGAGCGCAGCGCCTCACGGAAGCCGTCGATGAGCTCGCCGGCCTCGGCGCGGCTCCTGCCCACCATCAGCTGGGTGAGCATCGACGCCGACGCCTGCGAGATCGAGCAGCCGGATCCCTCCCAGCTCACCGCGGAGATGCGGTCGCCGTCGTCGGAGACCTGCGCACGGAGCGTGATCTCGTCCCCGCAGATCGGGTTGCGCTGGTGCGACTCGGCCGCGTGCGGATCGTCCTCCTCGCCGAGCAGGCCCTTGCCGTGCGGGCGCTTGGAGTGATCCAGGATCAGCTCCTGGTAGAGCTCTTCGAGACCGCTCATCTGGTCACGACCTCCTGCTCGGGGGATCCGGAGACCCCGAAGAACGCCCGCACGCCGGAGACGGCGTCGAGCATCCGATCGACCTCGTCGGCCGTGTTGTAGAGCGCCGCCGACGCGCGCACGGAGGCCGTGACGCCGAGGCGGGCGTGCACCGGCTCGGCGCAGTGATGGCCCACGCGCACGGCGACGCCGCGCGCGTCCAGGAACTGGCCGACGTCGTGCGCGTGCACACCGTCGACGACGAACGACTGCAGAGCGACGCGCTCCGCCCCGTCCGCGGCGCCGAGAAGCCGCACGCCGTCGATCGCGCCGAGACCCTCGCGCAGACGCCGCTCGAGATCCTTCTCATGCGCGTGCACCGCGTCCATCCCGAGACCGTCGAGGTAGCGCACGGCCGCGGCGAGCGCGATCGCCTGCGACACGGGCTGCGTGCCCGCCTCGAAGCGCTGCGGCGGCGGCAGGAACTCGGTGCGCTCGAACGTGACGCGCGTGATCATCGATCCGCCGGTGAGGAACGGGGGCAGCGCCGCGAGCACCTCGCGTCGGCCGTAGAGGCCGCCGATGCCGTAGGGACCCTGCATCTTGTGCCCGGAGAACACGGCGAGGTCGACTCCGAGCGCGGGAAGGTCGAGCGGCAGGTGCGGGGCGGACTGGCAGGCGTCGAGCACGGTGAGCGCTCCGACGGCCTGCGCGAGGGCCACGATCTCGGCGACCGGGTTGACGATGCCGAGCACGTTGGACACGTGCGTGAAGGCGACCACCCGCGTGCGGGATCCGATGATCTCCGCGGCGTGATCGAGGTCGAGGGTGCCGTCGTCGCGGATCCGGATCACGCGCAGGACGGCGCCGGTGCGGGCCGCCAGCTCCTGCCACGGCACGATGTTCGCGTGGTGCTCGGCCTCGGTCACGACGAGCTCGTCGCCCGGCTGCAGGGCGAAGCGGGCACTCGCCGGCGCGCCGCGGCCGACCGTGGCGTTGCCGATCGCGTACGCGACGAGGTTGAGTCCCTCGGTCGCCCCGTGCGTCCAGACCAGGTCGTCGGCCCGCGCCCCGACGAAGCCGGCGACCGCGGCTCGCGCGTCCTCGTAGAGCTCGGTCGCCTCGGCGGCGAGGGTGTGCGCGCCGCGGTGCACCGCCGCGTTCGAGCGCTCCAGGAAGTCGCGTTCGGCGTCCAGCACGACGCGCGGCTTCTGGCTCGTCGCCGCCGAGTCGAGGTACGCCAGCGGCGCCCCGTTCACGGACTCGGCGAGCAGGGGGAAATCGGCACGGACGGCGGCCACATCGAGGTGGGGAGAACTCACGTATCAACGCTACGTCAGTGCCGACCCCCTGGGATCCGTCTGGACCTCCCGGTATCGATCCGGTGACGCCGTGTGAAACAACCGATCGCGGCTCTGGACAGATCCCCTCCCGCAGGAATAGCTTGTGCGATACAGCGGTATATCGGGGGGTAAACCATGCGGGGTCGCACGTGGTCGCTACGGGGATTCGTCCCCGCTGCGATCGCGGGCGGACTCCTCGCCGTCGGCTGGGTGGCTCTGTCGATCGCTTTCGGATCCGGCTCCGCGCAGGCTGCGGAGACCGCGCCGCCCCCGCCCCCGACCCTTCTCGGCACGCTGCAGAGCACGGTCGGAGCGGTGCAGGACACGATCGCCGCCGCCCCCGTCACCGTGCAGAGCACCGTGACCGCCGTGCAGCAGACGGTCGCGGAGACGCTTCCGGATCCGGTCGCGGTGGTGGCGCCCGAGCCGGCGCCCGTCGCCGACGCTGCGCCCGCCGATGTCGCGGCGCCCCGCACCTCGGTGGTGGCGCCGATCGTCGAGGCGGCGGTGCCGCTCCTGCGCAGCGTCGACCAGACGGCCGGAGTCGCGGTCGACACCGTGACCGGCACCGTGGGCGGCACTGTGGGCGTCATCGCCCCGGCGCTGACCCCGGTGCTCTCGCCCGTCGACGCGGTGCTGCACCGCGTGCCCGTGACGCTCGACACGGTGACCTCCGCCCTCCCCGCACTGGCGGTGTCGCTCGACGACACCGTGGGCACCGTCGGCGGCACCGTGCGCGACGCGACCGGGCTCCTCCCGGTCCCGATCACCGTGCCGTCCGGCCCCGCGATCCCCTCGCTTCCCGGCGGCGGGCCGAGCTCCGGACCGTCCACGCCGCCCGGCGCTCCTGCGCCCGTGTCCGCGGCGGGGACGACACTCCCCGCGACCGAGGCGACGACGCGTCTCGCGCCCGCTCCCGACGCGGTCTCGGAGACCGCGCAGCAGTCTGCCTCCCCCGGATCGACGTCGCCGCTGAGCCCGGCGCACCACCCGGGCGGATCTCCGGCCTCCGAGCTCGGCATCCCCGGCGCCGGATCCGCCGCGGGCGGCAGCGCGGTCGACGTGCGACTGCTCGGCACGGTCTCTTCGCTCTCGGCAGGCGACCGCCTGCTGACCGTCCGCTCTGGATCCGCAGGCGACGACCGCCTGCCGGCATCTCCGGTCGCGGACCACGACTCCTCTCCCGACTGATCGGGGCACGGCCGCCCTCGAGGACGGCACGTGTCATCGCGCATTCGCGCAACCCCCAGATCAGAAGGAAAGAGAACATGAATCGCATCGTCAAGCGTGCTCTCTGGGGCACGCTCATCGCGGGCGGGATCACTCTCGCCGGCGCGACGGCGGCGAATGCTGCAGAGACGCCACCCAATGGCGCCGACTGCGGCTGCAACGTCGTCAACAGCACTCTCACGGCAGTCACGAACCTCGTGGCCGGCGCCTGCGATCCGTCGCAGGGCGGCGGAGGGACCGGCGGCCTTCCCGCGGTCACGCAGGACGTCTCGAACCTCGTCGGCGACACGCTCGGCACGGTCACGGGAACGGTTCCGTCAGGAGGCGGCACGGATCCCGGCCTGCCCCCGGTGCCGGCCGTCCCCGACGTCACGGACTCCGTCGTCCAGGCCGCCACGTCGGCGACCGACGGGGCCGTGGACACCGTCAGCGACGTCACCGACGCAGCCACGACCGGTGTGACGAACACGGTCGACGACGTCACGCATGCGGCCGCGAGCGGCGCTGCGGACACCGTCGGCTCGGTCGTCACGGCGGCGGGGAACGGCGTCGACGGAACCGTCGACGGCGTCACCCACGCCGCGGCATCCGGTCTCGGCGAGACCCTCGGCGGTGTCACCGCGCACCTGCCCTCCGTTCCGGGCGTGCCCTCCGTTCCGGGCCTCCCGGGCAACGGCGGAACGCCGGGTCTCCCCGGGCTTCCGGGTCTTCCCGGCCTGCCCGGGCTTCCGGATCTCCCCGGGCTTCCGGGTGGTTCGCTGCCCGGCATTCCGGGCCTTCCCGGGAGTGGCGGAGCTCCGGGCGTGATCACGGTCCCCATCCCGGGTGTCGGTTCGGTCCACGCCGGCACCACGCCGAACGGGCTCAACGTCGGCAAGAACCTGAACGTCCTCGGAATCAAGGACGTCTGGGATCTCACCGCGGGCCCGCACGGAGTGAGCACCACCGACCGCATCGGCACCGACGCCACGAACGTCTACGTCGACGCGGCCCTGCCGACCACCGGCACCACGCCGGGACACGCCTCCGTCACGCTGCCGGTCCTCGGCAGCCTGACCGGCGGTCTCCCCACCGTCCCGGGACTTCCCGGCGGCGGATCCCTGCCCGGGCTTCCCGGCACCGGCGGCACTCCCGGAGGTAATGGAGGAGGAACCATTCCGGGCCTGCCCACCGTCCCGGGCCTGCCCGACCTCGGCGGAGTCGTGGGCGGCGTGACCGGATCCCTTCCGGGCCTGCCGTCCGTCCCGGGTCTGCCCGGCAGCGGCGGGACGCCGGGTGTGGTCACTGTCCCCATCCCGGGTGTCGGTTCGGTCCACGCCGGCACCACGCCTGATGGCCTGAACGTCGGCAAGAACCTGAACGTCCTCGGAGTGAAGGACGTCTGGGATCTCACCGCCGGCCCCAAGGGCATCTCCACCACCGACCGCATCGGCACGGACAGCACCAACGTCTACGTCGACGCAGCCGTCCCCACCACGGGAACCACCGCACCGCACGCCTCGGTGACACTGCCGGTCCTCGGCAGCCTGCCGGGCCTCCCCACCATCCCCAGCCTGCCGGGCAACGGCGGAAACCCGGGTCTCCCGGGCCTTCCGGGCCTGCCCAACCTCGGCGGGATCCTCGGCGGCCTGACCGGATCGCTCCCGGGACTGCCCTCCGTTCCCGGCCTGCCGGGCAACGGCGGAACCCCGGGCCTCCCGGGGCTTCCGGGCCTGCCCAACCTCGGCGGGATCCTCGGCGGCCTGACCGGATCCCTTCCGGGCCTGCCCACCGTCCCGGGCCTGCCGAACCTCGGAGGAGTCCTCGGCAGCCTGCCCGGCCTCCCCACCGTTCCCGGCCTGCCCGGTAACGGCGGAACCCCGGGCCTCCCCGGCTTGCCGAACCTCGGCGGAATCCTCGGCGGCCTGACCGGATCCCTCCCGGGACTGCCCTCCGTTCCCGGCCTGCCCGGTAACGACGGAACCCCGGGACTCCCGGGGCTTCCGGGCCTGCCCAACCTCGGCGGCCTGACGGGTGCACTCACGGGGATCCTCCCCGGTGAGCCGCACCCGGGCACGGGCCTGCCGAACCTCGGCAGCATCGTCAGCGGGATCACCGGCAGCCTCCCCGGGCTGCCCTCCGTCCCCGGTCTGCCTTCGGTTCCGGGCCTCCCCGGCACCGGAGGCACCCCGGGCAACGGCGGCCCCCTCGGCGGCCTGCCGTCTCTGCCCATCGGTGACCTCGGCGGCATTGTCGGCGGCGTCACCGGATCCGTTCCGACGGTGCTCGGCGTCGTCGGAGGGGTCACCGGATCCCTGCCCGGCGTGATCGGCGGGATCATCGGATCCCTCCTTGGCCTGCCCACCGTGCCCGGAACCCCGGGCACCCCGGGTACGGGCACTCCCGGCACGCCGGGCACGCCCGGCACGGGCGTCGGAGGAACCGTCCCCGGCGTCGCCGACGGCGGGGTCCAGGTCGTGTCCTCGGTGGCCCATGGGCTGGCCAACGGGGCGCGCGTCCTGCACGCCGCGACCACGAGGAACGGCTCACTCGCGCAGACCGGGTTCTACGACCCGTTCCTGCTCTTCGCCGGCCTGATCCTGCTCGCCGCAGGCGCCGTCACGAAGGCGATCGAGCGTCGCTGATCCTCACTGCGGAGGGTCGTCCGTCCGGGCGGCCCTCCGCTTCTGCATGCGTTCTCACGCCCTCGCGCAGCGACGGCGGACCTCACTCCCCCGGGATGCCCTCCGAGCGTAGGTTAGGCTTACCTACATACCCGTCGTTCTGACTCGAGGAGATCCATGCCTGCCCTCCGCCTGCGCCGCAGCGCAGCCGTCGTCGCCCTTCTCACCGCCGGCACCCTCGCCCTGAGCGCGTGCTCCACCGCCGCAGCCCCCGCATCGAACTCCGGCGGCGCATCCGGCGGCACGTTCCCGGCCACCGTCACGCACGTCTACGGCAAGACCGTGATCGAGTCGGCCCCCAAGAACGTCGCCACGATCGGCTGGGGCAGCTTCGACGCCGCGATCGCACTGGGCACGGTCCCCGTCACGATCCCGAAGGCGACCTTCGGCGACCCCGACGGCGACGGCTATCTGGAGTGGACGAAGGACGCGATCACCGCCGACAAGGCGAAGCTGCCGCCGTTGCACGACGAGACCGATGGGATCCCCTACGAGAAGATCGCGGACACGTCGCCGGATCTGATCCTCGGCACGAACTCCGGCCTCACGAAGCAGGAGTACGACACGCTCACCAAGATCGCGCCCACCGTCGCCTACCCGGGCGCGCCGTGGGGAACCTCTTGGCGCGAGTCGACCACGATGATCGGCGCCGCACTCGGCAAGGCGACAGAGGCCAAGACGCTCATCGCCGACACCGAGAAGGCGATGTCGGACGAGATGGCGAAGTACCCCGCCGCGAAGGGCAAGACCGGCATGGTGATGTGGGTCGACGCGAAGGATCTCGGCAAGGTGCAGTACTACGTGCCCAGCGACACCCGCGTGCAGTACCTGAACGACCTCGGATTCGCGACGCCGGCCTCGATCACCGAGCTGGCGAAGAACGAGAAGGGCTTCGTCGGCACGATCTCGGCCGAGCAGGCCGACAAGCTCGACGCCGACGTCGCCGTGATCTACGTGCAGGGCGGCGACCTGTCCACCCTGCAGAACGACCCGCTGCTGAGCCGCATCCCGGCCGTGAAGAAGGGCGCCGTCGCGCTCATGAACGACGAGGCCCTGCTGATGGCGGTGTCGGCGCCGACCGTGCTCTCCATCCCGTGGGCGCTGCCGACCTACGCGAAGATGCTCGGCGAGGCCGCAGCCAAGGCCTGATGACCCTCGCCCCCGCTCCGACGACGTCCGCGCCGCGATCGGGCACGCGCACCCGCGCGCGCCTGACCCCGGCGTGGGCGATCGTCGCGTGCGCGGTGGCGGTGGCCGCGGCGGCCGCGCTCTCGCTCGCCCTCGGCGCACGGATCGTGCCGGTCGACGCCGTGTGGAACGCGTTCTTCCAGCCGGACGGATCCACCGACCAGGCGGCAGTGCTCTCCCGCGTGCCGACCACCCTCACGGGACTGCTCGTCGGTGCGGCGCTCGGCATGGGCGGTGCGCTCATGCAGGGCATGGCGCGCAACCCCCTGGCCGACCCCGGGCTGCTCGGCGTGAACGCCGGAGCCTCGCTGTTCGTCGTGCTCGGGATGACCCTGCTCGGCTGGCAGGCGCCGCTCGCGATCGTGTGGTGCGCGCTGGCCGGAGCCGCCGTGGCGGTCGTCATCGGCTACGGCGCCGCGGCGGCGAGTCCGGGTGGTGCCACGCCGGTCACCCTGGCCCTCGCCGGCGCCGCGGTCACGGCGATCGCGACGGCGGTGATCACCGGGATCCTCATCGTCGACGAGTCGACGCTGGAGAGCTTCCGCTTCTGGCAGGTCGGATCCCTCACCGCCGCTTCGTTCTCCTCGCTCGCGCAACTGGGTGGATTCCTCGCCCTCGGAGCCGTGCTGGCCGTCGGGTGCGCCGGGCGCCTGAACGCCCTCGCGCTCGGCGACGACGTCGCGCGCGGTCTCGGCGTGCGCGTCGGCGCCGCGCGGCTCACCGCGGTCGTCGCCGTGGTGCTGCTGTGCGGTGCCGCCACCGCGCTCGCCGGCCCGATCGGGTTCGTCGGGCTCGCGGTGCCGCACGCCGTGCGCTTCCTCGTCGGAGCCGACTACCGCTGGATCGTGCCTCTTTCCGCGGCGGGCGGGGCGACGTTCCTGCTGGTCTGCGACGTGATCGGGCGTCTCCTCGCGCGCCCCGGAGTGCTCGAGGTGGGCATCGTCACGGGCCTCGTCGGTGCTCCGATCTTCATCGTGCTGCTGCGGCGGCGCAAGGCGGTGGGACTGTGACCGCCGCCGGCACCGCACGCCTCCGCTCGGCCGACGCCCTGCGCGCCGCCCGCCGGCACGGCCGCAGACGCGATGCGGTGCTGGTGACGGCGCTCGCCGTCGCCGCGGTCGTGCTGTTCGTGGCCGGGCTCGTGTTCGGAGCGAAGACCCTGGCGCTGCCGGACGTGCTGCGTGCGCTCTCCGGGCAGACCGTGCCGGGCGTGAGCTTCGCCGTGGTCGAGCTGCGCCTGCCCCGCGCGGTCGGAGCGCTGCTGGCCGGAGCGGCGTTCGGCCTCGGCGGGATGCTGTTCCAGACCCTGCTGCGCAACGTGCTCGCGAGCCCCGACGTGATCGGCATCAGCACCGGATCCAGCGCCGCGGCGGTCACGGCGATCGCTTTCTTCGGCGCCTCGGGACTCGTCGTCTCCGGAGCCGCGATCACCGGCGGCCTGCTCACGGCGGTGCTGATCTGGGCGCTCGCCTCTCGTCGCGGCCTCTCGGGCCTGCGGTTCGTGCTGGTCGGCATCGCCGTCGCGGCCGCCCTGCAGGCCGTCATCGGCTACGTCCTGACCCGCGCCGACATCAAGGCCGCCGAGCAGGCGACCGTCTGGATGGCCGGATCGCTCAGCCGCAGCCTGTGGGACCAGCTCGCCCCCACCGCCCCCGCGCTTCTCGCACTGCTCGCGATCGCGCTGCTCGGAGCACGCACCCTGCCCGTGCTCCGTCTCGGCGACGACTCGGCGACCGCCCTGGGCGCGCGACCCGCGCGGAACCGGATCCTGCTGATCCTGTGCGCCGTGCTGCTCGTCGCGGTCGCGACCTCGCTGACCGGCCCGATCTCTTTCGTCGCGTTCCTCGCGGGGCCGATCGCGCTGCGGCTGGTGAAGCGCGATTCGGCGCTCGCGCCGGCCTCCGCGATGATCGGCGCGATCATCGTTCTCGCCGCCGATCTTGTCGGTCAGCACCTGTTCCCCATCACGCTGCCTGTCGGCGTGATCACCGGCGCGATCGGCGCACCGTTCCTGCTGTGGCTCTTGATGAGAGGACGCACGCGCGCATGACGCACACCCTGGAAGCACGGAACCTGACCGTCGGGTACGACGCGGATCCCGTCATCGACGGCCTCGACCTGGCCCTGCCCGCGTCGGGCATCACGATGATCGTCGGCGGCAACGGCTGCGGCAAGTCGACGCTGCTGCGCACCCTCGCACGGCTCCTGAAGCCGCGGACCGGATCGGTGCTGCTGGACGGATCCGCGATCGCACAACTGCCCACCAAGGAGGTCGCCCGCATCGTGGGGCTGCTCCCGCAGGCTCCGGTCGCCCCCGACGGGATCCGCGTCGCCGACCTCGTCGACCGCGGTCGCACCCCGCACCGCGGATGGCTCGGCGGACGCGATCGGCGGGACGACGAGGTGGTCGCCGACGCCCTGCACGTCACCGGCATGGCCGAGTTCGCCGAGCGCACGATCGACGAGCTCTCCGGCGGTCAGCGGCAGCGCGCGTGGGTCGCGATGGCGCTCGCGCAGGAGCCCGACATCCTGCTGCTGGACGAGCCGACGACCTACCTCGACCTCGCGCATCAGGTGGAGCTGCTGCAGCTGCTGGTGCGGCTCTCGCGCGAACGGGGCACCCAGGTGGTCGTGGTCATGCATGAGCTGAACCTGGCGACGCGCTACGCCGATCACCTCATCGCGATGCGCGACGGCCGCGTGGTGGCCGAGGGTGCGCCCGGCGATGTCGTCACCGTCGAGCTGCTCCGCGACGTGTTCGATCTGGAGGCGGTCGTCGTGCCGGATCCGATCGCCGGCACCCCGATGATCGTCCCCGTGGACGTGCACCGGGCCTGAGGTGGGTCCGGCCCTGGGGCTGGGTCTGGATACCGGGGCTGGGGCTGGGGACGTCGGCGCCCGGGGCGCCCGGGGGCTTGGTACACAACGCAGGAGAATCGGTCGCCCCCGCTGCGCGAACCGCGGAGTTCCGCGGGTCTGAGCGCGTCGCTGCGACTTCTTCCTGCGTTGTGTCCCGCAGACCCTTCGCACCCACTCCGGTGGCACGCCCACTCGCCCGGCGCACCGGTCTGCCTAGGATCGACACCATGCGCACGCACCACGTCGAGGTCAAGGGGCGCCCGGTCGACGGGCAGACCCGCTGCGTGCACTATCGGACCGAGCTCGACGTCGTGGCGATCCGGTTCTCCTGCTGCGGGGAGTACTACCCGTGCCACCTCTGTCATGCCGAGACCGCCGACCATCCGGCGCGGCCGTGGCCGCTGGCGGAGCAGCGCGGGGTGAAGGCCGTGCTGTGCGGGGTGTGCGGCCACGAGCTCGAGATCCCGGAGTATCTCGGGGTCACGGCCTGCCCGCGCTGCACCGCTGGCTTCAACCCGGGCTGCGCGCTGCACGCCGACCTGTACTTCGAGGTCGCACGCGACGGATCCTGACGCGGACTCGACGGCAGCGGGACGTGACCCGATGCACGACGAACACAACGCAGGAGAATCGGCTGCCTCTGGCGCGCGACCCGCGGAATTCCGGGGATGGCGCACCCCTTGCCGCGACCTTTTCCTGCGTTGTGTCGCGCGCGGGGACCCCCGCCGGTGCCACCACCTGAGCCGAGCCCGCAAACAGCCGGCCCTTCAGCCCATCAGCCCTTCAGCCCGGAATGGGCCAGCCCCTCGACGAATTGCCGCTGCGCGACCAGGAACACCACGAGCACCGGCACGACGGTCATGGTCGCCGCCGCGAGCTGGGTGTTCCACATCTCGCCGCCGTACGCGTCGGTGTAGCGGGTGAGCGCCTGGGGCAGGGTGAACAGGTCCGGCGAGGTCAGGTAGACGGTCGGCTCGAGGTAGAGGTTCCACGAGGCGAGGAACGTGAGGATCGCGACTGCGGACAGGGCGGGCTTCGCCAGCGGCAGGCAGATCCGCCACCAGATCGCCAGCCGGCCGAGCCCGTCGAGCCGTGCCGCCTCCTCCAGTTCGACCGGCAGCGCGATGAAGAACTGCCGCATGATGAAGGTCGCCAGCACGCACGGCGCGGCGAGCGCAGTCACGAGGATCAGCGGCCAGTGCGTGTTGATCAGCCCCACGCCCTTGAACATCTGGAAGAGGGGGACGATCGTCACCTCGCCCGGCACGAGCAGCCCCACGAGCACGACCAGGAAGAGCACGTTCTGCCCGGGGAAGCGCAGCCGCGCGAACGCGTAGCCGGCCAGGCTCGACACCAGCAGCACGAGGAGAGTCACCACCACGGCGATGTAGACGCTGTTCGCGTACTGACGTGCGAAGGGCTGGAAGCCGAAGGCCTGCACGTAGGCGTCCCAGGTCGGCGACGCGGTGAAGATCGAAGGCGGCGAGGCAAAGATCTGGTCGAGCGGTTTGAACGAGGAGGCGATCATCCAGATCGTCGGCACGATGAACGGCACCGCCATCACGGCGAGCGCGACGTAGAGCACGATCCGTCGGGCGACGGCACCCCGGGGCCGTCGAACGCCCGCGGGAGGGGCCGTCGGCATCGGGATGCGCGAACCAGAGGCGGGGAGCGTGTCAGTGCTCATAGAAGACCCACTTCCTTCGGAGCTGCCACTGCAGCACGGTGAGCAGCATCACGAAGGTGAGCAGCATCAGCGCGAGGGTCGAGCCGTATCCGATGTTGTTGAATGTGAACGCCTGCTGGAAGACGTAGTAGACGAGCACCGTCGTCGAGAGGGCGGGGCCGCCCTCGGTCAGCACCGCGATCTGGGCGAACGCCTGCAGCGCGCCCACGATCGTGATGATGCTCGTGAGTAGCAGCGTCGGCGAGATGAGCGGCAGCGTGATGCGCGTGAAGATCGTGCGGCTTCCGGCGCCGTCGATGCGCGCCGCCTCGTAGAGCTCGCTCGGAACCCCCTGCAGCGCGGAGAGGAACAGGACCATGTTCACGCCGACGCTGCGGATGACCTGCGTGACGATCACGGCCCCCATCGCCGTCGGGCCCTCCTGCAGCCAGTTGGGTCCATGGATCCCGAGCTGGGCGAGCACGGCGTTGATCCCGCCGTTGTCCTGGAGCAGGAATCCCCAGACGAGGGTCCAGGCGACCACCGAGATGACCACCGGGGAGAAGAACAGCGTGCGGAAGAACGTGACGCCGTGGAACCGGCGGTTGAGCATCACCGCGAGGCCCAGCCCGAGCGCGATGTTGAGCACCACCACCCCGAGCGAGAAGACCGCGGTGGCGCCCAGCACGCTCGGGAGCTGCGGATCGGCGGCGAGCGCCGCGTAGTTCGCCCCTCCGACGAAGCTGAGCCGGCCGGTGAAGATGTTCCACTTGTTCAGGCTGTAGACGATCGCGAGACCCACGGGGACGAGCACGAACAGCACTACGCCGATCACCTGGGGCGCGATGAAGAGGTATCCCGCGGCGGCGTCCCGGCGCCGCATGGTCCAGAACCGCCGGGCGCGCCGGCGCACCGGATCCTTGTCGCCGGGAGCCCGGGAGGCGGTGGTGACCGCCTCCCGGGGCAGGGTGGAGCCGGCAGTCATCGTCACTTCGCCAGGAGCGGGGAGATCGCCGAGCAGACGGATCCCAGCACCTTCTCGACGTCCGCGTCGGGCTTCCACATCGCGTCGAGGGCGGTCTTGCCCTTCTGCGCGATCTCGGCCGGGCTGGTGTGGTTCGGCAGGGTGACGGCGCCGGGGATCTGATCCACGACCACGCTCTGCAGCTGCTCAGCGGTGAGCTTCGTGTTGTTCGCGGCGAGCTTCTCGCCGCTCAGCAGCGACTTGCGCGCCGAGGGGAAGAACTGCGACAGCTTGGCGCTGTTCTCCGGGCCGGTCAGATAGGCGAGGAAGGAGCCCGCCTCCTGGGGGTGCGCACTCGTGCGGAGGACGCCCATACCGGCCTGCCCGATCACCGAGTACGTGCCGGCGGGCCCTGCAGGGAGCGGCACGACGTCGTATCCGAAGCTGCCGGTGAGCAGGGAGGCGCGCGAGACCTGCGCGACGGTGAACGCGGAGTCGCCCGCGAAGAAGTCGGCCTTGGTACCGGGGCCGGGCATCGCGGAGTGCTTGTAGACGGCGTCGTGCAGGAAGGTGAACGCGCCGACCATCTTGTCGTCATCGAAGGTGCACTTCGTGCCGTCGGCGTTCCAGGCGCTCGCGCCCCACCCCGTCCACACCGTGGCGAGGGTGTTCCAGGCGGAGAAGTCGAAGTCCCGGATCACGAATCCGGCCTTCCCCGTCGCGACGTTGACCGCCGCCCCGATCGTCGACACCTGATCCCACGTCAGCCCCTCGGCGGGCAGGGACTGTCCGGCGGCGGCGAGGAGGTCCTTGTTCACGTAGAGCGCGTAGGGCGAGTTGGAGAACGGGTAGGCGTACAGCTGACCGTCTCGGCTGAACTCCGCCGTCGCGCTGGGCAGCAGGTCGTCGTACCCCCAGCCCTTCGTGTCCTTGAGCACCGGGGTGAGCGGGAGCAGCGCGTCGGAGGCGATGAGGTCCTTCGACAGATCGCCCATCCACGCGAGATCCGGAGCGTTCCCTCCGGCGATCTGCGTGGTCAGGGTCGTGTTGTAGTCGGCGAACGGAAGGCTCTCGAAGGTGATGGACTTGATCTCGGGGTGCGTCGCCTTGTAGCTGTCGGCGATCGATGCGAACAGGGCGAGCTGGGCCTCGTTCGAGGTCCACACGGTCATGCGGAGGGCGACGCTGTTCGGGGCGGCGGTGGTGGGCGCCGGGGCGGCCGGGGAGGCGCTGCATCCGGCGAGCGCGACGATCGCGGCCGTTGCCAGGGCAGCAGCGCCGGCCAGCTTCTTTGCTGTGTTCATGGGGGGCTTTCTTGTTGGGAGGGTGACTCGCTAGTAGCCGAGGATCTCCGGCCAGTGGAGCTCGATGCCCGACTCGACGAGCCGGCTCTGGAACCGCTGTCGCAGTCCGGGATCCGAGAGCACGTGTCTCGGAAGCGTGGATTCGTCGATGCAGAAGCTCGCGAGCTCGCCCGCGGACTCCCCGATGTTCCATTCGACGGGGTGGAGCCGGTAGGCCCCGTTGGTGATGTGGGTGGTGCCGATGTTCTTCGCCGCAGGGATGAGGTTGCGGGTGCGCACCGGCACGAGCGCACCGAGCGGGATCTCGAACGGCGCGCACTCGACGTCGATGTAGTTGTCGCCGCCCGTCGAGGGGTGCAGATCGATCCGGTACATGCCGATCCCGACCGAGTCGGGGAACGTCGCCGGCCCGGCATGCCCTCGGTGTGAGACCGATATGTCCTGCTCGACCACGGTGGTGACCGCCCGGATGCGGCGCGACTCGCGGATGTACGGCGCCTGCGCGAATCCGTCCTCCGTCCCGGTCTGATCGCCCCGCGGGCGCAGGCCCGGCCAGCCCTGCCCGCCGTCGGGGCGCGGGGCCTCGGTCTGCAGCCAGTACAGGTAGGAGCGGGAGAGCTCCTTCGCGGCCGCACGGTGCGCCTCGGCGTCGGGATCGTCGAAGACGGATCCGTCGAGGTAGTCCAGCATCGGCCAGTTGGCCACGACGATGTCGCTGTCGTAGGCGCCGGGCTGGAAGTTCTGACGGGCGATGATCCGGCGGAACTCCCAGAGGTCGAGGTCGCCCGGATCCTCCCGGGGATCCCCCTGCTCCGCACGCTCGGCCCCGTAGGGCGGGTTGACGTGGAGCGTGCGCGACTCGGGCTCGAGCGTGCGCGGCTGCGGCGCCGTGAACGAGAGCAGCCGGTCGCCCCAGAACGCCGGGGCGTAGTCGCGCCAGTAGTCGTAGCCCTCCGGCCGCTCGATCGTGAAGTCGGCGCCCTCGACGTGGTCGAAGACGAAGCACCACGAGATCGCCTGCAGATTGCCGGGATCCGCCTGCTCGGGCGCACTCGGCTCCCCCGTGTCGGTGCGCGCCTCCGCGCCGGCGACGTACTCCGTCCCGGTCAGCGGGAGGAGCTCGCCCGTCTCGGTGGCGTCGAGCACGAACGGTGCGGAGACGCGCACCGCGGTGCCGTCGTGGACATGGCGGAGGGTCACGGATGAGACGACGTCCTCGGCCACCGCGGCGGCCGCCGGCACGTAGGGCTGCAGAACGGTGAGCCGCCCGCTGGAGAGGTGAGGAGCGAGCTGCTGCTCGATGACGGCGACGGCGACTCTGGGCTCATGGCAGAGCCTGCTCACGCGTCCGAGCCCGGGGTTGAGCCTCAGGTCGCGCCGTGCGGCCTCGGTGAGCGGGTAGAACGCGCGGTAGTGGTCGCGAATGCCCTCGCGCAGCGCACGGTACCGGGCGGTGACGCCGAACTGCTCGACCCAGATGTGCTCGTCGGGGGGAACCGCCTGAGACGTGAGCTGGCCGCCCAGCCAGGCGTGCTCCTCGGAGAGGATCACTCGCTTGCCCCGGCCGAGCGCCGCCAGCGCGGCGGCGACGCCGCCGAGCCCGCCTCCGATGATCGCGACGTCGGCGTGGAGCTCCCTCATGCGTCGGCCCGACGAGCCACCAGCGTCTCGCCGGGTTCGAGGGATCCCTGCAGAAGGCGCTGCCGATCGATCGTGTCCGCCCGCCCGGGATCGGCGGCGATCAGCTCCCTGAGCAGGCCCAGCGCCTCGAAGGCGATGCGCTGACGGGGGGTGTGGAATCCGGAGAGGCGAAGCCCCTTGACGGTGTGACTCTGCACCTCGCCGAGCGCGGCGATCGAGACCTCGATCGGCAGCGCAACGCCCTGCCGATCGAGGGCGAGCGCCAGGTCTTCCGCGGCGAAGGCGTCTTCGGCGACCACAAGCGTGGCACCGCTCTCGACGATCGTCCGGGCGGTCGCCGCCGGATCCCCGCCGACATCGGGCAGCGAGCGGAAGGACAGTGGACCGCGCGCGCCTGCCGCCTCGATCTCGGCGAGCCGGTCGCGGGACGACGGAGTGTCCCGATCGCCGTGCACGTACACCGCGGACGTGTGGCCCAGCTCGACCGCCCGGGCGATCAGGTCACGGGTCAGGGCACGGTAGTCGATCCCGACGTAGGGCACGCCCTCGGCCTCGTCGCGTCGTCCGACGGCGACGAACGGGAAGCCCTCGCTGACCAGACGGGCGAGCTCCTCCCCGTCCATGTGCTGGCCGAGCAGGATGCAGCCGTCGGCGAGGCGCAGGCGGGTGTTCCGGTGGAACAGCCGGCGCGATCCGTTCTCGACCGGCGAGCTCGTGAAGAACAGGAGGTCGCAGTCGTACTGCTCGGCGGCGCGCTCGATCCCGTTGAGCAGCGGTCCGTAGAAGTCCATGCTCTCGGCGGTCAGTGCGGACTCATAGGTGAAGACGCCGAGGATCTTGTTGTCGAGCCCCGCGAGCCTGCGCGCGGCGGGATCGGCCACGTACGTCGTCTGCTCGATTGCGCGACGCACGCGCTCCCTCGTCGCTTCGGGGATGCGCACGTTCGTGCCGTCCCGGTCGTTGAGCACGAGAGACACCGTCGTCTGGCTGACCCCGGCGATCCGTGCGATCTCCTTCTGGGTCAGCTTGCCCGTCTTCCCCGACATGTGCGTCCTCCGCGTCTGATAATGCCTATCATCAAGGCGATGCCCCGACGCTAATACGTATCTTCACGAAGCGCAAGTCTTCTTGACTTGGGTGCATGCGGTGGATCAGACTGAACCTCGTTCGCGCGCTAATGCGCATTATCACGATCAAGGGAGATCCGATGACGAAACCGAACGACGCCGGTGCGGGCTTCACACGCCGAGGATTCCTCGGCGCCACCTTCGCCGCGGGAGCGCTGCTCGTCGCCGCGCAGAGCCCGGTCCGCGCGCACGCGGCCGCGGGCGACCTGACCCTCAACGCCGACGGGATCAGCCTCGTCGCCAGCCCCGGCGGCCGCGTCGCGATCAAGGACGGCTCCGGCACCATCCGCCTCCAGGGCTCCAAGTTCCAGACCAAGGACACCGTGACGGGGATCCAGGTGTCGACGGGCGGAACGCCCACGCTCGTGACGCTCGCCGACGGCAGCCCTGCCATTCGGATGGACTACGTGATGCCCGCCGCGGCCGGGCCGATCGCGGTGTACGGCCTCTTCTCGATCAGCACCCGTCATGTGCGGCTCGAGTGGCATGCCTCGGGTTCCAGCACCTTCACCCCGGAGGGCTTCCTGTTCAGCCGCGCGATCCTCTCGGCGACCGAGCCGGACGGCTATGTCGCCCTCACCGAGTGGAAGAGGGACACCGCCGGCGGGATCCCCTTCGAAGACGCGGTCGGCGTCGCGCACACCTCTGCCTGGGGCGCCCTGCACGGGCTGCTGATCCTCGACCGCTCCCGTCAGGCCTGGACGAACTCCACCTGGGTGCACGCTCCCGGGACAGTGCAGCCCGACGGCAGCGTCGTGAGCCGCGCGGACTTCTTCTTCAGCGACAAGCGGCCCTCAGCGGTCGCCTCGATCGGCACGGCGCAGGATCTCGGCATCGAGGTCTGGACGGACCGGCCCTTCGGGCTGTGGACGACGGCCGGGCAGCAGCTCACGATCTCCGCTCAGGTCGCCAACGGCGCGGCGACTGATCGCGCCGTCGACCTGGTCTGGTGGGCGCGCGACTTCAACGGGACCCTGCTGGCGAGCCAGACCGTCGCCGTAGTCGTCCCGGCCGCCGGGACCCTCGACCACGCCTTCACCCTGACCGCACCGGGATCCGGCTTCGTCGTCACCGAGATCGCGGCGGTCTCCGGCGCGATCGAGGCGTTCGCCCGCACGAACCTCGCGGCTATCCCGCCCCGGGATCACGCCGCGACGTCGGACAGCATGTTCGGCATGGCGAACTACCCGTGGCTCCAGGTGCCGTCGGCCACCGCGCTGCTCGATCTCTGGCAGGGCATCGGCGTCGACCGTGTGAGGATCTCGTACGACGGAGGTCCCGGGCTGCCGCCCTCCGCCTTCGACGCGCGCGGCATGTCGCACAACATCGAGCTGCAGCCCTCGCTGACCGCCACCGCCGCCGAGGCGACGGCCTGGGCAGCCGCCAACACGGCCACCGCCGTCGCGGCCGGGGCCGAGTACTTCGAAGTCGGCAACGAGCTGAACCGGCCCTTCAACACCGGCACCGCTGCGCAGGCGTACATCGACAAGGCGCTTCGTCCCGTGCACGACCGCGTGGTCGCCACCGGAGCGTCCCTGAAGCTACTGAACAACGGGCTCGCCGGAATGGACGAGCCCTGGGTGCAGAACTTCCACGCCGGTGGCGGCTGGGATCTCATCGACGGCATCGCGTTCCATCCCGGCCGCGGCAACTTCACCCCCGACTACGATCCGCAGGGCCCCATGGACGCCGGCGCGAACGGCACCTACTGGAACTTCCTCGGGGGCCTCCGACGGCTCAAGGCCCTCATCGCGCAGTACGGGCCGAAGGAGATCTGGATGACCGAGGCCTACGCCTGCACCAAGCCCAACGCGTGGTGGTACGACACCTACCGGCACGCGGCGGAGAACGTGTTCCTGAGTCTCGCGCTCGCGAAGGCCGAGGGCGTCCGCTGCGTGTGCTGGTACCAGTTCCACGACAGCGTCCTCGGCAATCCCCAGGTCGCGAACCCGAACGACGCCGAGTACCACTATGGCCTGGTGAACCGCGACACCAGTGCGAAGCCGTCGCTGCTCGCCTACGCGAACGCGGCGCGCCTGCTCGATCGCGCGACGTTCGTCCGCTGGCTCACCTTCGCGGACACGCAGAACAAGGGCCTCCTCTTCGACACCCCCGACGGCGAGGTCGCCGTGCTGTGGAACCGCGCCGACGGTTACATCCTGAACGCCGACCACGACCCTGCGAGCAGCACGTTCCCCGCGCCCGAGCTCTGGCTCGATCCCTGGCCGACCAAGACCGCGCTGACGGTCCCGGCGAGCGGTACGGGCGTCACTCGGATCGACTGCATCGGGCAGGAGACGTCCCTCGGCGTCGCCGCAGGAACGGTGGCCCTCATCCTCGACGGCGCCCCCCGCATCTACCGAGGCCTCGACTGCAGCGGACTGTGACCCCGTCACGAAGCTGCCGTATCCCTCAGCCGACGGAGCGGGTCATGCCCCACCGGCGGATCGTGGCAGCGTCCGGCGCACGGATCGCGTACCTGCGAGCACGACCAGCCCGAGCAGCGCGGCCGCGCTCACCAGGGCCAGCACGAGGCCGCCCGGCGCACGATCCCCACCCGAGACGTTGTAGCCGTCGGCGAGCGACATGCCGATGCCGAACGAGCTCACCCAGTACGCCGGCAGCCCCATGATCAGCAGCCCGAAGTAGGCGATGACGACTCCGGCGCCGCTGATCGCACCGGTGATCGCGAACACGAGCAGCAGGATCGAGAGCGCGATCCCGATTCCGGCGGCGACCAGCGGGAAGGTGGGATTCAGCTCCTCGCCCGCGGACGCGAGGTGGGCGTGGACGCCCGCGAGGGACTGCCCCTGCGCCACCGCCATGGGGTTCCAGACGAGGATCTGCAGCCCCAGGACCACCGCGTAGGCGCAACCGAGAACGGCCCCGACGATCGCGATCCAGATCGATCCGCTCATGGCGCGAGTATCGCATGGCGGGCTGGAGCGGCACCGGATCCGGATCCCCGCGGGATCCTCAGGGGCGGGTGAGCTCCTCGAGCACCTCGACCACGTGGCGGTACCGCTTGCCGGTGGCGCGGCTCATGCCGAGCTCGCAGGTGCGGTTCGCCGAGACGAACGCGTCGAAGCCGCCGCGCGCCTCGTCCGCCGCCGCGACCTCGGCCGCCTCCACCGCCGTGGCGCTCGCGGTCAGCTCAGGGTGCAGCATTCCGCGGTCGCCGGCGAAGGCGCAGCATCCCCAGCCGTCCGGCACGTACACCTCGTCGGCGACCGCCTCGGCGAGCGCACGCAGCGCCCCGGTGGCGCCGAGCTGCGTGGTCGAGCAGGTCGGATGCACGGCGATGGATCCGATCCGCTCCCGCACCTCGAGCCGCGACAGCGCCTCCCGGGCCAGGAACGTGGTCGCGTCCTCGATCCGCAGCGCACGGTACTCGGGGTGCTCCGCCGCCGCCTTCGCGAGCATGACGTGCAGTCCCTCGGTGCACGACGCCGCGTCGCAGACGACCGGCAGCGCACCCTCCCGGCTGGCCCGCCACAGCGCCGGCAGCACGCGCTCGGTCATCGTCGCGTAGCCGTCGAGCTGACCCTTCGACTTCCAGGGGGTTCCGCAGCACAGCGCCCCGGCGTCCGG
>Ga0308158_10001284_pt1 | contig 27753 bp, 33 predicted proteins | sample PhyBR2_FD_201038 | JGI IMG/M metagenome (GOLD analysis project Ga0308158, IMG submission 201038) | Phyllosphere microbial communities from UC Gill Tract Community Farm, Albany, California, United States - DLSLB.R2 | ecosystem: Host-associated > Plants > Phyllosphere > Unclassified | place: USA... | reverse complement strand
GGTCCGTCTCACGTCATGCTTCTTCAGGCTTGGGCTTGGGCTTGGGCTTGGGCTGGCCTGGGCTCGGGCACAGGCCCTACCCTCCGTTCGGCCTGAGCGCAGTCGAAGGCCACGCGGCGCCATCACCATGCCCCACCCATGCCCAAAACGAAAAAGGGCGGCCTCCGAAGAGACCGCCCCATTTCATCATCGACCTGATCGAAAGGATCAGAAATCGTTGCGATACTGCTCGTTGCCGATGAAGCCTAGCTTCGTCACCGCCGAACGCTTGATCACGGCCAGGGTCTCGTCGACCTTGGCGTACTTCGCGTCGGGGGCCGGCTGGAAGTGCAGTTCCGGTTCCGGGTTCATCGCGGCGCTCTGGTCCAGGAACTGGCGCAGCGTCACCTCGTCGACCGGGGCACCGTTCCAGGTGACCGTGCCGGCAGCGTCGATACCGATCTTGTTCTTGTCGGTGTTCACGACGGTCTGCGGCGTGTTCGAGTTGACCGGCAGGTCGACCTTCACCGCGTGAGTCTGGATCGGGATGGTGATGATGAACATGATGAGGAGCACGAGCATGACGTCGATCAACGGCGTCGTGTTCATGTCCATCATCGGCTCGCCATCATCGGATCCGGCGCTCATTGCCATGGCGTGCTAACTCCTATTCTGTCCGCCCGGCCGATCAGGCGCGGGGGTTGCCGCCGGGGGGCGGCTCGGAGATGAAGCCGACCCGGGCGAAACCGGCCTGCTGCATCGTGAAGATGGTGCCGCCGATGCACCGGTACGGCGTGTTCACGTCGCCACGGATATGCGCTTCGGGCAGCTGGTCGGGCGTGATGTTACCCACACCGCCCAGCCGTTCGACCTCGGCCTTCAGCTTTTCGACCGCGCGGGTGCGCAGTTCGTCCGAGCTGACCGGGGTCAGGTTCCAGTACACCTTGCACTGGCCATTCTCGCTGGTGACCGAGAGCGACACGTTTTCCGGCTTCGTCGTGGTCGGATCGAAGCGGACGTTCGGCAGCTTCAGCGGAACGGTCTGAATCACGACCGGAACCGCGATCAGGAAGATGATGAGGAGCACCAGCATGACGTCCACGAGGGGCGTCGTGTTGATCTCCGACATCGGTTTCTCGGCGGAGTCACCGCCAACGCTCATCGCCATGAGAGAGCTATCCTATCCATGCATTCTTGCGCCGCCCCGAAATGGGCAGCGGGGGGTGGCGGGGCGACGGTCCAAGGACCGCCGCTCCGCCCCCTTAAGCTCAGGCGCGGGTCTGAACGCCACCGGCCTGACCGGCGGTGGTGGTGCCAGCAGGCGCCTTGACGGCGGCCGGCTTGGCCGCACCGGCAACCGCCGGACGAACCGCACCGTTCGAGGCCAGGAAGCCCAGCACGTCGTTCGAGAACGACGACAGGTCTTCCGCAATGCCCTTGTTACGACGCTGCAGCCAGTTGAAGGCGAGCACCGCCGGAACGGCGACGACGAGACCCAGAGCGGTCATGATGAGCGCTTCACCGACCGGACCGGCGACGGCGTCGATCGAGGCCTGGCCCGACGAGCCGATCTTGATGAGCGCGCGGTAGATGCCGATGACCGTACCGAACAGACCGATGAACGGCGCGGTCGCACCGACGGTCGCCAGGAAGGCGAGACCGCCGCCCAGCTTCGAGTTGATCGCGGCTTCCGAACGCGCCAGCGAGCCGTGCAGCCAGTCATGCGCTTCGACCGGATCGGTCAGCTTCGAGTGCTGGTCCTGCGCGGCCAGACCGTCGTCGACGATCTGCTTGTAGGCCGAGTTCTTCTCGAGCTTGGCCGAGCCCTCGCGCAGCGAGTTCGACGACCAGAAGCCCTGACGGACGCGCTTCGCCTGGTTGATGATCTTCTGCTGCTCGAACAGCTTCGAGAACAGGATGTAGAACGACACGATCGACATCAGGCAGAGGATGGTGAACACCGACTGCGAGATGAGGCCGCCTTCCTTGAGAGCCTGGCCGAGACCGTAGGGGTTTTCGGCACCGGCCGCGGCGCCGCCCGCGGCGAGGATGGTGGTGAGCATGGTTGGTTAGGTCCTCTGACTAAAGCGTTGAATTTTTAAGTTCGGCCTAGAAAGCCGTTATTCCTGCGGCAGCTGCCAGCGTACCGGAAGCGTGTAGGACGACGTGATCGCGTTGCCGTTCTGATCGAGCGCGGGCGAGAATCGCACACGCGCCTTCGCGATCCGGCAGGTCGTATCGTCGAGCGCGCGATTGTTGCTGCTCGTCGTCACGACGCAATCGGTGACGCGTCCGTCGGTACCGACCGTCAGCTTGGCGACCACGCGACCTTCCGCGCCTTCGCGCTGGGCCGAGGGCGGGTAAGCATCGGGACCAAAGAACTGGCCCGGATTGCCCTTCAGGCCAGCAGCCTTCGATACCGCAGGCGGGGCCGGCGGAGCAGGCGGCGACGGCGGCGCAGGCGGGGCCGGCGGCGCAGTGGGCTGGCTCAGTGGAATCACGGTCGTCGTCGCGATCGTCGGCGCCTGGGTCGGCACGTTCACGATCGGCGGCGGCGTCACAACCGTCGTCGGCGGCGGCGGAACATTGGGCTGTTCCGGCGGCGGCGGGGGCGGCGGTTCCTCCGGCGGGGGTGGGGGCGGCGGCTCTTGCACGTCGAACGTGTTGAGCTTCTCGGTCGCCTTCTTCACGTACTGGTAAGCCAGCCCCGTGACGAAGGCATAGCCCAGGGCAGCATGGATGAGCACGACGATAACGATCGCGACCACCTTGCCCCCGGACATCTTCTGGTCAGTATAGGCCATTCAGCAACGAAACTCCTCAGTCTGCCAGTTTCGCCTCGCCGTAGCGTGGGGACGTGGGAAACTCCTGCCATGCTCTTTCGGCATGCGGCAGAGCCTTGAACCCTATCGTGACGGCTGGCGCGGCGCAATCAGTTTGTCGGACGTAATAAACGTACAACCTGCGCATGACGAAATTATTTCTGTACCGTTAATCCGCAAAGGAGTAGCGCGAAGCTATGAATCCCCTGTCCCACGCCATTCGCGCTGGCGCTTTGACGCTGTCGATTCCCCTGTTCGCCGTCCCCCTGCCCGCCCAGATGGCGACCGCGCCATCGGCCCGGCCGGGTGATTCGATGGTAGCGCAAACAGGGATGGCCCAAACGGGACCGGGCTATGCCGACCTCGCCGACCTGGTCCTGTCGGCCCCGGTCATCGCCGATGTGACCATCCGGTCGGCCACCGCGATCAAGGGGGCCGAGGCCGTCGGGGTCGCCCCCGGCCATCAGCGTTTCTATATCGAGGCCGATGTCGGCACGCTGATCCGCGGCGCGGGCGGCCTGCCCGCACGGATCGGCTATCTGTTCGATGCCGCCACCGATGCTCGGGGCCGCGCGCCCAGGCTGAAGAAGATGCGGGTGCTGATCTATGCCCGTCGGGTGCCCAACGCCGCCGACCAGCTCCAGCTCGTCGCGCCCGATGCGCAGCTGCCCTGGACGCCCGATACCGAGCAGCGCAGCCGGACCATCGTCCGCGATGCCCTGTCCACCGACGCGCCGCCGGTCATCACCGGCGTCGGCAACGCCTTTTACGTGCCCGGCAGCCTGCCCGGCGAAGGCGAGACGCAGATTTTCCTGACGACCGCCAACAACCGGCCCGTCTCGCTATCGGTGCTGCGTCGCCCGGGCGAGGAGCGGCGCTATGCCGTGGCGTTGAGCGAGATCGTCGACGAATCCGCCGCGCCCCCGGCGCGCGATACGCTGCTCTGGTATCGGCTGGCCTGCGCGCTGCCGGAATCGCTGCCCGATCGCAGCACCGCCTCGCTGGGGCCGGAAAATGCCCAGGCCGCGCGCGAGGATTATCGATTCGTGCTGCAAAAGCTCGGCCCGTGCGGGCGCGAGCGTCAAACGCCGACGGCCAGCGACTGACCGGTGACCGCGTGCGCGGCGGCGAGATAATCGACCGCCGCCGCAACCGCTTCCTCCGCCGCCCCCTCGGCCGGGATCACCGCGTTGATCCGCGCGCCCGGGGCCGCCGCGATGGCGAGCGGGGGGATCGCGGCCTCGAGCATCGCCTGGGACAGAGCGTCACGGCCGGGACGGATCACCAGCACCAGATCCTCGCCCGGATGCCCGGCGACGACGCCTGCGATATCCGCATCGGGCGCCAGGTCGACTCGCCGCGCCGTCATGCCCGTCAGCGCCGGTGGCGGACCAGCGTGATGCCGATCGCCTCGCCATCCTCGGCGATGGCCAGCTTCACGATCTTCACCTGCACGCGGCGGACCCGCTTGTCCTGCAGGAACAGCGTGTCGCAGATATGGTCGGCAACCCCCTCGATCAGCGTGAAATGCACGCCTTCGGGCAGCTGGGTCGCGGCATGTTTCAGGTCGAGATAATTTTTGGATTCGGTCAGCGGGCTGTCGGGCGTGTAGCGCGCCGGACAGTCGAGATCGACGGTCAGCGAGATACGCAGCGGCTGCGGCAGATGGGTTTCCTCGGAGTAGATGCCGGTCAGCACCTGGACTTCGAGGTCGTGGACTTCGAGCTGGAGACGGTCTTCCATCCCTGCGCCTGTAGCAGAGAGCGCGCCGAAGGAAAGCTTGCATCCCCCCGCCGTCGCGCTAAGGGCGCGCGTCCCCTTCCCCGCCACCGGACTTCGCCCCCCTTGACCATGCCGCCCGTGATGACCGCCCTTGTCCCGCTCGACGCGGTCGCACCCGATGCGGTCGAGGCGCTGCTGGACCGCGCCTTTCCGCCCGGACGGCAGGCGCGCACCGCCTATAAGGTACGCGGCAGCGTCTGGCCGATCGCCTCGCTGTGCTTCGCCGCCGTTGAGGAAGATCGGCTGATCGGGTCGATCCAGTGCTGGCCGGTCGCGCTGACCGACGACGACGCCCGCGTGCATCCGATGGTCATGGTCGGCCCGGTCGCGGTCGATCCCGAACGCCAGCAGGGCGGGATCGGGCGCGAATTGCTGCATCACATGCTGGGCGCTGCGACCGCGCAAGGGCTGGACCGCGCGATGATGCTGATCGGCGACCCGGAATATTATGGCCGCTTCTTTGGCTTCTCCGCCGAACGGACCGCCGACTGGCGGCTGCCCGGCCCGGTCGAGCGGCACCGGCTGCTGGCGCGCGGGCCGGACGTACCGGCGCTTGCGGGCATGCTCGGCCCCGATCCAGGGCAGGCGTGAATCGCGCGGGTCTTTACCTACCCGCCCCGCATCCCTAATTCGGGTCCATCATGCCGATGGCACCGCCCCCCGATCTGTCCGCGCTGAGTCTCGCCGAAATCGTCCAGGCGATGGAGGCGCAGAAGCTGCCCCCCGTCTCGCAATGGCACCCCAGCCATTGCGGCGACAGCGAAATGCGGATCGCGCGCGACGGCACCTGGTTTCACCAGGGCAGCCCGATCACGAGAGCGGCCATGGTGCGCCTGTTCTCCACCATCTTGCGGCGGGAGCCCGATGGCCGTCACGTGCTGGTCACGCCGGTCGAAAAGCTGGATATCGCGGTCGAGGATGCGCCCTTCGTCGCCACCGCGCTGAAGGCCGAGGGACAGGGTGAAAATGGTCGGCTGGTGTTCCAGCTCAACACCGGCGATCTGGTCGCCGCGGGGCCGGACCACGGCCTGCGCTTCGTCGAGGGCGAGGACGGCCCCCGCCCCTATGTGCATGTCCGGGACGGGCTGGAGGCGCTGATCGCGCGGCCGGTCTATTATGAACTGGCCGAACGCGCGCTGGCGGGCGAGGGCGAAGCGCCCGGCGTGTGGAGCGACGGCGTCTTCTTTCCCCTGACGGCGTCGCCCGCCGCATGACGCTGGCCGAAAGGCTGGCAGCGGCGATGGCGCGGATACCGGCGACCGAGCTGCTGACCGGCGACGGTGTCGAACCGCACGAGTTCATGGCGACTCCCACGGCCGCCGCTGTGCTGGTCCCCGTGACCGACCGCGCCGCACCGGGCGTGCTGCTGACCCAGCGGACCGAAACCTTGCGCAACCATGCCGGGCAGATCGCCTTTCCGGGCGGCCGCGCCGATCCCGGCGACACCGATCTGGTCGCGACCGCGCTGCGCGAGGCGGAGGAGGAAATCGGGCTTCCCCCCGCCACGGTCACGGTCGTCGGATCGGCCGATCGCTATCGCACCGTCACCGGGTTCGAGGTGACGCCGATCGTCGGCGTCATCCCGCCCGACCTGACGCTGACCCCCGCCGAGGCGGAAGTGGCGGACCTGTTCGAGGTGCCGCTGTCCTTCCTGCTCGATCCCGCCCATCACCACCGGGTCAGCGCGCCGTGGCGTGGGCGGACCCGCCATTTCTACGAGATATTATGGAACGACCGGCGCATCTGGGGCGCGACCGCAGCGATGATCGTCAACCTGTCGCGGCGGCTGCAATGGGCGGCATGACGCCCGGCACGGCGCCCTGGGCCGACCGCCCCGAGCTGATCGCGCTGGCCGAGCGGCTGGAGGCGCGGTTCGTCGGCGGCGCGGTGCGCGACATGCTGCTGGGCCTGGCCGTCGCCGATATCGACCTGGCGACGCCGCTGTCGCCCGAAACGGTCATCGACCGGGTGCGCGACAGCGGGTTCAAGCCGGTGCCGACCGGCATCGCGCACGGCACGATCACCGCCGTCCTGCCCGATGGTCCGGTCGAGGTCACGACGCTGCGCCGCGACGTGTCGACCGATGGCCGCCATGCCGTGGTCGCCTTCACCGACGACTGGCGCGAGGACGCCGCGCGGCGCGACTTCACGATGAACGCACTCTATGCCGATCCTATGACCGGCGAATTGTTCGACTATTTCGGCGGACTGGACGACCTGAAGGCCGGACGCGTGCGCTTCATCGGCGATCCGTTGCAGCGGATTGCCGAAGATCATTTGCGCATCCTGCGCTTCTTCCGCTTCCATGCGCGCTTCGGCCATGCGGTCGACGAGGCCGGGCTGGCCGCCTGCGCCGCGCGCGCCAACGACCTGATGGCCCTGTCGCGCGAACGGATCGCGGCGGAGTTGCTGAAACTGCTGGTCGCCGCCCGCGCGGTCCCGGTGGTCGCCCTGATGGTCGAGCATGGCATCTTCCGCGCGGTCATTCCCGAGATCGATGCCGAGGGCGTGGAGCGGCTGACCCGGCTGGCCGAGCGCGAAGAGGCGGCCGGAATCGCACCCGACGCCATCCGGCGGCTCGCCGGCCTTTTGCCTGCGCACGCGGCGGAGAATGTCGGGGCGCGGCTGAAACTGTCCAACACCGATCGCAAGCGCCTGATCGCCGCGACCGCCGGGCCGGGCGAGGAAGGGCCGCGCGCGCTCGCCTATCGCGCGGGACTGACGGGCGCGGTCGACCGGCTGTTGCTGGCGGGCGAATCGATCGAGCCGATTCGCGACTGGACGCCCCCTGCCCTGCCGCTGACCGGCGGCGCGTTGGTCGAACGCGGGATCGGCAAGGGGCCGGAGGTGGCGCGGCTGCTCCGCCGGATCGAGACGCAGTGGATTGCCGAAGGTTTTCCCGACGCCGAGCGCGTCGGCCGCATCGCCGATGAGGCGGTGGCTCAGACCTGACCGGCGATCATCGCCCAGGCGGCATCGGGATCGAGCGGGCGGGCGTAATAATAGCCCTGTCCATGGGTACACCCCAAGGCGGCCAGCGTCTGCCCCAGCTCCACCGCCTCGATCCCCTCGGCGGTGGTCTTCATGCCCAGCGCCTGCGCCAGGCCCAGGATCGCGCGGACGATCGCGATCTTGTCGCGGTCGGCCAGCATCCCGGAGACGAAACTGCGGTCGATCTTCAATATGTCGATCGGCAGTTTCTGCAGATAGGCGAGGCTGGAATAGCCGGTGCCGAAATCGTCCATCGCGATGGTGGGGCCGAGTTGTTTCAACGCGTTCATGATCGCGCTGACCCGGTCGGGATCGCCCACGATCGCGCTTTCGGTCAGTTCCAGGATCAGCCGCTCGCCCGCCACGCCCGCCCTGGCCAATGCCGACTCGATCAGCGCAGGGATATCGTCGCGCTGCAACTGGATCGCCGAGACGTTGACCGACATACGCACGCCGCAGTCCCCGCCCGCCCGTCGATCCCATTCCGCCAGCTGGAGCAGCGCCTGATTCGCGGCCCAGCGGCCCAGCGGGACGATCAGCCCCGATTCCTCGGCCACGGGGATGAAATCGGATGGCGAATGTTCGCGTCCCTCGGCATCCCGCCACCGCGCCAGCGCCTCGAACGCGATGGTGCGGCCGGTGCTCAGGTCGCAGATCGGCTGATAGGCAAGGTGCAGCTCTTCCCGTTCGATCGCGCGGCGCAACGCGGTCTCCATCGCGAACTGCGCGCGCGCGATGGTGAAGGCCTGGGGATGATAGACTTGGGTGCGCCCGGCCGCCTTGGCATGCTTGACCGCGAACTGGGCGTGTCGGATCAGTTCCTCGGCGTCGTCGTCCAGCCCTTCGTTGAAAGCGATGCCGACCGATGCCTCGACATTGACCTCATAGTCGGTCAGCCGGAACGGCGAGCGCAGTGCCCGGTCGATGCGTTCGGCAAGGATATGCGCCTCGTCCTCGCTGCCGTCGATCATCATGAGGATGCCGAATTCGTTGCCGCCGATCCGCCCGACCGAGTCGCGGGACCGCAACGCCCCCTTCAGGCGTCGTGCCACGGTGATCAGCAATTCGTCGCCGACCAGCGAGCCCATACAGGCGTTCAACCGGCCGAATCGGTTGAGATCGATCACCAGCACCGCATGGCGTTGACCATTGGCGACCATCGCCTCGATCAGGTCGCCGAAACCCTGTCGATTGGGCAGCCCGGTCAGGCTGTCGGTCATCATTTCGCGACGCAGGCTGCGTTCGGTGTGGTGCTGTGCGGTATGGTCGACCAGCATCAGCACACAGCCTTCACCCTCTCCTTCGGCGGCATGGGTTAGGGTCGCCTGGAAATAGCGGCAGTCGATGACGTCGCCGACGGCCAGCGGAAACTCGATCGAGGTCTGGTCGGACGCCAGGAAACCGTCGATTCGCTTGGCCACCTCGGCCAGCAAGCCGGCCTGGGTCCGCGAGTCGTTCAACGCAGCGCGGCGATAGGCGTCGTTGCTGGCGGCCACGACCGGCGCGCCCTTCTCGATCAGGATTTCGGCCGCCGGAATCGCCATGATGCTGATCGCGCACGACGTCAGCGACCCGAAATTCCGGTTCGACGAGCGGTGCAGCGGATGAGCGATCATTGCCATCACTGATCCGCGTAACCCGCGAACGTTAAGAGCACCTAAAATTCCAGGAAATTTACCGTTAACGTCATAGTATAGGGTCGCTCAGGGGCGTCGTCGGATCGGCATGATCCGCGACCGCCTCTGCCTCCTCCCCCGCAGGGCAGGATTGGCCTGTGGCTCAATCGAACCGATTGTCGCGCGGGAAGCCGGTCGGCGGCATCCGCCCCGCCGCACCACGTGCGGTGCGCCAGGCCGACAGGTCGGATTCGGTCCGCACTCGCCCGGTATCGCCGCCCATCGGCCAGCTCAGCCCGTCCTTGAAGACGAAGGTCGTCGCGTCCGACAGCCCGCCGTCGCGATAGCGTTGCAGCTGGACGCCGGTGCCGCGCGACAGCTCGACGAACTCGGTCAGGGGGAAGACCAGCAACTTGCGGTTGTCGCCGATCGCCGCGACATAGTCATCCTCGGCCCCGACCGGACGCACGACCTTCAACAGGGACCCGGCGCGCGGGGTCAGCACGGTCTTTCCCTTTCGCGTCTCGGCGATGGTGTCGGCGGTCGGCACGATGAAGCCGCGCCCGTCCGATGCCGCGACCAGCAGCTTGGCCGCGCGGGCTGCGGGCAGGAAACCCGCGATGCCGATCGATCCGTCCAGGTCGATCATCGCGCGCACCGGCTCGCCGAAACCGCGCCCGCCGGGCAGCTTGTCGGCCGCCAGCGTGAAGAACCGCCCATTCGCCGCCGCCAGCAACAGCTTGTCGGTGGTCTGCGCGTGAAAGGCAAAGGCGGGGCCGTCGCCTTCCTTGAACTTGGCGGTGTCGGCCGAGGCGAGGTCGACATGACCCTTCATCGCGCGGATCCAGCCCCGCTGCGACAGGATGACGGTGATCGGCTCCCGCTCGATCATCGCTTCCAGCGGAATGTCGCGGGTCGGCGCGGCTTCCTCGATCAGCGTGCGACGCGCGCCCAATGCGGTTTCGGGGCCATAGCGGTCGCGGATCTTGCCCAGATCCTTCTTCATCCGCGTCCGCTGGCGCTGTTCGGAGCCGAGCAGCAGCGTCAGCTGCTCGCGCTCCTTGTCGAGCTTGTCGCGCTCGCCGCGAATCTCGAACTCCTCCAGCCGCCGCAGGCTGCGCAGGCGCATGTTGAGGATCGCCTCGGCCTGACGGTCGGTCAGGCGGAATTCCGCGATCATCACCGCCTTGGGCTCATCCTCGGTGCGGATGATCTCGATCACCCGGTCGAGGTTGAGATAGGCGACCAGATAGCCGTCGAGCAGCTCGATCCGGTCGGCGATCTTGCTGAGACGGTGTTCGGAGCGGCGACGCAGCACCACGAACTGATGCTCGACCCAGGCGGCCAGCGCCTCGCGCAGGGACATGACGCGCGGGGTACGCTCCTTGTCCAGCACGTTGAGGTTCAGGCTGACCCGCGTCTCCAAGTCGGAGAAGCGGAACAGCCCGTCCATCAGCACCTGCGGATCGACGGTGCGGGCGCGCGGCTCGAGGACGATGCGGACCTGCGCATCCGATTCGTCGCGTACATCGGCCAGGATCGGCAGCTTCTTGTCGTTGATGAGCGTGGCGATCTGTTCGATCAGCTTGCCCTTGGCGACGCCGTAGGGAATCTCGCTGATGACGATCTGCCAGCCGCCACCCTTTTCGCGCTCGATCTCCCAGCGGGCGCGGACGCGGAAGCCGCCCCGGCCGGTGGTGTAGCTTTCGCGCAATATGGCGGGCGCATCGACGACCATCCCGCCGGTGGGGAAGTCCGGTCCCTTGACCAGCGCCAGGATCGCATCGTCATCGGCGTCCGGCCGATCGACCAGCAGGATCGCGGCCTCCAGCAATTCGGCGGCGTTGTGCGGCGGGATGCTGGTCGCCATGCCGACCGCGATGCCGCTCGCGCCGTTCGCCAGCAAATTGGGGAACAGGCCGGGGAACAGCTCCGGCTCCTGCTCCTCGCCATTATAGGTCGGGCGATAGGCGACGGCGTCCTCGTCCAGCCCGTCCATCAGGTCGATCGCGACCTGGGTCAGCCGCGCCTCGGTATAACGATAGGCAGCGGCGTTATCGCCGTCGATATTGCCGAAATTGCCCTGCCCGTCGACCAGCGGATAGCGCAGCGCGAAATCCTGCGCCAGGCGCACCATCGCGTCATAGACCGACTGGTCGCCATGCGGATGATATTTACCGATCACGTCACCGACGACGCGCGCGCACTTCTTGTAACCCGAAGCCGGATCGAGCTTCAGCAGCCGCATCGCCCAGAGCAGCCGCCGATGCACGGGCTTCAGGCCATCGCGCACATCGGGCAGCGAGCGCGCGGTGATCGTGGACAGTGCATAGACCAGATACCGCTCGGACAGCGCGCTGTCGAAGGGTGCGTCCAGAATGCCGACGGGAGGATTGTCGCGGAGATCGATCGCCATGGAAGCCCAGCTTCTAGCAAGCCCGTGGGGCCGGGGCAATCAGGGAGATCAAACCGGGAACGATCGACCCATGGTGGCAAAGCGCCGCTTGTCCTGTTCGTCGCTCAGCCAGCCCGACCGCGCACGCAACAGATCGCGCCGCGCCAGCAGGCCGACCAGCACGCCCTGCGCATCGACTACCGACAGGCGATTGACATCCTCCGCCAGCATCCGCTCCGCCGCACGGTCGACCGGCCATTCGGGCGACACCATGGGCAGCGCGGCGTCCGACACGACCTCACGCAACGTCGCCCCGATCTCGGGCGGGGCGTCGAACCAGCGTAGCGCATCGGCACGCGAGACCAGGCCGACCGGCCGCCCCTTGCCATCCACCACCGGATAGGCGCGGTGGTCGGCATCGGCAAAGAAACGCGCCGCCTCGTTCACCGTCATCGTCGCGGGCAGGGTTGCAGGCGTCGGCGTCATGATCTGCGCGACCCGGACCAGGCTCAAGGGGTCGACGGCATATTCCTGGCTCAGATGGCGGCCGCGCCGCGCGATCTTCTCGGTCAGGATCGACCGGCGCAGCACCAGCACCGCAATGGCATAGGCCGCCACGCTCGCCGCCGCCGTCACCGGCAGCGCGTCAAACCGCCCGGTCAGCTCGACCGCGAAGATCGACGCGGTCAACGGCGCGCGCATCGACGCGCTCATCATCGCTGCCATCCCCGCCAGCGCATAGAGCGGCACCCCGCCCGGCAGCGCATGTCCCGCCAGTGCTCCCAACGCCCCGCCCAGCATCAGCAGCGGTGCGAGAATGCCGCCCGACGTGCCCGACCCCAAAGCGATCAGCCACACCACCGCCTTGACGATCAGCAGCAACAGGATCGCCTTCACCACCATCGAGCCGAGCAGCAGCGCCTGGATATTGTCATAGCCCGCACCCAGCACGCGCGGGTCGATCATGCCGCCGATGCCGACCGCCACCGCGCCGATCGCGGGCCACCACATCCAATGGACCGGCAGGCCGTGAAACCCGTCCTCGATCCGATAGAGCGCCCAGGACAGGCCCGACGCGATCGCGCCGACGCCCAGGCCGAGCACCACCGCGCCGACCAGCGCCACCGCATCATAGGAGAGCGCCATGGGCAGCGGGAACATCGGCCCCGCGCCGATCAGCCAGGGCCGCCACGCGATCGCGGTCAGCGCGGCGACCGCGACCGGCACGAAGCTGCGCGGTTTCCACTCGAACAACAGCACCTCGACGCCCAGCAGCATCGCGGCAAAGGGCGTACCGAAGATCGCGGTCATCCCCGCCGCCGCACCCGCGACCAGCAACGTCTTGCGCTCCGACGCGCTCAGGTGAAAGCATTGCGCCAGCAGCGACCCGATCGCGCCGCCGGTCATGATGATCGGTCCCTCCGCGCCGAACGGCCCGCCCGACCCGATCGAGACGGCGGCGGACAAGGGCTTGAGCACCGCGACCTTGGGCGACAAGCGGCTCTGGCCGAACAGGATCGCCTCTATCGCCTCGGGGATGCCGTGGCCGCGAATCTTGTCCGACCCGAACCGTGCCATCAGGCCGATGATGAGGCTGCCGACCACCGGCACCGCCAGCGTCCGCCAGCCTTGCGCCGCCGGGCCGATCGCGACGGGCGCGAAGGAAAACTGGCCGTACCAGCCGATATTCGTCGCCAGCGCGATCAGCTTCAGCAGCACCCAGGCCGCCACCGCCCCGCCGGTACCGATGACCAACGCCGCCATCGCCAGCGCCAACATCCGCCGATCGGCACTATGGTCGGCGAGTCGAACCATGGGAGCGGGCAGCGGCAGGGCGCGGGCAATCGTCATGGCGAAGCCAATATATCGCATTACGATATTTCTCAAGACGGATGATGTGTGGCATGGGCCAGCGCATGGACGATCCGATCAGCGACCGGGATTACCGCGCCCTTGCCGGGTTCCGCCGACAGCTCCGCACCTTCCTGTCGTTCAGCGAAGAGGCGGCGGCACAGGCGGGCATCACCGCGCAACAGCATCAGGCGCTGCTGGCCTTGCGCGCCGCGCCTGACCGCGCGCTGCTGATCGGGGAACTGGCCGAGCATCTGCGCCTGCGCCCGCACAGCGCCTCGGGCCTGGTCGACCGGCTGGAAAAGCTGGGGCTGGTCCAGCGCGACCGGGCGACGGATCGGCGACGCGTGCCGGTCACGCTGACCGATCGGGGCGTCGAGACGATCGCCACGCTCGCGCTCGCCCACCGCGCGGAGCTACGCCGGTTGCGGCCGTTGCTGGTCGAAATGCTGTCCGAACTCTGATCGAGCATGAATCCTCCCCTCGCAGGGGAGGCGGCAGGGCGAAGCCCTGACGGAGGGGTGTCACCCTATCGAGAGCGCGACACCCCTCCACCAGCTTCGCTGGTCCCCCTCCCCTTGCAGGGGAGGAATTTATTGGCCCAAAAACAAAAGCGGGCGCGATTCCCATCGCGCCCGCTTCATGTTCGGCGAAAGGACCTGGATCAGGCCTGGTTCGCCTGGGCCTGGGTCACATCCTGCTGGAAGTGATCGCCGGCCGCCACCGTGCAGTTCTGGAAGGCGACGGGGGTGAAGGTTTCGACCCCTGCGACATCCTCGTCGGTCTTCACCTTGCCGTGCGGCCCACGGACCGGCTGGAAGGCGACGACCTCGGGGCGGAAGGTGGCGAGCACGTCGGCGGTATCGCGGCAGGCGACGGTACGCTCGGCATTACCGTTCTTCACCACCGCGATGGCCTCCATACCATTGGCGAGCGGGACACGCGCCTGCTCCCAGATTTGCGGCTGGTGCGCCATATGTACCGGCCGCGCCACGGCAGCACCCGCCGTCAGCATCAGGGCTCCACCAACAACACCGATCATCAGCTTGTTCATGACTACCTCCTTTGCAAGCATAGCCAGAACCCCTGATCTACCCAATCGGTTTCCGTTACTTTCAACCTTACAATTCTTTAATCCAACTTCCAAAAACTGTTCATCATGTATCGCGAATGACGTCGACTTTATCATGGGAGATGCTGTCCGCCACGGCCTGCCCGCATGGCGCCCAACTCCATTGCGCCGCCGCGCCCCTTCCATTATAGGCGCGCCATCCCGCCTCGGGCCTCAGCATGGGGGCGCCGGGGCTGTACTCATTTCAGGGGACCGCCGCATGGCTCGCCGCCGCCAAATCTACGAAGGCAAGGCCAAGATCCTGTACGAGGGCCCCGAGCCCGGCACGCTGATCCAGTATTTCAAGGACGACGCCACCGCGTTCAATGCCCAGAAAAAGGGCACGATCAACGGCAAGGGCGTGCTGAACAACCGCATCTCCGAGCATGTCTTCACCATGCTCGACCATATCGGCGTGCCGACCCACTTCATCCGCCGCCTGAACATGCGCGAGCAGTTGATCCGCCAGGTCGAGATCGTGCCGATCGAGGTCGTGGTGCGCAACGTCGCGGCGGGCTCGCTGTCCAAGCGTCTGGGGATCGAAGAGGGCGTGAAGCTGCCCCGCACGATCATCGAATATTATTACAAGGACGATGCGCTGGGCGACCCGATGGTCACCGACGAGCATATCGCCTGTTTCGGCTGGGCCAGCCAGGAAGAGATGCACGACATCGCCGACCTGGCGATCCGCGTGAACGATTTCCTGTCGGGCATGTTCGCCGCGATCGGCATCCGCCTGGTCGACTTCAAGCTGGAATTCGGCCGCATCTGGGACAATGACTTCGGCCGGATCATCCTGGCCGACGAGATCAGCCCCGATGGCTGCCGCCTGTGGGACATGACCACCAACGAAAAGCTGGACAAGGATCGCTTTCGTCGCGACCTGGGCGGCGAGGTGGAGGCCTATCAGGAAGTGGCGCGCCGTCTGGGCCTGCTGCCCGAGGGGGGCGACACCGCCGTCCTCGACCTGGAAGAACACCGCAAGAGCCGGGGCAAGTAATGAAGCTGAAGATTTTCGTCACCCTGAAGCCCGGCGTGCTCGACCCGCAGGGCAAGGCGATCCAGCACGCGCTGGGCAGCCTGGGCTTTGCCGGCGTCGACGACGTGCGCGCGGGCAAGCTGATCGAGATGGAGGTCGCCGACGAGACGACCGACGCGCAGATCGACGAGATGTGCCGTCAGTTGCTGGCCAACACCGTGATCGAGAATTACCGGGTGGAGCGCGCCTGATGAAGACCGCCGTGATCGTCTTTCCGGGCTCGAACTGCGACCGCGACCTCGCCGTCGCGCTGGAGGCGGTGACGGGCGTCAAGCCGGCCATGGTCTGGCACGGCGACAACGAACTCCCCGAGGGGCTGGGGCTGATCGGCGTGCCGGGCGGCTTCTCCTATGGCGATTACCTGCGCTGCGGCGCGATCGCGGCCCGCTCGCCGATCATGCGCGCGGTGGTGGACAGCGCGAACAAGGGCACGCCGGTGTTCGGCGTGTGCAACGGCTTCCAGGTGCTGGCGGAGACCGGGCTGCTGCCCGGCGCGCTGATGCGCAACCGCTCGCTCAACTTCGTGTGCCGCGACGTGAACCTGGAGGTCGCCAACACCGACAGCGCCTTCACCCGCCTTTACGAACAGGGTGAGACGATTCGTATTCCGGTCGCGCATCATGACGGCAATTACTTTGCCGATGCCGACACGCTCGACCGGCTGGAAGGCGAAGGCCGCGTGGCCTTCCGCTATGCCGAGGACGTCAACGGCTCGGCCCGCAACATCGCGGGCGTGCTGAACGAGAAGCGCAACGTGCTGGGCATGATGCCCCACCCCGAACGCCGCATCGAAGCCGCGCATGGCGGCGACCATGGCCGCCGGCTGTTCGAGGGCCTGCTGGAGATGGTCGGGGCATAACTGCCCTACCCTCCGTTCAGCCTGAGCGAAGTCGAAGCCAGTCCTGAGCGCCTGCCTTGGCAGGCAGTCGAAGGGGCCACGGGATGACTTATGGGGAGGCGAGGCAACTCGCCTCCCCCTTTTATTGGACTCACGCGAAGCCGCGAGGACGCGAAGAAGAAGGTGGGTTCGCGCGGAGGCGCGGAGGACGCAGAGGGGTCTCGCGTTTGGAGACGCCTTCCTGCCTCACTCAGGCTTATGAAAGAAGGTCGTGCAGCTACCGCTGCGTCCGCCCTCTCTGCGTCTTCTGCGCCTCCGCGCCTCCGCGCGAACAAATCCTCTTTAAAACTCTTCGCGTCATCGCGGCTTCGCGCGAATCAAAACCCCCCTCAAACCCGCGCCCGGAACGGCGTGAAGTCCGTTCCCTCGTCAAACACATCCACCCCTTCGGCGCGCTTCAGCGAATTGACGATCAGATAGGTCACCGGAGTCAGCAGCACTTCCCAGCCCACCTTCAGCGCCCATTGCGTGAACAGCACCACGACCACCAGATGCGGCGTCCAGCCGACCGCGCCCCAGAAGGCCAGCGGATAGAAGATCAGGCTGTCCACCCCCTGCCCCACCAGCGTCGAGCCGATGGTGCGCGACCACAGATGCCGCCCGCCGGTCCAGACCTTCATCCGCGCCATCACATAGGCATTGGTGTTTAGCAGTTTTTGAAGGTTGTCCCGCAGATTGGCAAAAATGGACGAGCAACCTTTGAAACCTGCGATCATCTACGCCCGGTTTTCCACCCCGTCACAGGAAAAAGGCGACAGCCTTGACCGACAGCTCAGAGATTGCCGCGCATTCTGTAAAACGCATGGTTTAACGGTCGTCGAAGAAATCGCCGATCTCGGCCGCAGCGCCTATAAGGGCGATCACCTCTCGATCGGAAACCTTGGCAAGCTGTCAGAGCGGATCATGTCGAGCGACATAGCCGCTGGCACGACGTTAGTGGTCGAGAAGATGGACCGTCTCAGCCGCCAGAAACCGCGCATCGTCCAACGCTGGATAGAGGACATATGCGATCGGGGTCTCCGCATCGCGATATGTGATCCCGAACGCTGGATCGACGCCGCCTATCTCGACGAGGGATCGAACACCATCGCCCTCGTCGATATCCTGATGAACAGCCACGCCGCCAACATCTTCTCAAAGAACCTAAGCGACCGCTTGAGCCGCGCGTGGGTGGAGAAGCGAAAGAAGGCGAAAACATCTGGTGCTCGCCTCACGCGCGTCATCCCAGCGTGGCTCTATGTCGATGACGATCTCGGTCGGATCAGGGTAGATCCAGCGCGTGGAGCAATCGTGCGTCGTATCTACGAGATGACGGCCGAAGGAATTGGCGCGTGGACGATAGCTGGCACCTTCAATCGGGAAGGCATTGAACCGTGGGGGCCAATGCGGCAACAGAAAGCCGCAAAGGTTCGTGGCTGGAACAGCACCTACATCCGACAGGTGATCCTCCACCCGGCCGTCGATGGCGATCACCATCTGACAACCATCGTCGGCAAGCGCCGCAAACGCAGCGCCGAAGTCCTGCGCGGCTATTTCCCGATGATCGACGGGCTTGATAGCAGCCTGATTGCTCGCGCTCGTTCCGTGGTCCAGAGCAAGGGCCATTCGAGCGGCGGCCGCTTCGCACCATACGGTCGAAATCTGTTTTCCGGCATAGCGCGATGCGCCGACTGCGGCAGTCCGATGACATTGACCGGACGCGGCGTCCACTCCGGCAAACCTGCTTACCTCCAATGTAGCGCCGCCAAAAAGCGCAAGGACTGCGAAAGCCGATCCACCTTCGATTACAAGGCTCTTGAAGGAGCTGTCTTGGCGAGGGTGCTGACGATCGCGTTGAACGAAGGCTTCTTCAAGGCGGACGATCAGGAAATCCTGGGATTGGCGAACACGGTCGCGGATCGAGAGAAGGCGCTGGCAGATGCCGAAGCCTTGAGGCTGGGCTATTCGACACTGCTGGCGCGGCGCCCCGACGATACTCGGCTTGCTGATGACTATGATAGAGCGACGCTCGAATGTGATCGATTGGAAGAGGCGCTGGTTTCGGCGAGGCTCGACCTGACGAAAGCGAAAGGCGCGACCGATCCCACCGAGCATCTCCGTCGTGTCGGTGAGGTCGTTTCCGCGATGAACAGCACCGACGAGGAAATTCTCAAAACAGCTCGTCGCAGGGTCCATGCCTCGCTCAAGGAGGTGGTTTATCGGATGGAATGCCGGGCGACGCCACACGCGAACCGGAAGAGGCCCGATAAGACGACATCGCTTGCGCTGGCAAATGGCTTGATATTCTACACGTTCGACAATGCCGGCACACTTCTGACAGAACTCGATATGCGGCACGATCCCGCTGCGGTGCGGGCGATAAGCAGTGAAATTCCCATGATGACCGCCGCCATTATGCGTAGAACGAAAAGCGAGGCGATTGCTAAGACGGCAGCAACCCAAACCCGGCCCTCATAAACCCTGCGCGGGTTATACAGGGTCTATCCAATACTGAAGCAGCCCGAATACCTTCAACTCGGGCAATCCCTTATAGGGGCGCAAAGAGCGCAGAAACTTTGGCCCCTAAACTTTCTTGCGGTTGACGCTCAACTCCGATGGCGTTTGATCGGATGGCCTCGCAATTGGAGGCAAGAGATGAGGCACGATCTGCGCGACCGATCGGGCTGGCTCGTCGGCTCGCGCGAGCAGAGCGGCAATCGGATCAACGGCCGGAACCCCGCTGGTCAGCCCATCGGCTGGTATGATCCTCATCGTGACGAGACACGGGATTATTCTGGGCGGCTGGTTGGTCGAGGTGACATCCTAGCCGCTCTAATCGCCTCGGTGATATAACCCGCAATCGCCATTAGCTACCGATTGCCTCACAGAAGCGCGGCGCAATATTTCCGAGCTTACAGCGGCAGCCAACATCCAAAGTCGGCAAAACCTCTGCGCACCGTACTCTTGCCGTCAGCCAGCAGCATTGGAGAGGATAGCAGCCAACTCCGCGAGCTTTTGCCTTACCTGTTCGGCCTGTGCCTCCGGAAGTGTTTCAGCGGGATAGGCAAGCGCAAGGCGGCTTAGGCCGTTCGCAAGATCAGTGGCAGTCTGACTCTCAGTGAAGAGGCCGAGAAACCGCTGCCAGGCGAGCAACGGGATGCCTGATAGCTTATCCTGGAATAGCTCGTCGATATATGCCGACATGATGCCCGCGCGGGCGAGCCGGCCGAAATTGCCGCTGTCGGCCTGTGGCACGTCACCGATCGGGTCCGCTTTGCTTGGATAGTGATTAGTCGCCTGCGATAGCGTGAGGCCTCGCGCCCCGCCGCGATCTACCCGTGAGTGTTGCCAATACCAATTCCTCGTCTCAGCCGCTTGGCGAGCGCCCATCACAAATGGGGCAAAAACTTGCGGCGATCCGCTGATGACCTTCGACAAGGCCCAAGGCACGACCACAAGCAAATCCTGCGGCGCACATACGGCGGGAGTCACCTTGTATCGGAAGCTTGGCTCGCGCTCTTTGGCTAGCGCATACCAGCCCTTGAGTTCGATCCCCATGATAATCTTCGGTTCTACGTCTGGTGCCGAGGCACGCAGAACCACATCAGGGAATGTCTGCGGCTGACGCTCGAACGAATAAAGCGCATATCTCTGGTCAGGATCCCAGACGCCGCGCAATTTGTTAAGCGATGCGATCACCTGCTCTTCGATTGTGGCACCGAGAGACGAATTGAAAGCAAACAGGTCAGTCGCCAATACGCCCGATATAACCAATTCGCTGTCGAACGTGCTGGGCAGCGTATAAAGTGCTTTCTTGACCGCCGCCCATAGTTCGCGATGCTCCCAGTTAGCGTCGGGCTCGGTCGGTGCGGGAGGCGGTGGTGGTGGATTGGCGGCCATCAATTTCCCGAAGTTCCGAGTCAAGCCGCTGGACAGCGGCTAGGTAGAACTCAGGGATAACCTCTGCCGCGAAGGCTTGTCTACCCTTCCGCATCGCTGCTACGCTGGCGCTACAGAGCCCGCCAAAGGGCTCCCACACAACATCGCCCGCATCGGTTGATACCTCAATGATCTGATCCATGAGACGAAGCGGCTTCTGATTGATATGAAGTGCCTTCGGGCCATTGCCATTGGCCTTCAAACGCTCGTCGCCACGCACGGCCGGTTCGTTCCAGACGTTCGTGACGCCGTAGATGTGGTTCCACTTGGCGCGCATGTCGGTCCAAGCCCGCTCCGTAAGTGGTGCCTTGCCGTCGAGCGAAAAATAGGGCCTTGTCGTTTCCTTGCCGTGCTTTCTAGCGTATGCCGCCAACGCACACATCTTATCAGCAGGCGGAAAATACCAAAGATCGCACTGCGTGAAGTATTTCCGAGTAGCCGCGTTCTTAACCCCGCAAGCCTCATTAGTGCGATAGAGCGGCAGACCCGAGCGCAACCACTCCTCGCGCAGCCACTGCTTTAAGGGCAGAAGCTCGCCATCTTCGTTTGGCAACTTGGCATCGCGGACATACTGGACGCAAATCTCCGTGACCACGGGAAGCCCGCGGATCGTGTCGCCGTTGGAATTGCCAGCTACATGGCCCACGCCCTTATCCCAGATATGGGCAGCCTTGTAGCGCCAACCATGCGTCTTGAGGACGCCATGAACCTCGGCCCAGCCCACCTCCGAGCACCAAAACCAAAGTGTCGTTCCCGGAAGCGCCCGCCGAGCCCACTCCGCAACGTGAGGCGCGTAGGCCTCAGCGAGCGCATCAGCGGTATTGGGCTCGCCGGGATATTTGCCCAACCCATAAGGACCGTCGCTTATGATCGCCGTTGGTTGCGCCCATTCGCTATAGCAACTCATCGCGTCAGCGTGCTCGATCGTGGCTTGCCCACCATTGGCCGCGTTGAAAACGCGAGGGCTGACTGGCTTTTTTCCCAGCTTCGTCACCTGTCCCGTCCGCACTTTTCCAACCACCTCAAGCCCCACATCAATATTAGCTCGCATAACTTTGCGCAAACAAAGCGGGAACGCGCAAGGCATTTCCCGCTTCGTCAGAGCGTCCTTAGCTTGGGAACGTCAGAGCGTCATGCGCCGATCGTCCAATTGCCGGCGCCATGAGCGGCTAGTTGATGGCCACGCCCGCTGCCGGCTCCTGCCACTGCCGAGGGGCGGTCTTGATCGGGCTTACCCATGGCCGATCGCTCTTCACGACGATATGCGCCTCGGCCCGCTCGAGCTTCACTCGCAAGCGTAGGCGGCGCAAATCATCTTCCGTCAGGTTCTCAAGATCGAACCGCCACATGGTCAGGGTTCCCCAGCGAGCATCACGACGAGCAGGCGGCCCGTGCTGTCTGGGTCGGCGAGATCGATGCCGGCGTCCGCATCGCGATCATGCCGGTGGCAGATGATATACCAGATGACCTCGTGGCCCTCGACGATCAGCGTGCGGACGTGGCGTTCGCCATCAGGATCGGGGCAATCATATGCCGCCACGGTATCGAGGATGACGATCTTGCTTGTGTCGGGCAGATAGCGGATGCCATCGGTCAGCATGACAGGGCCGCCGCCGACGCGCCGAAACTCGTCATTGAGGCGGGCAATCGCTGCCCGCCTCTCCGCCTCGCACATCAGGCGTTCGCCTTCTTCGCCTTCGGTTTGAAGTTCGCCTTGCGCGCCGCGATCGCGCTGGTGAGCTGTGGATCGAGTTCGCCCGCGTTCACCGCCTCGATGATCGAGCCGATGATCACAGGCACCTCGGCGAGGTTCTGGACCTCCACCGCGTTCATGCCCTTCGTAAGTTCGAGGGGCTTTGCGCCGTAACGGATCTGGAAGAACATCTTGCCAGCGGTGTCGGTGAACCAGCCCTTCCGCACGCTGCGGGGAGCATCGACACGAACCTTCTGATCGCCCTCCATGCGCGTCACGCGCCGGGTCGCGGTGAAGGGCGTGCCGGCGATCTCGGCCTCCGCCATCGCCTTCTGCTCCGCGAGATAGCGCAGCAGCTTCGCGCGGAAGCCATGTTCGGACTGGGCGGGGTTGGCCGGGGTGGCGGCGGACAGCTTCAAGGACTTGAGGATCGACATCAGGGGCTTCTCCTTTCCTGTTTCGGACAAGACGAGCCGTAATGTCGCCGCTCAGAAGAGCGACCGATGATTGGCGCGATCGGTGAGATATCTGGAGAAAATAATTCTTCCGCCATGAACACGGATTAGAGCCATTCAGCGGGTGGAACGATGTTTGCTATCAAATATGCTTCGTTCTATATGCCTGTGAAGCTCTATCGTTCTCCTTGTCGATTTGTTTCATTATCGTCTCCGTCTACTATCTTACCGTCTGTATCCATAGGTATCCACTGCGGACTCCGTTTCCTCGGCCCGCAATAAACTCAGACAGTGAAAGCCAGGAACCGTAGCGTCGCAAACGGTTTGAACGATCACCTATGCGTCGCTGGGCGCGGCGCACAGATGACGCGGCAGAAGCATCTGCTCGCTGGTGTCGGGTCGGATTTCCTTTGTGATGTAGTCGGCCACGCCCTCGGCGTAAGTGACGGACTGGATATCGAGATTGCCTGCTGGCGCGAGCTTCTGCCATGTCGCGGGGGCGTTGGAGACAAATTTCTTGTCGTTCCCCGTGGGAAGATAAAACACGGCATGGATGTGGAGGTTGGTCGTCACCTTCTCGATGAAAGCGACATACTGGCTGCGCCTGTCGGCCTTCTGCTGCCACTTCGGACCCAACAACGCCCGGTCGATACGCTGGTGAAATTCCTCCAAGCGATCCTGCGCCGACCTTGCGCTGATCGCGCTGTTGAAAACGAAGGTGACGTAGAGGGATGGCTTGAAATCCCCTATCCAGCGGATGAGGGCCGCGCGATATTCGCTGCGCGGTATGTTGGTCGTGTAAGTCATTGCGTCTCCCGGCCGATTTTTCGGCTCTCTTGTTAGCGGTCTCGCATTTTCCTATTTATCCGAGACCTTCGATCTGGCGCCTTCACCGATAAATACGAGCATCCCCGTAATGGTAGGAGCGCGCGCCAATGATCCTCGATGACGTATTCGACTTTCTGGACAATACAGGATTGGCGCGAACTCACGCAATATTCTCGACCGATTTTCTCGGCCACAGCCCGCGCTATTACGATTATCTTCGCTGCTCTGGCGCGGCTCCAAGTCTGCGGTCGTTGCTCAAAGTTGCGATATGCCTAGCAGACATTAGCCGCGCCAAAGGTCTGTCTTGTCCAGAGGCCAGCGAGCGCGCCGCCGTTCTCGCACATCGCGCCATATCCGTGGCAATGGACCGCTGCCACTGACAGCGCCCGAAAAACTTTGGCGCCCAAATTTTTCAGGTCGCGGCAAAGAGTGGTGGGTTTTAGAAGTGCCGGTTCTAGACGTGAACAGGGGCCGAAGCAGCCGTTGACGGCTGAGTTTTATCCAACCAAAATACTCTGTGATGGCGAAGGCTAATGACGGTGTAGCGCAAAGGCGCAGCCTCGCTTTACGAGTGATTTATGCGTTGTGCCTGCTCGGCGCGACCTACAACCATTGGACCGAGATTTTTCAGCACGGTCTGCTTTGGGATCATGGGGGCTTTCCGAGAGCCAGCACTACGTTCTGGACAACATTGGCCGTTCTTGATCCGACCGCCGCTATCCTCCTGTTTTGGAGGCCCAATGTTGGCGTCGCGGCGACAGCCGCAATTATCGTCGCCGATGTGGTCCACAATGTGTGGATCGAGGCGCATTACTTTCCACCGTTACTCCACGGGCTCGCGGGAGCACCGCAGGTAATCGAGCAAATTGCCTTCATGGTTTTCGTATTGATAACCGCGCCCATAGCTTGGAAAACAAGTAGTCAGGCCGTCAGGTGAAACCGGTGACAGGTTTCGGGCGCACCTTCTCCTCGGCCCAGCGGCAAAGGATGGGGCGCAATGCGGCCCGAGCGTTATAGCACCCGGTATACGCTGGTTCGGCTGATGTTGAGTTCACGGGCAATAGCGCTGACCGACATGCCATTCTCCAAAAACCGATGGATTGCCTCGCGATCGATCGAGGGCAACCGCCCGCGATAAACGCCCTTCGCCTTGGCCCGCTCGATCCCATCCCGTTGCCGCTCCCGGCGCAGATCGTTCTCAAACTCCGCGACAGCCCCCAAGATCGCGAGGGTCAGCTTCCCGGTGCTGGTCGCGGTATCGATGGCTTGTCGCAAGCAGTGAAACGAAACACGCTTGCCCGACAGAGTTTCGAGCATCGCATAGAGATCGGTCAGGGATCGGGCGAAGCGGTCCAGCCGTGTTACGATCACGACATCGCCCTCGCGCACGAACTCCATCATGTCCGTGAGGCCAGGACGGTCGGTGTTCGTGCCGGTCGCCTTGTCGCTGAAAATGCGCTCGCAGCCATGCGTGGTGAGTTCGTCGTGCTGGATGTCGAGGCTCTGGTCGGTTGTCGATACACGAGCGTAGCCGACGATCATGCGTCCTCCTGTGACAATAGGGTCTATGACCCACATCGTCTGTTGTCACAAAAGCAGGAGGACAACCTATTTGTGACGCGATCTCAGTGCCTTGGCGATGCCATGCGAGGGTTTACCCAAAAGCTACAGGTGCGAAGCGCGTTTGCGCCGGGACTTCCCTCGGATTGCGTCCCACTCGTCATTGATCTCCTTCATCGTCGGCCGTGACGGGGCGTTCGCGAACAGAAAACCTTCCAGCATATCAGGCGCGATGCCGCGCTGCTGGGCGAGCCGGTTTAAACAGCGCACATAATCCGCGTAGATGGCTTCCTGCCGCTTCGTTGCGTCCACAATCTGCGCGCCCAAACACGAGTATGTCGCTGGCGGTGCCGGCAGCATCTTTCTGATCAGGGGACGAAGCTGGTCAAAACGATTGTAGAGGATCGACGCGATCACCTTCTCGTCGAGAATGAGACAGACACCTTCACGCGTCTTGATCCCCGCAAAGTATGCGATCTTGGAACTCGTCGATGTCCGAACGCCACTGCTGACCTCGTGGATTCGCGTCAAAACCTCGTTGGCTGAAAACGGCGTCTCGCAATCGAGCATACTGTTGATCGCCCGTGAGATAGGCGACGCAGATCGGACGGCGCTCTTCATATTCGGGCGGTTCATCTGGATGCGCCCCTTCGGATATCCCCAGACCAACGTCCAGATGATCGACCGATCCGAACATTTTGGTTGGTAAGTCGCACGGACGAATGTCCGATCAAGGTCGCCTGAATGCTTGCCGATCTCGTCATGATAAACCAGATCAGAGAGGGTCCACGTCCCTTCCCTGATTTCCTTGTCGGATGGTTGCCAATTTGAGATTTTGATCGGCCTGCTCTCAGGCTCTTTACCGACGCTCATGGCATCGAAGATACATGCCCCCATAGGACGGGCGCCGCGCAGAAACTTCACGGTCAAGCTACCGCGATATTCGTCTGCGTCGCATGGCCCTGCGCGTTCTTGATTAGCGGCATGACGAGCCGAACCCGATCCTTGCCCGCCTCATGGTCGATAAAAATGGCGCAGCTATCTTCCTCGGGTGTGCTGACCAGCCATCCGGTCACATCGGATTGGAGCTCACCCGTGACACCGCAAACGCCAGCAAGCATATCGCTGCCGAACAGGCGGTCATCGCCAAACTCTGGATCGACGGTCAGCCGCACAACATCATGACTGGCCCCGCCGACCGCGTGGGGTTGATAACGGAGATAATCGCCTGTCCATTTCAAAGATAGCGCGCCGCGATAAGCCTTGCGCGAGGTGTTGCGCTGGTATTGCTCCCGAAAACTGACCGCGCCGTCATAATTGATGGTCAACGGAGCCACCTTCTGAAAGTCGGCACGGCGCTCGAAATAACGTCCGTCCTTGGGGACCGCTGGAATGCCATCAAGCAAAGTGATGTCGGCGATGGTTTGCTCGTCATGAACCATCGTGTGCCCGTCGCATGTCCAGGCACCGTTGATGGCGAAGGCATCGCAGAAGCGGGTAGCATCGGATTGCCCGAACGCTAACAAGCCCTCGGCAGGCACCCAGGCAATCATATCGTAAAGCAGGATTTCGCCCCGCGAACCTTCATAATCGGTCGAAATGGCCCGAACCTTCACGACGGCATGCCCCTCGTCGTTCACGCCCCGAGACAGGGTGATGAGCCGATCCTGATCCGCCTTACCGCTGGGAGCGATGAGCATGAGCAAGCGGATCGCGCGACACAGAGCAAACAGTGGCTTGTCGGCTTCGCCAGACTTCTTGGCCTCCGCTTTAGCGAGCTTCTCGAACAGCACGTCAAGCTTTGCCTGATCGCGCTCGGTATATTCTACGACGTGTGCGTCACCATTGGTATCGACGTGGAGGAGCGCCATGACATAGCCTTCCGCCACGTCGTTGCCGGTCAGGTTGAATTTTCCACTGAGCTTCTGGGCTTTGATCGACTGGACCGCATTATTCAGCTTAGTCCGTTCCACATAATCACGCGGCTTCGGGAAGAAATCGGCAGCGGCCTTGTAAAGGCCATCCACGCCGCCTGACACCTTGAGCCAGTCGACCAGCGATATCGACTTGTCGCGTTTGAACTCGGCATATCGCAGCACGGACGCATATTGGCTCCGCGAGGCGTCGCTAATCCCCTTGCCATCGAAGATGAGCTTCACGAAGGGCTGGAACGGGTTGTCGCGCGCAACCTTGCCCCATTTGCCCTTCTGGTTCTCGACAAACGCCCGCCGTTCGGATTCCGCCTCGATGTCCATGACGAAGGTGAACAGCGCGTCGAGCGCGCTATAGAGGGCGTCCTTCGCCTTTACGTCTCGCTTCTCGAAATCTGCGGCCAACGCCCTGATCTGCTCGAATTGGTACTCGTTGGCCTGAGCCGCCGTTTCGCTGTTGCTGAGGACACGGACGGCAGATGGCATGTATCGAACTCCGGACTAGGCGGCGTCTGCATTTAGAGGATTCCGTTTTTCCGTGGGTTCTGATTCAAGGCTGGCGAAGGAGCCGGTTGATGAGCAGACGCACGCTGACAGATGAGCAATGGGAGCGGATCGCTAGATATCTGCCCGGGCGTGAAGGAACGCGAGGGCGCAGCGGCGTGGACAACCGGCTTTTCGTGGACGCGATTTTGTGGATGGCGGGCAACGCGGCACGCTGGCGCGACCTGCCGGAAGTGTTTGGCAAGTGGACGGGCTGACGTGACCCCAGTCTTTCAACCAGCGGCAACCAGAGACCGACCGGTGTTGTCGCGCATGAGCGCAGGTGAAGCAACGGGCGGGGTTAACCCCGCCCGTTGCTGTTCGAGCCCGGCAGCGAATGC